>Ga0209093_1000329_pt1 | contig 25098 bp, 15 predicted proteins | sample SidtaG_4_FD_187450 | JGI IMG/M metagenome (GOLD analysis project Ga0209093, IMG submission 187450) | Marine algal microbial communities from Sidmouth, United Kingdom - Sidmouth_Male1 metaG (SPAdes) (version 2) | ecosystem: Host-associated > Algae > Red algae > Unclassified | place: Sidmouth...
AATTTATTTTTTTCTCATTCCTAATTATGCTTACACGTTGTTATTTTATTATTTATTAGAAAATAAACGGTATTTTTTTGTAGAAAGGCCGCTCCCGCTTTCCACTCCAATCTTTTTATTCCGCTGGGCTCCACAAAAAGGATTTCCGTTCCTATCGGGTTTAGTTTACTAGCCTTGGTGCTTCGTAAGGCAGGTTTTAAAATTACGCTATAAAAATATTAATCGAATAATTTAATGGTAAACAGCATTAAAACTTGCGTGAGGGATTGAGCCATTGTTTGAGCTCATTATGGTGTAGTAAAACGAAGCCATAATAGCGAGTGGTGAAAGCCCGACCCGAAGGGACACGCCCCAAAAAAACCACAATCAACTAAAGTAATTAAAACAAAAAACCGGCAACAATTGCTGCCGGTTTTAAGTGGGTTATGGTTTTGGAAAAGGTATATTTAGCAGGTACTATTTTTTAATAATTTTCTCAACAGTAATTGTTTCTCCATTAAAATACTCCAACAAATAAATACCTGTTAGATAATCGCTAAGGTCAATTTGCTGCTTGTTTAAAGGGCTGGGATAAAGCTGGAGATTTTGTAACGTTTGTCCGCCGATATTTTTTAAAGTCAGCGTACTTTGGGTATCCACAATATGGGGTAAATCAATAGTAATAAAATGGCTTGTTGGGTTGGGGTATACATTTATTTTTGGCAGCATTTTAAGGTTAGCTTCTTTACTTGAAGCTGTTTTTGAATTACCACAACCTTCATCACTAACAATTACCAAAAAGGTAGTAAGGGTTGCAGGTGCGCCTGCTCCGCTTGGGCCACCACATCCACTATTGCCATACACAACACCCTCGGCATCAGATGTGTAGACTGTTGTTTCTGTAGGACTAATAGTTAACGATAAACAACTGTTACAACCAGAAGAAAGCGGAAACCAATCTACTCTTGGTTCTCCTGGTGCGCCAACAGGACCACAAGGTGGACATTGACAAGAAATATATCTTAAAGAGTATTCTGCTTCAAGCGTTATTGATTCACCTGGGCAAATGGTATAAATTTGGTCGTACTGTGCTGCAACACTTTCATCGTAGGCCCAAATTTCAACTGCATTTTGGGATGCTTCAATAATCGCATCATTACACGTTACATTAGCAATTGTGGTACAAACTATTTCTTCATCACAGTTTAAAATGGTAAAACCACCACCAGGAGTTGCTAAGGTGCATGCAGCACTTGGTTTCAAAATAAAGTGCTTTCTGCCTGCATACTCAAACATATTAATGCTATGGGTAGCACAGTCATTAGCTGGTTGTTGGTTAATAATACCAAGTACCCAAGGTAATTGTAGTGGATTTTGAGCATTACAGGTATTATCAAATATAAACTCTATAAAGGTATCTGTATAGTTGAAATCTGGGCAATTATTCATAGTATCGAAAATTTGAACACTACAAATTATTTCTCCTTCACAGTTATATATTTCGTAACCAGCATCAATCAATTCAATTGATACAAGAAAAACAGTTTCACTATTATAATTATGAGTGGATATTTTTTGAGGAACATCTTGATTTGCTAAATCGGCTAACCAAGGTAAATCAGTAAGTGGATCATCGTACTCACACGCATTTTGTTCACAACCTTCATCACTAACAATTACCAAAAAGGTAGTTTCTTTTGATGCTGGTTGAGGCCCAATAGGGCCACAACCTGGCGAACCCAATAGTTGACCTTCTGCTACTGCGGTATAAAAAGTAGTTTCGGTTGGGCTTACCATTGGCGAAAAGCAAGTTGGGTTAGTGCTACATACTGCTGGAATTGGATTCCATTCTACAGGTGGTGGACCTAATGGGCCAACTGGCGGACAAGGTGGGCAAACACACGAAACGGTAGCAATATTATATTCTGGTACTAAAGTTACTGACTCGCCAGAGCATATTGTAAAAGTATAATCGGCGGTAACACTACCATCACAATTATAAGTGCTTGTTGGTGTAGTTAGTGCATAAAGCATTTCGCAATCTCGGGTGCTTGAACTGGTGCAGTATTTAGTGCCATCTTCAAAATATAAAACGCCTCCTAATGGTGTTTCAATATATATGTAAGTAAAACTACCGAGGTCGTATTCTTTTATAGAAGTATACTCGTTACAATTTGCCATATCTACAATTGAACTTAACCAAGGATAATGGTCAAAAATTGGTGGAAAAGGTTGAACATCTTCTTCAAACTTCCATATTATGGTTTGTGTGCCTTGGCCATTACTAATGGCATTACATACTTCTTGATTATAATTTGGTGGCGGCAGTGCTAAGGCTACCCAACAAATTATGTTTCCTTCACAATCGCGGGTGTCACCATAGTATTCTGTAACACCACAAGGTGAATTTGTTGGGGCATTAGCCGATGGGCCAAGTTCTGTTTTAAAATAGCTTGAACCATTGTAGTCAATTTGAGTGATTTTGAAGGGTGATGTGCAACCTTGCTGTGCAATACCTGCTGCCATTGCGTCTTGTACAAAACTTAATGAAAATGGATCTTCCACTAAACAATTTTCGCCAACTGGTGGTTGATTGTTGCAAGTCCAAGTTATAATTGGGTTGCCTAACCAATACACTTTAGCACAAGAAAAATTTTTTCTATCGGTACAGTATCGAGTGCCTTCGCCATTGTACATAGTGCGTACACCATTAATTTTAACAATGATGTACTCAAATACTCCAGGGGCGTATAATTTTACTTCATCGCCTTGTGAGCAAGTTTCTGGATTAATTATTGAGGTTAACCAGGGGTAAGTTGCTAAAAGGTCAGTTTCGGTTAATTTGCCCCATTTTTTAGCGGTATCTTCTGCTTTAATTGTAGCCCCAGCAAGATGAGTTATCTGCGAACTTTGTGATAGCTTATCAGCAACAAATGCTTGTACATTTTGAGCTAATGATACATACCCGATTAAGCAAAATAATGAAAGGACATAATAAGGGGTAACTTTTAATTTAAACCGTTGTTTTGTTTTTGTGTGAAACATATTTTTTATTGATTTGTTGCTACAAAAGTGAGAAATCAATATTTTATTTTTGTATACAAATTTCTCTATTTGTGAAGTGTAATATTGTTTTTGGATTTTATAGCTTAGTTTAATAATATGATTTTCAATAGTTTATGTTTTTATTTGAATTAGCTTTGTGTTGAAAATGTAATTATTGTTTTTTTGCGTGAGGGATAGAGCCATTGTTTGAGCTCATTATTTTTTTTTTAGATGCCTAGCTATAAGCTTTTAACTGGTAGCTAATAGATGCTATTGAGCAATTTAACAAGCACAAAAATGAAAAAATAATAGCGAGTGGTGAAAGCCCGACCCGAAGGGACACGCCCAAGAGAATAAAAAAATAGTGTGGTAGGTGTTATTATTTGTTGCTTGTAAAACTGGTGCCGGTTAAATCATCCCAATTGGTGGTAATAAAGCCAAAGCCTTTTTCATTATTTTTAAAATGGTGTTGTAAATGATGCTTTTTTAACTTCTTAAATAATGAATTTTCGAAATTGTAGTTATGTGTGGCATAGTGCATCCATTCGTAAGCTACATAAATAATGATAAGGCTGGTTAACACAGGAAAACAGTAAACTGGGCCAAACAATAGGCGGCAAACTACAAAAAACAAACCGCCACTAAGCAAACTTATCAATGGCGACATTAGCACAAAACGGTTGTCGTTGGGGTAATCGTGATGGATCCAATGTATTTTGTATAAGATCTGGCGTAGATATTTGTTGGTGGGGTTGGCATGTAGCACAAAACGATGAAGCAGATATTCGAAAGCTGTCCAAAAAACCAAACTGCCTGCAAAAGCTATTGGATAAACGTACCATTTTATGTTTAATGCAAAAATACTATAGGCGAAAAGTATCAAAATTATTGGTAGGTAAATGTAATAAACTGACTTTGGGTGTTCAATTAAAGGCGGATTAAATAAGCCTGTTTTAGGTATGTTTTGTAAACGGCTTTCTTTTGATTTGTATAGCTTTTTGTTGGCCATTGTTATGATAAGTTGTTATTTTAAAATTTTGATTTTTAGCAGTTGAAATTAATCAAAAATTTTAAATAACTAAACCATAAACAAATTGGCTGCAAAGGCATCTGCCATTAAAAGGCCATTTTGCATTAAACTAATAGTGTTATTTTTACTTTGATAATGCTGGTTTGGGAGGTAATTACTGGCGGTTAAATTGCTTAAAAAATGCTGCGCATAAGTGTTGCCAAAATGTTGCTTTACATAATTGAGATTTACGCCCCATTTTGTGCGTAAGCGCGTCATAATGTATTCGTTATATTTGTCTTTTTGGCTTAGGGTTTCTGTAGTAAAGTAGTCTTTTTTTTGTGTTATATTTTTAATGTAAAGTGGGGTGTTGCTAATGTTCCATTGGCGGTTTTGGCCATTGTAAGAATGTGCCGATGGCCCTAAACCAATGTAAGGTTTGTTTAACCAATAGTTAGTATTATGTAAAGCATATTGCCTGTTGGTAGCAAAGTTAGATACTTCATACTGTTCAAAATTATTTTGTTTTAAGGTATTGATTAGATATTGCATTTCTTCGGCCGCTTGGGTATTACTTACGTTAGGTGTTTTTTTATTTTTTATTTGATGCGCTAAAGGCGTTTTGGCTTCTACCGTTAAACAATAAGCAGAAAGATGTGGCGCTTGCAACTTTAAAAACGTTTCTAAGTTTTGTTTAAAGCTGTCAGAAATTTGTTTGGGAATACCGTAAATTAAATCAATATTTAAATTATAAAAACCCATTTGTTGTGCATTTTTTATGCTGTTTAATGCTTCGTTGGCGTTGTGGGCGCGGTTCATCCATTGTAAATCGCTGTTGTTAAACGATTGTGTGCCAATGCTTAAGCGGTTCAACGGTAAGTTTTTTATAGTTTTTAATTGTTTTAGGTAAGATGGGCTTAAATCATCAGGATTGGCTTCAATGGTAAACTCTTTTATATTGGTGCAGTTAAAGGTAGTTAGTAAATGTTCTAAAATTAACTCAATATTGCCTATTGAAAGTGTGCTTGGAGTGCCGCCACCAATATAAATAGTTTCAATAGTTGGTTGGTTTAAATAACTTTGGGCTAATTTTATTTCTTGAAATAAGGCGTTTAAAAAGTCGTTTTTAAGTTTTAGTGAAGTAGAAAAATGAAAATTACAATAAGTACAAGCTTGCTTACAAAAAGGAATATGAATATAAATACCTGCCATAATTTTTTATTAAAACGGTGAAGTTAAAGCTAATATATCATCTATTAGCAGGCCTTATTATTTGCTTGGTTTCTACAATTGGTTTTAGCCAAAATAAAGTAAGGCTTGCTTATGTGTTAACTACTAACGATGCAAACAAACTTACTACCGATACTGCTGCAACATTTTTAAATATTAAATTAGCAAAAGCCCATGTTATAAAACAACATCAAAAATTATTAACCGAAGGTTATTTTGAAGCCTCAGTTGATAGCGTTATAAATAATGAAAAACAGCTAACCACATTTTTAAATATTGGCCCAAAGTATAATGGCATTAACCTTAACATTAGCACTTTACCAATGGTGTTAAAAGAACAATTAAACTTGCCAAAAACACTTGATAGCATTACACTTAGTTTAAACAAATGGCAAGCTATTACTACTCAAATTTTAAAACATGCCGAAAACAACGGACACCCTTTTGCAGCAATAACTTTAACCGACATCCATATTAAAAATAACAACATAAGTGCAGTTATAAAGTATATGCCTCGGCAAACTATAAAATTCGACAGCTTATTTGTAAAAGGTAATGCCAAGCTAAACGCTGTTTTTTTACAAAATTTATTTGATGTAAAACAAGGAGATATATTTAAAGCTACAAAGCTAAATGAGATCAACAAAATTATAGAAGCGCAGCCTTACTTAGATCAATACCGACAACCTGCAGTAGAATTTATGAGCAGCGGTGCTAATGTTTTATTATTTGTAAATGATAAAAAAGCAAACCAATTCGATTTTGTAATTGGCTTGTTACCTCAAAGCGATGGCATTAAATTAACAGGCGAAGGGCAGTTTACCTTACATAACACTTTTGGCTTTGGCGAACGCTTACATTTAAATTATACTAACTTACCTAATAGTGGCCGGCAGTTAGCTATAGAAACAAAAGCTACTTATTTGCCTTACTTACCTTTTGGTTTAGATGCTAATTTTAATTTATATATACAAGATACTTCATTTATAAGTAGAAATTTTAAAATAGGAATATTATACCCTTTTAAGGCCAACAATTTTGTTGAAGTATATTATGCAAACGAACAATCTAACTTGCTTGAAATTAATGCTGAGCATATTGTTGAAACAAAACAACTACCCCAAAATTTAGATTGGGCAACCAACAGTTATGGTTTACGATTACATTTAGAAAATTATAACTACCGCTTTAATCCAACAAAAGGCTACGGAATTGACTTTGCTGCAAGCTTAGGCAACCGAAATATAATTAAAAATAATAGAATAATAGACTTGAAAGATGTAACCGATTTAGCATACAATTTTGAACTTTTGTATGACAGTTTAACCCTAAAAACTGCTAAACTTCAACTTAATGGTAAAGTTGAAAAATTTTTTCCAATAAAAAAGAACGCAACCCTAAAAACTATGCTAAGTTTTGCTTACTTTTATACATCTGGAAGTTTTAAAAGTGTTTATGAAAACGAATTGTACCGAATTGGGGGCTTACACACTTTAAGAGGTTTTGATGAAGCATCTATATTAGGCAACTTTTATAGCATACTTAACGTAGAATATAGGTACCTAATTGCGAGACAATCGTTTTTTAGTTTTTTTGCTAATTCAGCGTTTATTGAAAACCAACAAATGAAACTTTTAAATAAAACTTACAGTCAATTATTTTATAGTGTAGGATTAGGGTTAAACTTTGAGACTTCGAGCGGAATTTTTAGTCTCAACTATGCATTAGGCAAGCAACAATATAACAATATTAGTTTCAAAGCTGGCAAAATACACTTTGGATATTTAAATGTTTTTTAAAAAGTAAATGTTACAAAAAATAGCAACAAAAATATTATTTAATTTAATTCTACTTACCTTTAGTTATACCTGTGTAAATGCAAACGAAATAAGTAAACAGGCTAAAGTGGAGGAGCGTATTTTATGTAGCTCGCAAGTAGTTGCCCCTTTACCTAAAATTTATTCCTACCAAAAAAAGGAAATAGTATCAGATATACAAACTACTCAAGTTACTGTTGCATCAAAATCGCAAGAAACAATTTTTACCGAAAGTACTAATATAGCTTTACCAATTTTACAAAGTAATAAGGCGGTACTATTTTATTTGTTTACAAGCGTTTTAACTATTATAGCTTTGGTACGATCATTTTTCTCAGGTTATTTATTAAGCATTCAAGAATCATTATTTAATAATAATTTGTCAAAACAGCATTATAGAGGTCAAAAAACAGGCTGGTTAAAAGCTACCGTTTTAACTACATTTTTTAATATTCTTACACTAAGTACTCTTTTTTATTTAGTAGCCTATAATTTTTCGGTAATACATTTATTAAAGCCATTACCACTTTTTCTGCTGATATTTGGTATAATTAGCCTATATCACGGTTTTAAATTTTTAACAAATGGTTTATTAGCAAAAATTTTTGACTTTAGAAATAGCATTGGTTTATACAACTATAATTTTTTCGTAACTGAGGTGGCGGTTTGTGTTGTTATTATGCCATTACTCGTTCTTGCTACATTCAATAGCCTTATAAATATTGAAATAATATTGACCTTAGCCCTACTTTTTGTTATGGCTGGCTTAATTTTTGCAGCCTTAAAAGGTATTCGATCTACATTTAATTTAATTCTACCTAACAAGTTTTATTTTTTTCTTTACTTTTGCATTCTCGAAATCGGTCCTTTTGTTTTTGCGTACAAAGCATTTAACAATTGGTTGATTATTGGTTAAGTAACATTTAAAGTAAAAGTTTTTTTTAATGCCGATTAATACGAGTAATGAATCATTGCGTAAGGTAAAAACCATTTTAATTTCACAGCCTGAACCGGAAAACGGAAAATCGGCTTATTACGATTTAGCTAAGAAACATAAGCTAAAGGTAGATTTTGTACCCTTTATACACGTAGAAGGTGTGAAATGGAAAGATTATAGAAGAAAGAATAGAGTTGATCTGTTAGATTATGGAGCGGTAATATTTACCAGTAAAAATGCCATCAGCCACTTTTTTAGAGTTTGCGAAGAAAGTAAAACTGAAATGCCAGCCCACACCAAATACTTTTGTCGCTCGGAAGCAATTGGCCTTTATTTGCAAAAATTTATACAATACCGAAAACGTAAAGTTTTTAACGGTAAAGGATCTTATGATGATTTGCAGAAAATTTTAGAAAAACACAAAGCCACAGAAAAGTTTTTACTCCCTTGCTCCGATGTAAATACAAGAGCTTTTCCAGAGTATATGGCTAAAAATGAATACAATTATACAGAGGCTACTTTGTACAAAACAGTTAGTAGTGATCTATCGGATTTAAAAAATATTTTTTACGATATGATCGTATTTTTTAGCCCATTAGGTTTAAAGTCGCTTTTTGAAAATTTTCCAACTTTTGAGCAAAACGAAACCCGTTTAGCTGTATTTGGCCCAGCTACTGCCAAATGTATTGAAGATTACAAATTGAGAATTGATATCCGTGCGCCTGCGCCAGAATCACCATCTATGACAATGGCTATTGAAAAGTATGTTTTAACGGCCAATAAAAAGTAATTAGTAAAAAGAGAAGCAGTAGCAATTATGAGCCACAATTAAAGTAAATTTTCAAATCCAAATAAAGTGAGCGCAGCATATTTTGTTCAGTAGTAAATGTGGCCCATCTTTTAAAGAAAAAAAAATTTGAGTGTTGGTTTATTTGGATGGATAGCTTAGTGCAATATAAAATTGGTTTTAATCTATTTTTTTTAGTTCAATTAATTTTATATCCAACTCAACAACCAACCCAATAAAGCGCCACCCAAAACTATAAAAGCACTATGCACCTTTTTAAAAATAAAAACAACAACTAAGCTAGCTACTGCAATTAAAATCGTTCGCCAATCGGTTAGCGTATCTTTTGCCATTTCAATACAAACAGCAAATATTAAGGCAACTGCTGCTACATTTATAGCATCTAAAATAACACTTACAATTTTTGATTTTCTTAACTTTGGTATTAACGGATTTAAAATTAGCACAAATAAAAAAGAGGGTAAAAAAATGCCAACCGTGGCAGCAATGGCTCCTGAAAAACCATTTATTTGCCAACCAATAAAGGTAGCGGTTGACAAAACCGGGCCAGGCGTTATTTGGCCTACTGCAACGGCATCAAGTAATTGTTGCCTGCTTAACCAACCATTGCTTACCAACGCTGCATCTAAAAAAGCAAATAACACATAACCGCTGCCGTAAAGTATAGCACCTATTTTTAAAAAAGTAAGTAATATTTTTAATGATCCAATTTTTAAAGCTGCATTTAATGGAAACAATAACAATGGGGCAACGCTATTTAAGCTGCCTAAATTCTTTTTTAAAAAATACATAAGTAAACCAATAAAGCCACAGCCAAAAAGAGCTACAATTTCGTTTACACCAAATAAGCAAGCCAATAAAGTGATGCTGCCCAAAATGGCCAACTCCATATTTTTAACGGCCTTCTTCCCCAACCGATAAGCAGCTAAAATAATAATGGCAATAACAGCCGGCTTAATACCATAAATAAAAGGTTCAACTTTTGGCAACTGACCATATTGTTGATACAAGTGCGCAAAGATAGCCGTGATAACTACTGCTGGAAATATGAAACAACAACCTGCAACAAAAAGACCTTTCCAGCCTGCTCGTTCGTAGCCACAATGCATCGTCATTTCGGTAGAGTTTGGCCCGGGTATCATATTGGTGGCCCCTATTAAATCCAAAAAATGTTCTTGCGTCATCCACTTTCTTTTCTTAACCACTTCATCTTCCATCATAGCAATGTGGGCAGCAGGCCCGCCAAAAGCAATGCTTCCTAACTTAAAAAATAATTTTGCAATTTCGGTTAGTTCTTTTTTTTGGTATGATGAGGCCATCGTTACTTATTTTTTTAAGATAAGCATAGTTGCAAATAATATTTGTATAATATTAATCTTTCCATTGAAATTCATTGTTTTTAATAGGTACGCCCAATTCAATTTCAAACACTCGATCGTATTGCACATTTAAAATAATCCAATTTTCTTCATTAAAATAAGTTGTGAAAAAATCGTAAGTTTCCTTTTCCCACAACTTACATTTTTCAAATAAAGCTTTTGCATCAGTTACTTTTGTATCAATAACTTTTTGGCCGTTAAAACTTATATTTGGGTTGTTAGATCTTACATAACCAAATTTGCCACCTTCGTTTAAATAAAAAGTTAATGTAATTTTAAGTTCATTGTAAATTAGCAATAACTCATCTGCATCATCAGGGTCGGGTTTTTCAATATTTGGTTTGCCAAGTAAAGTTATAACTTCATCTTTTGTCATTCCAAATTGAAGTGTTTCTATTCCTTTTGTCAATTTAATTTCCATATTTTTAAATTTAACACACAATTTTTATCTTTACAACAACTATTTGATATTTAATGAAAGATATTTTTAGCGAAGCAATTAGCTTAGAAATAATTGAGAGAATACATAAACTAAGCAGAGAAACCAAACCACATTGGGGTAAAATGAATGTTGCCCAAATGTTGGCGCATTGCAATGTAACTTATGAAATGGATTTTGAAGAGCTACATAAAAAACCAAGCGGCTTAATGCGTTGGCTGTTAAAAACCTTTGTGAAAAAAAATGTGGTAAATGAGGTGCCGTACAAAAAAAGTGGTAGCACTGCGGCGCAGTTTATTATAAAAGACGAAAAAGATTTTGAAGCAGAAAAAATTCGGCTAATCAATTATATTAACAAAGCAAAAGATTTAGGTCGCAGCCATTTTGAAGGTAAAGAGTCCTTTTCTTTTGGTACGCTAACTGCCGATGAATACAACAATATGTTTTATAAACATTTAGATCATCACCTAACTCAATTTGGGGTTTAGCAAAAAAGAATTAGAATAGTTAATTGTTAAGTTGCTCTAATAATTGCTTTGCCTGTTGTGCATATTCCGATTGTTCATTGATTTGGAGCAATGCTGATTTTGCCTCTTTAACGCTATCTTTTTTTAGGTAAGATAAAGCCAAATACCAATTACCACCATTACTGTAAACCGTTTTAGAGCTAACTACTTGTTTAAAAGTTTGTATCGCTTCTTCAAACTTGCCTAAATGAAACTCGCAATTACCCTTGGCTAATAATACTTTGTTGTTAGTTGGTTTTATTTCTAAATAATTTTCGAAATGCTTTTCGGCATCTAAATAAACGCCATCATCATAAGCAAATTTCCCGCTTTTGAAATTGGTGTTTAAAGCGGCTGCATCATCCATATTGGTTTCTAAAACATAGGTTTTAAAATAGGAATCTGCAAATTGAGTATTTGAAACATCAGCTTGCCACGGCGACCAAATAATTAATAAAATTGTTGCTGCCGCCGCTAGCGTAGCAAAAGGAATTAACTTTTTAAGAATTGTTGATTGTGTTGAAATTGTATTATTAGATACACTTTCTAAATCATTAGCATTTTCAATATTATCTGAAAGATCAACATTTTGTTCCAATCCATCCAAAAAAGAAACTAAGTCCTCTTTTTCGTTTTCAAATTCATTTTTTGCTTGTAACGATTGTATCACTTCTTGTTGAAAGCGTACTTCTTGCTGTATCGCTTTATCTGTTTTTAAAAGTTTTTTAAATTGAACAAGTGCATCACCTTGCAATTCGCCATCTATATATTTACCAATATTTATTTTTATCTCAGAATCCATTTTTAATTATTTTATACTTTTATCATAGCATAATCTGGATGTTGTTGGATGAATTCTTTTAACTTACGCATACAATCAAAACGTTTTTGATAAAATGCGTTGGTAGGTTTTTTAAAGTTGAGCTGTTGCATAATTGCTTGTGCATTCAAGCCGTCTAACTTGCCCTTAATAATGCTTTTGCAATCACCTGATAGCTTTTTAAAACATTGCCAAAACAGGTTTAGTTGTTTTTCTTTCTTTAACAACTGCTCAACCTCTGCTGACTCAATAAATGTTTCATCACTAAGTCGTAATTCCTTATTATTTCTTAGTTGTTTTTTATGTTTTCTGCATAAATCAATAAATTTATGATAAGCTATACCCTTTACATAAGCACTAAATGAAGTGGTTAAAACAATATCACCTGTTTTTAAATGTAGCAAAATTGCTAAAATGGCTTGCTGAAAAACATCTTTAGCTTCTTGCTCATTTCCTCCTTTAGCTTTTATCATCGCAATCACTTTTGGTAAAAAAACATTATAAATTTTCTGACAAAGTATTGAGTCTTGCTCTTTTAATGCTTGTATGTATCGCTGATCAAAATGTTGTTCTTTATCCATTTTACTACTAATATAAATGTTTTATTGCAAAACAAATAAATTTACTAACTAAGCTTGCCATTTCCAAAATAAATCTATTAGCAAACTATTAGTTAGCATTCATTTATCACTCGATATATCATCAGTTCTGATGTTTTCATTTGATCTTTTCTATACCTGTGAAAACTTTTTTACAAAAAACAACTAAGAAAAAATAAATACAACGACCAAGGAGTAGAAAACAAATTATTAACCAAAAAGAACGAAACAAAATATGTAGCGAAATTAAAGAAATACTGGTTTGCTGATTTCGAGGAAATTAATAAACAAAGCAAGATCTGGCTAAACAGAGAATTTTTATTAGTAAATAAGACTAAGAATAAGTAAGCCCCAAAATGAACACTCATTAATAATTAAAAAACAGGCGAACTGCTGAAAAGCCAAAAAAAGAGTAAGCACTTAAAATTTAAATTAAAAAACAATGAACAAATTAAAATCAGTTTTATTCAGTTTATTAACCATTACCACATTTACTTTATTTTTAACTTCTTGTGAAAAAAATACGCCAATACCTGAAGTTGAAGAAGAACACATTCAAAATTGCACCCAAACCATAAACCTTAATAATGGCTGGAATTTGATTAGCTTCGATGTCTCTCTAAAAGATCATAAAATAAGTACAATTTTTAGTGACCTTATTGATTCTGGAAATTTACAATATATTTCAGGTTATGAAAGTAATGCACTTATTTATGACCCAAATCAACAAGATTTTTTAAACACACTTGAAAGTATAAATGATGGTTCAGGTTACTGGGTAAAGATTTTAAATGATGCTGCATTAACTGTAGAAGGGGAATGTATTGACGAAAATTTTAGAAAACCTTGGAATAGTGGCTGGAATTTGACAGCTTATATACCAAATGACTCACAGACTCCATCCGAATATTTTTCACAGGAACTTTCGAATAATGAATTAATGTTTGTTACTGGTTTCGAAAATGGAACAGTATCTTTTGATCCAGACAATCCTGTATTTTTAAATACTTTAAAGTTAATGAAAAACGGCTTTGGTTACTGGGTTAATCTAAAAGCAGCTACTGGTAAAACAGTACAAAACCAAACCAACATATTTAGTTTTATTAATGGAACCACAAATTTGCCAACAGATGAAGTAGTTGATGTTTTAAACCAAGAAGGAGAAGTTGTTGCAAGCCTAAAAGTTATAGAAGGTAATTATTTAATGACAACACCAATATATGGTGATTTAACTACCACAACATTTAAAGAAGGCCTAAGCAAAGGGGAAACCTTAAAATTTAGATGGAACAATCAAATCGCAGATATAACAACCACTTTTAAAGGTGATTATAGTCTTGAAAAAATCAATATTGAATTTGAAAATGCAAAGCCATAATTTACTAAATATAGAAAGCTAAGAATTTGCATAAAGCTTGGAAATACTTTTCTGCTCAAGACGTAAAGTTTTGGGTGGGAAAGTTTTTAAATACTACACTTGTAGTGAGGAAAAAAATGATTACAGACCACTTTATTAAGAAAGGACAATAAAAGGCTTAAGAGAATTTACAACTAAAATTAAGTTGAAAAGATTTTTGAAAAGCCAAAATTGACATCATAACAAGCTAAGGCATAATGTCTGGCTTGTTTTAGTGTTTCTCTTTAGTAAAACAGATTTTTATAAATTAGAAAAAGATCATTATTTTTAAATTGACGTAACCAAAAAATTATTTTATGAATAAATACCTTAAATATACTGGATTACTGCTTTGTTGTGCTTTGCTTACAGCAAGCCTAAACTTATTTGCTCAACCAGCAAACGACGAATGTTCTGGCGCTATGGATATTAGTGGGGCATTTATGGGTACATTTGGCGACTATACTATTAATGGCCCTTTTACCTTAACAGGAGGAACGCCTGGAGTCAACGATCCACCAGAGCCAGGAGAAGCTCAAAACAATTATACTGATGGCCCCTTCTGCCCTGGCGAAACCGATACCAACTTATTTGGAGATGCTGCCCTTGACTGGGAACAAAGCGTTTGGTACACTTGGACTGTACCAGATTTGAATGGAGACGGTTCTCCAGTAGCTTATTCTATTTGGACTTCTGATGGCTCTTATAATGATAATTGTGGTCTTAATCTAAATGATATTTTGGGCGGAGCTCCTTGGAATTGCCAACGTGGCGATACACAATTAGCTATTTATGAAGGTAATACTTGCCCTACATCAGCAACTGACCCTTGCGATCACTTTGCTGCTAGCGAAGATTTATTTGTTTCTGCTTCAGAACCCTTTGTTTCTGGTTGGTTAACTTTAGAATTTATACCCGGCGAAACTTATTATATGGCCGTTGACGGTTGGGATGCAGCAGAAGGCGAGTTTTGTTTAACCGTAGTAATAGGCGGCGTTCAATGTGGTGATGGCGTTTGTTCACCTGTAGAAACTTACTGTGACTGTGTTGACTGCCAGACAGTATGTCCGTACGGCAATATTGCTGCAGTAAGTTATTCTCAATCTCAATTTGGATGTGAAAAGCTTTTCTTTGCTGATAACAATTTTTATCTTAGTGATGATCTAAACGGTAACATTTTCTTTTGTCCTGAATTTGCAGTTGGTTACTCAAATGACAATATATATTTAGGATTTGGCGCACCTAATCTTTTAGATTGTACTGGCCAAAACAATGATGTAACGGTAACTTTATCTAATGGTTCTTTTATACGTGTTGAACGCAATATAGATGGCGACATGCTTACTAATATTGAGCAAAACGGTGATGGCACTTATACTATACCCAGAGGTAAAATACTATACATTGAATTAACACCAGCAGACATTGCGGCTGGTTCTTTAACAATTACAAGTAATGCGCCCGATGGCCTGGGCAATATTTGCTCTGAAACTATCGCAATTAATTATAGCGATTTTCCACAAGCATACAATCCATATTGTGATCCCTCCTGCTATGCTGGTGGTATTGATGAGGATTTGTTAACTAACGGCATTACCGCTTGTCCTAATGGATCAATTACTCTCTGTACAAACGGTTTGGAAGATTTGTCTTTAACTTGTGACAATGGCAACTACGGGTATTACTGGAGAATTTATGCTCAATTATATCCGCCAAATTGGGATATTGTAACTGATTGGACAGAATTGGGGCCGTGTGGAACTGTTAACGTAGGTGATTTTTTTATTGACCAATATGGCAACGTACCTCCAATTTTTCAATCTGGTTCAGTACTTCCTATAGAAATTTATGGAACACCTTTACCATTATTAATCGAAGGAGCTGCTTTATGTGTAGATGCAAATGGAGATATATTAGAAAGTTGTATTGCTACAAATGGTCCAGCTTTCTTTACTGATGTGAATGGCGAAAACAGAACTGTAATTCCAATAATAGCCGGAAGCTGTCCTTCTCCTATTCAATGCCATATTGATGATTGGACTGCCTTAAAAGCACTTTACGAAAGTACCAATGGCGACAACTGGACCAACAGTACTGGCTGGGATATTTATATTGATAACCAAATAAGCCTCCCTGCTAATTGTTATTTGGGTGATTTATATGGGGTAACATTAGATGGTACTGGAAGGGTTGGTAGATTGGATTTAGAATCCAATGAATTAAGCGGAGGCATCCCACCTGAATTGGGAAATCTTAGCAATTTGACAGGATTGTTGTTGTATAACAATCAGCTCAGCGGAAGCATACCTGTTGAATTGGGGAATATTAGTAATTTGCAATCGTTGGGTTTAAATAGCAATCAACTTAGCGGCAGCATACCACCCGAATTGGGAAATTTAAGCTTTTTAAACGAGCTTATACTTTTTGACAACCAATTAAGCGCTAACATACCTACTGCATTGGGAAATTTAAGCCTTTTAGAAGACCTTGTACTTTCCGAAAACCAATTAAGCGGCAACATCCCATCCGAATTAGGTAATCTTAACAATTTGTTAGCTTTGGATTTGCATAGCAATCAACTTAGCGGCAGCATACCACCTGAATTGGGAAATCTTAGCAATTTGACTATGATGAATTTACAAAATAATTACTTTACCTGCCCCGAAATAGAAAACTTCCTTAACCTTTCTCAAGGTGGCACTTTTATTTACGATCCTCAATACTACAACTACGGCCCAATTTCAATTAATACTGTTGAATCTATTGATGATAATACTACTTTTCAGCTATCTGCCCCATTTAATAGTGATGACCCCGGCAACCTTAGCTTCCAATGGTATCAAAATAATGAATTAATACCAGACGCAACCGATAGTATTTTAAATATTATGGTTAATGAACCTTCATATGCAGGCTCATATAACCTTCAAGTAACCGAAACATGTGCTTCGGGTATCGATTTCTTTTCTGATCCTGTTATTGTTGCAGTTGACGGTTTTGATCTACGTGGCGAACCACTTGTAAAAAAACAAGTAATAGTGCAATATGCCGATGCGCAAAGCAAGTTGGAAGCAGAAGACTCAATATTTGCTTATTATAATTACGAATTAGCTTTGGTGGACTCGTGCAATTGTAACCGCGAACTTTATTTATACGAGTTTGAAGAAGCCGCAGACCAATTTGACTTTGTTTTGCAATTGAATAGAAAAGCTATTGTATTGCTTGATAGTGCAGATATTGATGGGGGAGGCTTTAACTATAAAATTGATTTAGGTATAATTAGTAATAGCGGAAACAGTTACAAAGTTTCTACCAATTGTGAAGGTACTTGTGAAGGTACTTTAGAGGTAGTAGTTTTAGATACTGGTTACAGAGGAGCTGATAGTGTTTTTTTAAGAGAACCTGCAATCCCTTATTGTGAAAATGCACTTAGTGAAGATTACGTAGATGATGGTTGGCATGGTACTTATGGTTTTAATATGATAACCAACGATTTTACAACAGGAGACAAATTAAAAGTAATGCCACTTAAAATTTTTGATGAAGAACAAGCTACTTTATTCGATTTACTTTGTGGCATTTACCACGCTATTGACAATTGTAGCGATGTAATTAACATAAGTGCCGGCTACTATGGTGCAGAACCATTTGAAATATTTGAAGATGCGATTAAAGAAGCCAAAGCTAAGGGCATTTTTATTGTAACCTCTGCTGGCAACGACAGTGTAGATATTGATGTAAAAAAACAGTACCCAGCCTATTTTGCTAAAAAGCATAACAACGTAATTTCAGTAGGTTCTATTGATGCCCAAGCTAACTACAGCAGTTTTTCTAATTATGGTAATGAGGCAGTTACTATTGCTGCTTATGGAGAAGATATTTTAAGCAAAGCTGAAGGCGCTTTAAGGCAGGCCACGGGTACTTCAGTAGCTACTTTTATAGTTTCAAAAGAGTTGGCTCATGAAATAGGTTTAGATAAATCGCGCTCATTAGATGCCGTTTGGAATGATTTTGAAGCAAATCGTCTAATTTATAAAAGCGACTTATCAACTAAAACCATCACGGGTAAATATTTAGAGGTAACAATTGAACAAGTATTTGCTGATGATTCAATTTGTATAAACCTCAACCCAGGCTGGAATTTGATCTCTTTTGATGTTAGCCCAATTGATAAATCAGTAGCCAATGTATTTAGCGACTTACAAGACAGTTTAGATATTGTTATCGGTTTTGATGGAGGTACAGTTAGGTATAACCCCAAAGGGCCACCTTTTTTAAACACCTTAAAACGGCTTGAAAATGGTTGTGGCTATTGGGTAAAGGTTCAAAATGCCGATACTTTAAAAGTACACGGTTTCAGCATAGAGGAAACTTTTAGGAAACCATTGGAAGTGGGTTGGAATTTGATAAATTTTCCACAAGATTCAGTACAAACACCAGCTGCTTATTTTGCCGATTTAATTAATAATGGAAACCTGGAAATGGTGATCGGTTTTGATGATGGAACTGTTAGGTATAATCCCAATGGGCCACCCTTTTTAAACACTTTACATCAGCTTGAAAGTGGTTTTGGTTATTGGGTTAAGGTTACAAATTCAGTTAATCTTAAAGCCAAATAAAAATATAAGGTAACTATTTAGTAATGGTCAGAAGTCAGACCGCTTCGCTGTCAAACGTCAAATAAATTCAGCTGAGTGAGGTCAAAAACATTCTTTTTCGCCTCAATTATGTCTAACATCTTACATCTTAAAATGAAATGGTCTGACTTCTGAATAGTTACAAATAAACTCAAGTTTTATTTTTGAGTTCTGTTAATACTTTATATATTCGAACTTAATTAATTATTAAATAAAGATCAGGTTAAAAAATATAATTTTAATAAAGGCATTCATTTTAAGTAGTATATGTGTTCTTTCTGCAAACAACCTACCAGGTACAGTTGCGCTTGAAGGTGATAAAGTAGTATGTAAAAAAACTAAGTATAGAGATACAGTTAAGTTTGCTGAGTTGATTGAAGTAATGAACATTGTAAAAGACACCACCCTTATGGCTTGTTGTTGCCACCAAATAGCTTTAAAATATTTTTATAGTACCAAAGATTATGTAAATGCTATAAAATGGAATGAAAAAGCTATAGAATTAAGAAGCAAATACGATGATGGCCTTTTATGGAAGTCTTACAGAAACTTGGCGGTAAGCTATAGTATATTGAAAAGGCACAAATTAGCAAGTAAATATTTAAAAAAAGCTTACCATGCAATAGGAAATAAATCTCCTAAAGACTCTATATCAATTTTAAAAAGAATGGCTTATAGTTATTCGTATTTAGGCGATACAGAACCGGCAATTAATGCAGCTTTTGAGGCAACTAAAATACAAGCAAAAGCAAGTGAAAAAAATGCAGCATTGATACTCTATTCTAATATGTTATTATTATCTAAAGATAGCTCAAATGCCATAAAATCAATAAAATATTTTGAAGAAACTTTAAAGTACGGGATAGCAAATAATAATCGACAAGCCATTGTAAACTCTTTAAATAACCTTGGTGTTGCTTATGAGTATTCTGGAAACCTAAATAAAGAATTGCAATCTTACAAAAAAGCCTTAAACTATTTAGCTGTAAATGACTTAGAAAGCCGAGCAGATATAATTAATAACATTGGGCAGGTATATCTAAAAGAAAAAAAACACGACTTATCAATTGAAGAACTAAATAAATCTTTAATTATTTTAAAAGCGTTTTTCAATGAAAAATATCATTTTAAATATGCAATACCTTATCAAAATCTTGGTGATAATTATACATACTTAGCACAATATGATAAAGCTCTGGCTTATTTTCAAAAAGCATTAATTCACCTCACTAACAATTTTAGAGCTGAAAATATTTTTGAAAACCCAACCACAAAAGATACTTCATTGTTCGTCTATTCCAACACAGATATGATTGAAGTACTTTATCTTAAAGCCAAAGCATCTTACCAATACTACCAACAAAACAAAAACCTAACATACTTAAACCTCGCTCACCAAACCTACCAAACCTTAATAGATTTCCACAACAAACTACAACAAGATATTTCTACTGAAAACTCTCGCTTATTACAAGCAAAAAATATTTTAGAATATTTAGAACAGGCTTTAGAAGTGGCTTATGAAAAACAAATATTAAAAGATTTTGATGCAGAAGCCGCTTTTCGTTTTATGGAAAAAAACAAAGCTACGGTTTTACTACAAGCTATGATCGAAGTGGATGCTTTGCAATTTGCTAATTTACCCGATAGTTTGTTGGAGCAAGAGAATGATCTAAAAATTGCGATCACTTATTACAAAAAACAATTAAACGAGGCTATTGAATATGAAGATACAGTAGAAATAGAACGGTTAGATAAAATCGTTTTTGAAGAGAAACAACAATATAGTCGACTCATCATTTATTTAGAAAACAACTATCCAGAATACTACAGTTTAAAATACCAACAAAATCAAACGCAGTTGACTGATGTGCAAAACACATTAGATGATAAAACTACTTTGTTGGAGTATTTTGTGGGCGATAGTGCCATTTACATTTTATCAGTTCAAAAAGAGCGATCCAAATTATATAAAGTCAATAAGCCAAAAATTTGGGAACAGACTGTCGAAAACTTTCGCCAATCTTTAACCTTAAAAGAAGCTACTCAAAGTATTACATTAGATGCTTTGTTTGTACAAAGTGCATCACAAATACACAAATGGTTATTGAAAGAGGTGTTAGCTAATTTATCAGATAATATCACCATCTTGCAAATCATTCCAGATGGCGTTTTAAACTATATTCCTTTTGGTGTATTATTGACAAAGCAAGATACAAGCGCAACAATCAATTATAAAACGCTCCCTTATTTAATAAAGGAAAAAGCTATTGGTTATAGTTATTCCGCTGCTTTATGGTTAGAACAACAACAGGATGAACTAACAACGAAAGATAGAATTACTTATGCCGGTTTTGCACCAGAATATGGTGTAGCGTCCGGCCAATTTAAACTACCTTTTGCTAAACAAAGTATTAAAGAAAATGCGGATTTGTTTAAGGGTAAGCCTTTTATTGGAAATCAAGCAAGCCGACCTCAATTTGAAAAATCTGCACCTCAATTTAATGTTTTACAGTTGGCAATGCATGTATTGCTTAACGATGAAAAGCCAATGGAAACAAAATTATTGTTTAGCCAAACTAAGGATAGTTTAAGTGCAGAATTACGTGCTGCAGCTTTGTATAATATGAAATTAAATGCAGATATTGCGGTATTAGGTGCGTGCAATACTGGTAGCGGACAACTACAAAGTGGGGAAGGCGTGATGAGTTTATCCAGAGCATTTACTTATGCAGGTGCTTCCAGCTTAGTAATGAGTTTGTGGAGTATTGTCGATCAATCAACTGCAACTATTGTGAACCAGTTTTTTAAAAATTTAAAACAGGGCAAAGTGAAAACTACTGCGCTTCAAGAAGCTAAACTGCACTTTTTAGATAATGCCTCTTTGTCACAAACACATCCACGGTATTGGGCCGGCTTGATTGTTTCTGGTAATCAACAAGCACTAGTTAATAAAACCAATTATTTGTGGTGGGGCCTAATTGCTATTGCTTTATTAACTACTGGTTTTGGATTGATGCGTTCAATAAGTTTTAATGCTTCACCTCAATAGATAAGAATTGTAATTCTACTTTTATGATGAGAAGCCCGTTATTTCAACTGATATTCAAACGTAAAATGATTAGTAGATGCTGGGCTGGTATAAAATGCTTTGCCATAGCTAATGCTTAATCTTTTCAACTCAATACCAACACCACCCGAAAAGCCTGTTAAGCCTGGTATTTGAGACAACAGCAATTCTCTTCTTTTTAAATGATTATAACCAAAGCGGAAGTTAATAATTTTACCTAAATAAAACTCCCCACTTAAATTTACGTGTCTAAACAGTTTATCTACAAAAAATTTTTTCTCTTTAGGTACTTCGTCAGGGTTTAAAAATGGTGTACTGTCTTCTAAAGCCGGATCGTCATAACGAATATTCCATTGGTGTAAATGATGAAGCGTTATACCAAACCGAAACGGAACATATTTTAGGCGTTTGCTTAAACCAATTTGCAGATCGAAAGGTAACGACTCGCGGTCCTCATTATACTTTACCAATTGCAGTCCAGCATTTTTTACTACTAAACCTGCGGTAAAATTTTTAGCGGTATCAGTATAAGCAACACCAACATCTACCCCAACGCCATACGATTGATATTGATACAGATAGGAGCCAATTAACTTTAGGTTAGTACCAACTTTTATTTTAGGTTTTATTTTATAAGATGCGCCTGCATTAAGCGCAAATTCGCTACCGCTAAACGCTCCCAAATTATTACCAGCAACATCTGTTTGCTGAAATTGGCCATAAGTAATGTATTGTAAACCAGCACTTACCACTAATTTAGGTTGCAACTGAAATGCAGTAGCCACATAACCGTTGCTAATGCCTGCGAAAAATAACTGATGCCCTAACTGCACTTTTTTATGCATTAAGCTATCGTACAAAGCGGGGTTTTGGTAACCCATAGCAATGTCATCATCGGGCAAGGCAATTTGTAAACCGCCAAGCGCCGTAATTCTTGCGGAAGTGGGTGCTTCTAAAAATTCATAAATATGTCTTCCACCTATTTGAGCCACGGCATCGCTCAAGCATCCTAAAAAGAAAAACGGAATAAAAAAGAGAAATATGTTAAGTTTAGATTTTATCAATTGGTTTTAAAATTAGTGAAAGTATATCAATAACTTTTTATAACAGTTTTTATTTTTCAAACATAAAAAAACTCCAAAAGCAATATTATAAAATATGGCCTTTGGAGTTGCTTTTAATAAATATGAAAGATTAATTTAAATTATTCCTTTGGTTTTTGAAATTGCTCTGGCACAATATCTTTAGGCCAATAATTATTACTTTTGTCAACATCGGCAGTTTCTTTTTTAGGATCTAATATTACTTGCGTAACCTTTTTATCGGTAATAAAAACTTTGCTTACACTATCTTCTAATTTCCAAAGCTCGGCTGGTAATTTCATTATTTCGGTACTTTCATCTTCATACACAAACTCTAAAATAACGGGCATTGGTAAACCACCTTTGTTATGTAAAGTAAGTTCGTAGTAATACCCATCTTCATTCAATAAGGTTTTTTTACGATCGCTTAATTTTTCCATACTTTCTTTATAAGCTTCAGCAGGTTTTTCATTCCATAAACTTACTTGTTTTATTGGGTCAAATGTGGTAGCACTTTTTAGCTGCTCCATTAAGTCTTCCATTTGTGGGGCTTTATTTTTTTTGCCTTTTTTCTTCTTTCTTTTCTTCTTCTTCTTTGATGCTGATTTCTCGTTTTCGGCAGCATCATTTTCAAAAGCATCTCTTATAGAAGCTTCCTCTTCTGCCGGAGGATTAAATTTTAACTGGTATTCTTTTACATCTTCCAAATCAATATTTACATGATTGTTGCTGTAAAACCAACCTCTCCAAAACCAATCTAAATCTACAGCAGAGGCATCTTCCATTGTTCTAAAAAAATCGGCAGGGCTTGGGTGCTTAAACATCCAACGGTTAGCATAAGTTTTAAAAGCGTAATCAAACAACTCTGGCTCCATAACTGTTTCTCGTAAAATACTTAAAGCGGTTGCTGGCTTGCCGTAAGCGTTGTTGCCAAACTGCCATATACTTTCTGAGTTACTCATAATAGGCGAAATGTTGCTTTTATCACCTTTCATATAACGTACAATTTTATCGGCTGGTCCTCTACGTGAGGGGAACGGTTTTTCTGTTTCATCTTCCCATTCTTTTTCAGTCATATACTGTAAAAAAGTGTTCAAACCTTCATCCATCCAAGTCCATTGGCGTTCATCACTATTTACAATCATCGGAAAATAGTTATGCCCAACTTCGTGAATAATAACGCCAATCATACCGTATTTGGTACGATCGCTGTATTCTCCATCTTCATCTGGTCGGCCAAAGTTAAAGCAAATCATTGGGTACTCCATACCAATTCTATCGGCGTGTACGCTGTATGCCACCGGGTAAGGATAATCGAAAGTATGTCGAGAATAAACCTCTAAAGTAAGCACAACAGCTTTGGTACTATATTTTTCCCACAATGGATTACCTTCTTTTGGATAAAGACTCATTGCCATAACCGTTCTATCGTCAAAAGGTACACCTTGTGCATCCCAAATAAATTTACGAGATGCTGCAAAACCAAAGTCACGCACATTTTCTGCTTTAAAGTGCCAAGTTTTAGTTTCTGTACTACGACTTTTTTCGTTTTCGATGGCCTCCTCTTCAGTAATAATCATTACCGGTTGAATGGCCACTTTTGAAGAATCGTAGCGTTCAATTTGCTCAGCAGTTAATACCTCTTCCATATTTTGAATAAGGCCAGTTCCACCAACTACCAAATCGGCAGCTGTAGTAATTTTTACATCATAATCACCAAAAGGTAGCGCAAACTCACCACGCCCTAAAAACTGTTTATTTTGCCAGCCTTCTACATCACTATAAACGGCCATACGTGGAAAAAACTGTGCAATAGTATATAGGTAGTTTTCATCTTTTTCAAAATATTCATAACCACTACGGCCACCAATTTCCATACGATCGTTTATATTATACCACCATTTTATATTTAATTTTGTGCTTTCCCCCGTTTTTAATGGTTGTGGTAAATCAATACGCAACATTGTTTTGTTATAAGTAGCAACGGCATCATTTCCTTCGCCATCTTTTATGTACTCAATGTTAAAACCACCTTCAAAATCATTAAACATTCTAAAAAATTCAAACGAAGGCATACCATCGCTAATTGCGTTTGTGCCTACTTTATAAGTATCAGAATCGGGCGCACGCATATTTTGATCTAACTGAATCCATAAATAGCTCAACTCGTCTGGCGAATTATTGGTGTAAGTAATTTCTTCAGTTCCATATACCCGTTGAGTGGCATCATCAAGGGTGATGTCCATTACATAATCAACTTTTTGTTGCCAATACAAATGCCCTGGCGCACCAGAAGCACTTCTATAAACATTAGGCGTTGGTAACTCTTGACCTAATTGCTTAAA
>Ga0209093_1000332_pt1 | contig 25003 bp, 31 predicted proteins | sample SidtaG_4_FD_187450 | JGI IMG/M metagenome (GOLD analysis project Ga0209093, IMG submission 187450) | Marine algal microbial communities from Sidmouth, United Kingdom - Sidmouth_Male1 metaG (SPAdes) (version 2) | ecosystem: Host-associated > Algae > Red algae > Unclassified | place: Sidmouth...
AGACCTGGTACCGCGACGCGCCTGGGAGCCCCCAGCGTGGCACCGGCGGTGGCGGCAACCAGACGTGGCCGGGGAACAGCTGGTACGAGTCGCGTCCTCGGGCCAGCACCCCGGTTGACAACACGCCTGGGTATGGTCGGACCTACGGGGGTCAAGATGGCCCGTCCGGTTATGAGGGCCCGTCGTCGACTCGTCGTCGTCTGTACTGAGGCGCAGTGCCCAGGTCGGTGTCGGTTGGGTTAGGGAGCATGCGTGTGCTTCGTGTTGGCCGGGGTAGATCCCGGCCCCTTGGCGAGGGATGAATCGGGAGACATAGTACTTGCATAAACGAGGCTTTTTTGTCTATTGGCTGTATAATCACGACTCCTGGGTGTCCCGACCCGGCTCCGCCTTACCTGCGTCCTGCGGGAGAAGCCCCTTGCGGCGACAGTTCCGGTATGCCGCTGCCACCGGCAGGCGCCCTGAGTGTTGCCAGGTATCGTCGTCAGGTCCATACCCAAACCAGCGGACCAGCTACCACAGGATCCCCTCCTCATCCCAGGTGTGGTCCACGAACCGCTCGAACACAAACTCGGACCCACCAGGTTGGAGCGCGTCTGGGACCACCACTTGAGGTCGCCTGCGGCTGTTCGCGGGTCCACAGGTCCCGCCGGCTCCACGTGGTCGCCGCTAATCCGGTAGGGCAGTCCGTCTTGGACGATCAGGTAGGTTCTCCCTTCGGTCTGAAGCACCTCGTACGGTCCGGTCACCTTGGCATCGCGTTTGTGCTTCCGAGTAAGGCTGCGCAGGTGCGCCCCGGCACCACTGACCACCGACAAAAGGCGCGGGAGGACTTTCTTGTCATAGTCCTCCTTGTACCGTGCTTGTGTCTTAGAAATCGAGTCCCGTACTTGGGGGAGCAAGGCCTTGAGCCACTCCAGGAACGCGTCCTTGGCCTCGGCCACCTACTGGCTCGGGTCCGGCGTCATGCCGTCCGGCATCCGTTCCAGCGAGACGTTGCTCAGGCGCCGCGGGGTGACCAAGTCCATGAGGGCCACGCCCGTTGTCCGGTGTGGCCTCGAGTTGTACGCCAGCGCCAACACGGAGCCGAGCTCGTCTCAGTTGACCTGGTGGTCTTCGATACAGTGCATGAACATGTCCACGAGCGTCTCGTTGAAGCTCTCGACGTGGCCATTGGTTTGCGGGTGGTACGTGGTCATGTACAGGTTCTGGATGCCCATGAGGTTCCACACCCCCTGGAAGAACAGGGAGGCGAACTGGTGTCCGTTGTCCGTCCGGACTGTGTCCGGGGGCCCGTACACGGAAATACAATCCCGGCAGAACGCCGACGAGACGTCCGTCGCGGTGATGCCAGCCAGGGGGACGGCTGTACTAGCTTCGAGAACCGGTCGACGATGATCGGGAGGAAGACGTTCCCTGCCTTGGTCTCTGTATGCGGTCCGAGGAGGCCCATGGACAGGCGCGCTAAGGGATCCGTCGCCAGGAACAACTTGAGCATCGCCGTGAGTCACCTGCGTGCGACCGTTTACCGGGAACAAGACGCACAGATGGCCACCCAGTCGTACACATCCGCGGCCATGGACTCCCAGTAGTAGTGGCGCCGAATGGAGGCTTACATCCGGTTGACACCAGGATGACCGGCGACGTCGTGTTCCAGCCGGAGGAGGTCCTGGCGCAGGATGAACGGGACTTACACTTGGACAGCCCCGCCCAGGGGAGCGACGCGCATGAGGAGCCCCTCCTTGGTCTTCGAGATCCGCGAGTGCTCGTTCTGGTCTATCTTTTCCAGTAGATCTTGGCACCGCTGGTCCTCCTTCTGAACGTCCAGCATGCGCGCGAGCGTGACGGGATGTTACATGTCCAGCTCATCGTAGTTCGGCGCAACCAAGCCACGGGAAGAGTCGGCCAGAGAAAGGCAGGGAATCTCTTTCTGTATGACGGACCGATCTGGTGCCAGCGTCGTGTGACGCGACATGGCGTCGGCACAATGGTGCTCCCTTCCCGGTCTGATGCACACCTTGTACCGTAACTCCGACAGCCGGGGGCGCCAGCGAGCGACCCGACCTTGCGCATTGTCCCTGTTCAGCATCCAGCGTAAGCTGGAATGGTCCGTCCAGATCAGGAACTCTTGTCCCTCGAGGTAGGGGCGGAAAAAAAAATAGGCCCAGACCACGGCCAGGCATTCTCGGTCGGTCTTCAAATAGTTTTTCTCGGCCGGGATGAGGCCCCGGCTGTAGTAGCCGACCGGGAGGATGCTCTGGTCCGGTTGTTGTTGCAGGAGGGTACAGCCGACCTGGACGGCGCAGGCGTCGGTATCCAGGATGAAGAGACCCTCACGTCGGAGAAGTGCCAGAACCGTGGTCGACGTCAAACGCTCCTTCAGGTACTCGAAAGCCGACAGCTGGGCAGCATCCAGTGGAGGAAGCGCGTGCGGGAGTTTCTTGCTGGTGATCGTGGTTATGGGCTTGGCAATATGCGCGTTATCCTTGATGAAACGCCGATACACGTCGCACATGCCCAGGAAGCTCTTGAGCTCCGTCTGGTTCCGCGGGCGAAGCGCTTGAGCCATGCTCTTGATGTTCTTCTGGTTCAACAGCAGCTGACCTGGACGGAAGAAATGCCCCAGGTACTTGACTTCTTGCTGGAACAGGTAACACTTAGAGGGCTTGAGCGAGACACCGTCCTTTTCCAGCAGGAATAGGACTTCACGGAGATGCCGGAAGTGATCTTCCACGGTCCGGGAGAAGACAATCACGTCGTCCAGGGTACACCAGGCACGTTTGCCACCGTAAACCGGACAAGATGATGTCTAGAGCCCGCTGGAAGAAGGCTGGCGCGTTCACCAAACCAAACGGGAGCCGGAGAATCCGGAACAAGCCCGTGTGAGACTTGAACGTCGTCTTGTCTCTGTCCTTGGCGTACACAGGGATCTGTCAGTACCCGGCGTTACAGTCGATGGTAGTGAACACCGTGGCGTCGCCGAGGGAGTCCAGGCAGTCGTCTATCCTCGAAATCGGGTAGACATCCTTGACCGTGTGCTAGTTTAGCCGGCGGTAGTCCACGCAAGACCGGAAGTGGCCACCTGGATTGGGCACGAAGACCACAGGGAAGGACCACTCGGCGTCCAAGGGCTCTATGACACCGAGGTCGAGCACTTTCTTGACCGGCGTCTCGATCTCCAGGCGACGGTGTGGTCCCGCCCTGTATGAAGCCGAGTACACGGGCCTGGCGTCCCGCTTGAGCTGGAAGCGGTGCGTGGTGGCTTTCAGATCTCACAGCTTCCCCAACCACATGCCTTTGAACTGATCCAGGAGTCCGTGAACTCTGCCATGGAGTTCCTTGGGCACGACCGCCCAGTTCCCCTCTGGCTTCTTTGGCTCCCTGGTCGGCGGAACAACTGGTGGCTCCGGACGACCCTCCGCCTTAGCCATCGTCGCCTGCTTTTCCAGCTCCTGCCGCGCCGCCAGCTCCTGTAGGACGCCCGTTGCTCCCGCCAGCGTCAGCTCGTTCAGGCGGACCCGGGGCTCGAACGGGGCCTTGTACTGTTGCCCCCTGTCGCCAAGATGGTAGCCCAGGATGTCTGAGACCGCGCCCGTCGACCAGTCGATCTTTCCGTTTTTGGGCAGGATGGCCTTGGTTTACTGGCGCTAGAAATCACACCCGATAATGAGCGGGACCGAGAGGCGTTGCTCAACAATAAACGAGTAATGCATCGGTTTGTCATGTACATGCAGGGTGAGGGGGAGTCGAGCGAGAGCCTTGAGAGCCTGCCCCGAGGCATCCACGATCCGGGTGCGGGTCGGCGCACGCCCGGCATGGGCGCGCCGGGCCAGAAGGAGAATTTCCTCGCTGACGACGCTTGGTCCGGCCCCTGTGTCCACCATCGCGGCCACAGAAACTGGGTCCTCACCCCCGAAACTCAACGTGGTCTTGACCTTGAGATTATCCTTACGCAAGACGAGCAGGGTACACCGACAGGCACACGGTGTCCATGCGGCTACCTTGGTTCGTAGCCGACGACGGCACTGGCCCGGAAATGCAACTGAGGCGGACATAGAAGCACCGGGGCCTGGGACACACGGGAGGGCGCCTACGGGCGCACCTCCCCCACCTCGTTTCCCGATCCCGACGTACCCGTGGTCGTGGTTGCTTCCTCGGGATGGGAGTCCCAGTCCTCAGGACTCTCCTTGTCCAGGTTCTTCTGGATGCTCTTCAGGATCGCAACCCGGAGGATGTGCACCGTCTTCGGCTCCCGCCCTCCAGGGGAGGCGCCCTTCGCCTGCCGGTCTGCCCAGCGGACGGCCTTCGCGAACTGGATCCCATGGCGGGATAGCTTTTGCTGTAGCTCCTCGGGCATATCCGGACAGGCTGCCGCGATGTGGTCCTCCTTTTTGCACAACCAGCACACCCGTTCCCGGTTCGGACGCTGCCCCCCCCTGCTGACATGGGAAGTAGAGGGCGTGAAGAACCCACGCCAGCCCTCCAGGCGACCACCGGCTTGGGAAGAGGACTCGCCCACGGCCAGAACCGGCGTCTTGAGTCCTGCTCGACTACACGGTCTTGCCAGGTACATCTTGGGGGGGGTCGGCTGGTGTCCCTGAAGCGCCTTGAATTGTTCATGCTTGCCCTCGGTGAAGGAAGCGAGCTGCTGTATGGTGTGCTCCATGAACTGGAGGTTGTACTGCTGGGCGTTTACCTGAAAGTGCTTGGGAAGCCTCTGGATGAACTCCATCTTGAGCCGGTCCTCGCCGTACACGTTTCCGCAGGCCCCCCCCAGGCCCCGCAAATGGGCCGCGAAGGCATCATGTACTTCATAGGCACCCAGGGAGGTGCGGTTCACGTCCGACACGGCTTGGTTCAAGGTGATGGAGTCCGCGTAATTGACGAAGAGCCAGTGCACCGCCTCAGGGGAGGATGCGACAGTCCGGCCCGGGATGTGCCCGGCCGTGTCGGGGAGGATCTTGTTGAACCGAGTGGCGGCTGCCCGGGTAAGGAAGGAGCCGACCAGGTAGAGCGCCTTTCCCTCCCAAACATTGCTGTCGCTGCATGCCCGGACGAGCCGGGGCAAGAAGGAGAAGAGTTCGGCGGGCTTGGCCCCGTCAAAGCAAACCCGGTCCATGGAAGCCCGTAGTCTCTTCCGATCGTGTTTCATCCGTAGACAGATTCCGTCTAGTGAAGGTCTGGTTTTGGTTGTACAGACGGGAGCAGTGCAAGTCGGTCACTGTGTTGAGCAGGTTGTCCCCGACCTTGTGGACAGGGATCTGGAAATCCACCAGTGTCCGCCGGAGCGTCTCCCCGTTACTCCGGGAGGATTAGTCACTCGAGGAAGACCGGGGGCGACGACGCCGATGGCCACGTCGGCTCCGGCGCGACCGACGGTCCCGGCGAGATTCCCCACTGGTACTCCCGTCCGGTCCCCCGTCGTCCCCTCCGCCTCCACCGGTCAGCACCCGGTTCTTTGACGACCGTATACCAGCGCTTGGGGAAGCCAGCCTGCCGGGTTTTCGCCCCGTGGTCAGCGTCTGGACAGCCCCAGCCATGTCCGCCCGGAGCTCCTCGCGGAGGGATTCCAGGAAGGACATAACGGCCGGAGAGGGAGCGACGTTGGAGGGGACACCGCTCGCATCTCGTCGACCCGGGCTAGCGGGAGTCGGGGTCTACTCCTGCTTGCCCTTGGACGTGCCGGTGCCCGCCACCGCGGGTCTCGGTATCTCGCTCTTGACGGTCGTTGTCACCCGGTAGGAACTACCAGGCCCAACCACGTCAGCCGGCGTCGGTGGGGGCGGAACCAGACCCGAGGAGCCAGGTATCTCAGCCCCAGCCGGAGCAGGGGGCGTGTCCGTTGACGTACTCCGGGGCGACGTCTCCGCCGGAAAGGGCGTCGGGGTTGGCATAGCGGTCTCTGGAGCTCAACAACCAGGCGAACTGGGAGACACGTACGACCAAGAATGAAGAAGTGGCAACGAGGTACAAGGTGAGAATCCCGACACGAGTCAGGAGATTGTAAGCTCGTCCGGGAAAGGCCACGCACACGACAGCTCACCCAGTACACGGGAGAGAGCGCCCGTTCCACGCGTACCGGCACCGGATGTCAGCCAGGAAATCTCCTGCTGCTCCACCAATTTGTCGCATAAAACGCCGTGTCACCCCAGCCCACAGATACAGATAGCGGCACCTGCCCAGCTGAGGGAACCCACCCGCACACCCTTTCTCTACTTTCGCCTTGTGACACGGTCACCTTGGGAACACCCGAAGGCGCAAAGAGGGAGGAAGGAGGTGAGAACGCAGATATGTTTTTGTGGGGAAGCCGGGCCACGGGCGCCCCGCTGTCCCCTTAAGCTAACCGAGAAAGCGGGCCCGCATGGCTCCGAATCCCACACAGTAGCCTCCCCATGGGGAGATCTGGGGATCCATACCAGTGGACCCCCCTACTGTAAAGCAGATAATTCAAGCAATTGACACACAAATGCACACGACCCACAATCAATCAGGATCCCAACCAGCAACGACAGCGCCACCTGTCCGAGCCGCGGCGTGACACGTCATCCGCGTCGCTTGGCGCGCCATCGACCTCCTGGCCAGCCAAGGGACGTGGACCGGGCCGCGTCATGCGACCTTCGGACCGTACCACTCCCCAAGACAAGAAGATAAGCGGTGCTTTCTTGCAGAAAACTCCGGCCAGAAAATGTGCAAGAGACATTGTGGGGCAGGGTTTTCAGCTTCTGGTTTGGCTTACTAAACCTGAACCGAGTTCTACCCCCACCTTGGGCGCCCGAAACGTGTTCAGTCAGCACTTCACCTACCCCTTCATACCGATCATGCCACGTCCTACCGCCGACTAGCATCCTTATCGCACAACTTCCCCCCTGAAGCGCCCGTCCGCACATCGGCTCGAATCCTCTCCGTGTCCATACACCCGATATGGGGGATCTAAATGCCACGAAACACACACCCAGAAGCTGCCTGAATACTCACACCCCGTTGTCTCAGCAGACACAGAGGTCGGCTCGTCGATCTTGTCCTGTTCTTATCGGCCTCGCCGCATCACCACAGAGACACATCACACGTTGAGGACTCGATGGGAGCTCTTGGACATGCGACTGTGAATCTGGCTCCTGCATACCAACATCGTCCTGTAGCAGAGCCCTGTGCGTTCCTCGCTTCAGGCCCAGCGCTCTTCCTGCTGCCATCAATCCTGGGTGTCCAATGAGCGTACGCTGGCTGCACGCTGACGGACATGCGTGGTCCTCTGGTCATGCTGCACGTTTCCCATACAGCGGCTGGTCAGAAACGAACTAGAGCAGGGGCGGGTCCCAAGGCGGTATGACGCGCGGCGCTCGTGCGAGCGGACTCCACGCGTGCCAGAGACCGGTAGGTCCACATTCTGTGGTGGTTCAGCACACGAAATTACAATAATTTGTGCTGTGCTTAGTTTTGTTCAACATTTGAACTATTCAGGATTTATGGAACGACCCGATGGTCCACGAGACCAGCACAGCCCTGTTGTGGGGCCTGGTACTCCGTTTTCCTTCAAACCATGCCGTATCCCGCATTGACGCTAACGTCCTGCGGTACGGCTTCGTGCTGTGCGGCCATACTCGTGCTAGGAATCATCCCACGTCCTGTCTATTCTACTGGTCTATGTTCGACACCGAGATTACCACAACGCTCCGACTGCTGAAGGTCTTCAATTTACCATTTACTCTTTCACAAGAAGGAATGCCGTCCATATAGTACGCTGGAAACATGGCGGGATGAAATGCTGTCGCGAATCCAATGATCGAGCTCCACCAGAATCGTCCAATTTTTGAGGAAGCCACATGAGTCAGATTTCATGTTACTTGACACTCTCAGTGCGGCTGTCAGACGCGGAACTGTGAGAACGTCGTGTTGAGGAAATGTCACCGCACGCAGTTTTTATGACCTCTAAACGCAATCTAGTGGTTCAACCGTTTTCGCTCGTATCTCTTTTCACATCTTTTCTGCTTGGTTTCAGGATGGGCTTGAAGCACAACGTACAAGGTGGCACAAGAGCATGATGCTTTGGCTTTGGTGCCAACCCAAGTGCAACAACAAACCAAGAGACAATCGTTTCACCCTCTCTGAACTGAGCCGTCGACTGCGCCATGACTCCAGTGTCCTTCGGACCGACTGCTGGCAAGGTCGGGATGCCTTGGAAGGTGTCGTGGGGAGGAGCACCTAGACTTGAGGAAGCAGGATCTTGAACAACAGAAGTCAACGAGGACTTTTCCGACCTGCTTAGTCTGATTCAGATGACATTGCTAGTCCGTCATGTGCTTTCAGAAATGTCGTTTTGGCACTCGCTCATGCTGTGTTTTGCGCGGCTTTCCACGCTCTGCTACGGAACTGCAACGGTACTTTATTCCCTCAGAGGGACGGGCGGTACGGCCGGGTGGCCACCATGGCTGCGCACGGCATCGAGAATTGACGTGGCAAGCCGGCGGCGGAGGCACCTTCCACGCTGGTGCCGCTGACCATCAAACGGCGCAGCGCGATCGGCGACCGACACGCGGCTGAAGCGTGCGGGTGACGTCCGTCCTAAAACGGCAGCGACCGGCGGCGCACGAGACGGCCGTCACGACGCCGCGGCCACCACATCAGCTAGCACACCACTCTCTTTCTCGAGAAGCCGCCACGGCCCTTGCCCTTGATGACGCCGTCGCTGACGCCGAGGCGGAACCTCACGGCGCGCCACGCCAACTCGTGAACCACCTGCGGGGGCGACGAACGCACACGCGGCCAAGCTCGCGCACGAAGCAGCGAACGCACGGCGGAGCGCGTGCGCGACGCGGGGCGGCACGGCGGGCGGAATTTCGGAAAGCGAGGAAGACGGCTGGCTACGGATGGAGTAAACAAAGGTTTCTGGCGCGCTCTGTTTGTGATTCCCCGCTTTGTCGTCCTACGTATTTTGCATCTCGCTGCCTTCCCCGCTTCTCGTTTCATCACCTTGCATACATGCTCACGACTGCGACCATTGGAAAGTGCCTCTGTATCTTGTTTTTCGGCGTGTCCCGGCGTCTTCCACGAGAGGCCGCCTGGTGTCTGCTTTCAATGCCCGTCCCAACCACAAGGGGCGCACGGAGTCATTTTGCGCACCTGACGTTACGACGGTTCTGCTGACGTAGCAGGGCAGCGCCGGCGCAGACGCTCGTTACCCGCATCGGCCAAGGCGTCAGCTCGCATTGCATTCTGCCTTGAGTTTGTGTACCTATAAATACGGAGGTCGGCTGGATGACCCCCCCGCTCATGCGTGCGAAAATGCTATCTCTTGTGCACTACTCTGCTCCCGTCGCCGTCAACGCAGCTAATAGAACTGAAACGAGCAGGCGCGGACGCCGATGTCAAATGCCTGCCGCGGCCTCCTTCTAAGATGACGGAGGCATCAGCGCTGTTGCCAGCAGCCGCGGCGTCGGCGGTGACGGCGGCAACGTGGCCGGGGCGACGCATGTGGCTGCCACAACGCGACTGGGCGGACGAGGGTGCGCAGCCACTGCGCTACCACCGCCGCGGAGCGGCAGATGAGGCAGCGGCGGCGCGGCGCGTCCAGACGACCACTACCTGTTCCGGTTGCTGCTGGCAGAGGTACGCGAGTCGGTGATGCTTGTGGCGCTGTCGTGCTCAGCGGTCTCCCTGACGCATCGAATGAGGCACGGGGGGACGCCGTTAGCGCAGCAATGCCGGGCAATCTGAATTGGGGGAAGCTCGGAAAGCTCGCGCTGAGAGGGGAGCGTGGGAGGTGTGGCTGGTGCTAGCCGCTGCATGCAGTCGATGGAAGGCTAAGCGCGGCACCCCGCTTGCTTGATCTGTGTCTCAACCGGTCTCCACGACGTAAATTGCGGCGCGTGGCCCCCGGTCGGTGGGTGGGTTCATAGTCGTAGTGGTAGTACGTGGCGGAACACGGCCCCCAGTATCGCTGCGAGGCTAGTCACGGCTTCGCCGTGCTGTGAGGCCCTCTATGTTGGATGAAAAAGACAAGCCAAAACGTTTCGTTGTTCTGTCAAGGCACCTCCTTCACGGGACAGGTCTCCTCGCGCCCATGCGCGTTGGCTATGGGTGCGTCACAAAGGGTGAGAAAGGCATGAATACGGCGGAGAATGACGTTCAAAGACGCGTTCTCGAATCCGCGGTGGACCATGTCACCAAGAGAAATATTAAAACCCTCAACGGACGGGAATTCGCGCTCTTCCAAGCACGTTCGAACCGCACATTGCTCTTGACCTGGCTCCACAAATTGACGAAACGAACCCGGCCAGGTGTTCAAGTGCGAGCCGTCCTCAGCGTCCATCACCACGCAGATGTTTCTTGGGGGGTTCTCCAGCTTCTCCTTTTCCGCTGCGTCGCCGTCAGATATCCGCGGACTTGCACGGGACATAGTCAGCAGCATCTTTGGCTCGGAGGAAAAGTACCAACCCCCGTACACGTGGAACAGAGGGTCCCACAGGCGGTCCAGGCTGGCCAGGACGAACGCGGTGGATGCCCACCGCGGATTCATGACCGCCTGGCACCGCCGGTTGTCGGAGGGCTCCCCATTTTGCCGGGCACGCATAATGTCTTCGAAAGGCTGCGTGTTGAAGATCGGATCAGCCATGGCCGGAATCACGCGCCACACCCCGTCCTTCGTTGCTCGAAGCGCGTCATAGTCCATGATTCCCGAAATGGACAAAACGCCCGAGCCCTCAGGCCCTCGAAGGGTGCGTGCAGCCGCTGCTTGGATGGTGGCAGCGGAAGACGTTCTGATGATGACGTCGGCCCCTCCAAAACGACCCTCCATCAGGACCACCATCGGTGTCCGATTCGGAAACGTGCAGCGCGGCCAGCGAACCGGCGTGTACCGAACTCGCGCCAACGACATAAGAAACGACAGCAGCCGACGCCTCCTCCGCCGATTCTTTCCAATCCGCTGCCCGTACTTCCGCACCACGTGCAGCAACATCATTGACACCCTCCGCGTCCACAACAGCATCTATAGTGGCGGCGCCCGCCGCTCCCACCTCCACAGGCGCATCATCCATCTGTCCCGTGTGTGCACACTTCACACGATTGTGCTTGTCGCTGCGCTTGTGCCTGAGTGTCCGTCGAAGCGCCGCGTCTGCGGCTTCATGCGCGGCCGACTGCTCAGGAACCGTCGCCCACAGGCACACACTATCTCCATTACGCGCTTCCGCACCCGAAGACGCCGCGGCCGCCGCCACCGACTCATTGGCGGCCTCCTGCTGCGATACAGGCGCCCCCAGCCGCACAACGTCTTCATAATGCGACGCCGCACCCGACACCGCCGCCGCCGCCGCGACCGCTTCATTTGCAGCCGAATGCTCCGCAACAGGCGCCCCCAGCCGCACACAGTCTCCATGATGCGCCGCCGCACCCGACGCCGCTGCGGCCGCCGCCGCCTCCGCCGACGATTCGTCTGAAGAACCGGGGAAAGACTAATCTGCCGGTTGTTGAGCCCTCACGACTCCGTGGCGGTTCTTTGTCGAATAAATTCCGCGCTTGTGCTTCACGCTGCGCTCGAGCGTGGCCTTGCCGACCGCGGGAGTGCATGGTGAGAGGTCAAAAACCAACTACGCCACATGACCGGTGTGACTGGCCTGGGGAGCTGAACATCACCAGTTCAACACTCCCCCCAGCTCCTCAGGGCCAGGCTCGTCTGACCCACGACTCGGAACTGCCTCTCCTGCAAATTCCTCCGTCCCCCTCCTGGGGCGCAGCCGTGGAGAATCTCGAACACGCGACCTCTCAGAACTAAATCCAGCGCGAGCTGCGCCCATAACCTGTTGAGAGGTCAAAAACCAACTACGCCACATGACCGGTGTGACTGGCCTGGGGAGCTGAACATCACCAGTTCAACAGTGCAGCCCTTCGACCTGGTTTTATCTCGTGGTACACCGGCCCCGGGGGGCATTCTGGCCGGACCGTGTGGAAGGTGGGCCAACGACGTGCCACCGGAGAGCAGCGAGGCGCGGCGGCAAAAAGAATACAGACGCCAATTAAGCCGTGCACACCAACACAGAGTCCGGACGTACAAATAACCGTGGCCCGTGCCCTCGGCAGTCCCCTCGCGGACGGACAGAGCGCCGTTTCCATCGCCGTCGGCAGTCCACACCAGCACAAAATCCGGATGCAAACAGCACCGTCGCCGGTGCCGTCGTCAGTCCCCACCGCGGATGCACAGCGCGCCGTTTCCGGCGCCGTCGACAGTCCGCACCAGCACAAAATCCGGACGCGCAGAGCACCGTCGCCAGTGCCGTCGTCAGTCCCGCCCGCGGACGCACAAGGCGCAATTTCCGGCGCCGTTGGCAGTCCACACCAACACAGAGACAAAACGCACGGGGCACCGTCGTCGGTGACCTCAGCACTTCGTGACGCGAACAGGCAGGCAGCCTTCGCCTGCGCTGTGAGCAGTCCTCATGGAGGACGCACAGGGTCAGGGTGCCGTTGCGGGCGAATGAGCGTCGTCCGTTTGTGCCTTGTGTACGCGGAGTAATCTTTCCTTCTTGGAAGAGTTGTTTGAACATGAAACTGCACTGTCGAATTGGAAATGATGTGTTCAATTGGAGATGCTGTTTGATAAAAATCAGCGCTCGCCAACGTACACGCCACTTAGAAAGACGATACTACAAGACCAGAGGCGGCCGACAGTCAGTAGTGGTGTTTCGTGGCCGTTTCGTCGAAAACCAGACATTGGAGAGCGCCTGTGGGCCCGAAAGCGGTGCACCCCCCCCCTCTGCCCTCCCATCCCTGACGGCCACGCCGGCAGGTACCCCGTCTGACAACCACACCCGTGGCGGTGGCGCGCTCCGCGGTGGTGGCGGAGTTCGGCCTCCGCCACAGCTTGATGATGCGGGCGCGCATCCAGGAGACGCTGCCGCAGCTTTTTGCGACTCGACAGTCGTCCACACGGTGCTCACCGCCGGCCCCGGCGCCGTAACCGCCGCCGCCGCGGCGGCCGCCGTCATCGCCTCGGCTGACTGCATGGGGCCACTCACCGGCGGCCGCGCCGTCGACGCGGACATGGAAAGCGTGGGCGGCAGCGGTGCGGCTGCCGCGATGACATCTCCACAGCTGCCGCCGGCGAACACGCAGGCCGTGGTCGCGACAGCCGGCCTTCATGTCCAGCGCCCTCCCCGCAAGAGGCGGCACTGCCACCGTGTGACCTCTTCCACTGTCACCGCTGGGGCCGGCGCCGTTCCCACCGCCGCCCGGGCGTGCTCGTCAACGTGGCTGCGCGACGGAAAGATGCTGTCAAGGCCGCGGTCGTCGCCGCGTCGCCAAGGAGCGTTGACGGCCGCGGCGACAGCAGTGGCGGGAACGGCAAGGACCCGGCGGTCGGCAGGCCGACGGCAGGGCGCGGCGCGGCGGCGGGCCGGTCGTCGTCCCGGTTGTCGACACCTCGTTGACGGCGCCCACAGAGGTTCATTTCCGCGTCTCACCCATAGGACCCGCCACCGGCGCCGCCCGCATCCTTGGCATTACTACCGCCGGCGGCGACACGGGTTGGTCGGGCGGCGCGTCACTTCCCGTAGCCGGAAAGCGCACCGAGAGCAATACGGTCGCAAAAGCGCCAGCGGCGTCACAGCCGCGGCCGCCCCCCACCCCCTCCCCGCCCACCGGGGGCAATCGCACCCCGCGGTCGTCCCCAAATGCTGCCACCTGAACGTGCAGTGCCGGCGTGGTCGCCGCCGGCCTCGCCCTGAGCCACAAGCGGATGTCATGGATTCCGGAATGGCGCAGCGGCGGGCGACCAAAGACGCAGATGGGCACCGCGCCGCCATCAACGGACGGGGTCGCGCGCAGGAAACGAGGGGGAAAGGGGGGAGACCCCATTGAAGAATTAGGCGCCACAGCCGGCCAGTGGGTGGCGGGGTGGGGGTGGGGCGCACGAACGAGACCAACAACTGCAACTGCGACAACGTGGCCGCCCGCCGAATTGTCGCGCCGTGGCAACGACGGGCGAGGAACCATGACACAGACAAATGGGGAAAACGGGGAGTGGCCACCAGTGCACCTGCCAGACCTGCGACTGCGGGCGATGATTGCGGCCCGTCGAGCATCCCTGAAATTCAGATTTGGGTGATCGGGACGCTCTGGCCACGAAGGCAACGAGAGTTGGCGAGGATTGCTATGCCTTTAGAATAGGCCTGAGACCCGCGCACCCGAGTACAGTTGATGTTACACGGCACTTGATCCAGCTCGCATTCAATCAACACGGGTTAGCCGTGGAAAGAGGAAGCGGTGGTTGGGGGCGGCGGCGCGATGTGCGGGGGGGTAGATGTAGTGATGCTTTTTAGCACATTTGGGGCAGGGGGCAGCGGCGGCGAAAAGGGGCAGCGCGTAAAAGGGAGATAAAGCGGTGGGGGGGTAAAAGAAAGGTTAGTGTAGTGGATCCTTCCCTCACAGCTAACGGGGTATAACCCCGTCGGAAAACCCAGCACAGGATGCGGAACGCTACGCCAGAGTCACAACGCGAACGCCGGGATCACTGGGCGCGAAGCGCACAAAAGTGACGGAAGCAACGCAAACGCAACGATGATTTATTCGAACACGCACGATGACCCCAAAACATACTCTCATATACCCTCAGAGACTAGACGCAGGACGTGCACAATCCCGACCCCCTGGCGCTATCATGGGGGGACCGGTACCCAACGGGCCACGGTCTCAGGCCCCGGCGTCTAGTGGCCCCTGCCCAGCATCTCTGACAGCCCTTCCACTGGAAGGGGACCCCCGTCCGTCTCGGGCGGAAGCAGGAAAGTCAAAAAGGCTTCCTAGATTTCAGGATTTACCCAAAACCAATACCTCGGGACTTGTCCCATGATTTTTCAATTCTCCCGGATAGAATTCCGGTGAGATTTTATCCCTGGTCGAGATCATATCTCGGTCCGGCTTACGCTCGGATTGCGGAAGCTTCCACAAGCTTCCCGGTCCCCCCAGAGGGCCCGGATTCGGGAAGACGTGTGTCTCCCTTGTGTGTGTGAGACCCCTCCAGGGGGGCCCGATCGGGTGCTCCCCGCCTCACGCCCCTCTAGAGGGGTCGTTTCATGTCTGGCCCTGGGGCTCCCTGGACACCCCCCCAAAAGGGTTGTCCCACGCTACCCCCCTAGGGGGGTGTTGCGTGACTGTTCACGACCCGTCCCCGGCTCATGCCTGGGGGTCGTGTCACCCTGACAGGGGGTTTCCCCCACATATCCCCCACCTCAGGGCCCGCGTCTCGCGGGACCGGGGGCGGTGTCTCGCCACCCCCTCCCTAGGTCAGGGGGAATCCCTGTCCTGTGGCTCTCTGACAGTGTGCCCCTGGGGGCTCGCTCTTGGGCACCATACGGCGGGGGACCGACGGGTTCACCGAGCCGGGGAACCCTCGGGTCAGTCCCATGAGGCAGTCACCGCCAGCGGTGACTGGAGCCTCGACCCGTTGGGTCGGTACTCGTGTCGTCACCGGGAGGACGACCCTGTTGGGCGCTACCGGGTTCTCCCCGGGTCCCGCGTCGTCCGTGGGCCCCACCCTAGGGGGGCATCCTTATCTTCCAGGTGTTTCCCTCTCGAGGCGGAATGGCGTCTTCTACGGCTCCCGACGCGTCGGCCGCTATGGCGGTCGACCGTGAGGCCGAGGGCGCGGGCGCCTTTTTGGGCCCCGAGGAGGACATCGACGACGACGTCCTCGCCAACCCTCTGTCGGCCTCGTGGCCGACTCCCGCGGTCGTCGACGACCAGTACGGGCGGTTCCCCTGGACCCCCCTAGGGGGCTTAATCGTCGAGCAGCGCTATGACGCTATCGAAAGCCGTCGAATGACGTCCGTATGGACGACCATCCGGGGTATGTATGATACCCTTTACCCCGTCCCCTAGGGGACGGTGACGGACGTTCTCTTCCTCCGCAGTCGGGAGGACTGGCGTGTATGCCAAGTGCTTACGAACCTGGCCGTCCGCGAGATCCCTCCCTTGATGGGAAAAAAGCCCCACTTCTCCTGGGACTACTACCCGGGGTCTCCCCCTAAGTTGGGGGAGATGGACCGCGGAGTATATGTGCCGGGTGCGCTGGGGGAGTGGACCATCCGTACCTCCCTCCGCGTCCTCACGCTGTATGAACAGCGTGAGGTGCGCGACGTACCTGTGGTACGTCGCAAGGCCCTGTATCCCACCACATCAGTGTGGTGGGAGCACGTTGAAGTGCCTCGAGGCATGGCCGCGCGGGTGCCCCAGATGGTGGCACTCCAGGGGAGCCAGCTCATGGGGAATTCCCTTGGGGGTCCCTATCATCTGATGTTGGCGGCCCTGTGGGCCGTCGAGGTGGCTGATGTCTTCCTAGGGAGCATCCGCCACCATGGGCACCTCTGTCGTTTGCCAATGGCTATTCAGTCGGCCTTCGCCGACCTGACGCCCGAGCGCTTGTGCTCGGCCGACCCGTTGGCCCGACCTCTTCTTGAGGCGGGGCTCAAACTCCTTCAACTCATCGAGGAGAAGGCGCCGCCGAACCAGCTGTCTTGGCTAGGGGGACCCCGAGGGGTCTTCAGTTGTGCCAAGGCACTGGATGAAGAGGGGACCTTGGTCCTCCATGAGGGTCTCGGGGACGCCCGCCTCCCATATGGGAGGGACATCCGCGCGGATACCCGGATCCGCGACTTGGACCGCGACCTGGCGGACGCGGCTTCGGCTGTTGCAGGCCTTGCGATGGCTCCAGAGCCCCCTTCGGCCCCTGCCGCTTCGGCTTCCGCCACTCTCGCCCTGCTCCCTCCCTCTTGGGGGAGGGTGTCACGTCCGGCCTTTGTGTCGCGCTCGGCCAGCCGACCTGCGCGACCTCGTCGGGCCTACCCCCTTGGGGGTAGCGGTGGGATGAGTGGTACTCTGGGGGGACCCCCGGGTCCCCCCCTGGAGCCCCTTACCCTCTTTACTTGGGATGGGTCGGCCCAGTTTGGTACCCCTTCCCCCGTCAACCCGGCCATATGGTCGAGTTTGGGGCGTTCCCTTGGGGAACTCCCGTCCATCCTCAATAATGGGGTCGACCATACGCTTGTTATGGCGTTGAGCCGCACCTTGGTGCGGCTGCGCAACGAGGTTGCTGCCATTGGGTCCCGCCCCTTAGGGGAACGGGACGTCGTGCCTCTATACCACTTGGGTACGGTTGAGACGCTCCGCCGTTATCTAACGGAGGAGTATGGCACCGCCGTGGCGGAGACCAACACGGTAGTGGCCGGATGGTCACTCCGGAACTTATCCGCCTCGTCGGCTCCGCCCCGAGGGGTTGCTTTACCGGCGGCGCCTCGGCGTCCGCCGTCTCCTTTCCTGCCCCATTTGGGGGCGGGCGTTGATTCTTCTCACGCCCACTATGGGGCGGGCGCCGGTTCTTCCTCCCACGCCCCTTATGGGGCGGGCGCCGGTTCTTCTCCCCGAGCTTCCTTGGGGCGGGCGCCGGTTCTTCCTCTCAAGCCGTCTATGGGGCTAAGACGGGTCCGTCGGCGAGCCCGCCGACGTACTCGGGGGCGCACTACTATGCGCCCGAGCCCGAGGAGGATCGTAGCCAGGACTATGATCCTGGCTTTGGGGACCGTCCTGGGGGTTGGTGACTTGGTCACCCTAGGGTGACCAAGGGTTCCTTGTGTCCTCCCCTTTGCTTTGTGTGTCGCCCGTTGTCGCCCCCCCTAAGGGGGTGGGCGCCATCTATCTTACGATACACTGGTCTCGGGCCCCGTAGGGAATAAAAGGATTAGCCTCTCGTCTTGTGTCCTTCTCTTTCCCAGTGACTTGATGTCACAGGGGCCCCTAGGGGCCGTCTTCCGACTTGGTTAGAAAAGAAAACACCTTCCCGCGTCAAGGCGGGGAGCTTGACACGTCTTCGCAAGCAGTATTTGCGAATTGCCTCCCTGGAGAGAGAAGAAGCCAATTGCCACGTGGCTTCCTGTTCAGGAAACCCGAACCAATTGACCAAGATCTTCAATTGACCATCATCATCCCAACCATGGTTGAGGAATTGTTCGAAAACGAATTCAGGGCCCTCCTTAATTTGGTCGCCCACCTTAAAGAGGGCTTGGGCCCTAAGGGCCCTGGTCCACTTGCCGTCCCGCGCCGGTGGTGCGGGGGCGCCAGAGACATGGTCACTGCTCACCGTACGCATACCCTTAGGGCTCTCTACCAGAAACCGATGTCCATCGGTTTGTAGCACCATGTGGGGTCCGTGGGTCCTAAACCCAAGCTTCTTTGAAGAACGGGAGTGGGCATCTAGATAGAACCAGTCCCCGGCCTTGACCGATTTGTTCTTCTCCTTGGTGCGTGCGTCAAACGCCCGCTTATACGTGGACTGGGCTTTGCCCAGCTGCCGGCGTACCGCCGGGATGAGGGCCCTAAGGTCCTCAACATACTGTTCCGCCGCCGTGGATGCGTCCTCAGTTTTCTCCTCGGCTTGTCTAAGCCGAGGCATGCGCTCCATGCCAATAAGCTGGAGCCGTCTAGGGCTCACGAAGGCAAAGAGGATCTCCCCAGTGCTCGGGTGCACTTGCGTATTATACGCAGTCGTAAGAAGGGACAGATGACTGTCCCATTCCTACTGATGCTCCGCAATATAGCATCGGAGTTGCAGCACCAAGGTGCGGTTATATCGCTCCACCTGCCCATTGGTCTGGGGGTGGTAGGGAGAAGTATAGTTCGAGGCTATACCCAACAACCCGAGAATGCCCTGGTAATATACCGAGGCAAACTGAGGTCCGTTGTCCGTAAGGACAGAGTCGGGGATGCCGTAGGCAGCCACCCAAGTGTCGGTGAACCCTGACGATACCGTCAGCGCCGTCGCATCCCGTAACGGGATGGCCCGCGTCAACTTGGTACACTGGTCACCTATGACCAGTTCATGCTTATGACCACCCCTAGAGGTGGTCAATGGGCCTAGAAGGTCCATTGCGAGGCCCGAGTAGGGCGCGAGAGCTGGAAGCGGCTTCATCGTGGAAGTATGCCTCCTCTCGGAGAGGCTATTCTTCGCGCACGCGGGGCATTGCTTCACGTGTTTGTAGACGTCTACCACCATGGTAGGCCAGTAGACGTACCGGCGGAGGGTGTCATACATCCTCCGCGAGCCGGGGTGACCGGCCAACACCGATTGGTGTTGATAGCGTAGGAGGCGCTGTTTCAGCGCCTCGGGGATGACCACTTGGGTCTCCCTCCCATACAACGAATGTCGGCATAGGAGCCCGTTCTTCTCCAAGAAGAAGAAGGATTGCCGACTCCACTTGAGGTCGGGTGGAGAAAGAACGTCTAGTTCTTTCAATCGTTAGTTATAGAACGCATCCTCGGCTTGGCCGAGGATGATCTCTTGGGCCGTTAGCGCCCCCAGGGGTGCTTCGGCCGGCGAAGCGGCCTCCAAGGAGTCGCTCGCCCGGGTCTCGACGGCCACGACGGGGATATCCTCGTCCAGGGGAGACGAGTCGAGACCCTCTGTGGGCAGACGCGATAACACGTCCGCGACCTTATGGTCCTTACCCGGCTTATGCCGGATTTCATCGGTGTACTCCGATAATCGGAGTCGCCAGCGGCTTATCCGCGCGTTCGGACTCATGCTCCTGAGTACCGATAGTAGGCCCCGGTGGTCACACCGGACCAAAAACTCTGCCACTTCGAGGTATGACCTCAAGTTGGTCACTGCCCAGACGACGCCGAGCGCCTCTATCTCGGTGGCAAAGTAGTTCTTCTCCGCAGGGAGAAGAGCGTGGCTATAGTAGCCGATGGGGTGATACTCCTCATCGGGCTGTTGTTGCTGTAAGCAACAACCCAGCTGTTCATAGCTGGCGTCTACATCTAAGATGTAGTGCCCTTCTATCAATGGGAGAGCGAGAATGGGGGCGGCTAAAAGCCGTCCTCGTAGATCTTCGAAAGCCTAAGACTCCTCCTCCCTAGGGGGGGGTAACCTCTTGGGGAGCTTAGTGCTCGTCAAGGCTGTAAGGGGCTTCGCTATCTTGGCAAAGTCGGCCACGAAGCGGCGGTATACGCCGCACATACCCAGGAAACTCTTCATCCGGGTTTGGGTCTCCAGATACGGGAGACCCCTCAGTGCCCGGAGATTCTTCTCCAGGACATGACCTCGTCCCGGCCTGATGACATGGCCGAGGTACTCCACGTCTTCTTCAAAGAAGTGACATTTGGCGGCCTTTAAGGTGACCCCTGCCTTTCCTAGGCGTGTCAACACCTCATCAATCTGTTGTAAGTGCTCCTCTGGGGAACGGGAGAAGGCGATAACGTCATCCAGATATACTAAGCATATCTGCCACTTGACCCCTGCCACGATCATATCCATGCCCCTTGAAAGGTGGCAGGGGCATTGCACAACACAAAAGGGAGGCGCACGCATTGCCACGCGCCTGAATGGCACGTGAACGCCGTAATGTGTTTATCCTCCTCGGCTACTGGTATCTGCCAGTAGCCGGCGTTGCAGTCCAAGGTGGAGAACACCCTGGCATCCCCTAGGGAATCGATGCATTCATCCATGCTGGGAATGGGGTACGCATCCTTGACGGTCATCAAGTTCAGCTTTCTGTATTCAATACAGAAGCATACCGAGCCATCAGGCTTCGGCACCATAACGAATGGGCTAGCCCATTCCCCAGTGGAGGGTTCTATAACCCCCATCGAGCGCATGCGTTCGACTTCAGCTTTCTCTCTTTCCCGGGCCAGAGGCCCGGCCTTGTAGGGGTGTTGCCTCACGGGGACAGCCCCGGACTTCAGACGAATGCGGTGTTCAACACCGCGTATCAACCCCAAGTTACCCCCCCAGAGGGGTGCATGCTTCTGCAAGAGGGCCCGAAGGGCCCCGGACCATTCGTCGGGTACCGAGGACACGTCCACTCCTGGGAGTGGGGAATCCTTCTCCTCCTTGGAGGTCTCGTTGCGCTCCGGGAGCTCGTCCCGGGGCACCTCATAGGTCGGCCCCTCATAGGGGTCGATAAACCCCACGGTCATGTCGGTCGTCAGCCGTAGGGGCGTAGCGCCCAAGTGCAATACTTGGACGGTTATCGGCTCGCCCGCCACCATGATGGCGGGTCCGCGAGCGACCTGTATACCATGGTTGTGGTATAACAGGGGTCGCCCCGTAACGAAGCCATGCCCCGTGTAGGTACCCTTCACGGCGATATGTGCAATAGTCCCGGGTTTTACCCACGTCTTTCTGGCTGGCCTTAGCTTAGCCGTTCCCCCTTGGGGGCACGCACATACCGCGCTGACGGACGCGATCGGGTGCCCCTTGCGGGCACCGTCTCGTCGGATAGGTACCTTGATACCATTGAGGAGCTCCACATGTTGCTCCTGAGTCGCAATATTCTTTGTTGCGATATCCATAAAGGATGCGCCCAGTGTAGCTGTGACGCTCATATTGCCAACAACTCCAAAGGAGATGTAGGAGGTCTGGCCCCCAAGTGCCACACCAAGACAAACTGAACCCCTAATGGGGAGCCAGCCCCCATTGACATCGTGGAACATTGAGGCCCACTCCCCTAGGGGTTGTAGCGGGGTGTCGTCCGGCAGTAACTGCCGGATTATCAGCGTGGGGACACTCCCGGTATCCAGGATGGCCCGAGTGGTAAGGTCGAAGCCTTCCGTCAGGAATAACCTGACAACTAGCTTATAGCTAGAAGAGGGCATGAATACACATGCCGTGCCCTCAGGGGGTGGCCCTTGGGATACCCCATGTGGCCGTTTCGGCCAGTTCTTCCCGGCTCGCCGGGAAGACTTGTACCTCCGTGTTGCCCTTAGAGTTGTCGGGGGAGGCGGGACCACCGCCCCCGTTACTCGTTTTCCGAGGAGGACTTGTCCTCCTGGACCAACTCCTCGGCCCCCACCTCTGGGGGTGGAGTGTCATCCGATGACGACCACGGTGGCCCTAGGCTTGTGCCCACAGCTGCCACCGTCTGCTCGGGACGGCATTGGTCCTCTTGAGGACGTTCCGCCATACGCTCCTCATAGGCCTTGTTTAACAGGGCCTTTGTCGCCGCGTCAAGGCGGGGACACTCACGGAAGAAATGTCCTCGCATGTTACGTGCGAGGCAGTTGTAGTTCCTTGGCTGCCCAAAGCGCCCTTTACCCCTTGGGGAAGGACCTACCGGGACTTCCCCCACCTTAGTTGGGGCTGTCACCGCCGCGGTAACATACTTGCGGGGTGTCGGCCGTGCGGCTCGACGCTCTCTACGGGCCTCGGACCGTCCGGCCTCTTCGGCCTGTTGCTCCTCGTGACGTCTGCGACAGACGTCACCCTTCCTCTGGGCATACTGCACCAGGAGGTCTATCGGCATATTTCCGGTATTGTGTTCGCGCACATCTGCGCGAATCTCCCAACAGAGGCCCTGCATATAGCGGCTCTTCATCTGGCCCTCTGTGTGTATATACCCACACATGCGACGTAGCCCCCTTAGGCGTACGTAGAAATCGATCTCGGTCTCCCCATCCTCCTGGGAGGCTCCGTGGAACAGAGCGTCCTGGTCGCTTAGCGACTGCTCGTCCGCATATTTGCGGAGGAGCCAGTTGACCAGTTCCATATAGGAACTGACCTCTTTACTTCGCCCTCCTTGGAGGGACGGCATGATAGTGTACAACTCCCGTTTGAGATCACCCTTGGTGAACTCCGGGAGGAGGTTGAGGGCTCTGCCCTCTGACACATCATTGTCATTCCCGGCTTTTACAAAGCGGTTCAAGAACTCAAAGACGCCTAAGGCTGGCGTCCCATCCCACTCTGCGTCTCGACCAAAGGTGGCCGAGACATCCTTGCGCAGACGGCCTAGGCCGTGTGGCATCGTCCGGTCATACTGAACGTCCGTATTCGCCAAGGCGTACGATGCACAATCCAGAATCACTGCATACCCATCATCCGCTGGGATGATCTTCTAGGGAAGTCTACGATGAGGGGCTCCCTCTAGCTCGCGCCCTAGGGCGCGTGCTACCGCACGTCGAAGGACATGACGTCCCCCGTCTCCGCCGGAGAACTCCCCGTCCGAGGAGGAGGAGCTCAATCGGCGACGACGGCGTCTCGACCGTCGGGAGGCACCAAGGGCTGTCTCCAAGAAAGACAGCCGCTCATGTAGCGGGCTAATGAACGCATCCAGTGAATCCCGTAGGGCCGCCGAAAAGGCGTCCCCTTCAAGGGCCCCTTGCGGAACCCCAACCGCACTGACTTGTGTGGGTGTATGGGGTAAGCCGGCGGGCCTAGCTCGCCGAGCCCGACCGTCATACTGCCCCGGTTCTTGGGGTGGGACCTCTTGTCCTCCACCCCCCAGTGGTCTTGGCACTCTGGGGGAGACTCTCTCTCGACCCCTCGTGGCGGTCTCAACAGAAGGGAAGAACGGCAGTCCGTCACCGCCCCCGCCTCCGTCTCTCGCGGTGCCACGCACTCTCGTGGACACGCGCGCGCGACCCTCCACATGAGGAGGGTCCCCCAAAAGTCCTCCCGGCCGTGAGCCCTCACTAGCTCCGTCACGGACGCCCCGTGAAGAGGAGCCCGCGCCTTCCGCGCCGGACAACATCCCCCTCATGCTATCCATAACGATGGAAGCCCTACTCCCTCGTGGGAGAATCCAGTCAAACAGTCAACCAGTCACACCCAAGGGTAAGACAAGGAGAGCAAGTCCATCGTGAGAGACGAACAGGGACGGCCCGACTGATCAGGAAGGGCTTGACCGTGATCCCCAGCTGATCCACCGAATGTAGTGGGTCCTGCCCTCAGAGCCAACGGGGTATAACCCCGTCGGAAAACCTAGCACAGGATGCGGAACGCTACGCCAGAGTCACAACGCGAACGCCGGGATCACTGGGCGCGAAGCGCACAAAAACGACGGAGGCAACGCAAACGCAACGATGATTTATTCGAACACGCACGATGACCCCAAAACATGCTCTCATATACCCTCAGAAACAAGACGCAGGACGTGCACAATCCCGACCCCCTGGCGCTATCATGGGGGGACCGGTACCCAACGGGCCACGGTCTCAGGCCCCGGCGTCTAGTGGCCCCTGCCCAGCATCCCTGACAGCCCTTCCACTGGAAGAGGACCCCCGTCCGTCTCGGGCGGAAGCAGGAAAGTCAATAAGACTTTCTAGATTCCAGGATTTATCCAAAACCAATACCTCGGGACTTATCCCAAGATTTTTCAATTTTCCAGGATAGAATTCCGGCGAGATTTTATCCCTGGTCGAGATCATATCTCGGTCCGGCTTACGCTCGGATTGCGGAAGCTTCCACAAGCTTCCCGGCCCCCCCAGAGGGCCCGGATTTGGGAAGACGTGTGTCTCCCTTGTGTGTGTTAGACCCCCCACAGGGGGGCCCGATCGGGTGTTCCCCGCCTCACGCCCCTCTAGAGGGCTCGTTTCATGTGTGGCCTTGGGGCTCCCTGGACACCCCCCCAGGAGGAATGTCCCACGCTACCCCCCTAGGGGGGTGTTGCGTGACTGTTCACGACCCGTCCCCGGCTCATGCCTGAGGGTCGTGTCACCCTGACAGAGGGTTTCCCCGACAGTTAGGAAGAGAGGCAGCGGGAGTGTGTAGTGGCAGTCACGCAAGCGGTCATGACTGCAGTCTCGGCTGCGTTTTCGGCGGCGGTCTCCTTGGGAAGGGCATAGATACAGAGGCTGGACAGCTCTACCGACGGAGGTGGATGGACTCCTCTGACTGTAGCGGTTCTTGGCACCACCACTTTGGTTCGTCGTCCAGCCGAAGTGACCTCTTGATGAGCTCGGTCCGTCGAAGGAACTGCCCCGAAAATCAACCCGCAGCCCAGCCTTCCCCCAACGGGAGGAGAGGATCACGGCAAAGCACGGGGGGGAATCGTAGTCCAAAGCACAGTTGGTTTCATCAAACGGCGATGGGGAAGACCTCCCCACTGTCAATAAACCCCTCCGCAACCCGAGCGCCAGCGGCTAAAGTAGCCACCCCAAATGCGCCAAACACATAAATCCCTCCAAAGCGAAAAGTTCAAACAAGTAGTAGGGAGGTTGGGAAAACCACGAGGGAAAAACCCCACCCCCG
>Ga0209093_1000333_pt1 | contig 24966 bp, 32 predicted proteins | sample SidtaG_4_FD_187450 | JGI IMG/M metagenome (GOLD analysis project Ga0209093, IMG submission 187450) | Marine algal microbial communities from Sidmouth, United Kingdom - Sidmouth_Male1 metaG (SPAdes) (version 2) | ecosystem: Host-associated > Algae > Red algae > Unclassified | place: Sidmouth...
TCTCCATGTTGGGGTACTGGATTCGTACGATTGCTGCAGATCCGCAAGTCGGCAGATGCTCGCATAAGTCGCTCCTGACAGTGTAAACAAATGGCAGTGGATATAACCGAATAATGCCTGTACCCACAAGCCTTCGGTCGGCTGACTCGCATTGCTGGACACCTCAGGGGAACATCTGGGGGGGGGGCTTCCATTGCTTTTGCCTGGTGCTTCGGCTGCTGTGCAACAACGAGACTGGGGCACACACGCCTTCGCTCCCTGGCTCCGGGTGGACCGGCGCTTTTTGTCTTTTCTTGGTTGCAGCCGCATTCCTGCCATGCGCCACATGAAGGCCATCACCCTGTCGGGCGCCCAAGAGGGCGTGGGGGAGGGGGGGGCTGGGTTGGCATGCGACGGGCACGCGCGGAACGAGGATTGCTTGCCAGAGGGTCCTGTAGAGGAGGGGTGTGGCGACGTGGGTGTAGGTGCGGGGGATTGCGAGCCGTGAAGCAAGCAGAAAAAAAACCGTCGCCGTTGGACCCCTAGCGATGACCTCTTAAGATTCAAAGAAGCGGCCGTCACGTGCAGAGAACGGTCTCTAAGGAGTGCAACCTCTTTTGGGGCGCGCCGGAATGCACGCAGCAACACACCAAGCTCATCTAGGAATTACCCCATGTTTTGCATGACGATCAGCCGAGCGGCTAGCGCTCGGCGGCGGCGAACCCATTGACCGTAGGCATAGCCTCGAATAGACACCATGGCGCGTATTGTGGGACACAATGTTCCAGCGGATAGCAGTACGAAGCGATGGAGTCGTGCCAGGGCGCACGCATGCGCGCAGCCCACGGCCGACCCACGGCCGACAGAAAAGTCGACCCACAGAATCACTCGGTGGCAGGTCTCGTGGGTTTGGGTTTTCTGTATTTTCTTACAGTCGCGGACCCACGAGATACCCACGAGATACCCACCAATCGACCCACAGAATCCCTCTAATCCCGCACTGCAACAGTTCCAAAAGTTTTCCAAATCGGCCTCTACGACCCCGCAGAGGCCGATTTGGAACACTGAAGGAACAGTTGGAGTGCGGCATTTTTGAGAGAGCGGCTGTAGAACATAGAGGCGCTTTTCTGCGTATTGGCCTAGACAGCGATCGGCTTGACTGGAGTCTCTCCAGCTGTCGCCGCAACCACTAAAGCTTTGTGGCTCTGAATCGGGCCAAGAACGCCCTTGCGTGGCACCACGGTTTTAGGACTGCTGCGCAGGTGCCATCGTGAGTGGTACACGCCGCCCCCAAGAGTACACCCAACATTGGCTCATGCTGCGATTGGAGCCCGCGGTCCACAGCGCCACCAACGCAGCGGGACTCCCGCCCGCTCCACTAGTGGGCCAAGGCGGAACCATCTTGCTGGACTAAATCTACCAAACAAGCGAACGATCAGAGAGGGACATACAAAAAACAACTTGAACAAAAACAACAGTGCGCATCGAACAAACTGATAGACCTGGACGTTTGGGTACCAGACAATCAAGGAGATGACGGATGGTCAAGGGTACAAGCCAGCGGGCATCACTACGCTCCAGCAACTTAGATAAAGGACTGGCCACCTGGTCCGCGACGGACAATGAGACCCCGCAACACGTCCTCGTCCGAGACGTATCTAACGGCTCCACCTGCACCGCCGATCATGCCCGGTGGCGGGACATCAGCCAACGGCGAGGCTGGCGCCATCGCCGCAGGAGCGACTGGGTGCCACGACTCGTATATCGTGTTGACCAGCGCTTGGCGCCGACTACCGCCCGAGTTGGAAGGGCAGCCAACATATGGTGAAGCCGGCAGGGTCATGTCGCCTTCGTGCGAGTTGCGGGAGAAACCAAAGCCACCGGGCCCGTAGCTGGTGTCTAGCGGCAACGCGTCGGCATTGGGTGGCTGCAGTTGACCCGGGGCCATCAAACAATCCCGCGGGAGCCACGCGCTCGAGCGCTCGGAGGGCGGGGCACTGGACCCCGCCAGCGACAAGGGGCGGGAGGGGGGAAGAGCCTCGGAGATGGCCGTGGAGCGGTCCACGCTGCCCCTCGAGGTCGTGTTGGGGTGCGCCACGTACGGGTGCGGCGGGGGCTCCACATACCTTGAAGGCGGCTCGGGCGGCCCGTCCGTGTCACTCGACACCGTGTCGGTCAACATTCCATCTTCCGAGCTGCTCTGGCGCGAATGGCACGACCCCAGCTTCTGGCTGTTCGTGTGGCAGGAGCACACGTTGGTGACGTTCTGATGGATGATGACGTCGCCGGTCACGCCGCTGACTTGGCAGATGGCCGACGTGTTCGCATTCCCGCCGCAGTTGACGGTCAAGCCAGCAGACGACGCCCGCGTCGACGCCGAGGACGCAAAGCCAGACGCCTGTCCTGCGGCGGATGAGGACATGCCGACGCGCGTGCTGCCACCACCCTCCATGCGCGGGTCAACATCGTTGGGCACGGCACCACCGCGGGTGGGGTCGCGGTCGATGTCCGACTTGGATGGCGCCGGGGCGGCCGTGGACAGGATAGGTGCTGGCGGGGCACGGGGTACGTTGGGATCATCGGCAGGGCAGTCCATCTTGCAGGTCCGACCGAGGGAGAAGACTTGCCGCCTGACACGAGGTCAGTGACGCGTCTTTGTTTCGTCAGCGGCTGGGATCCGATGCGGCGGGTGGACAGACAGCCTGGCAGGGCTGGGACAGACGGGACAAGTCAGTCACATGGTTGCACGACCAGCGCCGAGCCCCAAGCAGTGGGAGGTGCGCAGACAAGGGGGAGAGCCTAAGAGACAGACGACGAGGCACTTACCGCAGACTGAAAGTTGCCAGGCGAAGATTCTGTTGCAAGGACGAAGGAACAGCCACACCAGCGCAACAGCCGACACCCAGCGGGGCGGCGACACCTAGCGGGGCGGGGTGGTGTGCGTGTGCAGTGCACAAACTGCACTGTACCGCACGTGCGAGTCCGCTGACGGCGGTTAGAGTGGCGTGCGACGTGAGACGCTGCCAGGACGGCGTGGCCCAGCCGACGCGGGCACGTCTAAAAGCTGCATCTCCATCATATGCCATGAGGTTGGTGATGACTGGGGAGGGGACTGTCGACGAGGTCAGACACGAGGCTGCTGCTGTTTGTTTGTTCGTTGTTGCCATCCTGTGCATCGTTGTCGTGTGCTGTGGAGAGAGGACCGGTCATCACGCCGGTCGGCGAGGAGTGGCCCCCATACCATGCACATACCTGAGTCCGGATACCGAGAACGATTCCTGTCCAATCGTTAGCGAACTGGTGCACGTGACTTTCGCTGACGATAGGCTATCGTCGCCCGTTGCTCTGCGCTCCCGACGATCACAGCCTATCGTTAGCCAAGTCACGTGCGCGCCGGACCGCTCTCAGCCGCACAAAGTATCCGCTTCGGTCGTAGCATGAAATATTTCAGGGCCCGTCCGTTTTCAAGCCATCTTCAGCACATTTTCTGCAACCTTTTCAAATTTCTCTTCGTTGTTCTTAGATAAGGTTCCGTCGCCGACGTTCTTCGTTTCCTAAACGCATCTGGGGCACCCAATCCTAATTTTCTCCTCTGCACGTGACAGTCTTTGACCGCCCAGCCTCCCCAGCATTGCGTCTGAGTCCATTTGAAAGCCCCCTCCTTGCAGTTTTGTGGCTGGACCGTACCTTCCCAGGCCGTCGACAAAAAGCATCGCCTGCTCGTTTCCCAGCTATATAGACACCAAGCACCCATTTCATATGATTCCTTTCCGTGCAATGCAGAGCTCCCGTGGTGTGCACAAGAGAAAGGCTGCGAGTACCCCCACAATGCTCTTTTTTCCGGTATCCAAGGTAGAAGATGCTTTCTGTTGTCCTTTCCTGTATCACTGTGTTCTGGCCACTCTCCCACATCCGGTATCTACCGCTCGGCCACAGGACACACTTGCGCTCCAAGCACTCGTTTTTCGAACGTACAGCCTCCCATGCAGGATCCACGTTGCGGCAGTCTGCTGAGCAGCTCTGATCGGAATCGGCTCGGACAACAAGATCCTTACCAAAAAACAAGTTCAAACAATAGTAGAAAATCCAACGAACCAAAGGTGCTACATGATACAGTCCGCACTTCAATTACCCTTCTTTCTTGATCGAGGGTCCTGACTGTTTGGGAGGAACTGTCTGGGCTGAGGTTGGTTTTTACCGCATGTTGCGATTGTGGATATCGCGTCCAGATCGGTGAACTGATTTACCGATTTTGTATGGCGATCTCGGTATCTTAACTTTCGCATTATTTCCGATACTGTGGGGCGTGGTAGGAGTTGCACTCCCGTTTTCGCCCTGTGTCACGCTTAAACGGCCACAGCTGGACCCGGACCGTACCCATGGCTCGCCTCGGCACCCCAGCCAAACCGCTCCATGACCACGAGAGTGCCTGACCCGTGCTAGCTTGCACATATTCTTTCGCCTCGGCCTCAAAAATTCTCTCACGTGCGAAGGCATGCCATGCACTAGACGACCCAGTAGTTCTATAAACGGCGGCCGCGCATTGGGAAGGGTCAGCTCCTCTGTGAGCCGATTAATTCTCTGCATGGAGTGGGCTTCTGGCGCCCCATTGCACAAAGCGACGCTAGATAGCTGAAAGTGGCAAGAAGGTACTGTACGGCACCGCTACGGAGCGAGCTGAACTGTTGGCATGAGGGTCTAGTCTCTGGACGCGAGTGCCTGCGGTTTCGGCAAATGTCCGGAGGCCGGCCGACTCATGAAGGTTCGTATTCTAGGTGCGGCCACTGGGCCAACTGAACTGGAGCAGGATGGTCCGCATGCGATACATGGGTGCCTTGTGCCGTCCGTAACGTCCCTGGTCGACCGAGACAGAGGCTGACTGTGAATCAGAGCATTCTATTGGTCTAAAAAGTCAGAAAGAGGGTCTCGAAGCCAATAGAAAGCCCGGATTTTGTTCGAGGACCTCGCATCCAGCAGAACTCACTGTTTGTTTCCGCTTGATCCGCATTTCTTGGCACGCAGCACACTTCCCAGGCGAGATCTTGAGATTTTCTATTGTTTCCTTACCAAAAGTGCGGACAAAAGAGGTGCTGATGTCGATTTCCAGGCCATATGGGCACGTGTAAGCAATCAAAAGCTCCAAGTCAGTCCGAGGGGCGTGTCTGATTGGTGGAGGAGAGACGGTCCGCAAGTCAGTCTCGCTCTACCAGAACAAAGTTCGGGGATCAGCAATAACAACACCATCCCCTCCCCTGCATCCTCTTGGTGCGCCGCGCATGCCCTCTCTCGGAACGCCCGAGCTGTATCAGCCGGCTACACGAGCATCGGCGTTCGACCCACCGCCACTGCCCCGCGGCGTGGCGCCCCCCCCCCGGGAGGGCCGCCCATGCGCCGAAGGACCCCGACCGGCTTGACATGCCCACTGCGGGCGACGCCTGTGGGGCGCGCGCGTCGACCGAAAGCGGCACACGGGCAGGCCGCCGCACGCTCGACCACCAGCCCGCCTGGGCGTGGCACGCGGATGACCCAAAAAAGTGAGAAGAACTTTACTTCACGGTAGCGCAGGCGTGACGGCGTGTGTGTTTGAAGTCCAGGTGCCCGAAAGGATAAAAACACGCGGATAAAAACACGCGGATGCACGTTGAATGAGTGAAGACTAGGTATTCTTGATATCCATGCGACAACCTCCCAGTCAGGGGAAAAAACGTAAACCACTCTCCCACCGGGAATTGAACCCGGGTCTCCCGCGTGACAGGCGGGCATACTCAGTGTTCCGCTCGATTTCGAACTGAAAGACCACTATACTATGGAAGATGTGTGGGAGATCGAAGAAAGTAAACAACTTTAAATCGTTTTCAGAGAAACACATTCATTTGTCGGACGATTGTGACAGTTTGAAACGAAGTAAGTACTTTTAAAATTCAAAAAGAGGTGCTCTCACTTGTTTATGGTCGTTCCGTCAAAAGCTGGAGAGACCCCAGTCAGGCCAATCGCTGTCTGAGCCAATCAGACGCAGAAAAGCGCCTCTTTGTCCAGCCTGGACTCTCCACTTTTTGGCGCAACGCCAATAGTTGCACCACAAAGTGCGCCAGTATGCGAGAGGCCAATGGCAGCCCGGAAAGAGCTGACCCTGTCATCGGGAAAGCCTTGCAGATATCGGCCTACAGTGCTCGTTTGAGTTGCGCCTTGCATCATTACGAGTTCCACCAACTCGAAATTCAACGGGCGATATTCTTTCGCAACTGTGCCCAATCAGATTGGGGCGTGCGGAGAGTGAGACGTCCAAAATAGGAGAGTTCACACACCCCAGGCCTGGCCTGTATCCGCTGCATAACCCCATCATCATACATGAGACACTGAGCATTATGATTGAGAATTAGCAGAATAGTAGTGTACTTCGGTGTGTATAAATACGTACTTCTCAGTCCATCACGCGATGAAGACGCCGTGCCTCACGCCCACCCCCGCGCCAGAGCAGCAGATCCGCACCTGTCTACATCCTCACTGTCCAGCGATCCCGGTCCTGCACCCAGACCCGTCGTGACCGCCGCTTGCCTTGCTCCCCGCTGAGGTCCTTTTGGAGGCCTTCTTGTGGTGCAGCAATGGCGTCTGCTGCTGCGGCTGCGCCGCAGCCACCGTCGGACCTGGTTTCAACGCTGTTGGCGCACGTGTCGACAGACCAGTTGCGCGATGAGATGCAGCGCCGGTGCGTTTCTGGAAGAGCCCGCCCTTTTCTACGCCTCTCTTGTTTATTGTTCTTGTTCCGCTTGCGTAGGTTTTCTGTGGCAGCTACACGGCATCCTTTCTCGGGGCCCTCGCCCGGCACCTCGTCGTCGCTTGAGCCCAGTGCACTCGAGGCGGTTGCGTGCTGACTGGTTGATGTCGCGGCGGTGGATGCCGTACGAGATGACTCTGCTATGCGTCTTTCCCCGATTGAACCACTGATGGTGGTGTTTGTCCCAGCGGCTAGTACTAAGCGCTTAGGATTCTTCGTTTTGGGACACCATGTTGCTCATGTCATTCTTGTTTCTTGGGTGTTTGTTGTACGGTTTATAGAGGCATGCTCGCGTCGTCCGTTGGGTCTGATGATGTCCCGGCGCATGATGGAAAGAAGCGAATCGTGCTCATTGGTATGTCCCGTTTGCTCTGAGTCCCTTTTGTATCCTTGGTTTCCCGCCTCTTTTTCTGGTTTAGTGAAGCGTGTCCTGAAGCTTGCTGCAGGTGTCGTACGTCCCCTGTGGAGTCAGTGGAAAACTAACCATGTCTGCTGTTTGTTGGTTTCTAGTTTGATGGGGCTCTCATTCTTCACGATTGCTTGCCTCTCTGCTGCCTGGTACTGCCTCTGTTGCCCATGTCACCCTCCTACAACGCGCTTGGCAACCTTCTCCGCTACTGGGTGCCATTTTTGGCCGACCGCGCGCTGCCGTGAACGGTTGTGCATCACACCCTCCCCCGCCCCTCCTCCCCGTTGCGCGCTGCGCAGGTCCGCCTGGCAGCGGCAAGGGCACCCAAGCCCCGCGCCTCGTGAAAGAGTACTGCCTCTGCCACCTGGCCACTGGTGACATGCTCCGCGCGGCCGTCCGCGCGGGCACCTCCCTGGGCAAGGAGGCCAAAAAGGTCATGGATTCGGGCGGCCTCGTCTCGGACGAAATCGTCGTTGGCTTGATCCAGGAGAACCTCTCCTCCCCCGCGTGTGCCAAGGGCTTCATCCTCGACGGTTTCCCCCGCACCCTCCCCCAGGCGCGCAAGCTCGACGACATGCTGGCCTCGTCGTCTGCGCCAGCCATTGACGCGGCGCTCAACTTTCAAATCGACGACGCGCTCCTCGTCAAGCGCATCACGGGGCGGCTCTTCCACCCGGCCAGCGGCCGGAGTTACCACACCGAGTTCAACCCGCCGGCCAAGGAGATGACCGACGACGTGACGGGGGAGTCGCTGATCCGCCGCTCAGATGACAATGAAGCGACGCTGACCAAGCGGCTCGCCTCCTTCCGCGCCAGCACCGCGCCGGTGCTCGAGTATTACCGGCAGCGTGGGGTGCTGGCGGCCATTGACGCGGCGGCGGGGATTGATGACGTGAACGCGGCGGTGTTTGGTGTCGTCGAGCAGGCAACGGCCAAGCACGGCCAGTCAAAGGCACCATGAGCGGCGTTTCGGGGATGGTGGCGGGGGAGAGGGGCTGTCACCCGGGTCGGGCTAGGCGGGCGAGCAGAGGCGGCCGACTGGGGGGCGTGGCGTGGCGGGTGGGCGTGCTCCGTGTGGTGACCCTTGGCGGAGACAGTTTTGTTTTGCCCTTGAGATTTGCGCTGTTTCTTTTATTTTTTGTCTTGTGGTCTTGCCCGCCGCTGGTGGCTGACCGTCGACGAGTGCCCGCCGCAGCGCTCTCGCGCCCGCGCGGCGACCCGCACTCGCAAGTTAGACGCTGTGCCGCGCGTCGCGCCGGCCGACGCGCGTGCGTTGTCGGCGGCCCCTCGTGCGGCCGTGGTGCTGCCACGCGCATCTGAGGCCCGTTCGCAGTTGCACGTGACGGGACGGTATACCGGTATATGTACCTGCGAAAGAACTGTGCCGTACCGTTTCGAGGTGAAATTCAATTACATAAGTTTTGCAGTCGGAACACAAGACTTCCGTCGCAATGGGTCGCCACAAGGAGCGACTGGCAGACCGCTACCCCGCCACCGACCGTCGTTCTGGCTTGTGAAACGCGGGTGAAGCGCAACATGGACTCCTTTCCTATCCTGCGTGCGGGTACCTTTGTTTCATCTGTAGCTGGTGCTGTAGGGGCTCTCCCGAGTGCCTTATCTCCCCCTTCCCAATACAAACCCTTTCGTGTTTTTCTTTCTGATGTGCGCGGCCGATATGGCAACCAATTTGAGCACGCCGTGCGCATGTCCGAGGACGCATTTCACGGTTTGATGTGGTGTTTTGCGTCCCCGCCTACCTCCCACACAACAGTCAGCCCAGCTTCCCAGTCACGCGCAAGGTCATGTGGGGCAGCGACGGTGGCGCGCGCCGCGGGGGGGGAGGTCGCAAAGGGGAGGCTGCGCAGTGCGGACGGGCAGGTGGGTGAGGAGCGCTGCGACAAGCTGAACCACGCATGGTCGTGCGTCTCGTGTGGGATGTCGGTTGCATGCTGCTCTAACTTCAGGCAGCGGCGTGTGTGGCCTCAAGCCAGAATGCTCCAGTGACAATTCGTCTGACTGTTGCGCGCGGGCAATTTCGAGCTCACCAGCTGTTAAATTCTGGACTCTGTGACGGTATAACGCGGTACAGACATACGCGGGGATCCCGCGTACGTTGATACCGGTACACCGTCCCGGGACGGGTTCGGTCAATCAAATCAACGTTGGCCGGTATACCGTCCCGCGGTTTGCAACTGCGAACGGGCCTGAGATGGGACGACCGACGCCTGCCATCTCCGTCGCCAGCGAGAAGGTTCTTGATGACCGTGGCCTGCCCATCATACCTGGGCGCCCCTCCCTGCAAATGGCAGGGCGAGCCGGCACTGAGACAACACGGAGGCGTGCGGCACCGGGGGTGCTCGACAGGTTGCCCACCGTGGGGACGGTGGCTGCCAAGAAGCTTCGGACCGGCGGGCCTCCCCATGCAGCAGCGGCGGTGCCTGGTGCAGACACTCCTGTGGGTCCCACAGTGGGCGGCGGCGGGGCTGAGGACGGTTCGATGGAGCTGGGGGGTGGTCAAGTCGATGGCGCTTTTTGGTCGTCCGTCGTTCACGCGGTGCGTGATGGAGTTCGAGCTGGCGCGGCCGCCATCCGTCGCGCCGTTGGCGGGGCGCCCGTGAAGCTGTCGGTGCATGAGCTCTTCCTCGAAGCCGATATTGACCTGCATGCAGAAACGGTTGTGTGCTGGCCGCCCTTGTTTCTTCGACACCCGGACGTGACCATTGACGGCTTCCCACGGCACGAGGACGTGTGCCAGATTTTATCCAAGGCGCGGTTGGTGGTCGAGCCGTTCGTTGACCGCTCCGTGCCAAGCGTATCGCCTGGCTCGACACCCGCGTCGGGTGTTGGCGGTCTCGTTGCTCGCGTGCCGCTGCTGTTCTTCTCGGCGTTCCCCGGCAGCGGAAAGTCGCACCTGTGCCTCGCGCTGGCCCAGGCCGTGGAGCAGTTCCGACGCCGGGATGCGGCCATCGTCCGTGCCGTCACCGACGCGTCTCTCCAGACGCCTCTGGACGCCGCCACCTGCCAGTGGGCCACGCACCTTCAGGTGCTTGGCCTCACGTTTAACAACGAGCGGTGGAACCTGATGAGTACCGACCTCGACGGCTTGATTGCACATTTGCACCTGTGCTCGCTTGTGCCGCTCTACCTACGCATTCTCTTCTTCGCCACCGCGCCGCTACATGACCTGGACCGTGCACACGCCGTGTGGACCACCCTCCTGCGGCGCTTTTATTTGTGCCTACAAAGCGGCACATTGAGCCCCAACGACGTCAAGGTGGCTGTTGAGGAGCTGTTGGCTCTTCGGCGTCGTCGGGATCCGCAGGCGGCCCTCATCCTCGTGGTCGACGAGCTGAGCAAGGCGACCAACTTTTGCGAGACTTTGTACCACGAGACTGCTGCGGACGCCTTTCGGTCAGAGTGCTGTCGCCTGGCCAGTACTGTCGGCGGATGCGTTCTCCTGGCCAGCCTGGACGAGAAGCTTGCTCACGCCGAGGTCAAGGCCTCCGGCCGGCCTGTACAGGAGGCGGTGCGTCTGCGGCCGTTTCCAAGCCGTGGTTTGTTTGAACGCACGCTGCAGGAGCTGGCTGCAGCGGGTTTGTACCTGAACCTGGACGGCGTGCTGGAGCGGGCGTCCAGTGACGCGGTAAGGAGCGAAGACGCTCTTGTGGCGCGTGCCCAGTCTCTTGCGACTATTGTTGGGGAGGACGCGCGTTTTGCTGTGTTTCTGAGCTTGGAGCTCTCTCGTGCCTGTGACGGTGACCGCCTATCGCGTTTTGTGGAGGCGGCGGCGGCGAGCACAAGCGTGCTCACCGCGCGCGTGTGGCAGCAGCGTGACGGTGAGTTTGTGGTGGCTCACGTTATCCTTGGGCTATCTGAGGTGAGGGCGGAGCAGGAGCTGCCGAGCGGGACTGAAACGTGGGACTCGTTTCGCAAGAAGGGCTTTGTGCACGCTCGGGGTGGCTCGACATTTGTGCCACGCCTTCCGCTCTATGCTCTTTGGGGCCTGGCGGGAACCCCTCCGCCGAGGGAGAAGCTCTTTTCGGCCCTAAACAATATGGTGACCAACGTCAATGGCGAACTGGTCTGGCGGGCGTGGGAGAAGATTTGGGCACATCTGGAGCTGGCGTTTGCGGTGGCTCGGGGGATTGTGTTCCCAGACGAGGCGTTGGCGTTTGCGGACATGTACAAGTACCGGTCATACCTCGGGCCTGGGCGGTTGGTGACGACCCTGCACGTGTCGGCGTCGCGCTACCCTAAGCGCGTCGCGGTGCGGGAGCTTCCTGCGCTTCTTCGGCGGTGGCGCGACGGTGACGTGACGCTGCCCGACGCGGTGTATGAGTTGCCGGCCAACATGCCGGGCATTGATGCCGTGCGCTTCGTCGAAGACGATGAGGGGCGCCTGTACATCGTCTGCTACCAATTCAAGTACTCAGATTCGCACTCCCAGACGGGGCTATCGTGGGGTACGTCGTGTTCCATCGTGCGCAAGATGTGTGCTGTCCTCGGAGTGGCCGCGTCTTGCGAGGCCCTGGGCTGGGAGCGGTATGTGCCCGTCGAGCGGGTCCGCAAGTACCGTGAGGATTTGGCACGCGTTTGCGCGGACATCGATCAAGAAGACGCTGGCGGAGCGGACGTTGGCAACCAGCAGGGCGTAGGTGGAGCTAACAGTTCTGCCTGTGCTGGTGGGGTCCTGGCTGCTGGTGGCGGCGTGGACGGCGGCGGAGCGGGCGATGCTGGACAGTTCAGCGTCGGCGGTGCTAGTTCTGGTCGACCTGTTGTTGGCGGTTCCACGTCGTCTTCCTTGAGCATCCTTGATTTCGCTGTCTTCGTCGTCGTGGCGAAGCGGCCCCGGGGAGGCAACTTCCTCCGCGATTGCACGAGGTCACCGCAGCCGTGTATGGAGAACGCCATTGTCCTGACGCGGGAGGACCTTTTGAGCCACGCCGGCCCCTTCTTAGAGGCTGCGGTGGAGCACTACACCGACATTTTGAACATCTCCGTCATCCGAGAGCCGGGCGCCTCGACACCGACCAGCAAGTGAAAGCACTCCCTGCATCGTCGGCCCCCAGTCATATTTGCGAAACGTGGCGCAACGTGGCGCAAACGTGTCTCATTATTAAGGAAATGGGGCCGGAACGCGCCCGCACCAACGTCGCCGACCCCATTTGGGCTTCTTTTGAACCAAATTAAGTCACGTAAGTACAACACATATGTTGCTTTCAGAAATGGGGCCGGAGCCGGACCGACCCCATTCCCGACCGGAAATGGGGTCGGTCCAGAGCCGACCCCATTCTGCTAAGCTCTCTCATTGGTCGAAGGAATCGAAACAGTATCGAAGATAGCACGCTGAAGCGAGCAACGTGTGGCCCTACGATCAGCCTCGGTTTTCACAGTCATTCAGAAACGAGAAATTGCCGATCTGGCCCACTTATCTTGAAAGCGGACCCACGGCGCGTGCGAGATATTTTGCGTGAGGTGTGCACACAGGGAAACGCTTTGGATATTTTTTTCGTCTGCATGGCTCCCACGCATCGCTCACAGGGCAATCTGAGAGAGGGGGGGCTGTCGAGGCAGGTCTGCCGCGCCTGTGGTGGGACACCCGAGGCCCACGTGGAGGCACGTCGTGGCGCGAGGGCGGCACGGGCCGTTGACAGCGTTGTTTGGAGGGGCGAGATCGGGCCGGTCGCTGTGCCACAGCGATTGGGGCTCCCTGACAGCTGCCTCAGGGGGTGAGGGAGCCTGGACGGTCGCGACGGGATGGCGGGGGCTGGGATCGGTGCCGTTTGGCGGGGGGTGGCCGCCGAGCCACTGTGCGTCAGTGGCGGGGGCCCGCTCGAGCACTGCCTGGGGGGGGTGGTGGGGGGGCATTCCGGAGCGCATCAGCGGTGGGGGGGTGTGTTTGTGTGGCTGTCGGCAGTGGTCTGCCAAACACGCCGTTTAGAGGACGGCACGGGCCGCCCCGTATTCCCCACCGCCGTCGTCACGCCCATCCCGCCGCCGCCGACTTGTTTCCACCCGCCACACGCGTGAGCACGACCGACGCGATTACTCATCCATCTCATTGACGACGCGGGCCGCGCTCCGCTCGCATCCTGCCTGCCCGCCCCCCCCCCGTCCCCAACCAGACGCCGTCAACACGCGCCTGTATTTTTGTCCCCATCTCCACCTCGTGTCCCACAACGCACGGTTCGCCGTCCTCTCCTCCTCCACGGGCTCGCTGCGCACGCGCGCCGCTCGGCCCCCTACCCACTCCCGCCCACTCGCCGCAAGACGCGGACTGCGCTCCCCAGCTGTTGTCGTCAGTAGTCGCACCCCGCCGCACGGAGTATGATCGCTGGTATGGACGGCCACGAGGAGGAGCTTTCTAACACTGCCGCTCTGTTGGCCGCGGACGACGGCGCGGACGTTGCTGCTGTTGTGCATGCGCACGTCAAAGTGCTCATGGCTGGGCGCCGACGCGCGCGCGCGCGGCGCATTGCCCGACGACGGAAGTATCATGGCTCCACTGCGGGGCGCCGTGGCAACAAGCGCCGAGACTTTGCGGCCCGTGTTCACAACATTCTGCGGGACTACTTCGGTGTCGGCGGGCTGCCTCCCATCTACGATGAACGCGACTTTTAGACGCAGTGCCGTGTCCCCCGCGCCGTCTTCCGGCTTGTATATTTGGCTGTCAAGGACGAGCCTTTCTTCCAACAACGCATTAATGCTACGGGAAAGCTGCAGGCGCATCCACTGCAAAAGGTGGTGGCAGCCTTTCGCGTCACCGCCTACGGAGAGGCGGCCGACCGAGCCGACGAGTACGTGCGCCTGTCCCGGACGGTGATCGCCAAGTCGAACAAGTTTCTGATGGAGTTTACTGTCAGGCGATGGGGACCAGCCTACCTACGACGGCCTAACCAAGACGAGCTCAAAACCATTATAAAACACAACAAGGAGCGCGGGATGCCTTGGTGCATGGGCTCCGTCGACTGTTGCCACTGGGAGTGGCACCAGTGCCCGACGGGGATGGCGTGGGCGTATTCGATTCTCAAGGGCAAGAGAGGCATCGTCGTGGAAGCTGTTTGTGACGAGGACCTGTGGGTGTGGCACCTATTTGTGGGGGCCCCTGGCAGTCTCAACGACATCAACTTCATGCAGCAGTCGCAGCTGTACCTGGACGTCACTGGCGGCCGGTGGCCGCCACGCGGCACTCCCTTCACTATCAGTGGGCGCACGCGCACGCTACCCTACTACGTCGTGGACGGCATTTACCAGGGCTCCGCTTTTCTGATGGCGCCGCACCCAAAGCCTTCCGCTGAGGAGCAGACGACGTTCAACCGCCTCCAAGAGGCCATCCGGAAGGACATGGAGCGGCTGTTTGGCGTTTGAATGAACCGCTTCCATGTTGCGCTGCACCCTGGGCGCTACCACTCTGTGTCGCAGCTTGTGACAACGTCCAAGGCCATTTGCATTCTGCACAACATGTGTGTGGAGAGCCGACGTAGGAACTTTCTGAGTCGCCGGCGACGCGCGGCGGGGAGTGATGGTGGGACTAACTGTGGTATAGGTGGTGATGCTGGCGGCGGGTCAGGTGGTGGTGAAGGACAGAGCGGTGGGGCACCAGCTGGCGGCACTGCTGCCGCTGGAAAATTGCACCTGGCAGCGGCAGCGCCGGCGGCGTCGGCGGCGGCATTGCTGCCGCCATGGCTCCTGCACCTGGCGGTGGCGTCGGCAGCGTCGCTGCGGCAATGGACAACATTGACCCCGTGGGCAAAGCGCCCCCTGCTCTGAATCCCGCCACCCACCCGCCTGCCGCCGGCATGGCTGCCATTTTTGATGCCTCGGCTGAAACGCAGAACGTGCAGCGGAACGAGCGTCTGCGAGCCGACCTGACTGCGGATATTTATCGTGACCGAGGCGAACTGCTTTCCCCGTACATTGGGGGATGTGATGAAGAGAGTAATAGAGTAGAAACGCATGGTTCTTTTTCCCGCTGGGCAGGTTCTTTTTTCCTACACACCACTCGCACGACTGCATAGACAACCGGAGGCCCCCGGCGCCGGCCCCGCTGCTGTGCAGAGCCGGCTATCGACTGTCGACGTGTCTGCGGCGGCGGCGGCTCGGCGCGGGCGCAGTTGGTCGGTGCCGGTGGGTGCGGCGGCTCGCTTTGGGGAGGGAAGCGGCGCCCGCTTCGTGGGGGAGGGATGTGAGGTGCACGGCGGGCGCCCGTCTGCGCCAGCCTCCCACCGGTAGCAGATCGCGTGGGCGGCGGCTGGAGTCCGCGGACCCCCGACGGGCGCCGCGGCCGGACGAAGCCCCGAGCGACTGGCCGACGGGGGCGGTGGGGGCTCTCGGGAGTTTCTGCCGCTGATGCGCCCGCCGCCCCACCGCGCCCGCCACACGGCAGAGACCCGTCGTGGCCAAGGCGGTCGGGGCCTCCGAGACGGCGGCCGCGCAGCGCCCGCAGTCAAATCCCGACTGCGGGTCGCGCACTCCACCGCCGCCGCCGCCGCCACAGACGACTCCACCGCGGTTGCCGCCGCCGCCGCCACCGCTGCCGCCACCGCTGCCGCCGCCGCCGCCACTGCTGCCGCCACCGCGGCCATCGCTGCTGCCGGTTCCGCCGCCGGTGTCTTTCGACGGCCAATCCGGAGTTGGCGGCACCGGCGGGGGGCCGACCGAGAGTCGGCGGCGGCGGCGGGGGGCCAACCAAGAGTCGGCGGCGCCGGCGGGGGCACAACCAGGAGTCAGCGGCGGCGGCGGGGGCCCAGCTGAGAGTCGGCGGCGGCGGCGGTGGTTGCGATGGAGGCGACGACCGTGTTGTCAGGCAGCTGCAGTGGGCCGCCGCCGCCGCCGACGTCGCCGCCGCTAACGACGCCACCGCCGCCACTGCTGCTGCCGCTGTGGCCACCGCTGCCGCCGCTGCCGCAGCCACTGCTGCCAGCGCGGAGGGCACCGCTGCCGCCGCCGCGTCCGCCCCCGCTACCGCCGCCACAGCCGCCGCCGCAGGTACGGCTGCCGCAGGGGCCGCCACCACCGCCGCCGACGACGCCACTCCGGCTGCCGCCGCAGCCGCCACCGCTGCCGCCGCCGCCGCCACTGCTGCCGCCGCCACGGTCTTCGATGCTGCAAGTGCATCCGCCGGTGCCTCTCGACGGTCAACGAGGAGGCTGCGGCGCCGGCGGGGGGCCAACCGAGAGTCGGCGGAGCTGGAGAAGGGCCAACTTAGAGTCGGCGGCGCCGGCGGGGGCACAAACAGGAGTCGGCGGCGGCGGCGGGGGCCCAGCCGAGAGTCGGCGGCGGCGGCGGGTCGCGCGAAGGAGGCAAATACGGAGTTGGCAGGCAGCTGCAGCAGGCCCGCGGCCGCCACCGTCGTCGCCGCCGCCAACCACGCCACCGCCGCCATTGCTGCTGCAGCTGTGGCCACCGCTGCCGCTTCCGCCGCCTCCACCGCTGCCGGCGCCGCGGGCACCGCTGCCGCCGCCGCGGCCACCACCGCTACCGCCGCCACAGCCGCCGCCGCAGGTGCAGCCGCCGCCTTCGCGGCTCATGGCTCCGTTGACTGCCACTGACTCCGCCCACTGCGCTTGGGCGGCGTCGGGGCTGGCGGCGAGCGCACGTGCGGAGGCGCGAGGGTAGGCGGCGGCCGCGCCGCGGCGGCCAGCGGGGGGGACGTCACGTGCGTGGCGCAGGACCGGCACCCGGTGACCATTGCACGGAGGATGTCGGCGGGCGCCTCGCGAGGGGGTGGGGGGGGAGGCTTGGGGGCAGGACTGCGGTGGACGGGGCGGCCTGCGGTGGGGGGCGCACGATGGTGGCGCACACGACCTTCGAAAGATATTGTGGCTGGACACAACGTTTCCTGATTTCTTTCTTAATCTCTGTTCTGCTGTCACCGCTCGCCTTGAAAATCAAGCACACACATGTGATTGCAAAACGTGCCCGAACGACGACACAGTCCAATCACATGACTTCATTCAGAGCAAGTTCGCATGTCACGAAAACAGAACAATTCATGAGATCCCTCATGTGAACACAACGACCAATGAAAGCGACGGTTCCTGTCCTAAAATGCAATGCTCTGTGCTGCCTCCTTGAAAAATGAAAACGTAAGTGATCCAATTGGTTCTCATAGCGCTTTACCAGTGATTTCCCACAGTGACGGGATGCCAGAATTTCACGTAATCCTTTGCATGACAGAAAGAACCAATCAGAACACTCGTATCGACGATATAATGCAAGACTTTGCCCCTCGTCGCTTGCGATCAACATGTCTGACCATTTCATTGGTTGTCGTGGCGCTGTGTCCATGCCCACAGTGGGCGATTGACACATAATCACGCGATTCCGATCGCATATTTGTCAGGAACCAATCAAAACACTTGCATCTATCTTGCGCTGCACATCTGTGTACAGTCTTTCTCTAATGCTGTCCACCCTCTATGGCGATCAAACGACCAGAAAGTAGCCCATATTTTTCGTGCAGAAGACGATGATCGGGAGCCACGATCGCCGTTGATTGTACCGTAGAGGCCGGTCGACCGCGTTCGTTGCTATCCCCCCCTGGACAAGAACGAAAGCGACAAAAATGGAGAAAGACTGTACCACTTCCTTTGCGACTAGCACTACCATGGACCCCATTGGTTGTCGTGAAGCAGTTAGGATGACTTGTTCGAGTGGATGGATGCGAGTGAGATCCACGGCGGCGACCGCGGGACCTGACGGGAGCTGGATGGAGGCCGTTTGCCTCCCGAAGTTCGTCCGGGGGTTAGGGCATCAACTGGGGCCATCTGTGGTCAACGATCCCGCAATGAATGGTGCGTCAGCGACCATGGGCGACGTGTGGCGCGGGTCTTGGATAAGCAATCTTTTCTCTGACAATAACTTCCGCACTTTAATGGACTCTAACTCACGAGGATGGGGAGAAATATACACGTCCACACTTCAACGGAGTCATGGAGACGACGGATTCGGATGATGCTGCGAGCCCAATACAAAGGAGAAGGAATGTCCCCGCAGATGCATCCACTCTGAGACGCGGAGGGTTTTCTAGTGCTGCCCAGATGGTCTCTGGCAGGCAGTGGCCGTGCTGGCCACCCAGGGTGTACAGTGCACGCAGATTCTCAGAATAAAGAGGAGCGCATCCCAGCTGTCCCCTCTTGGCGACATCCCGCCGTATCATACCTCGTGCTCGACCCCCTGCCCCCCTTCCGCCCTGCCAGCATCTAACGGCGGTGCGGCCTGTAGCCGCCGCGTCGACTGTGCTCTGGGGTTGACGTGCCCCCCCCGCGCACCCCGCCGCACCCCCGCCCCCCTGCCGCCCCTCACCTCAATCACCTGTGGCGGCTACTACACCTGCACTCCTTCAGCCATGGCGCGGACCAAGCAGACGGCGCACCGTTCCACTGGCTGCAAGGCGGCGAGAGCTCTGGCGCTGGCTGCCGCCAGGCGGGCGCCCACGGCCAAGGGCGGTGGCAAGGCCCCTGTCAAGCGCCGCTACCGGCCTGCAACGGTCGCCCTGTTGGACATTCGCAAGTTCCAGCGCTCAGGGGAGCTGCTCATCATTAAGCTCCCCTTCCAGCGTCTGGTGAAAGAAATCGCACAAAAGTACACCGACATACCGCACTTTCAAGCGTCGGCCGTTCTGGCCCTACAGAAGGCGGCGGATGCCTACCTCATGGGCGTCTTCCAGGGCGCACAACTGTGTGCTATTCACGCCAAGCGTGTCACTTTGAGGTCCAACGACATCCAGCTTGCTCGCCGCATCCGTGGTGAGCGGGCGTAGCTTCTTTTCATGGGAATGTGCTTGCGTCGTGTTCATTACAATCATTACCTCCTTTGGGAGACATTGCGCTCAAGTGGGATGAATAAGAGGCAGGAGGCGGGTTATAGGCTCGAAAGAAAACGAAAAACACCGCGCAGCAAACGGCGCCGCCAACCCCCACTTCCGTTCGCACCCCCTTCGTCGCTGTGCGTATGGCAGAGGCGGACGGCGGGCCGCACGGCCTCGCTGCCACCCCTCCCGCGTTATCCGAGTCGCCGCCCGCCGCTCCCGCCGGGTGTGGCGCTGCCACCACGCCCGTCGGCTACAGGCCGCGCCGGCGGCCCGGAGCCACACCTGCCGACGCGGCGTCGCCGCCTGACCGGCCCGCTGGCCGCGCCGCTGCCGGCCCAGTCGGAAGGTGCCGGCTGCTCCGGCGCGCTGCCGCAGCCGCCCCCGCGCGGCGGGCCGCAGCGGCGCCGCCCTACCCCCCGCCACCGGCGACCGCCGGGGTGCGCGCCGCGGACCACGCCAGGGTGCCATTCACTTTCGCCGCCGCCGCCGACGCCGTGCAGATGCGTGTCCCCGGGCGGGGGTGTGGAGCGCGCCGCCCGCCAGCGCCGCCGTGCCCGCCGCCGCCGCGCCGCCGTTGCCGCCAGCCGACTTGCCGCGGCGCGCGGACGGCGGCGACATGTGGCTGCGACCGCGCCCTCCCTCGTCCTGGCCGCCGCCACCTGCGGCCCCGCCGCCGCCAGGCGCGGGTCCCGCCGGCGCCGCGGCGTGGGCGCCGCCGCGGTTTGGCACCCCCAAGCTGCTCCTGTGGGAGTAACTGGCGAAGGGGGGCCTGCCCGCCGCCTCCGGACCACCCTCGCCGCCCATCGCCCAGCCGACGGCCACTGCCGCAGTCGCCCCGCCATCGGCCGGTGGCGGCTGGCCGCGCGGGGGTGCCGCCGCCGCCCGGACCCAGCTGTCGGCCGGCGCGGCGCCGCCCCCGGCTCATTGCCTGTTGCGCGCGGGCGCACCCGTCGCGCTCGGCGCCGCGGCGCCGCCCCTTGTCGGCGCCGACGCCTGCCACCCGATCTGGGTGGACTCGACGCCGGCGGCGCGGCCCCCCCCCACAGCCGCCCACCCCCCCTCGGATTCTCTTTTCTGGGGCGGGGTCGGGGGCGTGCCGCAAGCCCTCGCTGCAGCCTTCCCCTTCACCGCCCCGTCGCCGCCCGCCGCGCCCGCCGGCGTTGGCGCCGCACCCTTGCCCGGTGGCGGCGGGCCGAGGTCTGCGCCCGCCCGGGTGGCCGCCGAGGCTGGCCGAGCGGCGCCACGCTCCACCGCTGCCGGCGCCCACGCCGCTACCCAACTCCCCGCGGCGCCGGCTCCGCCCTCCCCCTCCGGCCCCGCCCGCGCATCCTCCGCCGAGGTGCGCACCGAAAACTGGGGGGGGGACGCGCCGCTCGCCCGTGCCGCCAAGCCCGCCGCCGCCGCGCCGCCGTCGCCGCCCGTCACCTTGCCGAGGTGCGCGGTCCCGGCCCCCGTGTGGCCGCCTCGGCTGCCGCTGCGTCCATTACAATCGGGCCGGCGGGCGCGGCGCCTGATGTCGGCGCCACCCGTGCCGGTGCGCACCTGCCCCCCCCCCCGCCACCACCTGGCGGAGGGATGGCAGCGGCGGCGGCTGTGGCGGCCGCACCGCCGACGAACCGTTGGCCGCAGATGCCGCAGCGTTCGGCACCGCCGGAAACGCCGGCAACGCAGGCAACGTCGCCACGGCGCCACGGCGCCCGCCTCCAGTACCACCACCCGCAGAAATGGCCGCAGTAGTGTCCACGGAGGCGGCGGCGCCGACAAACCGTATGTCACCGCCACCGACTTCGCCGCAGCCGCCGCCGCGCCAATGCACCCGCCCCCAGCACGACCGCCCACAGGGACGAAAACAGCGCCAGCCGCAGAGCCGGCGGCACCGATGAAGCGCTGGCCACCGCCACGAACGCCGCCAATGCCGCAAACACCACCACCGCCGCCACCGCCGCCACCGCCGCCGCCGCCACCGCCGCTGCCACCGCCGCGCGCTCGAAAATGCACCGCCCGCAAGGACGGCAGTGGTTGCGGCCGCGGCTGCCGCACCGCCGACAAAGCATTGGCGGCAGACGCCGCGGCCGCCGCCATCGCCGGCAATGCCGGAAGCGCCGGCAACGCCGCCACGGCGCGAAGGCGCCCGCCCCCAACACTACGGCCCGCAGTGACGGCAGAAGCGGCGGCCGTGGCGGCGGCGGCGCCGACAAACCGCTGGCCATTTCCGCCAACGCAGCCAATGCCGCCACCGCCGCCACTGTCGCCGCGTCGCGCGCTCCGATCAGCACAGCCGGCAGGGAGGGCAGCGACGGCGGCCGCGGCGGCGGCGCCGCCGACGACCTTCCGGGTGCCGCTGACGCTGCCGTGGACGACGGTGCGCGATCTATTTCCGCCGGCGTGGTCCCGCCGGACACTGCGGCGGCGTAGAGAGCGACGTTCATGGTGGGAAGGGGGGGAGGGTGCGGTGGATCGGCGTCGGAGGGGCGGCACTGGCGCGTTTGGGACCGCCACGCGGGGGGTTGAGTATCCCCCGCGGGCTTCCGTCCCAGTTGTTTGGTGGCGCGGCAGTGTTCTGTGGCAGCCGGCCACTGTCGACCTTCATATCTCAAATCATATTGAAAAGAAAAGTTCTTCGGAAACACTGATATTGAAAATTGTCTGTGTGGGTCTCGTCGACACGCTTGAACGCCGGTGAGCTACGAAACACGGAGAGCAGGACATGCACATATGCCTGCGCCACAAAATATGCACACGCGAGACGGTCGTCTCAGGGGTGCTGTACAGTTAAGCACGTGATCGGTCATTTGAAAATACCCACATACACCAAATACCACTCAGTAATCACAAAACAATTGTCTTTCTTATTGTCGCGCATTCATGCGGCTGGCAATTGACGGTCGATGAGTCGTATTCGGCGCTCGCCGATTGCATGGTTTTCGATTGGGGCTCGAGGGTCGGGGCTGTGCGCCACTGCGGATGGGCGGCTGGCGCGGCGGGCACAGAGCCGTGTGCGGGCCGCCCCGCGACGCGCCGGTGGCAGCGGCAGCGTCGGTCACCGTCCGCGGCGTCGGCCGTCAACATGCCGGGCAGCTCCGCTCGCCCGCGGCTGCCACTGCGAGCCCTGGGCGCTCCGCCGTCGCCCACGCGCTGTCGACGCGCTCTTGCCGCTTCGTGCCTCGTGTGCTCCGCCGCCCCAACGCTGGCGCGGCGCTCCTCTTGACCGCGCCTGCCGCCTTGCGCCTGGTGTGCTCCGCGGTCGCCTCCGCGTTGACACAGCGCTCCCCTCGCGTGCGGCTGCCGCTTTGCGCATGCTGTGTCGCCCCCGCGCTGTCGCAGCGCCGCCCTTACCCGCGAGATTGGCGGTGCCAGCTGCCAGGGTGTGGCGACACTGCCGACGAGGCGGGGGGTATGGGGGAGAGGGGGGCGTGCGAGGGCAGAGGGGGCTGGAATTGGACTCAGTCACACGCAAGGCGTTGGGCTGGTGGGGAGTCGCCAGTATAGAGCCGCGACGCCGCAGGACTGCTGGTGGTCTTTCGCTAGCTTCTTTGCACAGGCAGAAGTCGACTGTGTGCATCGACCAAGACATACGTGTAGGAACAGAAAAACCCTGAGGAGGGTAAAGAAAATAACCTTGCGTTGTCATCGAGGGGCTTCTGCATGTTAAAGAAGCAAAAATCAATACGCTGTCATTGCGCGAAGCAGTATCCTAGGTGGTGGTCGTTGTAGTGTCAGACTCGCTGCTGCGGTCAAGGCCGCGGTTTGTATCAATTTGCTTGTTCAGAGCCGCAGAAGCAGCCCGCTGCTTTGAGGCTTGTGACTTGCGGTCGCGCTGGTTGTCGTCCCCCCCGTTGCCGCGCGCCGGCGGCGCCGCCAGCGACGCCGCCTTAGGCGCCAGAGCCGTTGCACCAGCAGTATCTGCTGCCTCAGGCGCCGCCGGAGGGTCCTCCCCCTGCGACGCGTTAGCTCCGGCGGCAGAGCCGGCCGCCGGCGGCGCCGACGACGACGCATAAGCCGCGACACACGAAAAGAGTGACATCCATGTCGGCCACACCATCGTCCACTTTCAAAACTTCAATCTCATGAACAGCTCTGCTTGTTGGAGGCTCCGACGTGGGAGCCGGTGCAGAGGCCGCCGCCAGTCCGGCACTTTGAGTCATCTTTCGCAACACAGCGTTCCTGTACTTAGCCGCCTTGGGTGTGTGACGCATAGCGGGAGAGTCGAAAAAGCAAATTGTAGTGCGCTCTTTCTGCGCGACAGTCGGCTTGTCCACCGCCGCCGTGCTCGCCTTGACTTGCTTCTCCATACTGGTGTCTCCCGACCGCGTCAGCTTGGCGGCCTTGATGCCTCTTGGTCGACGCTGGTACCTCTTGTTGAGCATGGTGGGGCTGTTCTTGCTGCCGCTCTCGCCGTCCTCGTCCGAGAGTCGTCTAGGTCCACGCTCGCGTCGTCCGACGTGTTGGCCGCGGCGCTGAGCTGTTCGGATGTGCGAAGAACCCGCCGGCACCCCATCCACATGCAGTGCGCCAGTTTTGATTCGCGTGTGGCGGCCTTGCCCTTGATCTTGTCCTTCTCCCCGTCGTTGCGGATGGAATCGTAGATGTCCAGCGAGCACTACCGCGCGGCAGCACCGCTGATGATGTCCTAATCAGTCAGGTTCCCGGTATCTTGCATGTTCTTGACCGCCAAGTAGTGAGTGGTAAAGGTGCTCACCCCCTTGCGGATTTTCTTGAACTGCTTCTCCAACGCTGTAGTAGGTCCGTGCCTCACCTGGAAACTGATCGATAGCCAATTCATTGAGGTCAAGAACGTCCTTGTTCTGAGTGCTGAGAATCATGCGCTCGCCCATGGCATCCAATGCGGCAGCGTTCGTGGCGTTGACCGTGCTGATCTCTGGAAACATAGAGTTTAGCAGCTCCTGCATCCCACTTCATTTCGGGAGACACATGGCCGAGGGATGCGGATCTTCGTCGTACACTGCTCCGCGGCAGTACTTTCAGGCCTCGGCGAAAGGCGACGGGCATCGCGCTGTCCTGAGGCCAGCGAGAGCGCTGCTCTCAGGTCCGTTTCGAGGTCGAAGCCCTGTGTAGGAGTGGCACGTGCTGACTCCTCGGCCTGAAGCACCATAGCGGACCGGAAAACACCATCGCCAATGTCTAACAGCCATTTCCTAACGGCCTCGAAAAGGCGGGCCTCCTGACCCTGACCTGAGTCTGCCCTGGACTTTGCGCGCATTTTTGTCGTCAGTTTCATTCCCGTGAAGCATGGCCACATCAACGGTGACTTTCGAAGAGAAGCACGAATAATATTTTCTATGGACCCCTTCGGTATCACTAGAGGGCTTCTGTGGGTATCTTTTCTGTATCTCGTGGCTATCTCGTGGGTAATACGGCTACTTGTTGCTTACAGAGAGCCTCTCCGATGGAAAATCCCGACCCACACGAGGGTATCTAGGGGTCTATACCCACAAGCCTTCGGTCGGCTGACTCGCATTGCTGGACACCTCAGGGAAACATCTGGGAGGGGGGCTTCCAGTGCTTTTTCCTGGTGCTTCGGCTGCTGTGCAACAACGCGACTGGGGCACAAACACCTTCGCTTTCTGGCACCGGGTGGACCGGCGCTTTTTGTCTTTTCTTGGTTGCAGCCGCATTCCTGCCTTGCGCCACATGGAGGCCATCACCCTGTCGGGCGCGCAAGATTGTGTGGATGAGGGGGGGGCTGGGTTTGCATGCGATGGGCACGCGAGGAACGAGGACTGCTTGCCAGAGGGTCCTGTAGAGGAGGGGTGTGGCGACGTGGGTGTAGGTGCGGCGGACTGCGAGCCGTGAAGCAAGCAGAAAAAAAACCGTCGCCGTTGGACCCCTAGCGATGACCTCTTAAGGTTCAAAGAAGCGGCTGTCACTTGCAGAGAACGGTCTCTAAGGAGTGCAACCTCTTTTGGGGCGCGCCGGAATGCACGCAGCAACACACCAAGCTCATCTAGGAAATACCCCATGTTTTGC
>Ga0209093_1000334_pt1 | contig 24958 bp, 43 predicted proteins | sample SidtaG_4_FD_187450 | JGI IMG/M metagenome (GOLD analysis project Ga0209093, IMG submission 187450) | Marine algal microbial communities from Sidmouth, United Kingdom - Sidmouth_Male1 metaG (SPAdes) (version 2) | ecosystem: Host-associated > Algae > Red algae > Unclassified | place: Sidmouth...
GGGGGGGGGGGGGGGGGGGAAGAAAGGCGCGGAGGCGACGCGCGGGCGCAAAGAAAGGAGCGGATGCGGCGCGCATGTCGAAAAGAGAGCATGGCGGTGCGGTGACGACGATTGAGTGGTGATGTGAAAGGCCCGACGGAGGTGCGAGATGGCGAGACGACGGAAGAGAGCGGAGACGCAGTGCTGACACTACCGCAAAGATGCGCGCTGCTAACCATTTCTGGGCTGTTGTGCCGAATACAGTGGGGGTTCCCCGAAGGCAGCAGTAAACGCTTTTGGAGGGATCTGTAATCGCTTGTATATGTAAACCATCTGGACTAGAGCGATCGTGAGCCATCGAATGCTGAAACGTAGATCTGCTTGATTGGGCGTGCAGATGGAATCATCCAATCAAATGGCCTAGAGGGTGACCATCAAACCGACTAGGGCCATCCTTTCCATGTAACGTGGCTGCCTGAGCGTTGAGAACACGAATGGATCCCTACTAGAAGCTTCGCCAATAACTGGGTTATTCTGCTGGTTACTCCCGTGGGGAAACTCAGGTTTGGGAAGGCGGGGAACCACGATATCGAATTCAGATATCGCACAGGCACCCGAGTTGCAAGCAGAACTGCATGTGCATCCATCAGTCTCAAGGCGGCCTGCGCGGCGTGTGACACAACAGAATTATGTGGTATGTGGCACAGACCATGTCCTGGGCAAGCAGAGAACGCCATACAAAAGCTGCGATTCAGCCCCCGCAGCTGCGATTGTAGGCGCTGGTCCTCAAGGCCTGGACTGCCTCAAAATCTCGGCGTGGAAGACACTCCGGGAACATGAGTGCCACGTCCACAATCCTTCAGTCGTATTTTCGGGACTTTCCCGCCGGTAGGCTCTGGTCATGGTAGCCCAGATTGCGCCACAAAATGGGCGTGGAGACCGTTTCAGGATCTTCATTACCACGTCCAGCATCCCTCACTAATACTTTGGGGACTTTCCTGCCAGTAGGCGCTGGTCGTGGTATCGTGAATTGACCTCCCAGACGGGCATCGTGTGCACTTGCTCAGAATGTGTTCGAAGTCTCTTTTGTTTGAGCTGCTAGAGCGGAGGAAGTCCGTTGATGCGTGCTTGCAATGGCAGCGTGGAGTTCCCCGCGATGATGTCATGAAGCTGCGCTGGTCACCGGTGCGCTGTGCCGCGCAGCTCGTGTCTTGGTTGGTTCCTTGACGTCAGTCTTTGATGCGAGAGTTGTTTGCGCACAGCCATTTGCCTTCCGCGACGGTCGAAGTAACTGGGCGTTGGCAGCTTCGTGCCGTTCGTCTGTCTCGTATGTGCCGCTTTGCTATTGCCTCTTGTTGTATATCGATGTGAGGGTGTGTTTTCAAAAGCTCTGATTGATGTCAAATTTGATACAGAATTTGTTCCTTGTAGCTTTTGTTTCTCAATTTCGCTCTACTACAAAAAACACATCCAATCACTTTGCTGCTCGATATGCAATTAGCGCGGGATGCAAGGAAGTTTTCGGTAGCCGCACTGGTGGTCGCCACGAGTCGGTGGTCACTAGCGGCTTCGCGGCCCATGCCCGCAACGTGCGTGCCCGGTCGGACGGTCGAAGCCGACCGGACGCGTCTGCACACTCCGCCGCGGCGCAGTGTTGCGACTTTGCGACTGACACACCCTTCTCACCTTGCTTTGGAAGCCGTATGCAGCAGAATGAGGGAGAGACCCCCTTGGGGGAATCTCTTTCCTCCCGGCGCGTCCTTCCAGGTTTCCCTCGCAGCCACCGACGTGACACCTGTAAGATGTTTCACCTCCCGTCCCCAATTTTTTCTCGAACCAGCGACCAACATGCTACGGATCCCCAGTTCCACGCGGCGTCGCACCCTGCAACTCTACCCCATACCTCCGCTCGCTGTCTGAAGTTTGCTGTGAGGCGTACTGCGGACCGGCCTCAGAGTCTCTCCAGGCTTCCGGCGAAGCGCCTGGCGGGTAGGGACCCCCCTGCCGCCGCCTCATCGGCGGCTGATTGGTGGCGCACCTGTACGGCATCTGTCGTCTGGTTTCTCGCTTTGAACTTTTTCACTCCATGGAGATTTGTAATCATGTGAAAAAAGCTCCAATGCTGACATTCCGCGCTCCATGTTTCGCTGAGTGTGTGGTGAGGACGAAAGAGGGGATTCCAGATGCATTTTTTTGTTGAGGCATCATGCTCCCCGTTCTTTTTGCAAAAGAAAATGCTTGAAGGCGCCACACCAGAGGCACAATGCGATGATGGGGGGGAAAGAACGCTAGGCACCAGGCATTGGAGTCCCGCAGAACGCATGCGCGGCACTAAAAAAACAGGGGTTGTCAGGATAAATATCCAATATGTGGGGCTACCGTAACTGCAGATATAACGACTACTTTCGACATATTTTTTCCCGAGCAGTTCCGGATATTGGCATACGCATCTCCAGAGCATCCTATTGCTGTTCTCTTTTTCTTCCATGGAGAATCATGGACGAATATTCTACGACATATTCTCGGATGTAACCGTATTCTGGCGCGGATATGGCCAAAATACCGGATTCTGACAACTGCTGCTAAACAAGCCGTGAACGCGAGATAGCATCGCACGAGAGATACCACCACCGATTCCTACAAGTCCATGACTCGGCTGCCTGTGCCCGGGTCCCGTGTTGAGGACATCCACAAACCACTGCTCGACGCCGTTACAATTCACAGGCGGGCACCACTTGGCGACGCCAGAGGCGTAGTGTGCAATGAAGGACGGCAGAAGGGAGTCGCACGCGAACAAAGTGACTATCAACTCATGCGCCACATCGGGTTCGCACTCGAGGCCCCACATCGCGAAGGCTGCGTGCCATTCAGCCGCTGCTGGCCGCGTCAACGGAGACACCCGAGTGGGGCCTACTGGGCTCGATTCCGGTGCTTCCGGATGACAGACTGCCCCAGGTCTCGAGGTGGATACAAACACCGGCCTGGGGGGGCCGACCGGAGCTATTGCGCTTCTCTTGGGGGGAGGGGCGTGGGCGCGGCACCCTAGCGCCGGGAACACCGGTACCCCCGGGCGCAGGTACTGTGTTCCCGCAATCAGACCGCAATCCCTGTTTCCTCCGAGGGGCGGGGCCACCGCCGCACGTCTTCGGGAGTGGCGGTGGCCCCGAGTCGGCTCCCCCGCCACGGCGCCAGGGGGCCTGCTCAATCTGCGGCCACCTGGGGCACTGGATGTGGCAGTGCTCCGCCCAATCCCCCAAGGTTAGGGCGCACGGGCGCGCGTTGCGCGAAGCCGTCGTGACGCGCAGAATTGGCCGTGGGCCCACGCCGGCCCCGCCCCTGCATCTGGGCGTGGCCCCCCCCCCGGCGCCTTTCGCCCCGGCCGATTTCTCGTCCGCCGCCGCCCACTTGGGCGCCGGGGCGTTCGTCCACGCAGTGGAAACCGATATGCGCGCCTACAAAGACGTCGGGGCGGACGAGGGTAGGAGCTCCTCCAAGGAGTTGGCCGCGGGTGGGCCCGGGGAGGACAAGGCGGCCGGCGCCCCCCTCCGACGCCCAGGGACACATGTAGGGGGCAGCCTCCTGAGTGGGCTGCCCGCGGACGCTGTCCGACCCAAGGCTCTCCATCACTGTTACATGACGGAGAACCGCCTACGCACGTCCGTAAGCGACAGGCGGCCGCCTGCTTCCTCGGACCGCCCGACTTCTGCCCCCGCTGTCTCCCGCGGCCTGCGGGGGCCGGCAGCGCCCAACCTTTTCCGCGCCCCCTCCGCGCCGTCCCGACGGCACCAGGGGTCGCCCCGACCGCCCTGCCGCTGCCTCTTGTCGCCGCGTGGGTCCTGGCCCGGGGCCACTCCAAACCCCGGCCGTGGGCGGGGGCGGATGGCTTCCCGGCGGACTTCCCCGCCGACGGCGCACGCATTGGCGTGGCTCGGCCGCACCGACTGGTAGGGCGTGCCCGCCGCAAACGTGCCCGCTTCTGCCGCCATGCGGCCGCCGTCTCGGGGTCCGCGGTTCCCCCGGGGGACTCTTCCGGTCGGGGGGAAGTGCTGTTGTTCAGCCTACACAACGACCGCATCTTTACCTCTTTGGGCATGGACACGCAGTCCTTTGTCCGGATCCGTATGGTTGTGGACACGGGCGCAGGCCCTAACTTGGTCCTCTGGGCCGCCCTGGACCCTGACTTGCTGCGCCAGGTGGTCGCTTCCAAGGAGGAGGAACAGGTGCACATCCGGGACGCCAATAGCGCGCGGCTGCGTACCAGCGGTACCGTCACGCTGCGGCTCCAGACGCATTCCTCGTCGTCGAAGACCTGTCGGTCCCGGTCATCCTGGGCTGCACATTCAGAACAATCCCACCAATGTTGAGCCAATGCCATATTGAGCACACGTTGCAGAAACGTGTCTCAAATTCTCCGTTGGCTCTATGGCACGGCGGTTATCAATGTCAACGGAGCTCCGCGGCGCCCGATCTGACTGAAGACGCAGATGTACTAGCGTCCGATCTTGCGTTCGGGCCTTTGGATCCGGAGCCAACGAGGTCCCCACCGGCCCTCCGTTGGCAACTCAGTGGCCCCGCAGCCAACAGTTTCCGTGCTCTGATTGGTCCATCGCGGCTTCGCGAGGTTAAACGTGTCACATGTGCCACTTCATCTTTGTGAAGTGTTCTTCATCAGTCCCCCAGGAACAGGTATCCTTGCAAGTCCAGTGTAATTATATGCAATTGTTTCGGGGGACACAATTTGTATCTTTTTGGTAGATCTTTCATCGGGTTAACCGTTCGGGGTTGAGCGCTCGGAAGATTGGCCCGGGGCTGTGGCTCGATTGTAAGGCTGTGGGCGGCCGAGCTCACCGGAGGAGCAGGGGCTGCCCTGTGAGGGTGAGGGTCGTGCCAGTGGGGTGTCAGCGAGGCACTGACGACGAGGTGGCCTGTTGGGTATCATGTGCGCCGTCGCACTCCTGGGAACGCTGTGCCCCGAAAATCAACGCACCCACCCGAACACCTACCCCTTTTCAGGTTATGGGCCCAGTGTCGCTGGCGGTCATCGTCGTCTTCCGTGTGCTTGTGTGCGGGATGACTTTTGTTGGGCTGCTGTGTGTTCTGGCGTCTGGCGGGCAGGTTTAGTCTCCCACGTCGGCAGTGTCGCGCTTCCTGGCGCTGTTGTCGTCGTCATTTCGGAGCATGGCCGTTATCGCGGCCCCCGCTTCGCGCAGCTGGACGACGACTAAAAGGTGTGGGCTGTGAACTGCCGTGCACAGCTCATTGAGGAGATGTTTGAGGCGGCCGTCGTGACGGATCTCCCGGCGTCCCGGAGCACCACCAAGGGCAGATCGGCGGCGGACGCTTGGGACTTCTTAAACGAGTTGGCGTAGGCGACCATCCAGATGTCGGTCAAGCCCGTTAACTTGCACTCGGTGACGGCGGTCGGTACGGCAAAGGAGGCGTTGTACGCGCTCAAGGACATCTTTGAGGCGCGAGACAAGGCACGCCTGGTGCAGCGCATTCCCGAGCTGAGCAACCTGAAGAAGGGCGGCGACGAAAACATCATCAAGCACAGGTCTTGCGCCAAGGGCATCCTTCGAGAGCTCTCCATACTGGGACATAAAGTGGACGAGAACACGCGTGTCCTTCAGACCCTGTCGGGGCTTCATGCCGAGATTGAATGATCAAGACCGTCCCGGAGAACAAGGAAGAGAAGCGCAATCTCGCCGATGTGAGCGCCAAGCTGCTCACGGTGGAGCAGCGGGGGAGCCAAGGGCGGTCGTCCTCTATGACCGGGGTCAAGTCGCAAGCGTTTGCGGCAAAGACTTCCAGGAAGCCGTGGAGCAAGCGCGCGGTCCGGTGCCACTGCTGCGATAAGAAGGGGCACAATATGCACGACTGTCTGATACAGAAGGCCGACGACGCCAAGGGAAACAAGAAGCCACATGGCGGTCGTCGTAATAATGTCGGGGAAGGTGGTGCACCTTCCCGGGCTGTGCGGCCTACGCTGCGTCTGCATACCAGGCCGGGAAGCTCAAAGCTCCCGGGAGCAGCAGCGGGTCCTCGACCTGGGTGTTGGACTCCGGTGAGACCAACCATATGGCCGCCCGAGACAAGGGCTTCACCGTCAAGGCGAAGGAGAGCGGGGCCAAGGTCACATTAGCTGACGGCCACAAGGTGCCCATAAAAAGGCACGGCTACGTCTTCATGGACATGGGGAAGGGACGCACCACGGCTCGCATGGTCCTCCGTAAGGCCATTCTTGTGCCGGATCTGACAGACAACCTCCTGTCGGTCCGAGCGGTCGACTGCCGCAGCCGTGCGGTGGTGTTCGTTGCCGACGCATGCCACATCCCAGCCCAAACCATGGGTATCGAATTTCGTCCTGATTAATTTCCCTCCGAACATCTTGAGACAGAGCGTTTTCGCACTTTCGGAGTCGCGACGCGAGTATTGGTACATGAAATATCCAAGGATGTGGGTACTTGATACTCACTCATCACATATAATCTTGATGCGGGGCTACTTTTCGAAATGGGGGACCACTTCTTGTTGAGATCTGACCGGGGCGATCTCTCTTATGGTTGACATTATCTCAGGCGCTCGGCGACCGCGGGTGTGGTTCGTTTTGACCGTCTCGAGCGACAACCGGGTACCGCGGAGCCTTCGTGACGTGGCCCAATCACTTTTTCCCTGATCATGTCGAGGCAGCAAGACCCTGTGCAAGGGTAGCTGTTGCGCCGAACGAGTGCAGAGGGTGGGGGTGTGCGTCAAGAGTGAGCCGCAGCGTCCAAGGAAAAGTCTCGCAGCGCGTCCAGGGGGGAGGCAGCCTCCATAAAAGACCGGGATGGTGAGTCTCCGGAAGGGGGGGACGGGGTATGCCGACGTCGGGACGTGAGATAAGTTGCTTTTTCGACCGCCGCGCACTGTGCGCTTTTTCATACTTGCCCGCGGAGCGGGCGCGCCGTGGCCCGGAAACTGCGTGGTGGGGGGAAGCGGCTCGGCGTGAGCTTCTCCTAATGGCTCCTTCGTGGGGCCATCGCACAGCACACGGTGAGAGGCGTGTGGGGACGCTTTTTCTGAGCTGTGGCTCGGCCGTGAACAAGCCGGAGGAAAGGTGAGCCGTCTGTTGCACGAGAGGGTGGAGGGGTCGACCGCTCCAAAGACGGTGGTCAGAGCTGCTGCACAGGCGTGGCAGACAGAGGCCACAAAGACGGGAAAGACAATGAAAAGGACGCAAGAAAGCAGGAACAACACGCAGTTTCAGGAAGAAGCCACTGCGGAGGCGCGAGGGAAAAGCGGGGGGGGGACGGCTGCCGGTGAGCGGCCTGCGGACGGGCCAGCCGCGGCATCAAGGGCGACAGGCACAACCCGAGGACCAGCAATCAGCAGTTCGGATGGTTCATTCAAACGTCTACGGAGAACGGAAACCTCACCAAGCAAGACAAAGGGGAGGGAAGGAAGTCACGAGCCCTGCAGCAGCGGACAGATGACATTGGTTCTGGGACGTGAGAACGAAAGGCCCGATTTCGCACGCCATCGCTACCTGTCGAGTAAATACATGCGACACGTCAGCTGCACCAGCGTTGTTGCAAAGGGGAGTTTCATATCGCGGAAATCGCCTCAGATGCACGCATATCCGAGAGAGACAATTTCCGATCTGGTCCGCAAGAATAAAACCGCCGCCACGCCCCGCAGAGATAAGAATATCAATTCCAAGTCTGATTTCAAATCCTGGCCAAGGGCATCCTTTCTCTGCAATTTCAAGACAGACACCCATCGTGTCGCTGCCTGTTCATGCTACGGCCCCAGTCTTGGCACACTCGCGCGCTCCGAGGCACATCGATGTGATTGCCCGTCGTGCTTTCCCGTCCTTTGCGTCTTGTCCATCCCAGTGCCCCTATCTTGTTCATCGTTGACATGTACGTATGCCCTCTTCGGGTTGTTTGTTTGCGCAAGTGTGACCAAGAAGGTCTCCCTTCCAAGAAGACGCCGGCACTCCGGACCGCAGTTCTCCGCGTGCGGAAGACCCGTTGGCCAACCAAACTGGCCGATGATATCTTGCGCCCTACCTGAGAGGCATCACAAAGAAAGACTGTTTTTGGCACTTCTTTTCTCTCTTGTTCTGAGTGCACGTCTACACAGCGTTTTGTACCCGATTCCTTAAAACTGAGAACAGCAAGATTCAAACACGCCCACCGACGGTTCGCAGAACTGTCACACATTGATCATGGGATCAAACTATGCCCACGTTTTGTTGATCTTGGAGACAGAGCCCGCAGTGGAGTTCAGAAGAGCTCCAACTCTGTGTGCACCGATACTCAGTGGGAATCATCTTCACACCAGCACTTACAGATTCGGCAATTGTCCGACGAAGTTGCTGCCAAATGCTCATGAAGGATCATTCGGATTCGCTGATTCTGATCCTTCTGCGTATCGTGCTGAGAACTGTCCTGAAGCCGGAGTAGGATCATCCTGGGGATCGTACTGAGGACTGTTCTGGCGTCGGAGTACAATCATCCTGGGGATCGTCGTCATAGATTGAGTGATCGAGTGCGCAAGAGTGATGTAGATTCCTGGCTCAAGGACTCGATCGTAGATGATAGCCTGGACTACTTCGAGTGACGTCGTGAGGAGGGTCTGCCGAAACCGATCAGAGAGCAAGACCTGCCCATGGGGCGTCGCTCCTGGTCCACGAAACGTGTGCAGAGGGAGCCTCAATGTGACTTGGTAGGTCACTCCGCGCGCCACCTGACCCCACGAGTACGAGGACTCAAGAATCTTTACCAACACCAACTGATACGCGGCAACCATTGTCGGCACCACTGCGACGGTCACCCCGCCCTCCATCACGCCCCACAAGAGCGAGGACTGCATCAACTTGAACAACAAGAGCATGTACGCTGCGCTCGTCGTCGACGCCTCCCTGTCGGTCATGCCACCCGCCACCACGCCCTGAAAGTACGAGGACTGCATCAGCTTGAGAACAAGCTCATGTACGCTGCGCTTGTCGTCGGCGCCACCGCGTTTGTCGCCCCGCCCGCCAAGACGCCCCACAAGTACGAGGACTGAATCAACTTGAACAATAAGAGCATGTACGCGGCGTCCGTTTTCGACGCCACCGCTTCGATGACCTTTCCCGCCATCACGTCCCAAAACTACAAGGACGGTACGAGCGTGAAGTAAGATGGCTTGTACGCTGCGTCGTTCGTCGGTGCGACTGGGTTGGTCCTTGTGACGGCCACACCGCCCATTTTTTTCGCATTACTTCTACTTTTTCGTTTGTATCGCTGCATGTGGCGGTAAGTTGGCGTCGTCAGAGTGTCTATACCTTGCTGGGAAAAGATACACAAGGGTGCTTCCTGTCGTTGTCTGGTCCCGTCAGGTTCCTTGTGGCGATCGTGAAAAAATCACAAGGGAAACGTCATGGGGTCTCATTGGCATCAGGGAATGAATTGGGGACTAGAGGAGCTTGTGTACAGCCGCGTCGGCTTCGCTTTGCTAGGATCGCTGCACGACGTCCGTCGCAACCATGTTTACGTTCGTATGTCGAACATGCACAAGAAACGCACCGTCCTCAGTCGCTCTCCACCAGACTATCCCCACTGTCACTCGCCCAGCCGTCACCCACGTCACCAGTGATCCCCCCGTCCTCCTCAGGAACAAAGGAGTTCATGTGGTTGCGGAAAGCAGCTGCGGCGTCATGCGTCAGGATGGGCACGAACGCACAGTCACCTGGCACCAAAGCTATGTTCGCCGAGACGAGGGAGTCCATCTCAACGATCTCAAAAGACAAGCACGACATCTCGTCGCTCACCAAGACGCCGGTAAAAAGAGAACGCACGCTCACAAGATGATGAAGATCCAATAGCACCGAAGAAAACTCCAGCCAGTCAGTACAGAGCAGGGAGCTGCTGCCGGTGTCGAAACCAAAATGGCAATAGTAGCTCCCACTGGGATGACTCTGTCATGCGCAAAAGTGCAGGCAGCTCGGCGCGGGCGTCGGTACCGACAGAACGTACGGCTGCTGTTCAAGATGTGGCGGCCAGCGCCGCGTTGGTGCGCTCCCATCGCAAAATAGATCATCTCGCTTGCGTGCGCTCCACAGATGGCAAGGGAGGTGGCACTTGGCCTGACCCCGACAGGCCTCCGCCACCCGGTGTTGAGTCTACAACCGCTGCCGACCCGAGCTGCGCGTAGGCCTCGGCGAAAGCCTTCTCCTCGTCGGCAACCGGATCCCCAACTCCAATCCAGTAGGCCACTTCGCGCATGGTCCGCACCCGTTCGGGTGTAAGGTAGACCGCGCTGAGGACCTCACTGTTCTTTATCCAGGTCTTGGAGCTGTCGTTTGTGTTGAAGAACTATCGGTAAATCTCGTCGCGAAGCTCCAGCTCAGCTGTCCGCGCCGCGGCACCCAAGCAGTCCATATCCTCCTCCTCCTCGCTTTAGGCGAGACCGCAGGGGCACAAACGGTTGTCGAACTCCATGAACGCGTCCTCATTGTGCTTCAGGTAATCCTCGAAGTCCACAGCCCAGACGGTCAGCGGCAAATCGGGAAACCGCGGCACGTTGATGCTGTCCAAGTGAATCTTCTTGCGGAGCTCGACCAAAAGAGTGAAAGTCTCGGATAGCATCGCCGTTGGCCGCTCGTTGGCTTTCGTAACCTCGAACGCCGGCTGAAGAAAGGCGATCAGCTGTCGCATCACGGTACAATCATTCTCCGAGATCTGGCGCTTGAGCTGGTAGGCCGTCAGCGACCGAGAGCGAAGGAAGGCAAAAAGGCGCGGCCACAGGGCGTACAGCCGGCACAAAGACGAGAATGTGGAGCCCCAGCGCGTCCGCGCGACGGGAAGTAGGTTGCGGTATGCAGGGTCTTCGGGAACTGCGATCCGCGAAAGGGAGAGCGCCTCAACTGGGGAGTGCTTGAAGAAGCCGACCGTGGCGCGGCAGCGTCCGAGGAACTCTATAACAAGCATATTGCGTCCCGCCTCGCGTGGTAGAGCATGAAGACTCCCCGATCTGGAGAGATGGGCAGACCGCTGCGTTGGAGCCTCCCCCGAGCCCCCCATTGCGTGTCGCACAGCGTTGTGAATGGAGTGGGAGGCACATGGCACCCACGCACCTGTGAAGCCAATCATCGCCTTGCGTACGTTGGCGCCAGAGTCAGTTTTCGCGGAAGCGACATTGGACATGTCCAAGCCAAAGAGTGAAGCCCGGTTCGCCACCCACGAGCGGATGTTGGTGTAGTTGTGATGTCCCGAGCATCTTCACACGCCGAGCGGCAGCTTCCTCGCCCCCCCTGACGACAAGTCCACAAACCGCAGCACAACCAAGCCGTAACTAAGATGAGAATGTGTCTCTGTCCACAGGTCCGTGGGGACGTGAGAAAATGCAGCACCGGCGTACGCGTCCTCAGCCATCGCGATGGCGGTTCGCAAAGTGTCCCGCACAAACGAAGCCAGCTCTGTCCGGAGATGAGCGACCGTCCCACGAGCGGGAGGGGCGTACTGGGCCTGAAGCCCGTGCAGGAACGCGCGCACGTACGCGTTCCTCCCGAAAGCGTGTGGCGACTTGGTCATGATTTGCATTATCACATATCGCTGGTGGTGCTTGCGGAGGGCCCGTGGAAGCAGCAACCGGCAAATGGACCCGTCAGCAGCCACAGAGCGCGTCCGGTTCCCACCTTGAGCACTTTTTTGGACGTAGAGCGCAGATTGCAGGTGGTCGGCAAACCGAATTTGACCGGCCTGGCCGTTTCCCGTAACCTCAACGAGTTTGCTGCCGTTGCTTGGTGCTTCACCCTTAAGGAAAAGATGCGTTTGACCCCATCGATTGCACACACGCGGCAGCGCACGACAAGGTCCGCGACCGGCTCCCTACCCTCCTCGCGCTGGTAGACGTTCAGCAGCCCCCACAAGGCCGATCTTGCATCGGGCTTGGCCACGTACCCTGGCTGGAGGGCCCATTCCTTTCCACGGTGCATCACAGACGTATTCGCGTCTGCCATCTCAAACTTCAGTGTTATGCCGACTACAGCACGGACGAAGATCTCAAATCTTCGTGCTGTTGCAGCCACGGGGCGTCCCACACTCAGGGGGCGCTTGCGACCAGACGGTCGCGAGTCGACGTCGGCGGCATCGTCTTCTGGATCTTCCTGGTGGCTATCAGCAGGAGGGAGAGTAACCTGGTCGTCCGATGATGTCGGAGAAGCCTCTGTTTTCGTTGAAGAGGGGAATAGTGCAAAGGCGGGAAGGAACCAGAGTGCCAGAGGCACGAGCGAGCCGGAAAGCTTGATGCAGGAGATGTAGCCCTCCTCAGCTCAATACACGAACGGCATTTTGCTATTGTGCGGCACCCGCTTCTTTGTGCACGGCAATCGGCGCTCAGACTGTCCGAGCTCACGCGACGTACCGTATGGCAGCCTCAGCAGACATTTCAGGTCCTAATGCTGAGCGTGTCGGGTACAGTGCTGTGTGGACCTCGTGCAGTCTTTCGCGCCGACGTCTCAGGGGTGCCTGTTCAAACTGATCGTGTAAAGAGCGGGCGTCACACTCAATCTCGAGACGTGCACGTGATTCTCCGACGTAGTCGAGTACTCTGGACATGTTGTCCGAGCCAGTTAACTTCATGTTCATAATAAGAACGTTGACGCGTTGAAAAGCGCCTCGTTTGCCAGCACCAATACCCAGCTAAAAAGCTTCTTGGGGATGTGTAACGTCTAAAAACGCTTCTTCAAGGACTGTGCTAAACGGGCAATGCAGCTGAACGCGATTACCCGCGCTGAGGTCACCCCGGACTTACCGATGCCTTCAGACGTAGCCCTTGCGGCCTTTGACGACCTACGTCACGCTCTTCTCGCACCAAAACTTTTGGCCTTGCCAACGTCCAAAGTCCAAATGATTGTTCACGTGGACGCCTGCGCCGACCCAATAGAATCCAACTTTTTGAAAGAGCAACGTGACTGTACTATTGCTGATGTCCCAATTTTGTCATCTCCGGACAAGAACAGCAGTGCTCATGTACAACTCTGAGGACTCCGAAGTACAGAATGACTGTCAATAAGGACGAACTCAAAGTACATATCAGGACAGACTGCACGAAAGCTGTGTCGGCTTTGGATAATTGTATCATGGCCGGTGCCTTCATGCCTCTGCCACGCGCGAACTGTTTGGAATTCCGCTCCGAGAGTCTGAAGGAGAACGCTCGGAGCAGAACAGTTGCGCACCTCTCTCGTCCCGACCTTCGCATCTCAGCTGATTCTTCGCAGATCGGTCGGTCTGGCACTCCTGGCGGGACAATTCGCACCTCTGGGCGCCGGAACCGACTGTGGATCGCCGCGGTTCGCCCGCGATCCCCGAGAAACGTCAGAAAACAGCCGGGACCGACTGGCCTCCTTGGTCCGCCGATGCGCCAGATCGTCTCCGTTCGAGTCGCGCCCGGTTGCGCTGTACTCACGTCGACGTCTGCTTCACGTCGATGGTGATTTTTCCGATTTCGTCGGAGGTCGAATTTCCAGTAGAACCATCTGGTATCGACTTGGGCGCTTTCTCGAATGCGGATTTTGGCGGGAGATTTTGCACTGGTCGGGACCGGCTGTGACCGCGCGGGAGCATCCATGACGCCGACAGGGGCGCTGGGGGGAGTGTTGAGGCAGCCCCCCAAGCCCGCGCTGGTAGGTCGGTGTTGCCGAGGACTGCCGGGATAACTCCAGGAGTACTTATGCGGCATTTGCCTTGATCGTCTGCGCCTTTGACATGCATTGCTGTGTGAGGGTGATGTCCTTACTTGTACTTGTATCTCGAGAGGAGCTCATTTTGGAGCTGAAATCGGGGAGATTCTTGTAGGCCTCTGGAGGGGCGTCGCGATTTGTGGGGTGGTGAGAGCATGTACCCTTTAAGGGAGGGAGCTCTGCCTCAGGAGGTGCGTCGTGGGCCCTGTCACTGCGTTGGCGGGGGTGTGCCTCCACGACGTTTTGTGAGGGGCACACGTCGGGGATAAGAGGCTTCCGGTCTCGCGCCTCCGACCAGTCTCCAGTAAGGCAACGCATCCGTCCAACTACTTCCCGCTTCACAGCAGCTGCGGCAACCGCAGCCGCAGTGGCCTTCGCTGCTGCGGCCTGTCGGCTGGCCACGACAAGCTCCGGACTTCACGGGTGCTCGATCCTCCGCTTCCGAACTTCCAGTTGGGCGCAATGCATACTCGGTGGCCACGCACCGAATGGTTAAAAAGACGTAGCTGCCGGGCTTGACTCGTGTACCAACCTGGATGCCAACTAGCAAGCACAAGCAGCAGCGTTGTCTCCCTCGCGACTCACGATAGTCTCGGCCCGCGCGGACGCAGTCCATGGTCGGCCAGCGGGCCGCCCGGCCACGCTGTAGGTCTCGCTACTCAGTGGTTCGGCCGCGACAGGATCCCCCACCTGGGATGGCTCGGCGTGCGGGGGTAGCGCGGCGGCCGCCGCACCCACCACGGCGGGATCAGCGGTAGGCAGTTCGTCTGAGGCCCGCCCGTCCACCTCGGTGGGCCCACCTGTCGGCCGTCGGGCGCCGTTTTGCCGGTCCATTTCGGTGGGCTTTCCAGTCGACGGACCGGCGGAGGACCGGTCGTTCTCCTTAGAGTGCTCGGAGGTCGGTGGTGCGGCGGAGGACCGCCCGTCCACCTCGATGGGCTCCGCGGTCGGAGGTCGGGTGGCGGCCCGCCCGTCAACTTCGGCGGGCTGGGCTACCTGCGTTCTTACGGCGGCACGCTTCCCCACAATGGTGGGCTTGACGAACAATCGACCGGCGGCGGCCCGCCCGTCCACCTTGGCGGCTTCGGCGGAGGCCCGCCTCCCCACCTCGGCGGGCTGGACGAGCGCCCGTCGGTGATCGTCCGCCCGTCCACCGTGGCGGACTCCAAAGTCTGCGGTCCGGTTGCGGGCCGCCGCCCCTGGTCTGCGGGCTCTGTTGTCGGCTGTCGTGCAGCGGCCCACCCGTCCACCTCGGCGGGCTTGGTTTCCGGCTGTCTGGCACACGCCGCCGCCCCCGCGGCTGTTCCAACGTTGTTGAGGGCTCTCGTGGGCAACAGCACTGACACGGGGAGCGGGACAGGTTGGGGGCGACCACTGCCTCCCACTGAGAGACGCGTTTCCGCTACCGCTTCCGCTGCCGCCTTAGACGCACGGTCTTGTCTTCCCTCCTCTTTTCTGTCATTGTGGTCTCGTGCTCCTGGACCGCCGCCCCTTTTTATAGAAAGCTGGCAGCCCCGGAGGATTCGTCACAGCCGGCGTCGCCCTTCGGCAATCGCGGCCAGCAGCTGCCAGAGTACCCGCCTCCATCGACTGGCCTGGCTGTCGCCGCGGGGTGGACATGCGACTTCCGCAAAGGCCGCGGAAAGAAAATGCGCGGGAACACGCCCGGAAACGACACCCGCGAGCGGCTGTCCGTCCGACGGCCTTCAAAAGGAATCGGGTGACGGAGGCCGACAAAGAGGCGGCCACCGTCACGGAAATGGGGTGCAAGAGAGGATAGTGGATTAGTGTGCAGAAAAAAGCGCACAGAAAAATCGCGCGCACTCACCAGTCGACATGACCGCAACTTCCAAGCGGCCGGTCCGGGATTTCAGCTCAAATACCGACGAAGACGGCAGGGAAAAAGGCGCGCGCGCCAAGATCAAGCTCGAAAGGAGCCCGCGAAAACGTTTCAGGTGACGGCGGAGTGGGCCGGAGAATAGTCGCAGGAGGAAAAAAGGTGCCTTGTCCCCAGATGGCGGACAGAACCGCGTCCGCGCTTGTGCGGCCGAAACGGAGGGCCCTGCGCCTGCGGGTGTACCCCGCGTACGCGTGTCGCCCGATTGGCCCGAAACAGAAATCGGCAACGTATCCGGAGCCTGACGTCCCCCACGGCAACGATTGCTCACAGCTGGAGTGCTGCCGGTTCTCAAGGCTCAGCACCGTGATAGTCTCCCCCTCCCCACAAACGCGGCCCGCAAACAGCATGCGGTTCTCGGAAGGGGCCTCTTCAGGGGCGAGTCAAGGCAGGGCGAAGATGCGCGGCACGGATCAGCCGGCGTACGGGGCCTCGCCTGATCGTGTTCCTGTTTGGCCCGACGGGAGGCTGCGACACCCCCACGCTGCGAAGTGCGTTCTTCGGCGCCTCGCTTGCGCATGCAGTGAGGGAGCTTCAGGCACTCTCCGGCCAAGAATGCGTGGCACCAGCCAAGGCACAGACAGCATCAGGGCCCCATGTCATTTGTGGACGGGAACATCCTCTAGAGGCCAGATTTACCGAATAAATGCGGCCTTTGATGGCTCGTGAAAGACTACTATTTCATTGGCTGCTCTCCTCGCACACAACGCTCGGTGGCACGGGCTGCCAGGTATTCGTCAATGGCTCCAGGCTACTCGTGTGTTAGTTTTCACTCATTAGTTCTGTCGATGTATGGGTGGCCCATGTCCACGCCTTGAGCTGCACACAGTGACTCTCAACCGCGCATCCTGCTTATGGCTCGTTCTCCTGTCTCGCCTTCAAGGCCCACGTGACTCGTCACTCAACGGCGCGCGCGCGTCCTTGTTACCCTCTGACTCAGAAAAAGAGTGAACGGGTGCCATGCCCCAGCGTGAGGCTGTCTGCTGGAGGTCCCGTGGCCACACCAACACAGGGCTACTCAATTCACAGGCCTTATGGCCTTCTGAATATCTCTCACGCCTTCTGCCAGCCTCTCTGGATCAGAACTTTCCGTGGAGCAAACGAAACAAGGGAAGAATTGCGCACTTCCCTGTCCTGCTGTCGAGTCTCTGTCGATCTCAAGGTTCATTGGCTCAAGAGATATCGCGTGGCAGCTCGGTGGCGGACTGTGGAGCCGCCGTGTGTCACATAATCGACGCTTATCAGAGCGATCGACCACTTTACTTCATGCATGCGCTTCGTGTCTGCGTTGTGTCAAACGATCGCTGCCGTCAATTTGCCTGTCGGTCGCAATCTGCCCTGGATCACGGTGACCTCGCCTGGCTCAAGCCATGTTGATTCCGCTAAAGCTATAGTCCATCGTAATGAGCCATCGACGTCCCACCGATACACATGACTATCTATGGAAGAGTAACTTGCTCCCAAATAGCTATGTTGCACGTATCGCCCATTTCGGGCCGCTCCGTTGGGCGACCTCTGAGTGGGCGCCACGTCGCATTCACAATTGAGATTTTCACAGCTGTGCTCTGTCGCCCACTCTGAAACCCCACCCGGTCCAAAGGAGCCCATGCTGGCCGGAGCGCTACCGCCGCGGTACCCATCCATCCATTCACACCTCTGCTCCACCGTTCAAGTGGCTCATCCCACCATGCTGCGTCGCAGAACGTCGCGTCGCCAGTGTGGTATGAATATCGTCAGTCCAATTACCGGTGTATTTTCAGCGACCGTAGCCAAGCAATAGAGAGAGTTCTATCGCCGTAGAGGCGGGCAATAAGGACCTTGTGTCGAAGGGCGTCCGATGGGAAGCCGGGTGGCGCCGACGACGGCAACGCCCGGGCCCGCGGTGTTTCAATGAGGATAAGGGCACTACGCGACGGACCATCTGAGAACGGCCCATCGTAATGAGCGCCGGCATGCAGATGGAACAGGCAAGCAAGAAGAAAAAATGAACAATGCGGAAGTAAATCCCCAAAGAGCTGGCCAAAAGTCGACTCGCACAAGTACATGGAAGCGGCCAGTCATGGGGGCCACCATCTGTTGTTGACCAATTACCGGCGAGGATATGCTACATGCCTCTAATGCGAGATTCGAGCCGTCCCGGCAAGATTCAATGATGGAGGCACACGATTGGGTGGTCGCAGAATCGCATAGACCCGGTGTAACCTCTTCCTGGGCCGGGAACGTGCGCCGATCTGGTCCCGTTGGGGGTGGCGGTCGGTCGGTGGCGACTGTTGCGGGCCGACGACGCACGCGCCGGTGCGTGTGGCCTGTAGCCAGCGTTAGGGGTCAGATGCAAGCGGGTGCCCGGGCGTACCCGCGCAGGCTGTGGGCGACGGGTGCGTGCATGCGTGCGCCGACCGCTGGCCGGGGATAAAACCCATGGTCGTTGGCGAGCCGGAAGGCGCAAGTTGAACCGTCGTCGTCAGCGACGCTTGGTGCTGTTTTCGTCGGGGTGTCTAACACCGACGACGAGGCGGAAGCCTGGAAGCGGCCAGCTGAGTGGGGCGGGGGGTTCACACCCCTCGTCTTGTTCACACAGGGCCGAGCGTGAGCTTCTGGGGGGTTAGCTGTCGGCGTGGGGCCTTCCCGCGTCATCGTGCACGTGCACAGGTTGCCGCCTTATGGCCTTGGTTGAGTTGGGGTGCGCTGCCGCGAAATGGGTTACTTCTGGGTTAGTGGAGGGGGGGGGGCGGTGAGCCGCTTGGCGGCGGAGGCAAGGGCGGCACTCTCGGCGGCGGCGGAAAATGCGGAACGCTCGGCGGCAGCGGCAAGGGCGGCACGCTCGGCGGCAGCAGCAAGGGGGGCACGATCGGCGGCGGCGAGGGTCAGCACCCGGGACTTCCACTGACATGGCGGACCATGCTGCTTTGGCGAGGGATGGGGCCGATGTCGCCGACGTGGCGGTCGCCCATGTGGCTCAGGACGACACGGTTGGTGCAGCTGACGTGGATTTCTCCACGGATTCTGCGATCTTGCGTCAGTTTCGGCCTTACGGCAGGTTCTATTCGCACCCTCTGCCTGTTGAGGTGGTCGATGGAGTACCGGTGCTTACCTACGAAGACGTATACGACATTTGAGTTCGCAAAAGCGCTCGTGAGCACACGCATCCGGTGCACGCGCAGTACGAGGCGCTGCAGGGGTTCATCGACTAGATGTTGGAATCCGGGTCGCCGGACCATGCTGACCACCGCGTGGCCGAGGTCCATGGGGACTCCTACTTCGGTAAGCAGGGACGCCAGCGTCGCGCCTACCAGTCGATGTCGTTTTGCAACGAGGTGGTGCGCCATCAAGTGCCTCTGCACGGGTTCCACTGTTTCGTGTACAAGAACGCGTTGCTGTTCCCTGCGAAGGGGACGAAGATCTTCGAGGCGGCGGCCAACTCTTTCTGTCGCCTACTGCGTAATTGGCCGAAGGCTGTTTTCGTTCCGCGCTCTTTGGTGACTGACTTGGCGGTGCCATTCGGGCACGACTCCGGGTTCGAGGAGTACCTCAGCCAGCTCGAGCTGATTGGGAACGATTAGAACGACTTAGTCGATGTGGATCGCAGTCCGCGCATGAGCGACTTGCCGAACCCCGTTCGGCTGCCCATGTTTCCTGCCGAGCACCTTCGTGCCGACGACACGCGTTTCTTTCGCAGTCTCGGGCTAATGCCCACCGCGTGGGCGGCCGGATTCTGCCGTGCTTCGCGGATGTTTGCATTGTCCCGTTAGCATCCATCCATCCCGGATTGGGAGCCCTTTACAGAGCTGTGGGTGGAAGACCCGTTGGTGGTGTCATGGCTAGCGGACTCGTTGCGGAACGAGAATAGCTCGATTTGGCTTGTGGTGTACTCAGAGTACTATTGCAACTTATTTGCGGCGTGGGTTCACACCCTTCGGGTGTACAAGCTCTTTGACCGTTTGGACGCGATGGTTCTTCGTCATTTTGACAAGTTGGATACGTCCAAGCTCAAGAACGGGCCCGGTGAAGAGGCGGCGTTTGCCATGTATGGAAATATGCGCAGGGCCGTGGATGAGATTCCTATGGTTGCCCTGTTTGGGTCGGCGCGTGTGCACGAGGTGCGTCTTCACGCGCCCCGGGGGGCAGCGCTAGCGGCGGTGGTTAACGCCTGCGTTGACCAGGTCACCAGCCTGCGCCGCGCTGCCGAGCGCGCAGAAGAGCGAGGCTTGAAATCCGCTTGGTCCATTATTGGACAGGCTGTTGCTCGCGCCGAGGACGGGGGCGAGATCTGAGAGCGCTCTGCTCAGTACCTGGAGGCTGTTCAGCCGGAGGCGGAGGGGTGTGCGGCCAGTGCCCTTGTGATGATGTTTCTTGTTGTGTTTGTTTCTGTCGTTCGACATGTCGTCGTCCACTTTCCAGTTGTTCTGTTAGTCATCATAGCAATGAAGAAAGAGGCAGCCCAGCATGGCCCAGCGTGTGCTGGTCGTATCCCGTTCTTGGAGTGGAAAAAGTGCTCGGTACTCAAAGCACGCGCGGATGGCGGTAGCGTACCAATTGGTGTTGGTCCATCGGAGAATGACTATGGTTGCTTCCTCATTCGTTGCTACCAGGCGACGAATGAATAAGTCAACATGTTGTACTGGAGGTACGTGAAACCCATCAGGGTGGTCAGAAGTGTCAGAATCATACTTTCTCGAGATCGATTGCAACGCTTTGGGCCACACATATGTGTACGGACAGTATTCAGAATTCAGGCGAGCGAACTGCCGTAAGAGCAGTTGGAGGTCATACGCGAAATTGCGATTCATCGAACGTATGGTGGAATTAAGCCACGCGATGGGAACTATTTCCTTAATTGCTTTTTTGGTGTGTAAGACCTCCCATGAGACGTTGGCGTGGATAACTTCACCAGCGGTGAAGTACACGTGGTGGATGGTTGGGGTCCACGTGAATTCCACGACGGCGTTCGTCACAGAAGTGAGTCCGGTTTGTCGCCGACTTCGTCGTGTTGGTGTTTGCCAATCGCACCCAGGTACGCGTTTTTTCTTCGGTCGAGGGAATCCCGCAACGATGTTATTTGGGAGGTTCTCCAGGGGTTCCTAGGTGTCGTCCTTGGGACCGTAGTCGAACCAGCGCACTTTGGCGCTGTAGGTACCATCGGTTTGGCGTATGCCCAATAGATTGTCGATCACACACTCATCGGCGGAGGCCGGGGGTTGCTTGGGTTTGTAAGGAACGTCTAGCAGGGAGTGGGTCACCGTGTCCGCCGTCCTTCGGACGCCTCACTGAGGTCGAAGTCTTCGAGTGGGTCACAACAGGTGTCGGTCGGGAGGGACTCATTCCGACCATTTGAGGCGTTTTCATCCAAGACTGACGACAACGGAGGTACTTGGTAGGGTTCTGCAAACCCGAGGGTAGAGTTCTTACGAACGATGACTTGATCGTAACCGAAGTTGCATAACTTAACCAGGAACTTTTCATCGGGTTGAACGATGGCGACGCCGCGGGCGACTGCCACTGAAATGTGACGGCACAACCGCATGTTAGGCGTGATAGTGACCGTACCTGGGGTATCGCATGTCGCCATGATCCATCTCTCTTGGTGTCCTTTGACACGCACATTTTACAGGCTCGGACTCGGGTGAGTTTGTCCTTCCAGTGGGGGTCCCAGGCGCTGTCATTCAGGCAGGCGAGAATCGGCGTTGGCCGAGGCAGTTCCGCCGTGCAGCGCACGTGGTCCTGTCGGACGATCTTGTAGAGACGTGGAAATATCGCCTCGATGTCTTGTTCGATGAACTCCGTGCCAAGGATGTAGGGGACTGAGAAGTTGTCAGCAACAAGGAAGCGATCGAATATGCGCACTCCTCCCGTATCAACCTACATGTGTATGGCGTACTCGGTGACGAGGCAGTTATTTTTGCGTCTCGGATTTGCAGAAGCGTCGTCAATTTCTCGGCGTAAGCCATCCAGTTCTTCGGGAGTAAACTAGTACGCATATGTTCATTCCGGTGCCGGTGTGTAATATCGGGCGGCAACTTTGCATTCTGCGTCGGCACGGGCCTAGAGTCGCGGCGATCTCGTAGTGACGTAGGGCACGACGCGACAGTCTCGTTACTTCACGTTTTCGCGTTCCGTCGGGCAACCTCAAGTCGGGCACCCGGCCTAGACGTCTTTCGCACCGTCGTTCTGAACGTCAGAGACGTCTTCATCGTCATCATATTCGTCGTCGGCAAGTGCATGGACGCCCACCAGCGGCTGACGGAGTTCGCGGGGGCGATACGCGTCAGGGCATTGCGCAGCAAAGTGTCCCGTCTTTTTAATTTTGTAACAGATTTCGGCGCGATTGGCCCGAGGAAAAATGGCCCGAGAAGGTGGCGGCGTACGGACCGAAGTTAACGGTCAGTCCAATGTTTCTCTTTGGTCCTGTGTCGCGTAAGCGACTTTGACTGCCGTTGGGCGGGTATCCTTGAGTTTCAAACGCAGCTTGTTTGTCCCATCTGAGTACATTTGGGCAATGGCAACCGTCTTCGACAGAGTACGGTCAAGAAACTGATGAAAGAGGAGCTGGACGTGCGCTTGCACGAGGTCCGACAGACCCGTGATAAAGACATCTTTGACGTCTTGGATCTTGAACAACCCGTTCCGAAGGTCGCACTGCGTTTCCACACACTGCGAAAAAAGGCAGTGGGTGCCTCGCTCTCTTGTTGCTTCATCATGATGATGTCTTGGTAGAAATTAGTCATAGCTGCGTGCGTCGCATACTTCGAAAGAATCCAGTTGATGGCGTTCCCTTATGTGCGGATCGCGTACCGTTTTCGCGCCAGTGTGTTGTTGCGCACGCCAGAGAATGCGATCTTGGCTTTTCCCGATAGTCGGAAAACTATGAGAGGGAGGGCTTGACCTTGTGTCAAGCCTGCCGCATCGCAAGCGCGCCGGAAGGTCTTTAAGAACGTGAAAATGCCCAGGGGAATTGCTCATGTGAAGGGCTGTTTCTCGTGGAACGCCCCGTTGAAACGTTTGTTGAGACGATGCGATCTTTGTACCTGTTTAGGCGTGCACGTCACTTGACGTCGGATCAAGAAGAAAATTTAATAATCCAGAAGGGTCTTAAAGCGGCTATTAGCCGTGCGAATCACCTTGATTCTACCGCCTGCAACTTCTCGGATACAGCCTGATCTTCAGGGGCGGGAGGAGTGAGGGGGGTATCCGATGCGTCAGCGGAGGCAGCAGGATCAGTGTGCCTTCCGCCCGGCGGCCAGTGTGCCTTCCGCCCGGCGGCCGGTAGGTCGATGGAAACTTGTTATCTCGACCCCGCCGATTGCCGCCGGTGCCTCCAGAAGACATACTGCGACCAGAACAATGTGTTTCAACGTGGCAAATGCCCCACGCGCCAGTCGAAGATCACAATCGTGGTGCCCTCGGCACCACGCCTACAAGTCTATGAAAAAAGCCCAGCGCGACAAGCGACCGTACTGACACAGTAGCAATGCCACGAGGCAACGAGAAAGTTCTCGGGAACACCGCGCCTCGAGGCACGTTGTCGGCGAGGGGATCCGCTGCTGCTCCACCAAATTTGGTATTAATAACGTCAGTCCAATTAGCGGTGTATTCTTGGCGACCGTAGCCAAGAAATACAGAGAGTTCTATTGCCGTAAAGGCGAGGAAGAAGGACCTTTTGTCGAAGAGCGTCCGATGGAAAGCCGGGTGGTGCCGACGACGGCAACACCCGGCCTGCGGTGATCTAATACGGATGAGGGCACTAGGCGACCGACCGTCTGAGAACGGCCGATGATAAAGAGCTCCGGCATGTAGATAGGACAGGCAAGCAAGAAGGAAAAATAAACAATGAGAAAGTAACCCCTCAAAGGGCTTGCCAAAAGCCGCGTCGCACAAGTACGCGGACACGGCCAGTCAAGGGGGCTACCATCATTAATTGGACAATTACCGGCGAAGATATGCTACAGCCATGCTCGCCACGTGGTCAATAGGTGACCTCATAGACCAAGGAGCTCTTCCACAGCACGGAAAAAGTTTTCGCTCAAAGCCGAGGTAGACCGCCAGAATAATTGCTCAAGGTCCGCTCATCTGCATTGGCGGGCCAAGCGGCGCAGAATAATAGCGAGGCACTCGACACCAGTTGCTCTGTCGCGGCACAGAGTCCGATCCACATTCAAACCCAGCAAAGAAGACAGTCGTCCCATGTCCGGAACGAAGAAACGAAATTTAGTCAGAGCTTCTTGCTGAGAAAAATGTTGAGGTTAAACACCACGGCCCTGACACGCCGGAAGCGCTCCAGAGACCGCCGGATGTACAGTCTCACCCGCCAGTATGTGAGCATCGCGTGTCTCATGTCTTCAACGCCGTGGTCCAGTGCGACATGAAGGAGGATCAGCCGACGAATCCGAGACCGGCTGCGTCGCAACTCCACAAAAAACACATCCGACTGAGAAACCAACACAACATGTGCTCGTCCGACTCTCAATACCCCCCTCCAAGGTCTCTCTCAAGCGAAATTCATACAGTTCCCGCGGCCTCACAGCTCCTGCGAGCGGCTACTTGCCTTTTGGGAGCCACGTCAAACGGCATGCGGATGTGCTTGAGCGAGCTTGAGATGGCAAGAGATGCCAAAGAAATTCACATCAGCGGGCCTTGTGCGACCGCACTGTCATCCGTTTCAAGCTTGTTCTTGGCGGGAGCTCATACTGGTATTTGGTACATGCAGAAGGTGCGCGCCGCCGAGACATGGTTCTTAGGAATGTGGGCTGCCGACCCACAAGCTACACACGATTGGTCCCCACGACGCGTTTTCAGAAGGTCTCTATTCTTTCATGTTCATCACTGGTCAGAGTGGCCAGAGGAGAATACGACATACGACACGTTTTCTTTCAACAGAAAAAGCAGCGGAATCTGCAACCTTCCATTGAACAGTGCCGACGCGCATGTATCTGCCAATGGCAAGCTGAAGTTGACTCTGCAGCGAATGAGACGTTGAGAAACCCAGAGGAGCCCCGACACTGGGCCTTATCTAGTGTCCCTTCTACTGACCGCCTCAATTGAATCTGTCCTCCTCATTGGAGGATGCTTTTCGAGGGCCACTTTCGACCCCGTCCGGTCGTCAGACGGCATGCATGAATCCAGAAACGGACTCAGAGCGGCCTGTTTCTCCATGGAGAAAATTCAGTGCATCCGATGTCGATGGGTTGCCGGCGCTTGATACCTTTGTCCTCGCGCCAGCAGGTCACTCTCGCCTTGACCAGACCGCCTCTCCTCGCCACTCAACAGCCACGAAGCGAGCCAATAGCACTCAGCCGTTCCCACGTGGTCTACCCCCCTTCCCAAAAGCCCTTTTTAATCCCCCCTCGCCCGCCCTCGTCCCTCGTCTCTACCCCCCCCCC
>Ga0209093_1000335_pt1 | contig 24955 bp, 40 predicted proteins | sample SidtaG_4_FD_187450 | JGI IMG/M metagenome (GOLD analysis project Ga0209093, IMG submission 187450) | Marine algal microbial communities from Sidmouth, United Kingdom - Sidmouth_Male1 metaG (SPAdes) (version 2) | ecosystem: Host-associated > Algae > Red algae > Unclassified | place: Sidmouth...
TTGAAGTATCGAGAGCAAGTGCAAGTCCGTGCGGCACTGTCAGAATCCCGTCTCATCAGGCACAGGTGGCCTCGGGAATGCGCGGGCGATGAGTGGCTGCGGTATGAGGCTGGCTCTGCCATTCGCAGCCCCCCCCCCTCCCGGTGGTGGAATCAGCGAGGTCGACACAGGTGTGGACCAATGCTGACAGCGTGCCTTGTTCGCATTGAGGGAACTCTACTCTACACCCCGATTCCATCCTCTGGAGGCACGTAGAGTGGTCACGGTCCGGGGAGTGTCTTTCTATATACCCGCCGGGTGCGGCGCGCGGCAATGGCACCCGCGTTGCCCTTCAAAGCTCCTTCTTGGACTCACCGGCGACCGCCGCCGCTGCCGACGCCGCCGCCGCCGTCGTCGCGGCCGCACCGTGCGGCGGCGGCGGCGCAGATGCGCCGCCCCCAAGGGTGCGCGCCAACCACTCCATGACCACCGCTTCGTACACGTCGGCGGCGGGCCCGGCCATGAGCCAATGCGAGTCGTCGAGGGGCACCACCCCACAGTCGGGGCGCGCGCGCAGGGCGGCGAGCCACTCGGCCGAGTGGTATTGACAGCTCTGTGGGGGGCGAAACGCAGAGTCGGCCAGACGACAACAAGAGGCGGCCACGACCAGAGAAGAGCGGCCGGCACATGCACGCACAGGTCACCACACCGAGCAGGGCAAGCAGCGCGCCGCTGGTTAGTCGCTGCCGGGTGTTCGTGCCGCCACCCACACACGCGGCAGGCAAATAAAAAAAACAAGCGGACGAGATCGCTGCGCGTCCGCGCGGCCAGCATGCCCACCAACGCAGCGACAGAGCACACACCCCACCGCAGCCATTGCCCAGGGTCCTTCCCGCCCGCCCCCGCCCCCGCCCTCACCACCCTTACCTTTTTTCGCTCCCCGTACAGGTATAACACCGGGCATGCCGGCGGCACGTCCTTGCGCGGCGACCGAGCCGGGGAATGGCGGCCCTCCCCAGCCCCCCCGGCCACCCGCCCCCCTCGTCCACGCCCCCCCCCCGCCCCCCCAGTCACGCGGCGCACCGCCGCGCTAATCTGCCCCCGCACCGTCCAAAAGTAGAGCGCATTCATGCGCGCAGCGGCCGCCTCTGGGTGCGGCGCGCCGAGCAGCCGCGCAACCCACCGGGTGCCCGCGTCCCCCACCGGCCCGCCCACCACAAACAGCGCCGCCAGCACCGACATGTACAAGGCGCAAAAGAGGAGCATCGCAGGCGAGCGGATGCGCCCGACGTCCCCCACGTCGGCGCCGACAATGGCGGCGGCCACGTCTGGGTGCGCCTCGACGAGGCGCCACGTCATGGCCGCCCCCCAATCGTGCGTGACAAACGTGACGGGCGGGGCGGGTGGGGGGGTCGGCGCCGCGCCCGCCCCCGCGCCCGCGGCGGTGCCGCCAACAGCGGCGGGGGCGGCGGCGGCGGCGGCTTGGATGGCCCGCACCGCGGCGGCGTAGCCGGCCACCACCTGCGGGGTGTCCCACCCCCACCACCGTGGCGGCAGCGGTGCCACCAGCGGGGGGGGAAAGCCCGGCAGCTCCACGAGGGCGGGGCGATACCCGGCGGCGACGAGGCGGGAGAGCAGGCCCGCGTAGAGCGTGGCGGGCTGGTCGGGCCACCCGGACATGAGCACAACGACGGGGCCGGTGTTGCTGGAAAAGGCGGGGGTGAGGGTGTAGCGAAGGGGGGGGGGGCGCGTCAGCGCCGCGTCGTCGGTGGGGGGAGGCATGGCGGGGGGGGGGACGGCTCCGAGCAACGCGCAAGCCATATCCGCGGCTGCTGTACCTGCGTATGCCTCGGGGCGATTTTTGTTGTGTGTCGAAGTGATGAACATAATTGATATCCTTTACGGATACAGTGCGTTCTCGCTGATTTGGCTCAATAGGAATAAAAAGTGGCCTACACGGACTGAAATGGAAGATTCGCAACCCATATTCTTTTGTAAACGATTCTCGTATAACGAGAATGCACTTTATTTCCGCGCCGTTGTCCTGAACTACAAGGAGAGGGCCGTAGGCCGCTTGCAGGCGGCTTGGAGGTCCGCGCAGCTGTGCTCCCACATGAGCGCCCACGCAGAGCACCATGCTGAAGGGTCGGTCGGGTGAGGCGCGACTGTGCTGGCCAGGGTGGAAGGGCTGGACGACAGACTGCTCCACCGACAGGCGGCTGTCACCCACGGCCGCCGCCGCACATCGCCACGGGCAAGGCGTGGCCTATCGAGTCGAAAGGAACTGCCTGATGAGTCAGATCTTTTTCACTCCCTGGCCTGCACCTATGAGTCACTACTGTGTCAGAAGAGCTCATCCATGAGTTGCTGTTGGTTGGTCGTTGAGAGATGAGTGTCTCCCTATGCCGACGAACATGTCCCGCGGGGCCCGTGCTGCCTGGGCCTGTCCGACCCTCACCCGCCTGCCATGCCCTCCGCCGTCTACTGCCTACCCCACCTCCCCTCCCCCCACCCAGCTCAAGGTGGACGTCTAGTTAGCAAAAGTTGGTGCCCGCCAGACTGTTGGTCAACTTGCCGTCCTTGCACACGGGGTGGGCGGCCTTGGGCGACTCGACGTTGAGGGAGCCAACGTCGGCGCAGCGGATGCCCATCTTGTTCAAGGTCGACGCCCCAAACGCCGCGCGCACGATCGGCCAGTTCGGGCGCTTGACGCCCGACAGGAACACCTGCTGGCGCACCCGCTGTGCGGCGCCAGGGTTGGCGCGGGCGAGCGCGGGAAGGACGGCCGCGCAAAACGCCCACGCTTCCGCTGCCTCCTTAGGGAGCCTCGACGTGGCCGTCGTCGACGACACGCGGTACGAGTAACGGAGGCAGCCCTGGATGGACGGGACGAGCAGCAGCGCCCGGATGCACTTGGCGGACTTGAGGAGGCCGGCGCCAGCCGACTTGGCCCGCACCTGCCGCTTACCGTCGTTCATCGCACGGAGAATCCGCCGGTTGACCGAAGAGCGGCCAGCGGCCATGGTGCCAAAGTTCTTGGCCCGCTTCTCCGCCAGCGCGTAGGCCGAAAAGCCGTTGCCCGACCCTTTCTCCAGAGAGCCCGCATAGTAGGCCCACGCCTCGTCCCAGTGCTCCGGCGCCTCCTCCTCCTTCTTGGCATAGTCGGTGAGGGTCAGCAGCAGCTCCCAGCCGACTTGCAGCGGCACAAAGGTGTACTTGGTGAGCTTCTCGACCATCTCCTTGCGGGCGGCATTGGTTCTGGCCCACACCCCCGTGCGATACAGCCCATACTTCCGGGAGTTTCGCCCGTCAAGCACGGCGAGCAGGTGGCGGTTGGCGAAATCCCAGTCCCCCCAAAACTCCCTGCCAGCTTTCGCCGACGGCTCGGAGCGCTGGAGGCCGGCCTGGTTGAACCGCGTCGACCAGTCCTGGATCTTTGCGAGGCCCGCCCCGTCTTCCTCATCCTCGGAGTTCTTCCCTTGGGTGTACACCCGGCGGGCGGCGGCCCAATTGGTGCCCGCATCCATCATGGCCTTGATGTCCAGGTCCACACGCGCCTGCATCGACACGTCTTCAGACGGGAAGTAGCCCGCAAAGTTCACGCCCTTGTTCCCAGGGGCGGCGGAGGCCACCGTGACGGTGGCGGCGGCAACGGCGGCGGCGGCTGCCCACTTGAGGGACACCATGGTGGCGGGAAGGGGTCACGGGGTAGGGGGTGGGGAGCCGGTGGGAGGGGGTAATGGCAGCAGCCAAATAGAACCGACGGGCCAAGGGGAGGAGGCAGATGGGAGTCGGTGGCTCACTGGCTGTGGAGTCGCACTCATGGGCGACGGTGGGGGGGGAGTCGCTCTTTATATCGTCGCCGAGCGCAGCCGGTCCTGCTTCCATCAGCGGCCCGTCGAGCGACGGGCGGGACGTCGCCCCGGCAGAGCGGCCAACGGACGTGGGAGCTCGCCCATCTTCGACGAGATCCCCGCCACCTCCCCCAGTGATGCGGTGCTGCTAGCGGGATTGCGCGGGGTAGGCGCCCGGGAGCCACTGGCGATGACTCAGGGCCCACCCCCACCGACTGCTGCCGTGGTGCTGCCGCCACTGCCGCCGCTGCCGTCGCCGCCACCACAGGCGCCCATGAGTCATGCGATGACGTGTGGCGCCAGCTGGTACGCTCGGCGGCGCACGCCGCCGAGGCGCACGCCGCCACCGCCCACGCTGCCGTCGCCGCCTCTCGAAGGATTGCCGTCGCCTCCGCCGCCGCGTGTCGAACGTCGGCCCACGTCTGATCCGCATCCGATTTCCCGCACTGCCGGTTTCGTTAGACTTATTGTCGCATCTCCCGCTTGACCTTTCATTTTCGGCTGCGGCGGACAACCTTCTTTAAGACATTCCACCGGGCACGGCCTCGTGACATGTCGCAAGTCAGGGTCATTCTGCACCGCAAGAGTTCAAGAATTGAATGAGCACAGGCGATCCAATCTCTTGGCGTCAAGCTCTGATCATCCTCTGACCACCGCAATAAAAGTAAAGAACTTGCAGCACTGTATAAATTTATTAGCGAAGCTTCTATGCTGCTGTCGGAACCCGTGGCGTTTTACCCCCGGATGGCAAACGTTGATTGGCGCAAAGGGTGGGCCGAATCTTTAAACGTATTGGCTGTCGGCTAGATCAGGACCGCATCATGCTTGCTGGCAAGGCAGCGCACGTGGCGCCTGTTGGACGGTGTGTCCAGCAGCATAGTGGGTCTTACCAGCCAGGTTCCCTGGTTGGAGTTTGCCTCCAACACACCCCCACCCCCCCTTCACACGGTGTCTTTTTCCCCGCAGAACCCCGGGCATTTCGACAGGCATGTCGAGCAGATGAGCGCGTTGTTTGTGGCCTTCTCTGCCACAGGTTGTTGTAGTCGTGGCACGTTTCCGATCGACGCGTGGCCTCGCCCAAGGGGGATACAGTCAGTCTCCATCCATGCCCACCCTGCGGAAGTCACACGTAACAGTATCTTACGATCGCCACGTCTTGGCTTGCAAAAGCCTTGATTGCACGATCATGGCCACTATTTGATCGACCTTTTACAGCCCCTTGCACGACCGGCACATGCGCCGGGCGGGATATGGATTGGGACCAGGGGTCTTCAAGCGGGCTTTTCAAGAGCGTATACGCGCGTAGATTTTTCGGGTATCTACGCGGATGCTTAGAGCATTGGAAGAGGAGCAATCTGCTCTGACCGGAGCACGAAGCAAAAAAGGACGCTAATTCTGGTCTCAACGGGTATATTTGAAATGTATCCGATCCTGGATCCCAGGCCTCGAAGTACCCGCCCTTTGACTTTGCGTCCTGCACGGCGGCATGCGCCGCGTCCAGCGCGGGACGCCCACCACGAGACGTGCCGCGCGGCGACATGGTGCTGCAGACGGGGGGTCGACGGGCCGGCGCGGGCAAACGACAGGGCGGCCCCGCGCGCACCCGCGCAGCCGAGCAAGCCGCGCGCGCATACAACGCCTAGTCAAGGTGGCTCTTCTGGGTCGGAACTTTACAGACACCGTCCGAAAGCCCTTCGGCAACGTGCAGGAACCTGAGTGGCCGAAGCGCAATTGCGTCGCGACGCAATTCTGCGTCGCTTCACACGGCCACTCTGAGGGAGGTGCGGCACCACCAAAAACCAGCGGTGGGTCAACACGCGATCCTTCGTTGATCTCACCCCTGAAAGCGTCTTGCACAGAGGCGTCCCCGATAACGCTTTCATGGTTGCGTCCGTTTTCAGCAACCATCACCTTGGGGAGGGTCCCGCGATGACTGATACCGGTGCAAGAAAGACGTACGGTTTTCCCCCTTCCCCCTCGAGATTAGCAGCGAGTGTGGGCGGGAGATGCGGTGCACCATGACCGATATTTGACTTATGTCCCTTTGCGTGTAGTATTGATCACGCAGATTAGAGGCTTTCGTTGGGGCAAGGAGCCCCGATGCTCGAGTCAAGTGGCCGGTGCGGAGAGGCCGAGGATCTCGTACGTGCTGCATGCGTTACGGTCGTACAATTGTGTGGTCGACGATCGCAAGTACTTGATTTTACTGTTGGAATTGGCGGTGTATTGACTTACAATTCTGTTGGAGGTAGCTCAGCATCCGGATCACACGGCCGCGGCCGACAGGTGATCGCAGATCGGACGCCGCGCCCTCCACGCCACGCACAGAACAGGGTCCCTCGCATATCCGGTGCGGGACAGGGCGAGCACAGCGTCTCAGCCACACACGCGGCTGCCCCTGTCACGCCTGGTCGTTGCACGCTCCTCACGCGCTGCCACTCTCGGTCCCGGAACTGACCGCTGCCTCTCATGAGCACAATCGCGGAACGCAGTGCACCCAGGAACAGTCACGCTCAGTCGCCGCCACCGACGACCACCGTCGCGCTCGTGCAGACACTGTGTCTGCACCACCGCACCTCCGCGACGCGTTTCTCCATCCCCTTCTCGCTTGGTTCTTTTTCCCCCTTCCCCATCCCCGTTTGCTGTTTCACTTCCCACTCCCCCCTTTTCCAGTCACCCGTTTTTCTTTTTGGGGGCGCACTCTTGAGAAGAGAGGCCCGCCACTCAGCCGAAGGGTGCAGGCCGGACCACGACCGACCTCCCCGACGGGAGATCGGGTTTTTGCGAAGCCGCGGGCTGTGTCCCCCTTGGTGGGGTCATCCGCTGGTGTTTTGAAGTTGCCGCCACACCGGGTGGGCGGTCTTCACTGTGTTTTCTTGCTTGTCATCTTTCCGGTGGGTGCTCGTGAGACCGCCAGCAATCGCCCATTCCGGCGAGCGGGGCTGGGTTGTGCCGCGGGCTGTGTTCCTTTTTCTAGGGCCAACCGCTGGCTGTGTAAGTCGCCTGCATGCACAGCGGGCCGGCTTGAGTGTTACATTTCCGCTTTCCACCCCGCCGGTGGGTGCCTGCCGGGCTGGTGCCTATTGCCCACTAGAGCGATTGCACTGTTGTGGTACCGCAGACTGTGACCCTACATCTGGGGCCAACCGCTGGTACTTGGGGGTGGCCACCACGCCAGGTGGGCGGTCTTCTCTAAGAACTTTGATTTGTCTCTTTCCAGGTGAGAGTTAACTGGGGATGAGCACAATGCCACAGAGCCTCTCCAGAAAGTCACAAGCGAATTGAGAAGCAAGCAGCGTCGTCAAGCTGCGAGCGCCCGGAAACGGGCGGAGGCCATGACTGCGGAAGCGGCGCGGGTGGCTGAGGAAGCCTCCCGGGCTGTCAGTTCCGCGCACGCGGTTGAGCGAGGCGCGGTTGCGGTGGCGCGAAGGGCCTATCCCACCGCGCTACAAGCCCCACTGGCTCCCCTCGGCACCGGTCGCGGAGTCGCACCTGCGGCAGGTCGTGGCCGTGTTCGAGGCCGCGACGGCCGTCGCGAGAGGGGCTGTGGCAGCGGCGACGCGGGCTCAGATAGAGTCGGCGGGCGCTCGGATGTCGTTCTCCTCTGGGATGGCGGCGGATCGCCTTTCGAATAGGCGGCTGTCAGTGCGTCAGCGGCGGTCGGTGGACATCAGCCTTCACTCGCCCTGAGCGGCAGCGGGAGTGTGGCGGTTGTTGTAGCGGATTTCTCCATTCTGTCCGAAAATGAAATCAACAACCCCTGGGGCCCAAAGAAGGGAGGCCCAGAAGGAACCAGAAAGGGAAAAGTGCAAGCCACGCCCGTCCCGAGGAGGGGGACAACTGTATTACGGCAGAGACCCGAGGGAGCAAGAGACCGAAGGCACGGTTGGTTTTTCTTCTGGAAACGAGGGGGAGGCCGAGACCTCTTCTTAAGATCCCCCACGGCGGCCCCCCAGCGGTGCCACAGAGCGCCAACACACGCCAGCACCCCGGCTTCTAGTGTCTATTCTACCGGAGCATCATTTGATGCGAATCGCATCAAATGATGCCCATTTTTGGAGCGTTTGTTTTCGTACTTCCTGACCTCTGACGCTCTTTTTGACAACAGAAACGGACTTAGCGATGCCTTGTTACTCTTGGGGGAGCTCCCAGCCAATATGCTACGGTTACAAACGGGGGGTGCTCCAGATGCCTCAACAGGGGGGGTCGAATCGTCGTTCTCTGGCCCTGTCAGAGGGTGCATCATTTTATGCCCGACCGGGCATCATTTGATGCTCGATTGCGGTAGAACAGACACTAGAGTGCAAACGAGGCGCCTTCGCTGGGTGGCCGCTATTCGGTTCCAACCCGCGGAAATATGTGGAAGCAAGCGACCCTCGGGAGCCCGCGCCTCGGCCTCCAATCGGAGCCGGCCAATGCAGGCCACCCGTAATTTGAAAAGAAAACCCCTCCAAGCAATGCGAAATACAATCAAAGAATATCAAGTCCGACAACCGCCACCAGCAGCGGCCAAGACGTCCAAGCGCACGTGGGCCAATCAGATGGCGACATCACAGCCACGATCCGTCCGCGGGCGAGGCCAACGGAGGGCCCACGAAAATCCATCCAGCCTCCATCAAGACCGATCCACCGGCCACTTACACCACCGCCCGGGCCGGCCCGCCACTGGAGGGTCCCAATCGCCACACGGCCCCCACATCAAGGCCGAGCGTCCCCTCCGGCCCATGCGCACAGTGTCAGCGCGGTTGGAAGGCGGGGCCGTAGGACCGAGTGGGTCGGCGCCACCACGTGGTGCGGGGCCCGGCCTGCAGGTCTTCGGTAATCGGGTCCAGAGCGGGCCGTCGCATCGTCGGTCCACAGGGTGGGACGTGACCACGAGTACATCAGCTGCGTCCCGTAAGGTGTTGTCCGCCGTGGTGCCAATCGTCGACCATCCCCCGCCCGCATCCGCCGCTTGTTGGACGTCATCGGTTGCTCCCCCCCCCCCCCCCCCCCCCGGTCGGTTGTCCGTCGGCCTCGTCGTGGGGTAGGCCTGCCGGACGCGCGTTCTGCTCTTGTCGCGCTCGTCCTGTCCACCACGATGGCGGCCGATCTCGGCGGGAACCAGCGGTACAAGACCATTGTCGGGGAGATCCCGGATGTGTCCGACGTGGCGGGATGGGCTGCGGCATGGTCGCGGGAGGAGGAGCGTGAGTGGACCCAACGCACGCGGGCCCACACCCTCTTCCGGGACCTTGACAGAGGGACCCCCGGGAACGCCGTCCTCAAGCAGATGCGCCTCTTGCCGGACGCGTTGGTCCCCACGGATGACGATCGGTCGACAGTCATCACGGTGGTCCGTCGCCCGTCCGAGGTTGGGTACGCGCGGACCTACTGCCCACGTCGGACGCAGATGGTCGGCTCGTACTACATTGCGCCGGCTTGGGAGTTTGTCGTGATGTCCCCACCCTTCCTTGCGCTCCCGTTGGACTACCTGCCCCACAGGTCCATCACGGCGAGCCAAAACCACCGGACCGCGTCGTGTCCCTTCCTTGCCGGGTGGCACCAGGCGGAGATCACCAGCTGCCGGAAACCCCGGCGCGCCTAGTACCACGCGCGGGTCTCGCCGTGGTGTTCGTCGGCGGAGGTCCCGTATGGGGCAACGGTTGAGCTCTCGCCGGTCCAGGCGTACATGTCGGGGGCCTTGTTGGAGCGCGACGACTTTGCCGTCAAGGTCCTCCGTAGCGAGTGGGCGGTCTTGGCGGGTGCCTACCTCGTCGACAGCTTCCGGACGCGGGGCATCATTTGGTTGTACCCGAAGTCCTTTCGCTCCTGGATCCTCCGTGTTGGCTTGCGGGCCATTTGTCACGGTCCGACGGCGCCGGACGACCAGGCTGCCGAGGTGTTGGGTGCCTTGTGGGACTTGTTGGACCAGGAGCCCGTGGGAACAACCTTGACCGTCTTCGCCGCGTGGCCTCCGAGCGTCAGGACCGCTCCTCCTGGCTGTCCGTCGTCATGACGTCCGACAGGTCCGGGATCGGGGCCAAGGTGGATGAGGACCTTCTTCCGCTTCACTTTCCCTATTCGGCGGACTTCCTCTAGGGTCGGTCCCCCGCCACCGAGGAGACCGAATGGGGCCAGGCGGTTCTGTCTTCACGTCCGACGGACATGGGGCCAAGTGGGGCTGACCAAGCGGGGTCGAGCATCCCGTCCGTCCCGCACGTGATGGTCAACGAGGGTCCCCCTCCGTCCGCCACGGGACCGCGCATCATCACGGTGAGCCTGCCAACCCATCGGGACATACAGGACCACACGTTGGACTCGTCGTGGCATGCACCCCGGTCGGCCTTTCGTGACATGTTGGTTCCCTTCTTGGGCTTGTACCAGCGGGCGGTCGACCGGCTGCATATGGGTCCCTTATTGGCCGCGCTTTTGCACACGTTGGTCCGCCAGGGGGAGGCGGTCCGGACGTGGACAGAGGGGCAAGCTGGGATGAGTACCGACAGGGCCGCCGATTGTCTTTACCGCTTTGGCCGGGATTCCCTTCGCGAGGTGGTCCTTCGGGAGGTCGACACGGCGGAGGCCGGGTACTCCCGCCGAGGACGAGCGAAAGAGTCGTCCGGTCCTGGGCAGGTGCGCGCGAGGGAGGACTCGGAGGAGGGGGACCAGGCAGGGCCAGCACAGCGCTACCGGTCCGGGCCATCGTCTTGGTGGTAGACCGTCCGTAGTGGGGTCCGAACCGTCCGCCGTGGGGAGAGAGGGATCGCCTTGCGTTTGGGCCTTTGCGTGTAGACATAAAGACGTCTTGCTTGCGTGCAATGCCAATCCGCTCTCGTTGAGGATGTCTGTCCGAAAACCGAGCGTGGTCTCGAGACCCAAAAACGTGAGTCTAGAGAGGCCCGTTACATGTGACGGCCGACCGTTTCGCCCGGTCCGTCGGTCAAGAGACTCGCATGTGTCGAGCCGATGCGCGCCGTCCCGGATGGAATTGACCGTGTCTGACCGTCGCCAGCCGCCCAAGGGAGAAAAAAGGAGGGGCCGCAGGGAGAATCCCGGCGGATCAAATGGAGATGGCCGATCCTGGAAACGAAGGGGACGCTCTGGGACTCAGCCGCAGGGGCCTCGGACGGGTCACCAACTCAGGAAGGCCGCCAGTCCACTGGGGTCACGGAGACGCTTGCGCCGGCAGAAATGGCGGACATTGCGTGGATCGAACTTGCGCGCGCGCTCCCAGGTGTCCTCCTCGGGCCCAAAGCCCTGTCAACGGACGTTCAGCCATCGGACTCCGTCGTCGTCCACTTCATGGGTGAGGAAGCGGTCGTACACGAACACTGAACCGTCTGGCCCATGTCCGTCCGGGACGATTGCATCCGGGACTGTGCATCCGTCCACGTTCGGATCTTGTCCCGTCGGAGAGGGCGCCCGCGTGGCGTGGTCGCTACTCACCATGTCCGGCAGCCCGTCCACGAGGACCGTGTATGTGTGCTCGTCCGAGCGGACAATCTCAAACTGGCCTACCACCTTGTGGTCGAACTTGCGTCTTTCCGTGATTTGTGCGTCCACTAAGACCCAATCACCGATCTTGACGGCCTTGTTGACCGGCCGAACCCGCTTCTCGAAGTTCCCCTGGTACCTTCGTTGGGCCGTGGCGAGAGCGGCTCGGACCTGCAGGATAAGGTTCCGTAGGTGGTCTCGTTGTTGTTCCCTCTCCTTGCGGGCCGTCCTTGGGACGGTCTGCGCGTACAAATCCTCGGGGAGGCGCTCGAGGGCCAGCTTTCGTACCGGTTCTGGTACAACGAAATCAAGTGGGGCTACCCCGGTGCTCTTTTGTGGCCGTGAATTGTAAGCCAACGTTAGGACAGAGACCAGCTCGTCCCACGTGTCTTGATGGTCCCCGACGGACGCCTTGAGTTGGGCCACGATGGTTCTGTTGTACCGTGTGCCTTGTCCTTGCGTCTGATGATGGTAGGTCGTGGAGTACAGGTTGGTAATTCCCATGAGCCGGAAGACCCCCTAGAAGAGCGTAGAGGTCAATTGGGGCCCATTGTCCGTCAGGAGGGTGTCCGGGGGACCGTAGGACGCCACCCACGTGTCGCAGAACGCCGAGGCCACAGTTTCCGCGTCTTCTCGCGGGAGGGCCACCACGCGGGTCAACTTGGAGAAGCGGTCCACCATCACTAGGAGTTACCGGTTGCCCATGGCGGTCTTGGGAAGTGGTCCCAAGAGGTCGAGGCACACAGGTGACAGAGGTTCCGTCGGGGGAAAGATCCTTAGCGGGTTGGTCCGTCGGAGTCCGCCCACGCGCCCCTTGGCCCAGGTCCCACAGTTCGCCACTTAGTCGTACACGTCGACCACCATGGACTCCCAGTATAAGAAGCGCCGCATGGACACATACATCATGCTGGCGCCAGGGTGTCCCGCATTGGCCGGAACGTGCTCCAGGGTGAGAATCTCCATCCGTAGGGACTTGGGGACATACACCTGCGTGGCCCGGTCCAATGGTGTGCGCCAGATTAGCAAGCCCTGCGCGTTCTCGGAGTAGCGGGAATGGGCATTTCGGTCGATCTCCTGTCGGAGCTCATGACACCGATTTTCCTGCGCTTGGGCCTTGACCAGACGGTCCACCGTGACGGGGGGATTGTCACGTCTGTCCTTGTGGGACGGCATGGTCCAGGCCCGCGAGAAGTTCGCGAGGGTGAGGCGGGGGATCTCCTTCGCGATTGGTCTTGTGTCCACCGCGGGTGCTGCGATCCGGGACTTCGTGTCCGCTGCGTGGTGAGCGGCCCCCGCGCGGGTCTCGAACAGACAGTCGAACTCTGAGAGACGTAACCGCCAGCGGGCAAAGCGACCATGGGCCCCGTCCATGTAGAGCATCCATCGGAGGGCTGAATGGTCCGTCCGGACGATGAACCGGGTCCCTTGGACATACCGACGAAACATTGACAAGGCCCAAACAACCGCGAGGAACTCTTTCTCCGTCGTGCTGTAGTTCTTCTCGGCTCCCGTGATGGGACGGCTCCAGTACCCAACATGCTTGTAGGTCTTGTCCGGATGTTCTTGTGTCAGGCCCAGGGGCTTACATGAATAAATGGCACTCTGATATATTGGATAGATATACTCGGATATACTCAGATTCCACAAGAAAAAGCCCGATAATGCATACTCTTATCTGAATGCCGCCGCCATTTTAATGGCTCTGAAGCGGATAAACGAAAGTACAACGACTTACCAGTCGTCAAACGAAGGAATCCCACTACCTCAGGACACTTGACTCGCCAGGCGGCTCGGAACGTGCTAAGCAGGCACGAGACGCGCTGTAATATGTTAGACGCATACTGGATAGCAGTCAGCCAACTCAGGGCACATCTTGGACGGCGAAGGTGATTGGAAAACTCGCAGATTGTTCGTCTCTTGTCGCGCGCGGCAGCTGACGGGCGGCCTGAACGACTCAGAACACTTCTAAGCCTTAAAGGTTAACCAAAGTAGCGAGATGGGCAACGATGCTGGCACATCTTGCCTCGCATTCACTGTCGCGAGCGGGACATGGTCTCGCGGATGTCCCGTTCACCGGTTCCACCACAACCCGCTCTTCGTTATTTCTTGGCAATCAGCATCGCAAGCACTTCCTCTCTGACGTAGTTGTTGCAGAATCTGATATTTTCTGAGTAGAATACCTATTCTCATTCGTATCCTACATGTCTTGGTTTCGGATATATATCCTATCCGTACTCAAGAAATGCGTCAAAACTCCTATCTGACTCAGAAAGTGCCAATGTTGAGTATATCGGAGTGGACCGAAAATCGGCAGATTCATAAGCCCCTGGTCAGGACGCAGCCCATTTGGTAATCGCCGGCGTCCGTGTCCAACACGTAGGCCCCGGTAGACCGCGGGAGTGCCAGAATCGGAGTGCTGGTGAGCCGCCTCTTGAGCTCCTCGAAGGCGTCCCGCTGTTCTTGCGAGAACCGGGGAAGTGGGTCCGACACCTTAGGACTTGTTTGGGCCGTCAGTGGTCTGAAGTGAAGGTGTGCGTAGTCCTTCACAAACCGGCGGTACGCGTTGCACATGCTGAGGAAACTCCGTATGTCCTTCTTGGAACTGGGCGGTTCAGCACGACGAAGGCCCACCATGTTCTTCTCGTTCACCCGAATGTGTCCGCGGCCCATGATGTGTCCCAAGTAATCGACCTCCTGCTGGACAAGCAAGCACTTGGCCGCCTTGAGGGAAACTCCGGCGCGGGACAACTGACCAAAGACCTCGTACAAGTGGGTGATGTGCTCCTCGACCGTCCTGGAGAAGACGATCCCGTCGTCCAAATAGACCAGGCTGGTCTTCCACTTGACGCCCGACAGGAGCATATCAATGGCCCGCTGGAGGGTGGCCGGCGCGTCGGTCAAACCAAAAGGGAGCTGGATGAACTTGTAGGTTCCCTCGTGGCACGTTTAGGTCGTCTTGTACTGGTCCTCGACGGCCACCGGGATCTTCTAGTAACCGGAGTTGCAAACCAGCATGGAGAAGACGGACGCCTTGCCCAAGAAGTCGATGAAGTCGTCCATGCGGGGCAGCGGGTACGTGTCCTTCACAGTCACGTCGTTCAAGTGGCGGTAGGCCATGCAAAACCTTAGGGAACCGTCCGGCTTGGGCACCATCACGACCGGGAAGGACCACTCGGACTGTGACGGCTCGATGACCCCCATCTGGAGTTGCTTCGCCACTTGGTCTGCCAGGAGGCGATCGTGGTGGCAACTCTTCCGGTAAGGTTGGGAACGAACAGGACGAGTCCCAGGGTGCAGGGCGCTCCGGTGGGGTGTCACGTCGATTTGGCCCAACCTACCACTCCATAGGCCCTTATAACGATCAGTCAGTTGATGTACCGCGGGATGTAAATCCTGCGGGATCAGCTCATACGCCACCCTGGGAGATGTTGATGGTTCCGGCGACTCTTGATCCGGCGGGAACCGATCTTTCCGCGACCCGTAGGTTTTCGGGGCCTACGCTTCCACTGGGACCGACGTCGCTTCCTTGGGCGGGTGATCTTCCGTCGGCCAAGCCGCACAGAGAGGTTCCGCCCCCACATCAGCGGTTTGGTCATCCTCCGTGATCTCGTTCGTCGGGCCCGCGTAGGGCTCCGCCAGGCCGATCGCGTAGTTCTTCGGAAAGTTGACCGGTCTGTCCGAAATGTTGGTTAGGTGGAGGATGAGTTCCCGGCGGGGCTTGAGGATGGCCAGGGCATTGTGTAGGCGGAGTCCCTTCTGGGCCAGCACCTCAGGTGGTTCCACGAGACGACACATCCCCGCGGTCCCACACACCACTGAGACAGCTTGGACGGTGCGAGAGGCCACGGTCACGCCCTGTCGCTGGAAGATGGCCCCTTTGTCCCGTCGGGTTGGGCTGCCCTTGACCGGGTCGGGATCCTTCTTTTTGCCGTCGCACGCGTTCTCCGCTTTCGTCAGGCCACCGTGGTTCCATGCGACGGTCTCACAGCCCGGGTAGAAGGCCTTCACGTGTTTCTTCTGGAAGTCCATGCCCAAGATGACAGGGACCGAGACAGCCTTGACCACTAAGAACTGGAAGGACATCGAGGAACCTTCCACAACGACGGACAATTCCACTTGGGCCTTGACCTTCAGGAGTTGTCCGGACGCATCACACACGTGGGTCGACCTAGGGGCCCTCCGAGCCTGCTGTTGCCAGCCAGTGGGGAGGACGTCCTCCCGTACGACACTTGGTCCCGCCACGGTGTCCAACATGTATGGGACCTGGGGCAAATGATGGTCCGACGACAAACGCAGGGCCTCCGAGACCAGTACGTTCCGTTTACGCAAAAGGAGAAAGGTCCCCTTCAACGCACAGGGACCAGAGAGACCACGCCGTCGAGGAGCTTGTCCCGCCGGTCTTGTAAGCAACTTGGGCACGCAGTTCGAAGCAGGGTCCGCGCATGGTCTAGCCTACAAAGGGGGGTCGCACAGCTGTCCGCCTTCTACTAAGCGTTCCCCTAGCCGGGCTTGTCCTGCTCGTTCCCGGACTGGTTCCCAGGGTCTCCATCTTGCTTGTCCTCTGCGTGAGACTTCTTGATGCCGTCACAGAGGGCCTGGACCATGGCGATCCGGATCTGTCGGATGTAGATCCGCGTGACCCTCCCCTTCTCGTCCTGCCCGGACCCACGACTGCGCGTTGCTTGAAGGAAGGACTCTCGGGCCTTGTTCACGAGCACCCTCTGCTGGTCCGTCAGGATCGGACACGTGTAGGACATGTGTCCGGGTGTCCAGCACAAGAAACAAGTGCCACAGGGGGCTCTATCTCACCGAGGGCCATCACAGGAACATCCGTCCGTGTAGAACGCGCCCGCGGGGTCACCGAGAGACGATGGGGACCACGAGAGGAATATGGTGTCGACGGTCCCTGTCCATCACGGGCCAGAGTCAAGACCTCCTCTGACGCCTTATGCTTTCCCGACATGTAGGTCACCAACTGCTGGAACGAAAAGGCCGGCGTGTTGTAGACAATCGCGTCCGTCCGGATGTAGGCCGGTAGTCCTTGAATGAGTTGCTGCTTCATGGTCCCTTCGGAATGGATGTTCCCACACCGGTCTGACAGGCCCCGCAAGCGGGTCTAAAAAGACTCGATGGTCTCGTCTGGCTCGGTGATCGTCCGACTAAAGGTGTCCTGCGCAAGAGCCAGCGTGTGTGGCTCTGCGTAGGCCTGCAGGAGCCTATTCACTGCCAACGGGTTGGACGTGATACTGAAGACGCCCAGCGTGGTCCCAGAGTCCGGTAGCTCGCGGGTGTAGCGTCGCACCTCGTCACCCGACAGGAAGTGGGGGACCGCGTAGAAAGCCCTCCCTTCGGACACGTCATTGTCACTACGGGCGTTTCACCAACTTGCGCAGCCAGGAGAAGACCTTGAGGGGGTCCTTTCCCGAAAACGGCGGGAACCCGCCGAGTGAGTGCTTCATGTTCTTGGTCGTTCGGCACATCTTTCGCGCTTGGGCCGCCCCATAGCCCGTCCGACGGTTCCGTAGGCGGTAGGTCTTGTAATCCAACACCTGCGAAAATCGATCGTCCGAACATTGTAGAACCGGAATAGGAGGGACCGCCGGATTGGTCCCGTGGGGCGTACTAGCCCCCCTGGCATCTTGTCCGTCGGTCGACTCGGAGGAAAATTCATCCGACGAAGAAGACGAGGAGGATGGACGGCGACGCCGGTAGTGGTGCCGCCTCTTGTGGGACTGGCTGGTCCCACCTTGTTCCGACGCTTGTCCGCCCGACTGCGCCCCTCGAGGGGACTCGCGCAGAGCCCGCGTCACGTCGGCCAGCATGTCTGATCGGAACGCGTCAAGCACAGACCGTATATCAGTCGGCATCAGGGACGATCCAACACGGCCAGGTGGGTGGTCAACACTAGGAGGAGGGGGTGGGGGCGACACACAAGGGGGAATCCCGGTCTGACCCACGTCTCAAGTAGTCCTACGGGGACCTGTCCCTCCCTCTCGTCCAGCAGGAGTAGCTAAAGACACGTCGAGGGGCGCACCCCGGCCCCGTCCACCAGCGAGAGGGTCCGGCGTGTTGGCCCCACGGCACTCGACTGGTCCCCTAAGAATACCAGACGGAAGAGAACTAAAACGGAAAAGAAAGAAGATGGGATCGGCCAAAGAAAAATGAGAGGCGTCCCGATCCGGAAGAAAAGGCTGTCCCTACCCTGCTGCTCCGCCATTAATGTAGCGGTTTTCTCTCTTCTGACGAAAAAGAAAATGAACGACCCCTGGGGCCCAAAGGAGGGAGGCCCAGAAGGAGCCGGAAAGGGGAAAGTGCAAGCCACGCCCGTCCCGAGGAGGGGGACAACGGTATTACGGCCGAGACCCGAGGGAGCAAGAGACCCAAGGCACGGTTGGTTTTTCTTCTGGAAACGAGGGGGAGGCCGAGACCTCTTCTTAAGATCCCCCACGGCGGCCCCCTAGCGGGTTTACAGAGGGCCAACAAACGGCAGCACCCCGGCCCCGAGAGGGCAAGCGAGGCGCCTTCGCTGGGTGGCCGCTATTCGGTCCCAACCCGCGGAATATGTGGATGCAAGCGACCCTCGGGAGCCCGCGGCTCGGCCTCCAATCGGAGCCGGCCAATGAAGGCCACCCGCAATTTGACAAGAAAACCCCTCCAAGCAATGCGAAATACAATCAAAGAATATCAAGTCCGACAACCGCCACCAGCAGCCGCCAAGACATTCAAGCGCACGGGGGCCAATCCGACGGGGACATCACAGCCACGATCCGTCCGCTGGGCACGGCCAACGTAGGGCCCACGAACGCCGTCGAGCCACGATCACGGCCGATCTGCCGGCCACATATACCACCGCCCGGGCCGGCCCGACACCGGAGGGTCCCAATCGCCACAGTTGTGGCTCCCCGCCCGACCGGGGGGCGACCCCTCAGTGGTGGGGGGACCTACCAGACAGGCGCCCCCCCGAAATATCTTGAGCCGGGCCCTCGGGCGGGCACACAGTCGACCCGCTGTGGCCCAGGGAGATTGGATCTCAGACGGGGCTGGGCTTTTCCCAAGTAGTTGTCATAGCGCCCCTGTATCGCTTGTATTTCTTCTGAATTGGTGGGATTTACTTGTTTTGGGTGAAACGGGGGCGGCTACTTTGGCTGTTGCTGGTTGGGTTTCGGAGAGGGTTGTTTGGGCGGGAAGGCGGCCCTCTTCGCCGCCGTGTGATAGAATCAACTGTGTTTTGGACGACGATTCCCCCCTGGGCATTGCCGTGATCCTCTACCCCGTTGGGAAAGGCTGGGATGTGGGTTGTTATTGCAGGCTTCCAAAACTTGCCAGTTCTCAACAGGAACAGAAGCGATCTGAACAATTGTGGCGATGCCGAAATCAGCCAGTATCCATGAACACTGTCAATTGAGCACCGTTCTTTTGTACATTTGACCTCTTTGTGGCTCATTTTGCGACGTGAAGACCTTTCATTTTGACATTGAACCGACAGCTGTCTTGTTCGGCGCTCTTATCACGATCCCATCCTCCATATGTACGCCTTCCATGGTTGCATTTACCGCTTTTGAGGTCCCACTTGCGGTCCTCGAACACGCTTCTGCGGACCGCCGCGGCACACTCAGACGTTCTGACCCAAGAACCTGGGAGGCCGGAGAAAATTGGTCGTCCGTCGCACGGAACCGTCCTCAGAAGGTCACGCAAGGCCAGAAAGTGCAGGTGGCAGCAGGCCGTCCCACAGATTCTCACCGACTAGGCCATCGGCGCCTCGCATGGCGTGGCCATGTCGCGCGCGCGTGACGGAGGTGGCATGTGAATGATTCGTCTCTGGCTTGGTGAACTCGCGCCCACCTCATCGGTCGGCCCCGGAGCCCATACCCCCTACCGCACCCCATCTCCCTTCTACAAGTCTTCTGGTCTCCCCCCCCCCCACCCACTGCTCCTCGTGCGCACTCACCCTGCGAGTCATGAAGTCGGTGAAGACGCGACAGCACCTCGTTCGCATGATGGTCGTGGACGGCATGAGCGTGGCATGCGCTTCCCGCCACCTTCCCGTCTCTAAGCGGTCGGTGCGGCGCTTCCTGGCCTACTTTTGGCAGACTGGGGGCGACTTTCACTATGACCCAGAGCGGTGGAACCGGCCTGCTGACAATGTCGTCGACGACCCGACCCTCCGTGACGCCGTCCTCAATGCCGTCGAGGATGAGCCAGAGCTCTTCCTCGATGAGATGACTGCTGTCTTCAACGCGCTGACGGCAGGCGTAGACGGGGCTGTCGAGGTATCCCCGGCTTCGGTCAGCCGAATGTTATCCCGAAACGGCTACACGAGGAAGATTTTTGAGGATGCCTTTTTCACTCGCAACGAGGCCGAGCGGGTTGCCTGGGTTGCCTCCCAATGGCAAATCCCGCTCACTGGCCGCTTCTTCATTGATGAAGCTCACCGGGTGGGGCGGGCGGCCGAGCGTCGGTGGTCGTGGTCAGTGCGCGGTTCGCGGTCCGAGTGCTACGTCGCGTCGTCTGCGGGGGCGAGGACCAGCTTTTTTGTCGCGATAGCCCATGAATGTGTGCTGGACTGGATGATTACGTGGCCTCCCCCGGGGCAAACGGCGGATGACTTTCTTTCGTTTGTTACTTCGTTTGTGTAACCGCGTATGCGAGCGTGTGTGTCGGGAGAGTGGAGTGTCCAGCCCGAGCGCTGTGTACTGGTGCTTGACAATGCCCGCATTCATGAGAGCGTGGCGTTGACGAGACTGGGAGCCCCTGGGGTGTTCGTTCTGCTCATGCCTCGCTACTCGCCCGACTTCAACCCCATTGAAGATTTGTTCTATGTGGGCAGCAGCTGGCTACGTCGCTGGTCATCGCCAGACCAGTTCAACGCGTGGACCATGAACACCATTGAAGCCATGCTTCTTCATATCACTGGCGCCATTTGTCGCGAGTTTGTGAAGGCGGCCGCTCGGCGCTACAACATCTACATACCCTAGCACAATAGAGCCTGAGAGCACTGCAACAAAAAGGCAACACTTCAACAACGGCCACGAGAAAAATGAGCACAATGACTGGCCCCACACCTCTTCCTTCCTGCAATAGAGCCCAAAACACATCCAAAAACCCCCCAGTAATCACTGGGGACCTCGCACATATCCTGTAGAGCGGAAGCTCCAAGCGTCTGTCACTTGGTCGGATGCGTTTCGCGGGGGGTCTAAAGGGAAATCAGCTTGGCTCTGGCTGTGAGCTGCCGCTGGCAGTCTTTGTGTGCTCATATTGGAGCTGCCAGATCCCTCTAGATGTTTCTGAAGACAGAATAGCACGGAGAGCTCCCAAAGAAAAGATCGTCCAGAGGCCCGTTCCGTCCCGTTTCTGACGAATATGGACGTGGGGCGCATGGAAGACGTGCTCAAAAACGCGTTCTGAGAACATAAATGGGCTCCTCACACGTTCTTTGTCCGTGCTGGTATGGGGGGACCTCCCAAATATGTGTCACCGCGACCGCCCAAAGCGTCGGTCACTTTGTCGGATGTGTGTCGCGGGGAGTGGAAAGCGGAATCAGTATAGCTCTGGCTGTGTGCTGTCGCTGGCAGTCGTTTTGTGCTCATATTGGAACTGTCAGGTCCCTCTAGATGTTTCTGAAGACAGAATGGCACGGCGAGCTCCCAAAGAAAAGATCGTCCAGAGTCCCTTTAGGTCCGGTTTATGCCGAATATGGACGTGGGGCGCATAGAAGACGTGCTCAACAACGCGTTCTAACAACAGAAATGGGCTCAGCACATGTTCTGTATACGACTGACAGGGCCACCCCACAGCCAGAGTTATACTGATTTCCCTTTCGACTCCCCGCGACACACATCCGACAAAGTGACCGACGCTTTGGGCGGTCGCGGTGACACATATTTGGGAGGTCCCCCCATACCAGCACGGACAAAGAACGTGTGAGGAGCCCATTTATGTTCTCAGAACGCGTTTTTGAGCACGTCTTCCATGCGCCACACGTCCATATTCGTCAGAAACGGGACGGAACGGGCCTCTGGACGATCTTTTCTTTTGGGAGCTCGCCGTGCTATTCTGTCTTCGGAAACATCTAGAGGGACCTGACAGCTCCAATATGAGCACAGAACGACTGCCAGCGGCAGCTCACAGCCAGAGCCATGCTGATTTCCTTTTCGACTCCCCGCGACTCACACTTGAGCAAGTCACGGACGCTATCGAAAGTCAATGCGACGCATACGTGGGATGTCCCCTTATACCCGCAGGGACGTCGAACGTTTGCTGAGACCATTTTTGTTGCCAAAAAGCGTTTTTGAGTGCGATTTCCATGCGCCATTCCATGATATAGACCTGTCCTGTTGTTTGTGTGCTTTCTCTGTGAGAACCCTGGCATGCTTGCTGATATTGATTGCGTTGCGTGCACTGTTTCTGGGGGTCTGTCCTCTACGACCTTTCGTGCAAATATGGTTCTTGACGACACTTGAGGAGCGTTGCGTGCCTCCGAGGTGTTCTTTTGAAAGAGGGGAATGGTCGTTTTGCTTGTTGCACTGGGTGGACATTGTGCAGCTTGTTGTATTGCGGCCGGAAGGTTGGAATATATCCGCTCGAAGGACGATACTGCTCCCCAGAGGAGTCAGGCATCGGGTCTTCGAAAACGCGGCTCATGATGTCGTCGCCTAGGCGCAGTTAAGTGATGAAGTGGCGCAGAGAGGCACGCACGGCCGGCACGGTCAGACACACACTCGCCGCACACTCCATCAGCTCGTTACACACGTGCTCCCGGGTGAGCTCACGACAAGTGACCGATGCACCCGTGTACATCCTCCCAGGCCCAATACACTGTGCCATGGCCGCCTTCACTTTCGACAGCTCGAGGCAGTCCGGGAGCGCCACGTACCGCTGAGCGGCCCGCTTCAGCTCCTTCCCTTTCACGTGAAAGACAGGGCTTAAGCTGCTCAAAACTTCCTCATCAGCGAGCGAGCGGCCGCCGCTCAGCCCGACCTCCTTGTTGCAGCGCCGGGCGCCAGAGCGTGTGCTCGCCGAGTACTTTGGCGCTTTCTTGAACGCCTCCTCCAGGGACGCCAAGACGGTCGCTGCCTCGCCTCCTTCCGCTACAGCAGAGCCCAGGGGGGCTGGCACGGCTTGAGCCGAGCCGCCCGTTGGATGGGCGGCCGCATCAGCAGCAAAGTCCCCCATGGCGTGCGCCGCCGGACGGGATCAGCCCTCGTCTTTCAGCACAGCCGCAACGCGTCCCGCCGTCCGCACCGCCGGGGACGCGGCCACTCCGCCCAAAACCGTAAAATCGATAAAGTTTGATGGCCGAGAGTGCAAATCCAAACGATTGCCGTCCTTGGGCGTCATTTCGGCCAGCGTTCGCTTGTGCCCGCGGGTCGCGTTGGTCAGCTCGCCTACGGTGGGGACGATCCCCCGCATTTTAGGCTGCAGGCGCGCTTGCATAGCGCCCATCTTAAAGAAAAAGCATGACCAGCGAGGGGCCGCGCCTCCCTGAATTAAGACGTTCACGTTGTCCGGCTCGTGCCCGACCTCTTCGCACACATCGCAGGCGGCCGAGCACCTCCCGCACGAGCACTTCTTGCAGCCGCACTTGACGTTGCTTCTGTATTTGATTGAGCAGCGCGGGGCCATGTGACCATCGAGACGGTGGACCCCACACGGCCGCAGGACTTTACGCACTGCTTTGAGGCACAAGAACACCGGCATGCATTCAATCAAAAGATACAAAAAAAAGACAGCGCCACAAGAAAGTCCAAAATCATATCACAACCAGTGAGATAACGTCCAACCTGAATCGAGTGACCAGCTGTAATGCCGCGCGACCATACGGTTGCGATCCACAGCAGTCTGAAAGCCATGCAAGCACGGGGATACAAATGCAGTCGGGTATGTGCGAACCTGCATTGCCCGCTCCTGCAGCAGAGACCGTGTCGGAGTCATTGGAAGACATGGTGCGACGCGGAAAAACGCACGCGTGCGTGGGTGGTGCAGGGCGCGAGTTCGTGGCACGCTTCGGGAGGGGGGAGCGGCTGGTGGCGGTGGTCGTCGGTAATGTCGATCAGCGCCGACGTCGGGCGCCGACGTCGAGCGCCGACGTCGAGCGCCGACGACGAGCGCGGTCTGATTTCGCCGGCAGACCACACTGTTCGTCACCTCAATTGGGATGGAGCATTTTTAGGAGCTAACACGAAATATGAAAACTCATGTTTGAAAAGAAAACTACCGTTCTTGTTCTTGTTCTTGTTCTGGACCGGAAAAATTGGGAAGAGTGCAATATCTGGAGCAGTTCCTTCGCCAGACCGAGCTGATCAAGCGGTCACTTTGGCTGGACGACGAACCAACGTGGTGGTGCTCAGACACGGTACAGGGAGGATCGGTGCGTGTGGCGCGACGACGCCCACGCCACGCCACCGGCAGCCGGCTGTCAGGCCCGCCCGGTCGTATGGGCCGGCACCTGGTGGCGACGGAACGCAGTCTGCATCGGACGTGATCGCCATCATCAACGATGGGCGGCGGGTTTTAACTAGTCGAGTAGGCGGGCTGACAGCTTCTCAGCTGCGGATGCTTCTCTTGACCTTAGAACGCACTGGATCAGACCATATTCCGGGCTTTGACCGGATGGAAACCCTGAGTCAGTGTCGTGGAGGCTGTGGCGACGTAGAGGCCATTGACTCGCTACTGGCCTCAGCCGTAAGAATTTCGCGGAGCGAAGGCAGTGGGCCAACTAGTTCTGCCGACACTACAGCGGCAAGCTCCTTGTGAGGCAGGCTCTTGTGTCTCACGCATGAAAGGGCCCGAAGACCAGCCTTCCCCCCGTGTTGCGTTCCGCCCCGCCCCGTCACCCGCCACATCTGCCGCCCGGCCACCTGCTCGAATCCTGAACGCCAGGGCCCTGCCCCGTGAACCCCTCACGAATGCATCGGCTGCGTCAAGCCCACGCTGGCGGCCGCCCGGGCGGAGACTCCCGCCTGCCGCGAAGCGCCTCGTCTTTTCTCTTTCACGTATTTTATTTAGGATATGAGTCGCCGACTCAAATCCCAAGTAGATACGGATATAATGCACGGGTATATTCGCCTGGGATATATCCATGACACCTTCTTGTTCTTATACCTCCAGTCCTTCCAAAAAAAACCTAGCACTCCGCCGATATCAAAATTGCATCCCACATGTTCCTGGTTTCCTGCAAGCGAAGCTTCAATTGAGTGACGTGTTCCAGAAAAAGTGTCAAAGTTACTTCTGTGCTCAACAGATTATTGGTGCTCCATCACACACGGCAACGCATGACGGCCACGAGCTCTACAACGCCTTCTCTGGCCGCCCACCTCGAGGGGCCACGCCCATTGGCCAATTTGGCTGTTCCACCAGTGGGGCGCGTGCCATGTGTCACACGTCCCGTGTCGATGACCAAAGGGCGGAGCCCAGCCCGTCGCCCACTTCAGCTGACAGCGCTGTGCGAGGAGGACAGAGACCAGTAGATCTCGTCCTCCGTGCCATTTCGGAACGATGGCAAGTCCATTGTGAAATCATCGGGAATCGCAGCATGTTTTGAGTTTATCTTGATCCCTGAACGATGGCCCGACGGCTGAAATAAATACACGCTGTTGATTTCTCTTGTCGCCTTTGCCATGGCTGCCCTTGTGGATCTTCCTGGTTGGGGG
>Ga0209093_1000336_pt1 | contig 24931 bp, 35 predicted proteins | sample SidtaG_4_FD_187450 | JGI IMG/M metagenome (GOLD analysis project Ga0209093, IMG submission 187450) | Marine algal microbial communities from Sidmouth, United Kingdom - Sidmouth_Male1 metaG (SPAdes) (version 2) | ecosystem: Host-associated > Algae > Red algae > Unclassified | place: Sidmouth...
CGCCCCCCCCCCCAGCGTTATAGTTGCCTCCCTGTTTTTTCGCCTCCATCGTTGTCATTGTGAGGAGAGACAAGATTAGAAGAAGAAATAAGAAAACCTCATTTGCATTGCTCTGACGGAGCTGTTGTGTTTTTTCCCTGTCGAGCTCATCAAGAAGCGTTCTCCAGCCATGACATGGTGCTTGTGAACATCTCTGCCACCAGCCACCTCTGTCGACCATGCCAGGCACAGCGTTTTCCGCCCAAGTTGGGGTAGAGAATATGCCGTGGGCCGTTCCGGAGGACCAAATGAAATGAGACTGACGGCCGTGTTCCCTCATGTGCACACCTCTGGTGACCACCGGAGGCAGTCCGAGTTGCGTGGCTTGACCCAGGCTCGGAGTGAACAGGCGCTTCGAAGATGGGCGCGCTGTGCAGGGTCCTGTATCGTCCACAGAAGGCGCATCGTGTCGAGCTGTCAGCAAATCCGCGGCTGGATCAGACTTGATAGGCTCACAGCCATGTGAGCATTCAGTCGCTAGTCTTTTGCGTCAGCAACTCGTGCCAGAAGGAGCACCACTTGTGGTCCTGTTTTTCGGAATCACACGAAGACTGCTCCGCTGTCATTCATGGATAGCGTGCTGTGATTGGCCCAGTTGATTACAAGTTCACTCACACCACTATGCAGCTGGTGTCAGAAGACAGTTCTGAGTCAGTCTTGCTGGGTCGGTCGGCCCTCAGGGCCACAGACTCTCATGTCAAGTCCAAGGAGACACCCTTGGTCCCGGAATGACGCTTGCTGATAGAGCGCAGCCAAAACTGATAACGACAGTGGATGTGACAGGCAAGCGGATCACTTCCAAGAGGTCGATGAGTGGCTGTCAAGTCATGGGGACAGGACTCTTCCCGCACTCTTCAGACAGAGATGTGACAGTTCCCTGCGGTCTCGGTCATACGTGTCGCAGATGCAGTTCTCCGAGAAGTCCCTATGGTGCTGCTATTCTCAAATTCGTGGGATCTGCTATAGGAGTGCGGCCATAAGGACACCTCGGCCAAGTGTCCCACCTTGCCACAGTGCTAGCAAGGGAAATCTCCCGTCCTGGTTTTGAGACGAGGAGTGTCATCTCTCGGTCGGAACCGTCGGCGTGAGTTGCCGCCGCCGCCAAGAGTCTAGCCGTCCGGTTCCCCCGTTCGGACCGCATCCTGCCGTGCCCCGGCGCCTTGAGTCTGGGCGTCCACTGCCCCGACGACCGGACCGGGGGCGTCTCGCGGCGGATAACCCCGAGGCCCCCCCGAGACCCGCGGGGAGGCGGCCCTGCGAGCTTGCCGCCGGAGCCGAGTCTCGTTCGAGAGCACTTCTCGCTCCTTGGTCCGCACCTCACGCTGGTCAGGCCGTAACCAGCGGCGTTCGTCGCCCTTAGTCTGGGCGATGCGCGCTAGCTCCGCCATATTTATGCCGGGGGTGTTCTGCTCTCGACGAGTTGCGCGCGCGGCGCGGTCGACACCCTCCGCGAAGAGCCCCTTGAGCGCGCCCTCCCCGTACATGAACCCGCACTCGGTGTTGAGGCGGCGGAGCTGTTCGGCGAAGGACAACTTGTCCTCGTCGTCCCGTTGGACAGAGATGTTAAGGGTCTCGACGAGGGTTTCCACTGAGGCCTCATCGACGTGCCGTCGGAGCATCCAATTGATGAGCTCCAGGTAGAAAATGACCTCGCCGGGGTTATCCTCCGGGCGAGTTGGCATAACGAGCATCAACTCCGACTTGAGAGGTTCCTTCGTAGAGTCTTGAAGGATGTATAAGGCCTCGCCTTCGGAGATGTAGTTTTCGTCACAGGCCTTGGCGAACGTTCGCAAAAACTGGAGGAACTTGGCCGGGGGAGAACCGTCCCACTCGTCGTGTACCCCGAAGGACTGTGCCACATCCTTCTTGCGCCGACCGAGAGTACGGGCCTGGCCCTGCGTGAAGGCAACCGACGTGTTGTGCAACGCGTAGGTCTCGCAATCGAACGTAATCCGGTAGTACGGGTGGCTCACCACAATCTTGGGGGGAAGAACCAGAGTCGGCGGCGGCGGGGTCGCATGGGTCGGCCACCCCTCCGCCTCCGTACCGGCTGCGAGGGAGAGTTCCGGCAGGAACCCCGGGTCAATACCCCTGGGTAACTCGCGCGACCCCCCCCCGCCTCGTTCATCCCCCTCCGAGCCCGGAGTTGGTTGGGTCCTCGGGTCAGTACCTAGAGTACCGTCCCTCACCGTTGAAGTCGTGGAGGTAGCGCGGAACGCACCTAGTAGGGCCTCAACGGCCGACTCGTCCCCCGAGCGGGAGACGTCCGTGGTTGAACACGACGACGAATCGTCGCGTGGACGCCGACGGGAAGAGCGCCAGGCTCTGCCCGGGCGTTCAGCAGGTCCGGGCGAAGAGCCCTTCAACATCGTAACTAAAGAACGGGTAAATTCAGACCAAACAACCTCGGCAACGGCGTCTCGCCACTCGAGACCCCGGCCTTCCCTGGCACCCCGTGAGCCTGGGGGAGCACAAATAGAGCTCTCACCCGCAGGCTCCCGTGCCGATTCTGGCATCACCCCCCCCTCCCAAGCACCGAGAGGGGATCTCCCACCGGGCCCGAGGGCCGGGGGACCGATACTGTGGGTCCCGGCGCTGTGCTCGCGAGCCGGGGCACCCTTTGCACTCCGTGCACCTGGCGGAGCACGACTAGAGCTCCCACCCGCAGGTTCCTGTGCCGGTTGTGGGAAAGACCCACAACCCCACGTTGTTACTTCAGGCGGCTGTCCTCCGCCGAAATGAGTGCCAGCACCCATCGGGGCCGCCTCGGGGTGAGTAATACCCGAGGTGGCGCCCGATGGAGGGAGAGTCCCAGTCAGATCGAGGCCCGGGGGCACGGGCTTGAGCAAAGTCCGCTGCCCACGGGCACCCACATCCGTGGTGCCCGCAATGGTGTGTCAATCGTCAACCGAGGATCCGGCTCCTGGGGGGGAAGTCCCATCCCTCCCGAAACCAGGAACCTCGACACCAGGGGGGTCTCCATGCCCCCCCCCATCGGCCATAGACCCGGCCGGACTCATCCAAGCCTGGCGTTGCCGGGCGCCGCGTGCAGCGCTAGGCACCACGGAGAGGAGGACCAACTAGGTTTCCCCCGACGCGGGTTGGCGCACCGCCATCGCCCCGAGGAAGATTGAGTTGCCTTGCTCCCCTGCTGCTCCATAAAATGAGACAACACGCCCAGCCAGCCCCACCCAGTTGGGGGGAAGACGAGCCAGACTGTGTCGCCGGGTAGTCCTGTCGGGGCATACCCGCCCCGGAGGGAAACCCTGAAGAGCACACACGCACGGCGTCGGCCGGGGGAGCACGCCCCGAGCGGCAAACACGAGTTGTGCGACCGGAAGTGTATGTCGCATTACGCGGCCCTGTTCACGTCCCTTGGCCGGCCAGGAGGTCGATCGGGTGCCGGGCGACGCGGATGACGTGTCACGCCCCGGTTCGGACATGTGGCGCTGTCTTTTCTGGTTGGGATCGTGATTGATTGTGGGTCGTTCGCATTTGTATGTCAATTGCTTGAATTTTCGGCTTTTCAGTAGGGGGGTCCACTGGTATGGATCCCCAGATCTCCCCATGGGGAGGCTACTGCGTGGGATTTGGGGACATTTGGGCCCGCTTTCTCGGTTGGCTTAAGGGGACAGCGGGGCGCCCCTAGCCCGGCTTCCCCACATATTGTCAACTGCGTTCTCACCTTCTTCCTCCCTCTTCGCGCCTTCGGGTGTTTTCCTAGGTGACCATGTCACCGGGCGAGAGTAAAGCAAGGGCGTGCAGGTGGGTTCCCTCAGCTGGGCAGGTGTCCGTATCTGTTCTTCTGTGGGCTGGGGTGACGCGGCGTTTTATGCGACAACTTGGTGGAGCAGCGGGGATTTCTGGCTGATATCCGGTGCCGGTACGCCTGTAACGGGCGATACCTCGTCGTTCACGTCTCACAAGGGCTTGTTCCGGTTTCTCCGGCTCCCGTTTGGTCTGGTGAACGCGCCAGTCTCCTTCCAGCGGGCTCTTGACATCAGCTTGTCCGGCTTACGGTGTTAAACGTGCCTGGTGTACCTGGACGACGTGATCGTCTTCTCCCGGACCGTGGAAGAGCACATCCGGCACCTCCGTGAAGTCATCCTCATGCTGGAAAAGGCCGGTGTCTCACTCGAACCCTCAAAGTGCCACCTGTTCCAGCAAGAAGTCGAGTTTTTGGGGCATGTTGGCCGTCCAGGTCAGCTGCTGATGAACCAAAAGAGCGTCAAGAGCCTGGAACACGCGCTTTGCCCGGGTAACCAGACGGAGCTCAAGAGCTTCCTGCGCATGTGTAACGTGTACCGGCGTTTCATCAAGGATTACGCGCTCGTCGCCAAGCCCCTGACCAAGCTCACCAGCAAGAAACTCCCGCACGTGCTCCCTCCTCTGGATGCCGCCCAGCTGGAGGCCTTCGAGTGCCTGAAGGAGCGCTTGGCGTCGACCCCGATTCTGGCGCTCCCCCGACGTGCGGGTCTCTGCATACAGGATACCGTCGCCTGCGCCGTCCAAATCGGCTGCAACCTCCTGCAGCAAAAAACGGACAAAAGCATCGTCCCGGTCGGCTACTACAGCCGGGGCCTCATCTTAGTCGAGAAGAACTACTCCACGACCGACCGAGAATTCCTGGCCGTGGTCTGGGCATGATTTCTTCTCCGCCCATACATCGAGGGACAAGAGTTCCTGATCCGGACGGACCATTCCAGTTTACGCTGGCTGCTGGACATGGACAGTGCCCGAGGATGGGTCGCTCGCTGGCCCCTCCGGCTGTCGGAGTTCCGGTACAAAGTATGCACCAGACCGGGAAGAATGCACCACTGTGCCGACGCCATGTCGCGTCTCCCGACGCTGGCACCGGATCGGTCAGTCATCCCGGAACAGATTCCCTGCCTCGCTCGGGCTGACTCCTCCCGTGGCTGGGTGCCGCCCAACTACGGTGAGCCAGACAAGGAACAACCGGTCACGCTCGCGCGCATGCTCGGCGCGCAGAAGAAGGAACAACGGTGCCAAGATCTACGGGATAGGATGGACGAGAACGAGCTCTCACGCTATTCGGAGAGCAAGGAGGAGCTCCTCGTGCATGTGGCCCCCCTAGCCGGGGCTGTTCAAGTGAAATTCCCGTTCATCCTGCGCCAGGACCTCCTCCGGTTGGAACACAACGTGGTGCGCGCCGGTCATCCCAGGGTAAATAGGATGTACGCCGCCAGTGGGCGCCACTACCACTGGGAGTCCATGGCCGCGGACGTGTACTATTGGGTGGCCAGTTGTGTGTCTTGTTCCCGGAACACGATTGCACCAAGGCGACGCACGGCGATGCTCAAATTGTTGCTGGGGACGGATCCCTTCGCGAGCTTGTCTATGGACCTTCTCGGACCCTTGACAGAGACCAAGACTGGAACCGTCTTCCTCCTGATCATCGTCGACCGGTTCTCCAAGCTCGGACGAGCCATACCCCTGGCTGGCATCACCGCTGTGGCGGTTTTCGGCACCACCAATTTGGTTCGTCTTCCAGCCGAAGTGACCTCTTGATCAGGTCGGTCCGTCGAAGGCGCTGCCCGGGAAATCGACCCACAGCCCAGCCTTCCCTCACCGGGAGGAGAGGATCACTGCAAAGCCCAGGGGGGGAATCGTAGTCCAAAGCACAGCTGGTTTTATCAAACGGCGATGGGGACGGTCTCCCGACGGTCAATAAACCCCTCCCCAACTCGAGCGCCAGCGGCCAAAGTAGCCACCCCAAATGCGCCAAACAGATAAATCCCTCCATTGCCAAAAGTTCAAACAAGTAGTAGGGGGGTTAGGAAAACCACAAGGGGAAAACCCCGCCTCCGACCAGATCCGATCTCCCTGAGATTCGGCCTGGTCATTCCCTTGCTGGCCCGGATCGGGATATTTTTGGGGTGCCCCCGGGGGTGTGCAGTCCACAGCTGAGGGGCCACACCCCTTCCAACCGCGGAGCCCCGGACCGCCACACAGACCCCTCGTCGCGTGACGTGGCGTCCCCGCCGGTCCCGCGACGACCACGAGGACGGGGGTCCGACCCGGCCCCCTGGCAGGGTTCCGGCAATAACCGTCGCCCCCCCCCTCCCCCCCCAATGCTCGCCCCAGAGGGGTTCTCGAGGTCGGTCCACGGCCTGGATCGGGCCCAACCCACACCCGCGTGGCGTTGCGCACGGCGCGCGCTGGTGTCCCGCGGCCCCCACACCCCCGCGACCCCCCGTGACGCACGCCGGCTGAACCCCTCCCCGAGGGCCCACACGCACACCCCGGTCTCACTCCCCCACCACGTGCGACTCCCCGACTCCTCCCCACCACCCCGCGACGTAACCCATCCGCGATGGCTGCGACGCTGTGTTCGCTGGCTCGTTCCTCCTCCCACCCCACGACGTGCCGTCCACCCCGCCCCCCCCGTGGTGCCCGTCGTTTCTTGCTTCTGTCGGCCCTCGCCCCCCGCCCCCCCCTCTTCGTGGTGAGCGCCACTCCCTCGCCGGCCCGAGGACCCGAAGGCCGCATGACTACGATGCGTCCGCGTCCGCGTCGTCCTCCGTGATAGCCGACGAGGAGATGAGGTCCACCACCGCCGTGGGCCCCCTGCCCGTCTTGACCGACCCGTCGACGTGGGCGCTGGCATGGGCGCGCGAGGAGGCACGCCCCGACAAGGACGACACTCTGTCCCACGCGACGTTCCGGGGCATCGACCCGACGCGTCCCGCCAACTCCCGCGCCAAGCAGATCGCGGCGATGCCCCACGCCCTTGTTCCGTCCTTGGATGACCGAGCCTCGTAGATAACCGTGGTGCGGCGTAGTCGCGAGGTGGAGTACCGCCGGTTGTACCTGGGATTCCTGTACGACGCCCCCGAGGACCCGCCGTTGGGTCCGATCTTCGACTACATCTTGACGTCCCCGCCGTTCATCGACGTGACCGACTCGGAGGGTCCCACGACGGCCCAGTTGACGACGGCCCGCAACCATCGGGGCGGGCTCACTGGCCAACTCTTGGGTTGGCACCAAGCGGAGTACTCGAGTTGCGCCGGGGCGACCCGCTCGCGTTTCTACCGGCCGACCCCCGCGTGGTGGTCCGGGGTGGAGGTCTCATACGGCTGCATGGCGGAGCTCCCGTGGGTACACGCGTACGCCGCGCACGACCTCCACGCCGGGCGGCGGACCCCGTGGGCCATCTTTCATAGCGAGTGGGCCCTCGAAGCGGCCGTCGTACTCCTCGAGACCCTCCAGAACGGTCGGGTCTTGTGGCGGTTCCCTCTTCGACTCCTCGATTGGATCAGCTCCTTGGGCCCCGCCAACATCTGCGTCGGTCCGGAGGGTCCTGACGCGGAGGCGACCGCCATCCTCGGGGCGTTGTTGGACCTCGCGGACAGACTTCCCGACACGGAGGCGTTCCGCCAGAGCCTCCGCGCCCGTAGCACCGACCGCCGGGACCGCCAGGGTTGGGTCTGGGCCGCCCTCGAGATGGATATCAACGGGACGTGCGTCAAGGTCGCCGAGGACATCCGCCCCTTCGACTTGCCGTATACCGCGGGTATCCTCGCGGCACGCAGCTACGGAGACGCCCGGGGGGGTTGGACCGCCCCTGTCTCAACTGCGCGAAGCCCTCGCTACCCCGGGGGTGGGACAGCGCCGCCTGCGTCTTCCGAGGTCACCGGCGCCGCGGGATCATCCCCGGCCAGTCCGTCGTCGTCTGCCTCGCCTGCCGCCCCCTCCGTGAGCAACTCGTTGGGCAACCGCATTGTCTCGTTCGACCCCGTGGAGCACCGTGACATCCCCGACGCCGCCTTCGACCAGTTGGACCACGTCCCCTCGGATCGTGTGCCGCAGGGGTTGGCACATGTCGTTGCCTGCGACCCCGGGGAGCTTCGCGGTTACACGACGGGAACTTTGATGGCCTGCTTGTGTCACACCGTTGTCTCCCTCGGGGAATCGATTGCGCAGTGGGCCCGTGACAGCGCCGGGGTCCCGCCCCACCAAGTGGAGGAGTTGCTTCAGCTAGTGAGTCGGCGCAACGCCCGCGCGGTCCTTCTCCCCGAGACCAGTGTGGCTGCCGGTGGCGTGAGCCACCGCCAGCAGCACCAGCGGGACCTCGACGTCTACCACGAGGAGCCGCCGGCGCAGCGCCCCCGAGGTCCGCCCGGCCTAGAGGGCGGTGCACCATTGTCGGGGCATCGGTGAACCAGGAGGAAAGCTACGACAAGAGGGCGGGGATCACACCACGGGGGCTGAAGCTGTAGCTCTTAGTGTCAGGGGTGCCGTAGTGTCGACGGTGTCGTAAGGCACGTTTGCGACCAATAAACCTTGCGTGGGTCGTTTGCGTATCACTCACGGAAGCGCCTACTGTTCAGCGAGTCAGATCCCAATCCCGCATTGCGGCCCGCCATTCGACAGGTTCATACTGGTCAGCCGTCTCGTGCCGCCTCCCCCCGTGTGTGTCCAAACGATCCGGTCGACTTGGCCCGGTCTTGAGCCACGGGGAGGACCACCATCCCGTGTTACGGCAGTGGTGGTCGCCATCGCGGCCACGTGCCCCCACCCGGACACGTGTCACGGCCAAAGGTCTGCCACGACTCGAAACTAGGAAGCCACGTGTCCCCATGCGGGAATCCCCTCAGGCGAGGAAGTCAACGACCGACCCAGCTTGTTCCACTCGTATGCCCGCACGCCGCATGTACTGGTGGACCTTGCGCAGACAGAACCGGCTGGCCAACTCGAGGGTGTCCTCCTCGGGGTTATAGCCACATCAGCGGGTCCACAAGCGTAGCGTGCCGTCGGCCGCGACCTCGTGCCCCACGATGGCCTCCCAGACGAAGTCCTTGCCCGTGTGCTGGTGCCCCTCTGGGACTACAACATCTTGGGGCACCCCGAAGGTTTTCAGGAGCGTGAGCGGGTCCCCTGGCGGCCCCGGCACGGCCGTCACGTAGTCGCTGCTTACCGTCTCCGGGTAGCCGCCGATGTCCAACGAGAACGTGCCCTCCCCGCGGGTCAACACCTTGAAGTGTCCGGCTGCGCGGGTCCCAAGCTTGTACTTGGTTCGCGCGTGACCATCGACGAAGACCCAGTCCCCCGCTTGGACGTACGTGTTGACCGGCCTCACGCGGAAGTCGTAGTTCTTGTTGTACCGCCGCTGTGCCAGCATGAGGGACCGTCGTACTTTATGGATGAGGTTACGTAGCCTCGCCCGGATGACCTCGCGGATGGCCCAATGGCTACCTTTCGTCTCCTCGGGCGTCGGGGACCCGACCATGCGCTCCACGGAGAGGCTCCGTACCCGCTCGGGGGTAACGAACTCAAGGGGTGCCACCCCGGTGCTCTGCTGCGGCCGAGTGTTGTAGGCCAGCGTCAGCATCGACACGAGGTCGTCCCAACTGTCGTGGTAATCCTCGACGTACGTCCGCAGCTGCCCCACGATGGTTCGGTTATACCGTTCCACTTCGCCATTGGTCTGCGGATGATACGTCGTGGAGTACCGGTTGGAGATCCCGAGGAGTAACTAAACCCCTTGGAAGAACGTAGAGCGGAACTGGGGGCCGTTGGCGGACAACACCGTCGCAGGGGGTCCAGGGGCCGCCACCCAGTAGTCCAAACATGCCGCCGCGATGGTCTCTGCGTCGATCCGCTCAAGGTAGATGGCTCGCGTCAGCTTGCAGAAGCGCTCCACGATGACCAACAGGTGTTCATTCCCCGCCGCGATTTGGGGGAGGGGGCCGAGCAGGTCCAAGCACAGATCCGTCAGCGGTTCCGTCGGGGGGAATGTCTTCAGGTAGTTTGTCTTGCTCCGCTTGCCCACGCGGTTCCGCGCGCACTGCGTGCAGTTGGGCACGAAGACGTAAACTTCCACCATCATAGACTCCCAATAAAACCACTGTCGCATCGATGTGTACATCTTGTTTGCCCCCGGGTGCCCGGCTTGCGGAGGGTAGTGTCCCCGCATCATCACCCCGTAGCGCATGTGGGTCGGCACGTAGACTTGCGCGGCCCCGTCCAGCGGCGCCTTGCGTACCAGGAGACCGTTCGGATCCTCGCGAGACCGAGACTTGTCGCTGCTGTCCATGGCCGCTCGGACCTCCTTGCACCGTCCGTCTTCCGCTTGGCCCTCGAGGAACTCCGCGAGCGGCAGGGGGGATATGATCCCTCCCTTCGTTTGCGGTGGTAACTGCCACGCGGCCGACGAGCTGCGTAGCACCAAGCAAGGTACCGCGTCGGGCATCGCCCCGTCGTCTACTGCGGGTGTCGAGATGCGCGACATCGTGTCCGCCGCGTGGTGGGATGCACCCGGTCGCTTCTGCACCATGTAGTCGAACTTCACCAAGCGCAGCCGCCACCGCGCCAGTCTCCCATGGGCACCATCCATGTGTAGCATCCACTTGAGTGCCGCGTTGTACGTGCGCACCGTGGAACACGTCCCCTCGGTATAGGGACGGAGGAGGAGGGAGGCCCACACCACCGCGAGGCACTCCCGCTCCGTCGTGCTGTAGTTCCGCTCGGCTGCGTTAAGGGAGCGACTCCGATAGCCCACGGGTCGCGTAGATTCCTCGGGTTGCTCTTGCAGCAGCACCGCCCCGACTTTCTCCGCGCTCGCATCGGTGTCCAACGTGTAATCCCCATGCCGCCGCGGTAGGGCGAGGATGGGTGCCTCCGTGAGTCTCCTCTTGAGCTCCTCGAATGCCCCCTACGCCTCGTCGGACAGCGTCCCCCATCGGCTTGGCCGCTTGGAACGTGTCATCGCGGCCAGCGGCCGTGCCATTTGGGCGTAGTCCTTGACAAACCTCTGATAAACGTTTCACATCCAGAAGAAGCTGCGCAGGTCCTTCTTGCAACGCGGGGGAGACGCCTCCTTGAGCCCGCGGATGTTCTTACCCTGCACCTGCAGCTGCCCCCGGACTACTATGTGGCCCAAATGCTCCACCTCTTCTTGGAACAAATGGCATTTCTTAGCCTTGAGGGAGACGACCGCGCCACGACGTGCCGCGAATACCTCCCGGGGGTGTTCCACGTGCTCCCCCGCCGACTGCGAGAAGACGATGATGTCGTTGAGGTACACGAGGCAGCCCTTCCACTTGAGCCCCCCGAGGATCATGTCGATGGCCCGTTGGAAGGTCGCTGGGGGGTTCTACAGACCAAAGGGGAGGCAGATGTAGCGATAGGCCCCCTCGCGACAGACGAAGGTCGTCTTGTTGCGATCCTCGTCCGCCACGGGGATTTGCCAATACCCCGAGTTGCAGTCGAGCGTGGAAACCACCTTGGCATCCCCGAGGAAGTCGATACAGTCGTCGATGCGTGGCAACAGGTACACGTCCCGTACCGTCACCTTGTTAAGTTGTCTATTATCGACGCAAAACCGCATTGTCCCGTCGGGTTTTGGGACCAGGACCCCGGAGAGGGCCCACTCTGCACTCGAGGGCTCGATAACCCCGAGGTCCCGATTCCGTTGCACCTCCTTCGAGATGACCTCCTGCCAGGCGGCCCGGTAAGGTCAGCCCCCCCGCGGCCGTGCCCCGGGGGTCAGCTCGATCCGAGCCGGGATGAAGTCGACCTTGGCGCGTTGCCCCGCCCATAACGCATTGTACCCCTCGAGGAGGTCGTCTACGTCACCACGAAGGGCGTCGGGGACACCCTCCCAGTGGACTTCCGGCTTGGGGTACGTCTTGTCCTGTAGGTGAGGTGGGGGCTGTCCTTCGTCGATCCCCTCCTCTGCTCGGGGGCTCGTATCGGCCTCCTCGTCGGGCTTGCCGAGGGTGTCCGGCCCGATCGTCAAGACTGACCCCGGTTCCCCTTCATCTGCGACGCTGTCAAGCGGTCCATTGTAGGCCTTCGCTGTTCCGACGACAGACCCCTTAGTTCGGCGGACGGGCGCGTCCCCGATGTTCGTGAGGTAGAGGGACCGCGGGGTGCCGGGGGTGAACTCCACGATGGCTTTGTGCAGAAGTACCTTCCGTCGGCTCCTTTGGACCGGGCGTTCCCGCACTAGGTGGACCCCCTTGACACTGCAGCACACGTGAACCGCCTGGATGCACCGCGGGCCCACGGTTACCCCTTCTCGGGGCTGGATGGCCCCGATGTGGGCCTTCGGCTGGTTCCCTCGTCGGGGGGGTGCGGGCCGCGTATTCCTCGTCCAACTGCGCACCGCCACAGTGGTGGTATCGTGTCCCACCCGATCGTCTGTGTCTTGGGGGAAATGGTGTTTACGTAATTCCGCTGGAAGTCCCACCCGAGAATGAGCGGTACCAACAGCGCCTTGACCACAAGGAAGTCATACTCCATGGCGGTCCCCACGACATAGATGGTCAAGGACACCTCCGCGTTTACCTTGAGCAGTTGCCCCGAGGCGTCACTCACTTGGGTCCGGGGGGGCGCCCGGGGCGAGTACTCGGTCCACCCCTCGGGCAACATATCCGCGCGGATAACACTGCGTCCAGCTCTCGTATCGACCACCGCCCTCGTGGAGACGGGGATCTGCCACGGTGCCAACTGGTACGACTCTCTGATTTCAAAATTCTCGGTACGCAACAGCGACTGAGTCCCCTTGAACCGCGGGAGGTATCTCCGCCGACGACAGGGACATCGGGCCGGGACGGGCCTCGTCACGGTTACTCCCGGGGAGGCAAACGTGACACGACGGGGGGCAACCGGGGAGTTGGGGCGGACAGGGTGAGTTGAGGGGCATGGCGAGGCCACCCCCCCTAGGCGGTTCCCGCCCCGCGGCGCCCCCTGGACGGGGTTACCACCAGGGGCTCATGAATCTGCCAAATTTGTGACCACTAAGATATACTCAACACCAGCATTTTTTGAATCAGATAAGACTTTTGCCGCAACTTCTTGAATACGGATAAGATACATATCCGCAGCCAATACCAGAAGGATATCAATAAGAATACGGATTCTATCCTGAATATATCAGATTATTGAGCAAGTATGTCCGACAGGACGTACTTTCAAGACGTGTTGCCAAGAAAAAACAAGGAGCGGGTTGTGCTGCAAGTTGTGAACGCGGCCCAAGCCAGACCATGACCAGCAGTGAGCTTGCGAGAGTCAATGTGAGGCAAGGGGCTTCGGCTTTGGCGTCCATCTTGGTTTCTTGGTTAGCCTTCTGCCTTGATACTCGTTCTGATGTTTGTGAGCCTTACATGAGGGGCCGCGCGCGATGTTTGTCACAACCATTTACTGTCGAAGACAGGCCCTGAGTTTGCTCACTACTGTTCGGCACTTCTCGAACGTGTACCTGCGTCCTTTCTCCCGTCTTCGCGCATTGTGAGGAACCTGGCAAGTGAAGCTTCCTGAAGTGGTTGGATTCCTGCATCCCACGCATGCTAAGTCATTGGACTTGCGTTTATCCACTTTGGAGCCATTAAATAGCGGTACAATGCAGATAAGAACATGTAAAATCGGGCCCGTTATTTCTGAACATGAGTATATCCGAGTATATCTATCCAATATATCAGAACGCCAATTATTCATGAAAGCCCCTGGTTACCACGGGCGGGACGTCCCCCGCTTCCGTATTCGTTGATTCCACGCCGCCCAACAAGTCGTTCCAATGCAGAGCCACGACGGCGGTGCGATCCGGGGAGGCGACCGCCCCGCCGTTCCTCTGGCGGAGGAAGGTACTCCGCGAGGCTTTCACTATGTCCCGCTGCTTGTCCGTCAGAATGTTGCAGTCAGGTACTAGGTGCCCGCGTTTCAAACACATGTAGCACAACCGGGGACCCGTCGGGGCCTCCCGTCGCGGGTAGGGCGCTGCCCCGACGGTACGGAACCCCGGGGTATCCGACAGAAGTACCGCGACCACTTCGTGCGTATCAATGTCGTCCCCCTCCCACTGGGAGCTGAGGTGAATGATCGAGAGGCCCCGCGGCCCTGTCGACATCTGCCCCTTCCGCGATGATCCCCCAGGAGACCCCCGGTTGGCGAGAACCATGACGTCTTCGGCGGCCCGATATTTCCCCGCCACGTAGGTCGACAACTACTGGTAGCTCCGTTGCGCCGTGTTGTACACGAACGCATCCGTCCGAAGGTACTCTGGTAGGCCTTGGATCGACTGCTGCTTCATCGTCCTCTCGGAGTGGATGTTGACGCAAAGCTCGGGGAGGCTCCGTAGGCGTGTCGCGAAGGCGTCCACCCTCTCGTTGTCCACCAGCGTCGCCCGGCTAAACTTGTCCTGCGCCAACCCCAACGCGTGCGGCTCCGCGTAGGTCGACAACAGCCAATTAACCGCCGCGGCGAAGGACCCAAGGGCTCTTTGCCCGCCTCCAATGTCCGATCCCGCGAGGTTCCGAGTGAGCCGCGCCTCGGCGTCGCCCGGGAGGAAGATGGGAATTAGGTATAGACTCATCCCCTCCGACACGTCGTTGTCATCGCGGGCTTTGACGAACTTTCGAAGCCGCGAGAAGACCTTGAGGGGTTCCTTCCCGTTGAGCATTGGGGTACTCCCGAAGGAGAACTTCATGTTCTTGGCCGTACGGCCCTTCTTGCGAGCTTGCGACGCCCCGCAAGTCGAGTGACGGTTGCGCAGGCGGTAGGATCGGTAGTCGAGGACGCCCGCGAAGCGATCGTCCGGACATTCGAGGACAACCAACTTTCCGGAACCCGCCTCTGTCCCCACGCGGTCTTCGTGGTCGTCAGTTGTCTTCAGTGATGGCGAGGAAGATGTAGACCACGATGACGGCGAGGTAATACGATGACGCCGTGCCTTCCCTTTGCTGCTGCTCTTCCGCGTGTCCACTGGGGAATCCCCGCGCGGGGCATCTTGAGCGGAGCCCGCTGGGCTCGCCGCGATGACGCGAGAACCGTCGGCCAACAGCGACTCCTTTAACGTTGAAAACGTCGTATCCAGATGCGCCATCGCGGGGGGCGTCGCCGGACCCTGACCTTGATCTTCCAATCCCGTCCGATCACCGTGACGTCGAGGAAAAAAAATATCGGCCCCCTGTGGGACCCGTCGTGCCTTTTCGTCCACGAGATCCGCCAACGGTTGAGGCGGAGTGAAGGGAATCCCTGATTTACCCGGGGATTCCCCGGGTGCGGCGCCCGCTGTGATCACCGCGGGTGTTGCCGCCAGCATGCCGCTAGCGGTCGCGTCCAACTTAATGAGGTCGGGAGGCGACGCCATCGTGGTGGCCGTGCGGTAATTGACGACAGACCGACGCGGAGATCCACGTCGTCTTGACTCAACAGAGCAACCATCGATCGGGGAGCCGGCTACCCGATGCGGGCCTGGCAACGGCCAAAATCTCCTGCTGCTCCACCAGAAATTGTGGTGGTTCTCGGAACCACCACTTTGGTTCGTCGTCCAGCCGAAGTGACCTCTTGATCAGGTCGGTTCGTCGAAGGCGCTGCCCCGGAAATCGACCCACGGCCCAGCCTCCCCTCACCGGGAGGAGAGGATCACTGCAAAGCCCAGGGGGGGAATCGTAGTCCGAAGCACAGCTAGTTTTATCAAACGGCGATGGGGACGGTCTCCCCACGGTCAATAAACCCCTCCCCAACTCGAGCGCCAGCGGCCAAAGTAGCCACCCCAAATGCGCCAAACAGATAAATCCCTCCATTGCCAAAAGTTCAAACAAGTAGTAGGGGGGTTAGGAAAACCACAAGGGGAAAAACCCGCCTCCGACCAGATCCGATCTCCCTAAGATTCGGACAGGTCATTCCTTTGCTGGCCCGAATCGGAATCTTTTGGGGGTGCCCCCGGGGGTGTGCTGTCCACAGCTGAGGGGCCACACCACTTCCGAGTTTGCAACCCCCGACCGCCACAACCGCGAAGGACGTCTCGTCGGCGCTTTGCCGGGAATGGATTTCCGTGTATGGGCCCCCGGACCCAGTCCTGACGGACAACGGACCCCGGTTCGCCTTCCTGTTTTTCCAGGGTGTGTGCAACCTCATGGGCATCCGGGACTTGTACACGTCCACGTACCACCCGCAGACCAATGGACAGGTCAAGCGCTTTAACAAGACGCTCTTGGACATGTTCATGCACTACATCGATGACCACCACGATAACTGGGACGAGCTCGTCTCCGTGTCGGCGCTGGCGTACAGCTCGAGGCCTCGCCGGATTCAGTACTACGGGACCTTGTCGGTGACGGCGGCGCCGCCGGCGAGGCAGTGGGGGTACGAAGGCCGGAGGGGGTGAGCGACGCGGACGACGGTAGTCGCGGACAGAACGGGGGCGCGGGCACGGGGACGGCGGGCCCGCCTGTGGTCGCGGGTGCGAGCCTGCGAAGGGGCACGCCCCGCCGTCGCGCCCGCCGGGGGGTCCGGGCTGCCGCGGCCAGAGGGCGCGGCAGGCGACAGCCGACGGGGCGCAACGCGGCTGTTGCAGGGCGCTGCGCGCGAAACGGTCACTCCCCCTCGTCTGTAATGATCGGCTCGGGGGACTTGATAAGCATGGACGGAGTTATCGGCATTGATTGGTGACTGCCCATGTCAATTACGTTTCGGGAAATGGAGCCCGGGCAACGGTTTCCGCCCTTTTAGGACGAAGGGCGACGACGGTGGGAGGCCCGTGTTGGACTGTACTGCTCGTCGCAGGTTCCACTCGCAGTTCGCGGATGGATGATGGTCGGTGACCCCTATGATACCCCAGATGTTACATTTGCAACACGAGGTCAAGTTGCGCACATTCGTCTTGGGTCATCCTGGGACGCTACTTGTGGCATGTTTGGATCTGATCTTCGCTTTGCTCTAGTGGCTTTTGATTTGGTGAGTGATTCGATCTGGTGCGAGGGCGTGGGCGCCTGTGTGGGCGCGAGAGGGGGGAGCACTTGGCCCGGTGGGGACTACTCGAGAGGTGCTCTCGGTTGGGAGAAGCCGCAGAACCTCTGGACTACCAACAAAGCACGTTCGCACAAGCACACACAAGTTCAGACCACTCAACCACATCACCGTGGTCCCCCATCCCCTATCCCCACTGCGTTCCAACAGCACCGTCGACGCCGGAAAGTAAACCGTGTCTTCATGTCTTGGCGTTTCAATCGGCCCGACTTCCTGGACCTCGAGTGCCACAGCGGGTGTCGCGCGCGCGGCCCAGACGGCCGTTCCTTTCCCGACTTCAGAGGTAACCCCCCTGATCGTGCTACTATATTTAGCGCTCCGCGTGAGACCCGCTGTATGCACGCGGTGCGTGTTGCGGATCCACACCTTTTTCGGTATCAAGGTCGGGGGACCCTCGTTGGTTCTATTTCGGTTCGGTGACCGAGGGCATCGGATTTATACGCGGGCATCGCCTCCATGCCTCGTGGATCTTCCTCATCTTCCTCGCGCGACGGGGACGCTCCTCCGTTCGAGATGCAGGGCACTAGCCGGGTGACGGATGCGCCATGGGAAAGAGACCCCAGAGGTATGCGAGCGCTGGGCGCCGTGGCCCTTGTTGGGGGTGGGAGGGCGGTCCCGGCAGGCGGCGGCGCTTAGGTGGCGGGTGAGTCGAACTCCCCGCCCGAGGAATTCGGCCGCACGCCGACCTCCAGGGCTCGTCCTTCTTCCGGCGCGGGACGGACGTCTACGCTGGCGGAGGCCCAGCGCGGGGGCGTAGGGGCTCACCCCGCGCCCCTGGATGGGCAGCGCCCGGAAGGGGAGCCGCCCTTTTGCCCGCCCCGCGTGAAAGCAGTGGGCAGTTCGTTGGCGATCACGGCCGCAGGAGTTCCCTCCGGCCTGGATTCCAGCCGATCAGTGGATGCGCTGTCGCTGTAGGAGGAGGAGCGACAGCGCCAGGATTTACAGCGAGCGTTCGGGGCCACCCCGGAGGACAAGGCCCGGGATCACTGGCAGCGTTCGACCCGGGACCACGGGTTCCTGGACCCGCCATCGGCGGTGGGCGGGTCGGGACCCATTCTACACGGTGTCAGTGGCGCTGCCACCCACGTGTTGTTGCGGTCAGCGGCCGATATCGCACGCCCTCGGCACCTGGCCGAAATGATCCAAGATGCCGTGAAGGAGGCGTCCACCACGGGTTTAGATGGAACTTCGATCCCGGGGCGCAGTGCAGCCGTTGCTTCGGCGCTCGCAGCGGCCCAGGGGCCTTCCACGAGTTCGGCGAGCGCGGGAGAAGCGGCTGCCCCGGGGCGCGACTCGGGCACACCCGGGGAGTCAGCCCTGGTTGAAGAGCGTTCCGCAGTGGCGCTCGCCCTGAGGTTGCCCGCCTCCCGTAACGGACGGTTTACACGGTCGCGATCGCGGAAGGCTACCGCGAGGCGGCCCCCGAGAGCCGAGGCCCGTCGGGAGCAGCGTCGTCGGCGCCCTTCGCGATGCGACAAGTCGCCCGCATCAACGGGGCCCTCCCAGGCGACGGAGAGCAAGCACAGCCCGTCGGGCTCGTCCTCCGACCCGAGTGGGATGGACTTGACGAAGCGCAGCCGCAGCTCGACCTCAATCTCCGACAGCGGGAGCGACCACGGGGCGCTCAGCCGTCGACGACGGGCGCGCGCGGCCCATAAGCGCCCTCAACGCGCCCTGGTGCAGGAGGCGCTGCGCACCCTCCGACAAGAGCAGCGGAAGGATACCGTGGTGGACCCCCGCTTCAAGGTGCTCCTGTCACCGGCACGATACCGTCTCGCACAGCGGGGAGTACGCTTGCACCTCCCGCGCGGCAACTCCATCCGAGGCATCCGCGCGGACGCCAAGGCGTTAATGCACACCTCGCGGCAGTTCGCGGGCGGTACCCCGCTGGGGTTGGTGACGTTCCTCGGCAACTTCCAGACGGCCTGTGACGGCAGCTGCCTGAACGAGGGGATGTCAGTGACACTGCTGCAGTAATTAGTCACAAGCGAGGTGCTCGGGGTGCTCCAGCGCGCTAAAGGCACCCACGCCTCGCGGCAGCTCACGTACAAGCGCGCGGTCCGCGCCCTACTCAACGAGTACCTCGATGGGGACGATTTGGTGGACCACCTGCAGTTGCTCATGAAATCGAACCAAGAGAGGTGGGAGGACGAGCACGATTTTGCAAATCGCATCATCGATGCTAACCGTGCCCTGTGCTCGGTCCTGAAAAAGGCCGAACTCCAGAGTATCCTGCTAAATGAAGTCGGACGGGAGGTCCGGGCGCTCGGCCGGAACTTCAACACCCAGGGCGGGACCTTCCCCAATCTGCGCGAGTTCCCTGCAACGACGGGCGCCGCCACTGGTGATGCCCGGGGGGTCAAGCTCCAGGAAAAGCCCAAGGGGAGAACCGCTCAGTCCTCTGGGGGCGAAGAGCGGGAGCCCCGACGCGCCCGGATGGACGCATCGTTGGCCCTCCCAGTGGGAACCGCCTCCGCCGCCTGCGCCCGGGCCATTTCGGACTACGGGACGGAGGCGGAACGTGCCGAGTGGGCCGCCGTCCCAGCCGCGTAGGTGACGCCCCCCAAGCACAGGCCGCTCGAGAACGCCCCGGTACTGTCGGTCGACAGCCTGCCGCCAGCGTCGGCGTGGCAACAACAACCCGCGTGGGGTGGAGTCCCGGAGATGTACCCCATCGGCCCAGGGGTAGGCCGCAGGCGCGGCACCCTGGCGCCGGGTACCCCGGTCCCGCCGCGTGCCGGTACCGTGCTGCCGTACTCTGACCGCCCGTCCCGGTTCCCGCGCGGCGTAGCACCCGCGCCTCGCGGCGGAGGAGGCGCCGGTTCGTCCAAGTTGACACCCGCGCCGCGGCGGCGGGAAGCCTGTTCTCTTGGCGGCCACTTGGGGCACTGGGTGTGGGAGTGCCGCGCCCAGTCCCCTGAAGTCCGGGCGCACGAGCGCGCGTTGCACGAAGCCGTCGTGGCACACTGGAACTGGCGGGGACCCGCGCCGCCCCCGCCCCTGCCTCTGGGCTCCGGGCCGCCGGTCGCGCCTTCGCCGCCGGCCGTGGCCGCCACCGGGTCCGCTCCGCCGTCTGCCGCCTTTTTCGTCCACGCCGTGGATGCAGAAGACCGGGCCTACCCGGACGCGGAGGCCGACGACGGCGGGAGCTTTTCCGAGGAGTGGCCGCGGTGGACAGTGACGTCGCGCGCCTCTACCTCGCCCAGGGAAATGCGCAAGGGGCAACCCCCTGAGTGGGCTGCCCACGGACGTTGTCCGCCCCAAAGCGCACCGGCACAGCTACATCACGGCGAGCCGCCGGCGTCAGTTCCGCAAGCGGCGGGCCGCGGCGGGTTTCCCTCCGGCGCCCGCCTTCTGCTCCCGGGTCCTGGCGCCACCAGGGGGGTCTGCCGCGCATCGTCCGGGGGCCTGAACCCGGCCCTAGGCCAGCCGCTGCCCGCATACGCCCGGGCACCCTCTCCGATACCTCCGGTCGCCGCGTCCGTTCTTGCCCTGGGCCACTCCGCCCGCCGGCCTTGGTGCGGTGGGGATGCCATTCCGGCCTACGCGCCCGCCAACGAGGCGCGCATCGGGGGAGGGGGCCGGCGCCGCCTCGGTGGCCGCGCCCGCCGGCAGCGTACCAGCTTCCGCTGTCATACGGCGGCCGTCGTGGCATCCGCGGGCCCGCCAGGAACCCTGCCGGGGGAGGGGGATGAGCTGCTGTTCAGCCTGCACGACTACCGCATCGTGGCTTCGTTGGGCCTGGATGAGCCGTCCATTGTCGCATTCGGCGTTCTCGTTGACACCGGGGACGGGCCCAACCTGGTCCGCCGGAGCGCTCTCGCTCCTGCCTGGCTCCGATAGGTGGTCACCTCCAAGGAAGAGGAGCGGGTGCGCCTCAGGGACTCCAACAACGCACGGCTACGCACAAGCGGTACAGTCACTCTGTAGCTCCAGACGGGTGCACGGATCGTCCCTGCCGCCGATGTCCTGTCGGTCCAGTCATCCCGGGCTGCACAATCATCGGGGACAATGCGGACGCCATTCTGCCTCAGGACGGGTCCATGCGCTGGACGGACGGCTCCGTCACCGATATCCTGCGTGGGCCGCTGGACAACGAAGACCGCTCGATGGGCGTCTCATGCGTACCATGCTCGCCCCGCTAGACTTGTCTACAGCCGTCGGCGGCCTCGGTCGTCTGGGAACAGACCATGTGGGGGGGCCGGGGCCAGGTTTGCGGCATCTAGCGCCTGCTTACGACGTATGGCATAAACACTGCCACTGGCTTCCACGGCATTGTGCCGAAGCTCTCCTTCCCAGTCATCGTGACCATATTCGGCAATCGGGATGTCGTCCTCCGCCAGGGAGCCAGCTTCGGATATGTCAAGCTGCTCACGACAGGCGTTGTGCACGTGCTCCGCGCTGCGCCTCCCGGGGCATCGATCGTCCCGGCCTTCACGACGCCGACCACCATCGTCACGACGGGCGTTGTGCAGGTGCCCCGCGCTGCGCCTCCCGGGGCATTGGCCGTCCCGGTCTTCAAGACGCCGACCACCATGGAGGGCGTGGTGGGGGCGGTGTCAGGCACGCGGGGTTCCCCCGGACCGGGGCGGGACCCGGGGGCGGAAGTACCCGCAGGCGGCGGGCCCGCGACGCCGGCGCGGCCCCTGGACCCGGGAGAAGCGGGCCGGCACCGGGTGCCAGAGAGCCCGTGGCTCCGGTCCACATGGGGGACGTGGACCTTCTGGATGCCGACCCGGCACTGCATGCCCGGATCTGGCACATGCTGTGCCAGCAAAAAGCGATGGGGTCGGGCCAGGCGCTGGACGTCATCAAATCCACCCAATATCACATCGACCCCAACGCCGGAGCCCGGCCCGTACGGCTCGCGCCCGGCCTCGCTGGTCACACTGCACAAGAGGCCGAGACGGCCAAGGTCAGGCGGCAGTTGACCGCTGACTTCATCGAACCGAGGTTGTCGGAAAGAGGCTTCCCGGTCTTGCTCGTCCCCAAGAAGGACGGAACCCTTCGCTTACGCGTCGATTATCGTCTGCTGAACGTCGTGACCAAGAAGGATTCCTACCCGCTTCCCTGGATGGACGGGTGCATATACAGCCTCGGCGAGGCGGCCCACTTTTCGACTCTGGATTGCAATGCCGGCTACTGGCCGGTCGCCATCACGCCCGAGGACCGGGAAAATACGGCCTTCGTGTGCCACGAGGGCGCCTACCAGTATATGCGGATGCCGTTCGGGCTGTCCAGCGCACCCGTGACGTTCCTGCGGGCACTGGACATCATCCTCTTCACGGTCAAGTGACAAAGCTGCCCCATCAACCTCGACGATGTCACCGTGTACTCCAAAAATAAGGATGAGCATATCGGCCCCGTCGACCACGTTGTGCGCCTGTTGTGCGAAACAGGAGTGAAACTCCACCTACCCAAGTGCCGGGGCTTCCACACGACCATGCAGTACCTCGGGCACGAGATTCAGCCGGGCCGGCTTGGAGTGATGGACGCGCACACGCGTGCGCTGCGCGAAGCGCACTTCCCCACGTCCCGTACGCACTTACGGAGCTTCGTGGGGATGTCCAATGTCCTCCGCCTGTTCGTGCCGAACTTCGCCCAAAGGGCGCCGCCATTGACGGCCTCATCGGGTCCACGGCCCCTGTCCTCGTGCCCCCCGCGACAACGCGGCAGCAGCAGGCTATCGGCCGGCTCAAGGAGGCCCTCACGACCCCGCCGGTCCTCGCTCTCCGGCGACGCGTGCGAAAGTACGTGCTCGACGTGGACGCGTAAGGAACGCAGGTGGGCGCCGCCCTGCTCCGGGAGCAAGATGACGGAAAGCTTCAGTCCGTCGCGTACATCAGCCGGTGGCTGGAAACGAACGAGCTCTCCTCCGGGGTCACGAAGAAGGAGCGCCTGGCGGTCGTCTGGGCGTCGCTCAAACTCCGCCCCTATTTCGAGGGTGACCGCTTCCTCGTGGGCACTGACCACGCCTGCCTGCGGTTGATCCTCAACATCGAGAAATCGGGGAACCCCCGCCTGGCACGCTGGCGCCATCGTCTGAGCGAACTGGAAATTGACGTCGCCTACAAACCGGGCATGACGCATTCACAGGCGGACAGCGCCCCCCGCCTGGAGTCCGGCGCCAGCGACGGGACGCCGTTCGATGCCGCCTTCCCGGTGTTCGCCACACGAGCCAGTATGGTCCGGGGGCTCCACGCCGCCAAATATGATGGCGGTCCCACGGTCCGTGGCATTCACTGTGACACGATGCTTCCCGCCCAGGCCGCGGACGGCTACTGCCAGGAGGTTTTGAAGGCCTTGAACGCAGGACGGCACATCCCAACATCCCATTGTTCGAGGACCCTGATGGGATCCTCCGCCGCCCCGCGGCCCCCGACGGCGCTCACAAGGTGGTGGTCCCAGCCTCCCTGCAGGAGCACGTCCTTCACCTCGACCACGACGCGACCCTCTCGGGGCACCCCGGGGAATCCCGCATGTACGCGGTGATGCGGCGGTATTACTTCTGGGTGGGCATGGCGGCAGACGTCGTCTCCTTAGCTCGGAAGTGCGACAGCTGTGCACGACAGCGGGTGCGCCCCCTCGCGAGGTGCCCGCCTCTCACCCTGTTCGCCGCCACCGTGCCCCTACAGGACATCGCTGTGGACCACTGTGGGCCCCTCGCTCGGACGGCCGCCGGCCACCGATTCATCCCGGTGAAAACCGACTGGTTCACTATGCTGGTCCTTGTTCTCCTCATGGGCAGTTATATGGCGGTGAACTGCGCCTCGGTGGTCCTGGAATACTGGGTGGCCGTCTATGGTCCGCCGGACCGGCTGCTGTCCGATGGGGGACCGCAGTTCACCAGCCACTTTTGGGGCCAGGTGTGTAACTTGCTCTCCAGCGAGCCGAAGGTGACGGCTCCGTCCCACCCGCAGACGAACGGGCAGAAGAAACGGATCAACCGCACAATGCACACATTCCGCAACCATTATGTGGCGGAACATCCGCGGTCTTGGGACTAACTCCTGGGGGCGCTGACGCTGGAGTACAACAATCTCCCGCACAGGAGCACCGGGGTCGCCCCTCTGGAGCTGGTCAATCCCATGGGGGTGTCGAGCTGGGCGTTCAAGGATGTCTCCCGAACAGGGGCGTAGCCCCTCCCGGCGCAACTCTGCACCGCCGCCGAGAAAAGGGCCCGGGCCGCCCTGCTGACCCGCCTCGCGCAGCTCGCCTCGCAGATGCGGGCAACGCTCAAGGCGATGCAAGGGCGCTACAAGCGCGACCACGTCAAACGCCTCGCTCTGCGCGCGGAGAAGCTCACCAGTGGGGGCTGCGCGTGGCTGCCCGACCATACCAAGGCGGAAGGTGCCAGCGGCACGCTGACGCACATTGTCCGCGGGCCCTGCCTCGTGGTCTCCCCAGATGGTCCCACGGTCTTTCTCGACGTGGATGGGGAGCACCGCCGGAACAACGTGGCTCACGTCGTCCGCGCCTCGGTCACGGCTGTCCGAAGTCCCGCTCAGCACCCTGCGTTGCGGATGGCCCCCTTCTTCCATGGGGCAGAGACCGATGGCCAGCGGTATGCTGTGTACCGGATCGCGGACCACGCCACGTTGCCCGACGGTACCCTACGGGTCCAGGTTTACTGGACCGGGTACCCCCAGCCCACCTTCATGGACGCCGTGGACGCCGCGCACGAGACGCTGAGCGTCTATTTGCGCCGCGCGGCGCGCCTGGGATTGCTCCATACGTCCGCCGACCCGCCGCCGGCGTCCTCGCGTGCCTCGGGCCCCACTATCGGGGCCGCCGCAGGCGTCGCTGCCCCACCGCCCCAGGCCGCCCACGCCTGATCCCTTGGGTCGGCGCGGCGGCCGGGCGGGGACGGGAAGGGGGGGAATGGGGATTTTCGGGGGAGATTTTCGGGGCTTTCGGGCACCTGGTTTGGCAGCATGGCCACACGAAGGCCATCTGGACTTGACAGCTGATGGGGCCATTAAGTGGACGGCCTACAGGCGGACACGCCGTTGAGGCGGGTCTTGCTCGGAGCTCGCCTAAGTAAGGTTGAGATTCCTGGTTACCGGGATTGGCTAGACTAAGCAAATTCCTACCGATCACGAGACCCACTGGGTGCGAT
>Ga0209093_1000337_pt1 | contig 24909 bp, 30 predicted proteins | sample SidtaG_4_FD_187450 | JGI IMG/M metagenome (GOLD analysis project Ga0209093, IMG submission 187450) | Marine algal microbial communities from Sidmouth, United Kingdom - Sidmouth_Male1 metaG (SPAdes) (version 2) | ecosystem: Host-associated > Algae > Red algae > Unclassified | place: Sidmouth...
CGACGCACGCGGGCCCGACCCCTCCCCGTGGGCCCACACGCACACCCCGGTCTCACTCCCCCACCACGTGTGCCTCCGCGACTCCTCCCCACCACCCCGCGTCGTAAGCCTCCGCGCTGGTTGCGACGCGGTGTCCGCAGACTCGTTCCACCTCCCACCCCACAACGTGCCATCCCCCCCCCCCCCCCGTGGTGCCCGTCGCTTCTTGCTTCTGTCGGCCCTCGGGGGCCCCCTCCCCCCTCCACTTCTCCTCATCGCGGGTACCCCCACCCCCCTCGACGGCCCGAGCACCCGGCGGCCGCCCGACTACGAGGCGTCCGCGTCCGTGTCGTCCTCTGTGATGGCCGACGAGGAGATGAGGTACACCACCGTCGTGGGCCCCCTGCCCATCTTGACCGACCCCTCGACGTGGGCGTCGGCATGGGCGCGCGAGTAGGCCCGCCCCGACGTGGAGGACACGCTGGCCCACGCGACGTTCCGGGGCATTGACCCGGCGCGCCCCGCCAACCCCTTCGCCAAGCTGATCGTCGCGATGCCCCACGCCCTCGTGCCGTCCCTGGATGACAGAGCCTCGTCGATCACCGTTGTGCGGCGTATCCGCGAGGTGGAGTACCACCGGTTGTACCTGGGGTTCCTAGACGATGCCCCCGCGGACCCGCCGTTGGTGCCGACCTTCGACTACAGCTTGACGTCCCCGCCGTTCATCTACGTGTCCGCCTCGGAGGGCCCCGCGACGGCCCAGCTGAAGACGGCCCGCAACCACCGGGGTGCGCTCTCTGGCCACCTCGTGGGTTGGCACCAAGAGGAGTACTCAAGTTGCGCCACGGCGACCCGCTCGCGTTTCTACCTGCCGACCCCCGCGTGGTGGTTCGGGGTGGAGGTCCGCTATGGCTGCATGGCAGAAGTCCCGTGGGTGCACACGTACGCCACGGACGACCTCCACGCCGGGCGGCGGACCCCGGGGGCCATCTTCCGTAGCGAGTGGGCCCTCGAGGCGGCCGTCGTCCCCCTCGGGACCTTCCGGAACCGTCGGGTCTTGTGGTGTTACCCCCCGCGACTCCCCGACTGGATCCGCGCCTTGGGCCCAGCCAACATCTGTGTCGGTCCCGGGGGTCCGGACGCGGAGGCGACTGCCATCCTCGGGGCGTTGTTGGACCTCGAGGATCAACTTCCCGACACGAAGGCCTTCTTTCAGCGCCTCCGCGCTCGCAACACCGACCGCCGGGACCGCGAGGGTTGGGTCTGGGCCGGCCTTGAGATGGAGAACCACGAGGCGTGCGCCAAGGTGGCCGAGGACCTTCGCCCCTTCGACCTGCCATACACCGCGGACATCCTCGCGGACCGTAGCTACGGCGACACCCGTGGGGGTTGGGCCGCCGTTGTGTCTACGGCGCGAAGCCCTCGCTACCCCGGGGGTGGGACCGAGCCGCCCGCTTCTTCTGCGGTGACCTGCGCCGCGGGATCATCCCCGGCGGGCCAGTCGTGGTCTGCCCCGCCTGCCGCCCCCACCGTGGGCAACTCGCTGGGTGACCACATCGTCTCGTTCGACCCGGTGGAGCACCGGGACATCCCCGACGCCGCCTTCGACCAGTTGGACCACGTCCCGTCGGATCGTGTGCCGCAGGGGTTGGCGCGTGTCTTCGCCTGCGACCCCGGCGAGCTCCGCGGTTATACGACGGGGACCTTGATGGCCGGCTTGTGCCAAACCATCGTCTCCCTCGGGGACTCGATCGCGCAGTGGGCCCGTGAGAACACCTGGGTCCCGCCCAAACAAGTGGAGGAGTTGCTTCAGCTAGTGGGCCGGCGTAACGCCCGCGAGGTCCTTCTCCGCGGGACCAATGTGGCCGCCAGTGGCGTGAGCCGCCGCCAGCAGCACCAGCGTGACCGCGACGTCTACCACGAGAAGCCGCCGGCGCAGTGCCCCCGAGGTCTGCCCGGCCACGAGGGCGGTGGACCGTTGCCGGGGCGTCGGTGAACCAGGAGGATCGCGACTAAGGGAGGTCGGGGACTACCCCGCGGGGATTGTAGTTGTAGCCCGTAGTGTAGAGGGGTGATATAGTGTCGACGGTGTCGCAAGGCACGTCAGCGACCAATAAACCCCGCGTGGGCCGTTTGCGTATCATTCCTGGGAGGCCCCCCCCCCGTCCGGTGGGTCAGATCTCCATACCGCCTCGCGGCCCGCAATCCGACCGGTTCATACTGGTCAGCCGTCTCGTGCCACCTCCCCCCGGGTGTGTCCATACGATACGGTTGACTTGACCCGGTCTCGAGCCACGGGGAGGACCACCGTCCCGTGTTCCGGCAGTGATGGTCGCCACCGCAGCCACGTGCCCCCACCCGGACACGTGTCCCGGCTGAAGGTTTGCCTCGATCCGAAACTTGGAAGCCACGTGTCCCCGCGCGGGAATCCCGTGAGGCGAGGAAGTCAACGACCGACCCCGTTTCCTCGTTTCGTAGGCCCACACGCCGCATGTACTTGTGGACCTTGCGAAGATCAATCCGGCTGGCCAACTCGAGGGTGTCCTTTTCTGGGTGTTAGCCCCACCAACGGGTCCACAAGCGTAGCGTGCCGTCGTCCGCGACCTCGTGCCCGACAAAGGCCTCGCAGACGAACTCCTTGCCCGTGTGCTGGTGTCCCTCGGGGACTACCACATCTTGGGGTACCCCGAGGTTTTGCAGGAGCGTCCGCGGGTCCCCTGGCGGCCCCGGCACGGCGATCTCGTGGTCGCTGCTCACCGTCTCCGGGTAGCCGCCGATGTCCAACGAGAACGTGCCCTCCCCGCGGATCAACACCTTGTAGGGTCCTGCTGCGCGGGCCCCGAGCTTGTACTTGGTCCGCGCGTGACCATCGACGAACACCCAGTTCCCCGCTTGGACGACCTTATTGACCGGCCTCACACGGGCGTCGCAGTTCCTTTTGTACCGTCGTTGTGCCAGCCTGAGGGACCGTCGTACTTTGTGGATGAGGTTACGTAGCCTCGCCAGGATGACCTCGCGGATGGCCCGTGGGTTACCGTCCGTCTTCTCGGGCGTCCGGGACGCGACCATGCGTTCCATGGAGAGGCTCCGTGCCCGCTCGGGGGTCACGAACTCGAGCGGTGCCACCCCGGTGCTCTGCTGCGGCCGACTGTTGTAGGCCAGTGTCAGCATCGACACCAGCTCGTCCCAACGATCTTGGTGATCCTCGACGTACGTCCGCAGCTGCCCCACGATGGTTCGGTTATACCGTTCCACTTGGCCAATCGTCTGCGAATGATACGTCGTGGAGTACCGGTTGGAGATCCCGAGGAGTGAGCAAACCTCTTGGAAGAACGTAGACCGGAACTGGGGGCCGTTGTCGGACAGCACCGTCGCTGGTGGTCCGTAGGCTGCCACGCAGTAATCCAAAAAGGCTGCCGCGATGGTCTCCGCGTCGATCCGCTCGAGGTAGATGGCTCGTTTCATCTTGGAGAGGCGATCCACGATGACCAAAAGGTGTTCATTCCCCGCCGCGGCTCGGAAGAGGGGGCCGAGCAGGTCCATGCACAAGTCCGTCAGCGGTTCCTTCGGGAGAAGCGTCTTGAGGTAGTTTGTATTGCGTCGCTTACCGACGCGGTTCCGCGCGCACTGCGTGCAGTTGGCCACGAAGGCGTAGACGTCCACCACCATAGACTCCCAATAAAACCACCGTCGCATCGACGTGTACATCTTGTTTGCCCCCGGGTGCCCGGCTTGCCGAGGGTATTGTTCCCGCATCATCACCCCGCAGCGCATGTGGGTCGGCACGTAAACTTGTGTGGCCCCATCCAACGGTGCCGCGCGAACAAAGAGACCATTTGCATCCTCGTGAAACCGAGATTTGTCGCTGCTGTCCATGGCCGCTCGGACCTCCTTGCAGCGTCCATCTTCCGCTTGGCCCTCGACGAGCTCCGCGAGCGTCAGGGGGGATAGAAGCCCTCCTTCAGATTGCGGTGGTAACTGCCACGCGGCTGACGATTTGGGTAGCGCCAAGCAAGGTACCGCGTCTCGTATGGCCCCGTCGTCTACCGCGGGTGTCGAGATGCGCGACATAGTGTCCGCCGCGTGGTGGGATGCAATCGGTGGCGTCTGGACCACGTAGTCGAACTCCGCCAACCGCGGCCGCCATCGCGCCAGTCTTCTGTGGGCCTCATCCATGTGTAGAATCCACTTGAGTGCCGCGTGGTCCGTGCGCACCGTGAAACGCGTCCCCTCGATATAGGGTCGGAGGAGAAGGGAGGCCCACACCACCGCGAGGCACTCCTGCTCCGTCGTGCTGTAGTTCCGCTCGGCCGCGTTGAGGGAGCGACTCCAATAGCCCACGGGTCGCGTGGATTGGTCGGGCTGTTCTTGCAGCAGCACCGCTCCGACTTGCCCCGCGCTCGCATCGGTGTCCAACGTGTAAGCCCCATGCGGCCGCTGCAGGGAGAGGATGGGTGCCTTCGTGAGTCTCCTCTTGAGCTCCTCGAATGCCCCCAACGCCTCGTCTGACAGCGTCCCCCATCGGTCGGGCCTCTTGGAACTTGTTATCGCGGCTAGCGGCCGTGCCACTCGGGCGTAGTCCTTGACGAACCGCCGATAAACGTTGCACATCCCGAGGAAGCTGCGCAGGTCTTTCTTGCACCGCGGGGGAGACGCCTCCTTGAGCCCGCGGATGTTCTTATCCTGCACTGGCAGCTGCCCCCGGCCCACGATGTGGCCTGAATACTCCACCTCCTCTTAGAACAAGTGGCATTTGATGGCCTTGAGGGAGACGCCCACGACAAGAAGTGCCGCGACTACCTCCCGGAGGTGTTCCACGTGCTCCCCCGCCGACTTCGAGAAGACGATGATGTCGTAGAGGTACACAAGGCAACTCTTCCACTTGAGCCCTACGAGGATCAGGTCTATGGCCTGTTGGAGGGTCGCTGGGGCGTTCGACAGACCAAAGAAGAGGCGGATGTAGCGATATGCCCCCTCGTGACAGACGAAGGTCGTCTTGTCGCGATCCTCGTCCGCCACGGGGATTTGCCAATACCTCGAGTTAAAGTCGAGCGTGGAAAACACCTTGGCGTCCCCGAGGAAGTCGATACAGTCGTCCATGCGTGGAAACGGGTACACGTCCCGTACCGTCAACTCGTTGAGTTTTCGATAATCCACGCAGAACCGCATCGTTCCGTCTGGTTTCGGGACCAGGACCACGGGGAAGACCCACTCTGCACTCGAGGGCTCGATAACCCCTAGGTCCTGTTGCCGTTGCACTTCCTTCGCGATAACCTCCCGTGAGGCGAGGCTCGCCCGGTAAGGTTGGCCCGCCGCGACCGTGCCCCGGAGTTCACTTCGATCCGATGAGGAGTGACGTCGACCTTGCCGAGTTGCCCCGCCCATAACGTCTTGTACTCCTCGAGGAGGTCGTCTACGTCACCACGGAGGGCGTAGGGGACACCCTCCCAGTGGACCTCCGGCTTGGGGTACGTCTTGTCCAGCGGGTGAGGTGGGGGTTGTCCTTCGTCGATCCCTTCCTGCGCTCGGAGGCTCGTCTCGGCCTCCTCGTCGGGCTTGGTAGGGGTGTCCATCCCGACCGTCAAGACTGCCCCCGGTCCCCCCTCATCTGCGACGACGTGAAGTGGTCCATTGTAGGCCGTCGCGGTCCCGACGACATACCCCTTAGTTTGGTGGACCGGCGCGTCCCCGATGTTCGTAGGATAGAGGGACCGCGGGGTGTCGGGGGAGAACTCCACGATGGCATTGTGCAGCAGCACCTTCCGTCGGCTCATTCGGACTGGGCGTTCCCGCAGAAGGTGGACCCCCTGGACACTGCAGCACACTTGAACCGCCTGGATGCAACGCGGGCCCACGGTTACCCCTTGTCGAAGCCGGATGGCCCCGATGTGGGTTTTCGGCTTGTTCCCTCGTCGGGGGGGTGCGGGCCGCGTATTCCCCGTCCAACTGCGCACCGCCACCGGGGACGCACTGTCGTCCCACTTATTCGTCTGTGTCTTGGGGGAGATGGTGTCCACGTAGTTCCGCTGGAAGTCCCACCCGAGGATGAGCGCTACCGACAGCGACTTAACCACGAGAAAGTCATTCTCCGTGGCGGTTCCCCCGACATAGATGGTCAGAGACACCTCCGCGTTCACCTTGAGCAGTTGCCCCGAGGCGTCACTCACTTGGGTCCGGGGGGGTGCCCGCGACGAGTACTCGGTCCACCCTTTGGGCAACATATCTGCGCAGATAACACTAGGTCCTCCACCCGTATCGACCACCGCCCTCGTGGGCGGGGGTCTGCCACGGTGCCAACTAGTACGATGCTCCGATCTCAAAATTCTCCTTTCGCAATATCAGCAGAGTCCCCTTGAACCGCGGGCGGTATCGCCCACGACGACAGGGACATCGAGCCGGGACGGGCCATGTCGCGGTTACCCCCGGGGAGGCAAACGTGATGCGACGGGGAGCAACCGCGGAGTTGAGGCGGAAAAGGGGGGTTGAGGGGGATGGCGAGGCCACCCCCCCTAGGCGTTTCCCGCCCCTCGGCGCCCCTTTGACGGGGTTTCCAAGGGCGGGACGCCCCCCCCTTCCGTCTTCGTGGACTCCGCGCCGCCGAACAGGTCGTCCCACAGCAGGGCCACGACGGTGATGCGATCCGGGGTGGCGCCCACCCCGGCGTTCCTCTGTCGGAGGAAGGTACTCCGCGCGGCTTTTACGATGTCCCGCTGTTTGTCCATCAGAATCATGCAATCAGGTACTCGGTGCCCGCGTGTCCAACGCATGTAGCACAGCGGGGGACCCGTCGTGGCCTCCCGCCGAGGGTAGGGCGCTGCCCCGACCTTACGGAACCCCGGGGTACCCGACGGAAGTACCGCGACCAGGTCGTGCGTCTCAGTGTCGTCTTGCTTCCACGGGGAGTTGAGGTGGTTGACCGAGAGACCTCGGGGCCCCGTCGACGTCTGCCCCTTCCGCGATGATCCCCCAGGGGACCCCCGGTTGGCGAGCGCCATGACGTCTTTGGCGGCCCGATATTTCCCCGCCACGTAGGTCGACAACTGCTGGTAGCTTCGTTGCGCCGTGTTGTACACAAATGCATCCGTCCGCAGGTACTCCGGTAGGCCTCGGATCAACTGCTGGTTCATCGTCCCCTCGGAGTGGATGTTGCCGCACAGCTCGGCGAGGCTCCGTAGGCGCGCGGCGAAGGCGTCCACCCCTTCGTTGTCCGCCAGCGTCGCCAGGCTAAACTTGTCCTGCGCTAAGCCCAACGCGTGCGGCTCCGCGTAGGTCGACAATATCCAATTGACCGCCGCGGGGAAGGACCCAAGAGCTCTCTGCCCGCCTCCGATGTCCGATCCCGGGAGGTTCCGAGTGCACCGCGCCTCGGCGTCGTCCGCAAGGAAGTTGGGAATTAGGTACAGACCCATCCCCTCCGACACGTCATTGTCGTCGCAGGCCTTGAAGAGCTTCCGAAGCCACGAGAAGACCTTGAGCGGTCCCTTCCCGCTGAGCAACGGGGTACCCCCGAAGGAGAACTTCATGTTCTTGGCCGTCCGTCCCATCTTGCGAGCTTTCGACGCCCCGAAGGTCGAGTGACGGTTGCGTAGGCGGTACGATCGGTGGTCGAGGACGCCCGCGAAGCGATCGTCCGGACACTGGAGGACCGCCAACTTGCCGGAACCCGCCTTGGTCCCCACGGGGTCTTCGTCGTAGTCAGTTGTCGTCGGTGACGACGAGGAAGATGTAGACGACGAGGACGGCGAGGGACAACGATGACGCCGTGTCTTTCTTTTGCTGCGGCTCTTCCGAGTGTCCACGCGGGAATCCCGGCGTGGGGCATCTTGAGCGGAGCCTGCTGGGCTCGCCGCGATGACCCGAGAAACGTCGGCCAACAACGACTCGCGGAACGTCGACAACGCCGTATCCAGATTCGCCATCGCGAGGGGCGTCACCGGATTGTGCTTCTGATTTTCCAATCCCGTCCAATCACCGTGACGTCCAGGAAGTAAGGTATCGGCCCCCGCTGGGACCCGTCGCGCCTTCGCGTCCACGAGATCCGCCAATGGTGGAGGCGGAGTGGATTGAATCCCTGATCCACCCGCGGATCCCCCGGGTGCGGCGCCCGCTGGTGTCACCGCGGATGGACCCGCCGGCATCTCGCTAGTGGTCGCGTCCAACTTGGGGAGGTTGGGAGGCGACGCCATCATAGTAGCCGTGCGGAAATCGACGACAGACCGACGCGGAGATCCACGTCGTCTTCACTCAACAAACCAACCAACGATCGGGGAACCGGCTACCCGATGCGGGCGTGGCAACGGCCGGAATCCCCTGCTGCTCCACCGGACATTGTAGCGGTTCTCGGCACCACCACTGTGGTTCGTCGTCCGGCCGATGTGACCTCTTGATCAGCCCGGTCCGTCGAAGGAACTGCCCCGGAAATCGACCCACAGCCCAGCCTTCCCCCAACGGGAGGAGAGGAGCACGGCAAAGCCCAGTGGGGAATCGTAGTCCAAAGCACAGTTGGTTTTATCAATCGGCGGTGAGGACGACCTCACCACTGTCAAAAAAACCCCTCCCCGACCCGAGCGCCAGCGGCTAAGGTAGCCACCCCAAATGCGCCAAACAGATAAATCCCTCCAAAGCGAAAAGTTCAAACAAGTAGTGGGGGGGTTGGGAAAACCACGAGGGAAGAACCCCGCCCCCGACCAGATCCGATCTCCCTGAGATTCGGACCGGTCATTCCCTTGCTGGCCCGGATCGGGATATTTTGGTGCTGCCCCCGGGGGTGTGCTGTCGACAGCTGAGGGGCCGCGCCCCTTCCAGCCGCGGAACCCCCCGACCGCCACAGCCAGCACACCACCGTTACGGTTCATTTCTCAAAGAACACAACGGCGTATGTCTCTCGGTTCTCTGTGCCTCTCTGTTCAAATACGGTGCAAGTTGGCACTGTCTGTTCCATCCTGCAGTACCCGCTGTCAAATGGCCTCATGCCGAGGAGCATGCGGTAAATCCGCATCGGGAAGGACAGAAGCATTAGTTCTTCGGGAGACTCGTTTCTGATGCTTTGAAGGGTCTTGGGAACGAAAAAATGAATGATTGAGGGACCAACCACTTTTTTCGTGCTGATAAGGCTACTCCAAGTAAAAAAAGGCCAGAGAACCCACTTCTTCCCTACTGCGCTCTTGTCCTCTGAAAACCTTCTTGTGGGCCTGGGCTTCACGACATCCAACAGTGCGGATACGGACAATGTGACCTACCAAAGGCGGGCGGCGGCGGCGGAGGGAATGGGGGCACGGGGGGCGGCGGCGGAACCCAGACCGATATCCAACAACCGGGGGGCCGGCCTAGAGGGGCGAGGGAGGTGGATGCGGCGGGGGCGCTTGTAAGAAAGACCGGTGGCGACAGCCAACAGGGACGAGGGAGGCAGCCATTGGGGGCCGGGAAGGAAAAAAGAGGGGCAGGGGTCCACCGCGGCGGCAGGTGAGACAGGGGAGGCATGCGACAGGGGCCACGGGCGAAAGCGGCGGGGGCGGCGGGGGCCGGGGCGGCGGCGGTAACGGAGGGGGGTCCAACAAGCAGGGCTGGAAGTGGCAGTCAGTGAAGGCGGGGGCGGTGGAGGCAGCAGGCGCAGAGGCAGCGAGCGCCGTGAAGATTATAGTGGATCTTTCTCTCAAAGCCGACGGGGTATCGCCCCGTCGAAAAGCTCAGCACAGGATGCAGACCGAAACACTGGAGAAGCGACACAAACACCTGGATCACAGGGCGCGGAGCGCACCAGAACGACGGAAGTAACGCTAACGCAACGCTCATTTATTCGAAGACGCACGATGTCCCCAATGCTTGCACTCGTATACCTTCAGAAACAAGACTCAGGACGTGCGCAGTCCCGACCCCCGGTGGCAACCACGGGGGGACCGGTGCCCAATGGGCCGCAGTCTCAGGCACAGGCATCTAGTGGACCCTGCCCAGCATCCTCGACTACCCTGCCAATGGAAGAGGACCCCCGCCCATCTCGAGGCGGAGGCACGAAAGTCACCAAAACTTCCCAGATCTCAGACTTTACCCAAGATCAGTAACTTTGGACTTACCCAGAATTACTCAATTCTCCCTGATAGAATTCCGGTGGTATTTTCGCCCCGGTCGAGATCAGACCTCGGTCCGGCATTCGCTCGAATTGCGGAAGATTGCGCAAGCTTCCCGGTACCTTCAAAGGACCCGGATTCGGGAAGACGCGTGTCTCCCTCGGCTGTGTCAGACCCCTCCAGGGGGACCCAATCGGGTGCTCATCACCCCGCGCCCCTCTAGAGGGGCGGCCGTTTAGTGTGGGGCCCTTGGGCTCCCTGGCCACCCAACCAAGCGGCGTGTCCCACGCTAACCCCCTAGAGGGGCGTTACGTGTAAGTTCGCGACCCGTCCCCGGATCATACCGGGTGGCCGTGTCATCCCTGACAGGGGGTTTCCGCCACGTATCCCCCACCTCAGGGCCCGCGTCTCGCGGGACCGGGGGTGGTGTCTCGCCACCCCCCCCAGGCCACGGGGGAAACCCCTCCCCGTGACTCCTTGTCAGCGTGCCCCTGCGGGCCTGCTGCGGGGCGCCATTCGGGGCGTTGAACCCACGGGTTCACCGAGCCGGGTGAGCCTCGGGCCAATCCCATAAGGCGGTCACCGCTAGCGGTGTTCGGGGGTGCCGAGTCTCTCGACGGCACCCTTTTTGTCCCCGGGGGAGACGACTCCGTTGGGCGAGACCGGGGTCTCCCCGCGCCCCGAGTTGCGTGCGCACTGCACTCTAGGTTGGGGCCTCTTTATCTTCCCCGGTTTCTTGCCTCTCGATGCGGAATGGCTTCTACCCAAGCGCCCGACGCTGCGGCCGCCATGGCTGCCGACCGGGAAGCACAGCGGGCGGGCTCCCTTCTGAACCCCGAGGAGGACATCGACGACGGCGTCCTATCTAACCTCGTGTCGGCTTGTTGACCGACGCCTACCGTCGTGGACGAGAAGTTTGGGCGGTACCCCTAGACCCCACTGGGGGGGTCTCTAGTCTGACAGCGCTTTGACGCTGTCGACAGCCGTAGAATGACGTCCATATGGACCACCATCCGGGGGATGTACGGTCCCATGTACGCCGTCCCCAAGGGGACGGTGACGGAATTTCTCTTTGTCCGTAGCGGGGAGGACGAGCGGGTGTGCCAAGTGCTTAGGCCCTTAGCGGTACACGACATCCCCCCCGAGGAAGGAGACAAGCCTGTAGTCTCCTAGGAGTATTTCCCGTGGTCTCCGCCTAGGTTGAGGGAGGTGGACCACGGATTTTATGTGCCGGGTGCTATGGAGGAGTGGGCCATCCGTACCTCCCTCCCCCTCCTCACGCTGTACGAACAGCATGAGGTGAGTGAAGTGCCTGTGGTACGTCGCAAGGGACTACTCCATACGGCACCGGTGTGGTGGGAGCACGTTGAGGTGCCCCGCGGCATGGCCGCGCGGGTGCCTCAGATGGTGGCTCTACATGGGAGCCTTCTCATGCGGGAGCCCCTAGGGGGTCCCTATCACCTGATGTTGGCGGCCTTATGGGCCGTCGAGGTGGCGGATGTCTTCCTTCGAAACATACGCCATCACGGACACTTGCGGCGCCTGCCCCTGGCCATACGGTCGGCTGTTGCCAACCTGACGACCGAACGCTTGTGCTTGGCGCACCCTTCGGCCCGGCCTCTTCTCGCTGCCGGTCGGGAGCTCCTCCGAAATATAGAGAAGCGCGCGACAGCCTCATGGCCCCAGTGGCTCGGGGGACCCCGAGGGGTCTTCTGTTATGCCAAGATACTGGACAAAGAGGGGACAATGGTGCTCTCGGAGGGTCTAGGGGACCCCCGTATCCACTATGGGAGGGATGGGACGCACCTTCACCGCGTCAGAACCTTGGACAGGGACCTGGCGGACGCTGGGTCGGCCCGAGTTGGCCTCGTGGTGGCTCGAGAACCCCCGTCGGCCCCGTCCGCGACGGCTTCCGCTGCCAACGTTCTGAGGCCGCCCTATTGGGGCGCGGTATCGCGCCCGGATTCTGTGCCCCGAGGGGCAGGCCGGAACACGCGTGCCCGTCGGAGCTGCCCCCTGAGGGGTGTCAGTGGGGCTGATCCCCCTTCTTGGGGGACTCGCGGGTACCCGTCTGGTGGCCCTTCCTCTTTTGACTTGGGAGGGGTCGGCCCGGTTGGGGAGCCCTCGTCCCGTTAACCGGGCCATATGGTCGAGCTTGGGGCGCTCCCTAGGGGAGCTCTCGTCCATTCTCACTAATGGGGTGGACCATAAGCTCAATATGGCGCTGAGCCACACCTTAGTGCGGCCTCGCCATGAGGTGTCCACGAATGTGTCCCGCCCTATGGGGGAACGGGAAGCCAGCGAATGTACCATCTTAGTACAGAAGAAATACTCCACCATCCCTTGACGGAGGAGTACGGTGTCGCCGTGGCGGACACCAGCACGGTCGTGACCGGATGGTCGCTTCGACACTTGGCCGGCTCGGCGGCCCCGCCCCGAGGGGCGGCTATGCCAGCGGCGCCCCATCGTCCGCAGTCTCTTTCCCGGCTTCAATATGGGGCGGGCTCAAGTTTTTGGCGCAACCCCTTTATAAAGTAGACTCGGGACCCTCGGCGAACCCGCGTCCTTCTCGGGTCCTCAGTACTATGCGCCCCAGGAGGACCCCAGCCAGTGCTATGATATGGTTCCCTTTCCGGGGGTTCGTGACATGGTCACCCTAGGGTGCTCAGGTGTCTCATACGGCCGCCTTCTTCTTGGTCTGTTGCCCATGACCGCCCATCCCAAGGGGGTGGGCGCCGTCTTGCTTACGATCGACTGATCTTGGGCCCCGAAGAGAATAACAGGCTTAGCCTCTCTTCTTGTGTTCTTTTCTATGCTTGTGTCTTGAAGTCAAAAGGGTCCCGAAGGCTTCTCTCCCGAATTGGTCCGAAAAGAGAACATCTTTCCGCGTCAAGGCGGGGACCTTGACAAGTTTGCGAAAGCAGTACTTACGAATTGCCTCCGTGGAGAGGGAAGAGGCAAATTTCCAGGTGGCTTCCTTGTCAAGAAACTCGAACAAATAGACTAGGACCTTCAATTGTCCGTCATCATCCAAACCGTGGTTGAGAAATCGATCGAAAACGAGATCAGGACCCTCCTTAGTTTGGTCGCCCACCATAAAGAAGGCTTGTACCCTAAAGGCACGGGTCCACTTGGAATCACTCACCGGTGGTGCGGGGGCACCAGTGAAATGGTCACTGCTTACTGTGCGAAGATCTCTAGGGCTCTCCGCTAGAAACCGATGCCCATCGGATTGTAGTACAAGTAGGGTCCGTGGGTCTTGAACCCAAGCTTCTTCGGAGAACGGGAGTGGTCATCTAAATATACCAAGTCCCCGGCCGTGACCGTGTTGTTCTTTTTCTTCGAGCGGGCGTCCAACGCCCACTGATAGGTGGCCTGAGCTTTGCCTCGCATTAAGCGGCACGGTCCAAGCCTCTTGGCCGGCCAGAAGGTCGATGGAGGGCCGGGCGACGCGGATGCCTTGTCACGCCCCGGCACAGACAGGTGGCGCGGTCTTTACTGGTTGGGACATTGATTGATTGTGGGTCGTCTGCATTGGTATGTCAATTGCTTGAATTATTTGCTTTACAGTAGGGGGGTCCACTGGTTTGGATCCCGAGATCTCCCAATGGGGAGGCTACTGCGCGGGATTCTGGGCCATTTCGGCCCGCTTGCTCGGTTAGCTTAAGGGGACAGCGGGGCGCCCGTGGCCCGGCGTCCCCACAAAAAAGAAAATAACTGCGTTCTCACCTCCTTCGCCCCTCTTTGCGCCTTAGGGTTTTTTCCTAGGTGACCTTGTCACCGGGAGAGAGTAGATCAAGGGTGTGCGGGTGGGTTCCCGCAGATGGGCAGGCATCCCTATCTGTTCCTGTGAGCAGGGGTGACACGGCATTTTATGCGGCAAACTGGTGGAGCAGCAGGGGATTCTCTGGCTGACGTCCGGTGCCGGTACGCGTGTAACGTGCGATCTCTTCCGTGTAAGGGGTGAAATCTCGTGTGCGTGGCTTTTCCCGGACGAGCTTTTAATCTCCCGACTCGTGTCGGGATTCCGACCTTGTACCTCGTTGCCACCCCTCCTTTCTTGGTCGTACGTGTCTCCACGTTCTCATGGTTGTTGAGCGCCCGAGACCACTATGCCGACCCCGACGTCCTCTCCGCGGGAGACATCGCCCCGGCGTACGTCGACGGACACGCCCCCGGCTCCGGCTGGGGCTGGGATACCTGTTTCCTCGGGCCCGGTTCCGCCCCCGCCGACGCCGGCTGATTGGCTGGGCATGGTGGTTCCTCCCGGGTGACAACGACCGTCAAGGCCGAGACGCCGAGACCCGCTGTGGCGGGCACCGGCAGGTCCAAGGGCAAGAAGTAGTGGACCCCGACTCCAGCTAGCCCGGGTCGACGTGATGCGAGCGGTGTCCCCCCTGACGTCGCTTCCTCTCCGGCCGTGATATCGTTCCTGGAATCCATCCGCGAGGAGCTCCGGGCGGACATGGCTGGGGCGGTCGAGACGCTGAAAACGGGGCGAGCATTCGGCAGGCTGGCTGCCCCAAGCGCTGGTATGGGGCCGTCAGGGAACCGGGTGGTGAAAGGTGGAGGCGGAGGTGACGACGGGGGACCGGACGGGAGTTCCAGTGGGGACTCTCGCTGGGACCTTCGGTCGCGCCGGAGCCGGCGCAGCCATTGGCGTCGTTGCCCCGGGTCTTCCTCGAGTGACTCATACTCCCGGGGTGACGGGGAGACGGTCGGGCGGACACTGGTAGATTTCCAGATCCCTGTCCACAAGTTCTCGGACAACCTACTCAACACGGTGACCGACTGGCACGCCTACCGTCGGGAAAACCAGACCCAGACCTTCACTAGCCGAGTGTGTCTACGGAATACACGTGACCGGAAGAAACTACGGGTTCCCGTGGACCGGGTTCGCTTTGACGGGACCAAGCCGGCCGAACTCTTCACCTTCTTGCGCCGGTTCGTCTCGGCATGCAACGACAGCAATGTCTGGGCGAGAAAGGCGCTCTACCTGGTCGGCTCCTTCCATACCGGGGCAGCCACCAATTGGTTCAAAATGATCCTCCCTGACACTGCCGGGCACATCCCGGGCCGGACTGTCGCATCCTTCCCTGAGGCGGTGCACTGGCTCCTGGTCCAATACGCGGACTCCATCACCCTGAACCAAGTCGTGTCGGACGTGAACTGCGCCTGCCCTGGGCGCCCATGAAGTACCTGATGCCTTCGCTGCCCGTTTGCGGGACCTGTGGGAGGCCTGCGGCATCTTTTACGGAGAGGACCGGCTCAAGATGGCGTTCATCCGGGGGCTACCCAAGCACTTGCAGGTTGACGCCCAGCAGTACAGCCTTCATTTCGGGGAGCACACCCTGCCTCAGCCTGTGTCGCTCTCCCAGGGCAAGCATGAACAGGTTGAGGCGCTCCAGCGACTCCAGCTGACCCACCGCAAGATGTACCTGGCATGACCTTCTAGTCGGGTAGGACCCAATACTCCGGTTCTGGCCGTAGGCGAGTCCTCGTCTCAGGCTGGTGGTCGCCTGGAGGGCTCGCGCGGAATTGTCACGCCCTCTACGCCCCTTGTCACCGGGGGGGGGGACCGCCCGAGCCGGGTACGGGCGTGCTGGCTGTGTCAGAAGGAGGACCACATCGCGGCGGCCTGCCCGGGGGAGCCCAAGGAGCTCGAGGGACAAGCTAGCCCTCCAGGTGATCCAGTTAGCCAAGGCCGTCCGCTGGGCTGACCGGCAGGCAAAGGGCGCCTTCCCTGCACGGCGGGACCCGAAGTCGGTGCAAAACCTCCGGGTCTCGATCCTGCAGAGCATCCAGGATAACCTTTAAAAGGAGAGTCCTGAGGACTGGTAATCCCATCCCGAGGAAGAGACCACTACCACGGGTACCTCGGGATCGGGAAACGAGGTAGGGGAGGTGCGCCCGTAGGGGCCCTCCCGTCTGTTCCAGGCCCCGATGATCCCGTGTCGGCCGCAGTTGCATTCCTGGGCCGGTGCGGTCGTCGACTGCAAACCAAGGTAGTCTCATAGACGCCAGGCCCTGTCATAAGTATTGTTTTCAGTTTCGGGTACGGTATACATAAATCGTTAGCTTCGAGTACGTGTGGCGGCCACCTGTCTCTTCATGTGTATCAATACGAGATATACCTGGAAAACACGGGTACGAATCAATTCAGGAATTGATCCACTTGGATCAGCAGCCAACCTTCAGCAGCGCGAAGCACCTATTTAGCCGAGGCATGCCGGAACGGTTCCATCACGTGAGTGAACCTGTTGGTCGCGTTCTTAACGGCTAACGTGGAAATTCGAACGGGCGCCCCCTGGCGATCACACCAGGGTTCGGAGATTCCCCCTCGACAAGAATTGTTGTAGCCATGAAATCATGTCCGAAAATTAACCTGTACTTGGCGGACGAGAAACGCCATAACTGCAGGAGAACGGCAGGATCTTCTGGCTCTAAGTCCGCTGGCGTTCGGACTTTATTGATACCCACGGCTACCTACTCATCTGTTGACTTGGGTGTGGGTGCCAGCCGCCCTGCTGCCCACGGGTACGGGAGCTAAGACACGTATACCCGTAAAAGCACCTACTCACACTATACGTATAGAAGGGCCTGATAGACACCGTGTGCCTGTTGAAGTACCCTGCTCGTCTTGCGTAAGAATAATTTCGAGGTTACGACTACCTGGACTTACGGGGGTGAGGACCCGGTTTCTGTGGCCGCGGTGGTGGACACAGGCGCCGAACCAAGCGTCTTCAGCAAGGACCTTCTCCCTCCGGGCTGGCGTGCACATGCCTGGTGTGCGCCTACCCGCACCCGGATCGTGGATGACTCGAGGCAGGCTCTCAAGGCTCTCGATCGACTCCCCTTCACCCTGCATGTACATGAAAAACCTATGCATTTCCCGTTTATTGTTGTGAAACGCCTCTCGGTCCCGCTCATTATCGGGTGTGATTTCCAGCACCAGTACACCAAGACCATCCTGCCCCGGGACGGCAAGATCGAGTGGTCAACGGGCGCTGTCTCGGACATCCTGTGTTACCATTTTGGCGCCAGGGGGCTACAGTACAAGGCACCTGCCAAGCGCCGAGTTCGCCCGAACGAGCTGACGCTGGTCGGCGCAAAGGTCCTTCCCCCTGGTGCCCAGACCGATGTCGAATTTGTGACCCGGTCGTCAGGCAATTGTCTCATCAAGGGCCGGGCGGAGTTTCTGGCCAAGCACGGGCTGCACTTGGCCCACGGGCTTCACAAGAAGGTGCACGGGCACAAGCCCTTTTCGGTCCTCATGATCAACATGGGTCACAAGACCAAGATGTTTGCCAAGGGCACCCTAGTGTGGGTCGCGGAGCCGAAAACCGGCGAGGCGCGACCCCTCTCCCAAGGGGCCCTTCTGGCCGCCTAACAGGAACTGGAGGAGCGACAGGAGCTGGACACGCATGCGGCCATGGCCACGGCGGAAGGTCCGCCGGAGCCCCCGGTTGGCCGCCCCCCAAGGAGCCGGAGACGCCGGAGGTGAACTGGGCGGGCGTGCCCACCGTGCTACGTGGCAAGGTGCACGGTCTTCGGGATCAGTTCAAGGGTATGTGATCGGGAAAGCTTGGTGAGGTCAAGGCCACCACGCACCATATTCAGGTCAAGCCAGACGCCAAATCCGTGTACTCGGCTCCATACCGGGCTGGTCCACACCGTCGCTTTGCGATCGAGAAGCAGGTCAAGAAAATGCTCGATCTAGGTGACACAGAATCCTCGGACGCCTAATGGTCTTTCCCTGTGGTCGTCTTGCCCAATCCAAGTGGCCACTTCCTGTTTTGCGTGGAATACCGGCGGCTGAACGAACGCACGGTCAAGGATATCTACTCGATGCCTAGGATGGACGACTGCCTGGATTCCTTCGGCGATGCCATGGTGTTCTCTACCCATCATTGGAACACCGGGTCCCGGCAGATACCTGTGGCCGCCGAGGACAGAGACAAGACGACGTTCACATCTCACATGGGCTTGTTCGGGTTTCTCGGGCTCCCGTTTGGTCTGGTGAACGCGCCAGCCTCCTGTCAGCGCGCTCTCGATATCATCTTGTCCGGTTTACGGTGGCAAACGTGCCTGGTGTACCTGAACGACTTGATTGTTTTCTCCTGGACTGTGGACGACCACATCCGGCACCTCCGTGAAGTCCTCCTCCTGCTGGGAAATGCCGGCGTCTCACTCAAGCCCTCCAAGTGGCACCTGTTCCAGGAAGAGGTGGAGTACCTGGGACATGTCGTTCGTCCAGGGCAGCTACTGATGAACCAGAAGAACATGAAGAGTCTGGCGCAAGCGCTTCCCTCGCGTAACCAGACCGAGCTCAAGAGCTTCCTGGGCATGTATAACGTGTACCGGCGTTTCAGCAAGGACTACGCGCACATCGCCAAGCCCCTGACCAAGCTCACCAGCAGGAACATCCCACACGTACTCGCTCCCCTGGATGCCGCCCAGTTGGCGGCCTTCGAGTACCTAAAGGAGCGCTTGACTTCGACCCCGATCTTGGCGCTCCCCCGACGTGAGCATCTCTTCATCCTGGATACCGACGCCTGCGCCGTCCAAGTCGGCCGTACCCTCCTGCAGCAACAGCCGGACAAGAGCATCCTCCCGTTCGGCTACTACAGCCGGGACGTAATCCCAGCAGAGCAATACTACTTCACGACTGACCGAGAATGCCTGGCTGTGGTCTAGGAATGTTTTCTTCTCTGCCCCTACCTCGAGGGACAAGAGTTACTGATCCGGACGGACCATGCCAGTATACGCTGGCTGCTGATTATGGACAGTGCCCACGGACGGGTCGCTCGCTGGCGCTTCCGGTTGTCGGAGTTCGATTACAAGGTATGCACCAGACCGAGAAGGGAGCACCACTGTGCCGACGCCATGTCACGGCTCCCGACTCTGGCGCCGGATCGGTCCGTCATCCCGGAAGAGATTCCCTGTCCCGGACGCTTCCTTCATATCGATTTGGCTTGTAGTGTCTCTGTTGGTTACGTGTTTCATTTTTCTCGAAATTGCAAGATTGGGGTTTGTGGACCCTTGGGGGACGATTTCCGAGGGTCGACAGCTTTTTGGCGCACTCGCCCTCATTTGGCACACCCCCGGTAGAGCTCTTCGCATTACATATGGCCTACAAACCTGGATCTGCAACTTGCAGAAAGCTGAGTGGCCGACAGGACATTGTGTCGCGACACAGTTTTCATCCTACCTGAACAGGGTAATGCAGAGGGCGGGGGCTGTGCGGCCCCGAATTGATCAAGATCGGAGAGTTGCCGTTGGAGGCCAAATAAATTAGTTGAGATGAAATCTCGGTCGGGCGGTGCAGCAGTCAGTTGAAGACGATGGGACGGTGGCAGAAAAGTGAGTCGGGAGCACATCCGAACGAGAATCCCCACCTTATACTCCAAGAGCCGCATCTCACACTTACTTGCGTCGTTCCAAGCGCCACCCGCCCACAGATTGTGCCGCCAACCCAGTTGCACGAACACACAGTTCCCACGGGATGCAGCATTGACCATCGCACAAGACAAAAAGAGGAGCGGGCGTGCCGCCAACTACCACCGCCGATGGACATATACTCTCCACACTCTACGTGCCATTGGTCCCCGCCACGCGTGTAGGCTGACGAGGAAGAGAGAAGAAAGAGGGAAAAAGAGAGCACTAATGCTGACGGGGAGAAGCATCAGGGAAACAGCAAGTCCAATCAGCACAGATGGCGCGACATCCGGAGGCGGGTATGGGGTGAGGGAGGAGACAGCATGCAGAGAGGCAATGTTAAGGATATGGTGTGAGAATGGGGTGTGAGAAACCGCGGGGTGCTCAGTGATCATCGAGAGAGTATGCGAGTGCGCCAGTCAATGGAACAGTTGATGGCGGGCGCTTGGAAAATACGCGGGAAACGCACATTGGTGGCTGTCTACTGCAGTGAGCAACGGGTAGTGGCCGCAAAGGTGTTCACACCTTGTTGAAGCAATGGCAACCATGGGGGCACGAGCGACGTGAACTCAAGTGTGCGCGCCGCGCTTCTGCAAACAGCAAGCCATGGCCTTGTGTGTTGTGAGCCCAACGGCTGCAGCTGTGTCACAGCTGGGGCCGTCGCGTCGCGCGCACAGGCCATGACCTGAAAAAAAGCGCGCACATGTGCGGCCACGTTGTTTTCGTCTCCAGATCTGGCTCTCAAGCTCTGCAAGTTCAACATCAAACGGACAGCATCAGACAGAGCCAATAGATGGCCAGAGTTAGGCGTCTACACCAAGGGATGGCCAGATTTGCACTAAGAGCCGCTCCACAGTGTATTAACTCGGGGATAGAGCTGTCTGGGAAACCCAAATCGAATTACAGCCGCTGGAACGCGCTTCCCAGAGGGGGTGCCTGGAACCGAGCAATCTGTCTGATCGCTGAGATGCTTGCCAACGCCCTGATGTCAAATCGATGCGAATGTTGATTATCACACATCGATCGCAGATGATCGTACACTCGTACTTGTCGAGATGCTTCCTGATCTCGAACGCCTAACAGCCTGAAGGCTAAGCGACGATCGGGCTTGCTGTCAAGGAATGAGATCGTGAATTGAATCAAATGCGCTCGACCAGCCGACCCTTCTGACAAGACAACCTCTGCGTTCGCAAAAGGGGCCGATTGTGCTGGTCGGAGTGTGCGTCTCGGCGTGGTCGCGACGTCGAGATGTACGAGCGGTTGTGGCGACACAACCCCAGCGGCTACTGGCGCAGTTCCTGCCCATATCGGCCGCGAGCCACGCGGTCACCGGTATCTTTCGCCCTTTTCGCATTCGTCCTCGAAAATGGCGTGGGGCGGTGGTGCTTCGTTTAGCGGGGGTGACGCTCATGTCGTCTGCATGATGGGGGCGGGGCAAGTTGTGCCCGCAGTAGAGAAGGCGTGAGCACCGCCACTTCCGCCAGCGTGTCGGTGGGCGGTGTTAGTCGGCGCTGAGCTGGCGCCCACATGCTGTCGCTCGTGTGCTTTCGAGCACGGGCGAATAGCGAAAACGAGCTGCGTGAGAGCTCAATAGGAGCACCGATCACAGCCGTGCGCAGAGGCAGACCTGAAAAGCGCCGTCGGACCTCCCTCGAGACCTCCCTTATTGCCGCGCCTCTCTCGGCTCTACTCTGTGGGGGGGGGGGGCTTCGCACCCACGTCACGCGCACTCACCGCGTATCGCCCACCCCAGCTCAGGTCCCGCCCGGCACAGTGCCGCAGACCCGGCCCCGAGGTCAGGGCGCAATCACAAGAGGCGAACCATCCGAACGCGTCGTCGTGCGCCGCTTGCGACCAGAGTGGCCGAACACGTGGACGAGGCGGTTAGATCGGGTGGGTTTAGAGCAGTGGCGCTCATCCGGCGACTACAGCTCTAGCAGCAAAAAGAGGCAGCCGTCAAGACCGATCAAGAGGCCCAGAAGCGCAAGCGCGAGCGCTACTCGCCTGGCCCACCCGATTGAATAAGACGCGGAGCGCAACAAGCAGCTTCGGAGCGTGTCACAACCGCATGCGGGGCGCAGGCCGGGCGAGGCCAGCGGGGGCTCTACAGGCGCCACCAGCTCCGCGATCGTGCGGTGACGGCCGCCGCGCTGGTGACGGCCGCCGCCCGCTCGTATCCGACGCTGGCGCGGCTGCTGAGGACGCGGCTGACGTCGGCATCCGCCCTGGCCGTCAGCTGGCAGGCGGCGCAGAGGCACGCTGCCGCCCGCCCGCTCGCCCTACCACCCGAAGCACGGGGCCGACGGATGGGTCGTGTGGGGAACGGTCGCCGCCCAGACGGCAGCCGCAGGCCGCTTATCGGCGATAAAGCTGTGCCGTCGCATCCGCACCCGCGCGTTCCCTCCATCCCTTCTCCTCACAAAGACGACCTCGCTCGCAGCCCAGCGCCCAGGTTTTCAGGGGCGGCGTTGCTGCCTGTCGCCGAAGGGGCAAATCCTTTACGCATTGTGGTTTTACGACAGAAATCGAGCGGCGGCTCGAAGCTACGCCACGAAGACCTGGGCGGCGGCGGAGGCGCCGCGGCACCCGGATTTGCCTAGCCGTCCCCCGTGCCGTGGCGGAGGCGCGGCGCTGACGCCGCTGTCGCTACGCGCGGTCCGCCAGGGCGGGCCCGCTGCTACGGTACCTAGCAACGTCGCCAACCACAGCCGTCGCCTCCACAGCCACCGGCACCAATCGCACCACCTCCAAGTGGCACCACCGAGCTTTGCGGGCAACGGCGGCGCCACCGCCGTCGTGGGAAAGGTATTCTTGGCGGCGGCAGCGCCGCACGCAACCACTACACCTGCTGCCGCCCGCCACACCTGGTGGGCCGTTGGGCGGCCCTGACAAGCACCGCCGCTGACGGCCGCTGCGGATCCCCGCATGCCGCGTGTTCGCCAAGCACGCGGGACCTTTGCGGCCCGACCGAGGGTGGGCCGACCCCAGCCACCGAATCCCGGGCCGCGCGACGTGCTCCACGTCGCCTAGACGTTCCGGTGGGGGCACGATGCCGTGATCGCGGCGGCGGCCGCTAAGACGGTGAAGCCGGAGGACACATTGTCACCGGTGCCTGTCGGCCGACGTGCCTTGAGCGGGGAAAACGGTGGCGGGGGGGGGGTAGAAGGGAAGGCGCGCAGGGCGAATGGCGCCACCAAGGTTTGAACGGCGCGTACGTGCGTGCAGGCGTCTCTCCCAGAGCCGTCCGAGAGCGCGGGCGGCGCGACGGCCAAGGGTGTACACGCAGACGCTTTCAGGCCCCCCTCCCGCCCCGCTTCACCCCGTGCCGCCGTCATCGCGTCCCCATCATCCTTAGTGGGCACTTTCGACACCGATGCGCCTCACAGATGGGGACCGCGGCGGCGGCAGTGAAAGCGTCCTCTACTTGCCGCGCAGTCGCCGGCCTGCGTCCTTCAGAAGAGGTGCGAGTCGGCCGCGGCGACCACCATAGACGGCCGCTCGACGGTAGGGTGGCCGCACGTCGGCGGCCGCGGCAGGCGCATGGCGCCAGCCATTGCCCCGCAGCCACTGGCGGCAGCACGTGCACCCGCCACGCCCATCCCCAAGAACCCTGCCTTCCGACCCGCCGGCTGCGGCGCCACAATATCAGCACTGCTGCCAACAGCGCCGCTGACGGCGATGGCCAGCTGTCGATAAGCCTCAGCCGCCCGAGTTGTCTGGGGGGTGCTCGGGGCTGCGGGTGACGGCGGCGGCCACGCCGCCCGCCACCCTAGCATCCCCCTTCGCCCGCTACGTCGTGCGCGGACGGTCAGTGGTAGGCGCGTGCCGTGGCCGACGGCCGCGTGCATAATGTGCGTGCCGCTCATTGGCCATGAATGCGGGACCGTCGCGGCTGCCACGGCGCGACCGACGACAGCCATCGCCCACTGCCAGGCCTCCCAAAAGGTCTTGTACTCGCCCACTCCGCCGCGGCCGGCGCGGCGCCGTGATGGCGGCGGCCACACAGCTGCGGTGACGTCGCAGCCGACAAAAGTGGCCCTACTGCCAATTGACAGACCATCTTGGAGCGATGGAGAATGGTACGGGAGGCGGAGCGTATTTCAGCCTGCGATGACGACACGGCGCCCAAATGCGCGCGAGCACCATCCCGGCGCCCGACGGCACCAGCGGTGCGATGGCCAAGCGCGTCGAGGCGCCGCCGTTTCATCCTCCCACCCCCGCGCCCCCGCGTGCCGCCACCGGCGCCTCCCTGCCACACGCAAGATCGCCTCCCAGCCCGCCGCCAACCGCCTTCTCGTTTGCAGAACCCGAACAGGTGGGCGTCAGCCGCGGACGCGGCGCCGCCACCGGTGACGGCGGCGGCCGACACCTGACGATTGCGGCGCTGGCGCCACCCGTTCTGAGAACATGTGGTGACGGCCGTCTCGCTAGAGAGTGCCGGGACCCCCTCTCAGCCGCTGCCAGACGCACCCTTCCCCAAGAAGCTCGCGGCACTACACATAGACTACGGTCTACGAAAGTTGACGTACCATTGAGAAGTCAAACATAGGCCTCATTCGTACATGTGAATTTAATCCGATAAGAACTGGAACAGTGATCAAACCTTCAAATCACATTACAAATCACGATCACGCATCAGATATGGGTTTGATGGCCGGCCGGTGTGTGAGGTGTAGTACGCAAACTCCGCGTATCCAGCGCAAGTGGACGCGACCGCAGTGGCCCACAAGGCGTGGCACTACGTCAAGATATTGCAGTCTCCCCAATTTTGGCCGATCCCGACAAGAACAACTGTGCAGGACAGATGTACGACAGCCATCCATCCGGCCGGATACGACCTCTCGACCAATCAGAAGTTGTGCGGACCGCAGGCTGTTCTTGTCCGGATCGGTCAGAATCGGGAAGACTGCAATATGAGGGACAAGTGGCAACACAAGTGCGATGGAGAAAAATGACATCAGCCAACAGAGGCAAGCCAGAGGAGTACAGCCGTTCCGCCAAAAACCTCGCACTGGGCTGGGACACAGAGTGACATGAAAATCAAGTGCATTGTCCCAGGATTGGCTTGATAAGCCGTTTGAAATGCAACATGGATCACAACAGCCGGACAAACACCACCCGCGCACCGCAAAGCTGCACACAGAGCCTCGACCGAGGCACCCCGTTGACCTCGAAGCGACGGAGAAGAAACGATTACCAGCTTGACTTCCCTCAGGCCCGCTGTGTGCCGGCAACAGGCAGAGATCCGCGGCACGCAGCCGTGTGGTGGGATCAAGTCCACGTTGGCCTTCGTCCAACTTGACTTTGCTTCCGACTCAATCGCAGTCACCTTCTTTTTTTAGATGTGTGCCTGAAAGTGAACCCATGAGGTCCATTGATGGCTTTAGATTTCATTGCTGATGGTGGAGAGGTCGATCTTGCCGTTGGC
>Ga0209093_1000338_pt1 | contig 24872 bp, 22 predicted proteins | sample SidtaG_4_FD_187450 | JGI IMG/M metagenome (GOLD analysis project Ga0209093, IMG submission 187450) | Marine algal microbial communities from Sidmouth, United Kingdom - Sidmouth_Male1 metaG (SPAdes) (version 2) | ecosystem: Host-associated > Algae > Red algae > Unclassified | place: Sidmouth...
CCGCTCCCGCCGTCGCCGCCGCCGCCGCCGCCCTCGCCACGGCCACCACCGCCCCCACCACGGCCTCCGCCGCCCCCGCCCCCGCCACGGCCACCCCTGCCCCGGGCGCCGCCGCCTCCGCCCCCGCCACCTCCGCCGTGACGTGAATAGAGCTGCAGTAAGGAAAGCAGATAGAAAGGGAACACGTGCACCCATATTTACTTCCAAGGGTAAAAGTCATTCACCATGTACCTCATCTCCCGTAGGTCCTCCAGCGGCGCAATATAGGACGGCGGCGTTGCCTTCACACCCCGGCGCGATATCAAGTCCGAAAAGTCGGGCACAACGTGCACGACCCGACGCACGCGCGATAGCGGCACCGCCACCAAGTCCCAGTGCCCGTGCTCATCAAAAGCCCAGGCAAGGCGGGTGCACAACCGCTCAACCAGTGGGCACTTGGACACGCCCGCCACGCGGTTGAACTTGCACAACACAACCACGTCCTTCTCCTTGTACCGCAAAATGGCGCGCACCTCACCGTAGCGTAGTGATACCAGGCCTTGCGCCAAGGCGTCGGAGCCGGCGGCAGGGACCTCGTACTGGACGGCATCGAACCACGCCTGTCCGGTGCGGAAGCTCGGGGAGCCACGCAGCGTCTGCTTCACCGAGGCGCCACACTCCAACCTCGCCACCAGCTCCACCTGGCCGACGACCAACATCTTGGTCTCCGCGGACTGCCCGAGAAGGGACGCGAGGCGTGCCAGGCCGGGTCTCAGAGAAAGGGTGCCCACCGACAAGCGCGGCACCCCGCGAAAGGGGCGCGCTGGCTCGGATCGTAGGAGCCGACCGGAGCTCGCCGCCACCGCATCCATCTTGGCGTTGCGTGCGGCAATTGCCTGCGAGCCTTGCGACTGCCTGACAATCTGCTGGGTGAAGGTCTTGATGACCTTGTTCGTGCGGTTGTAAAAAACCTTGTCCACCTTGTGACCGGCCTCGTTGGTGCCAGTGTTGCCATTGCGTAAGTTGCCATGCATACGAATGGCGTCAAGGAGGTGCCGCAACAACTTGTGAACCTTGGACGTGTGCACCGCACCGAGCAGAGGTTTGACAAAGCCGAGAACAAACTCGGCCGCATCGTTGGCGAGTACCTCCGCAACTTCAAGCGTCATGGGCTCCGGCGCCGTAGAGGTTGCCCACCCAGCGATGCGCGAGTAGAGGGTTGCGTACTCGGCAAACATCGCCGTGATGGCGTCCTCCAGCGGCGTGTCCCCAAATGCCTCATGGTACGCGTCCCAGTCGAAGGAGAAGCCCCTCGGCAAGTCCTCCTCGTCACCCTCGCCGGCGTCAAAGATGCTATCCGCCGTAGCGTTCACGGCGGCGGCCGCCGCCCCACCACCACCCCCGCCGCCGCCGCCGCCACCGCCGCCGCTGCGCCGACCGGCACGACCTGTCTGCAGCGCAGCCGGGTTCAATGGCACCGGCCTTTCGTCTCCCAGCCCGAAAACGCCAGCAACCGCGTGGGGCATGATGCACACACCCTTGCGCTGCTGTGCCGCTGTGAAGGTCGACTGCTTTTCATCTGCCGCCACGAGATACCTGTGGGCATTTGTATCAATGGAGGAGAAATAAGGCATGACCACGACGAGCGCTGGGACCAGTGGCAATAGTGTGAGAACGGGTGCCTAGTGCGAGCCATAAATGCACACCGATGGTGAAGACTGGTGGACATTCCAGCATGCTAGCGACAGAGAGAGGGCCTGTACATACCCTGGAGGAACTGTGCTCGCCTGGCTCCGCCTGCCCATGAAGTCAAAGTGACGGTTTGCCACACGGGAAGCCGCCTTACACGTGCCGCACTTGGGTAGCCGTTCAAGGCACATGTACGGGTACACTCGGACGAGGCGACTGGCGAGCATCCGAGTGACCCCCAAGTCAAGGACCTGCAGCGGCCAGCCGCGGAAAGGGCAGCAGAAAAAAGGACACCGGGGCGGACGGAAAGCCAAGCCAAGAAGGACGTTAGAATTGCTTCACATCAGCAGCCGAATGACCTCTGACAACATCTCGCCACAACTGAAGAGTAGTAGCCGAGCACGCAAGATAGAGGATGCGTACGTGCAGTGCATCAAATCCCACCATCTTGTACATCAAGAATGGTGGCGAAGTCAGGCCACCCATGGAGGCCAACACCGGAACCTCGCTGTGTGCACTGCTGGTCGCCTCAAGATGGACGCGGCGCCGCGCGTCCCGCTGCCACCGCCTGTGCCCAGCTGCCTCCAACTGGCGGCGCACGAGGATGAGAGCGTTGCGGCTCTCGGAGTTCAGCGCCGCCACAGACCCAGCGTCGTTCACGGGCACGTCACACATCGAGCACGGGAAGGCACATTTCCCCCCCTTGAGGCAGAGAACCGCCTTCTCCTCAGGTAGGTCGCAAATGTATAGGAGGATGCGGGCGAAGAGGGTTAGCGTCCGGCTGCCCAACTGCACCTTCGCGCCCGTGTTACTGGCGGCTATGGCGGAGCGGAACGCGAGGAACAGCACACGCTGCAGCAAGCCGCACCTCCTCCGGCGCGCCCGGCTGTCGGCGCCCGGCTCTTTCGCCTTGCGTACGATCGGGATGTACGCCACCGTGACCCAGACGGCGTCATCTGTGTCAACATTGAGAACGCGCACGCGGAGCGGGTAAAGTTGATGGGCTGGAGAGGCAATAGATCAGTGGGCAACACGATACACATACCACGGGTCAAAAGAGAGTAGGCAGTCAGTAGGGTGCTCTTGCGCCACATCTGGCAGTGGCAAAGCAGGCACACTTAGCGCCCATCGTCTCCCACTTAACCTCCAGCGAGCACCACTAGGACGTCACCACCACGACATGCGGCTCGCCCATCAACTTACCACCGGACCACGCCAGCTGACTGGCGTCACTGAATACGTGGAAGGCCAGCACAAAACTGTCTGCCCCATGCTCAGCCATGATGATGCTCTCGCATAACCGGAAGGCATCGCCGTCGAGGGGCGACTCCCGGCTGCTTGTGGGCGGCGCCGGCCTGTCGCCGCCGCTCCAAAGCTTGACGCCTTGGCCATCTCGGAGCATCTTCAGGGCGACCTCGAGCACCGACCGGAAATACGCCTCATACACAATGCCACCCTCCTCCAGCTTACACTTGCGCCACCCCTCCTCCAGGACAGCATCGTCAACATCGTCCCGCAGCGCGTCCTTAAACGCATTGACGGTCCTCATGGAGTCCCGCAGGGTCTTGTTATGGCCGGCATCCACCACCATTCCAGGCTTGGTCCGGTCCCAAACGTCAAGCAAGTCGTACAAGCCCTCCTGCTCAGACAAAGAGAACCCACCTGGGCGGCCCGTCAGCGCAAACGTCTGGAGCGCCCGCAGCCGCACCGAGTTGAACCGCCCTGGTGCGCACGTCTTTCGCTTCTTAAGCAGCGGCTCAGCGCGGCTCCAGTCCCGTTTGTCCTCATAGAATGAGCGCACCTCGGCTGCAACGGTGCTGTACTTGTACTCCTGCGGGGGCCTCGAAGCGTCTTCTTCGGCCGACGAGTCGTTGTGGCCACCGACCTTGCGCTTGCGGCGCGGCGGAGGCGGCACCGGCCGCCGTGTCAGCCGGACCATCGATTCCATCGCTTCCAACGCATCTTCAATGACCGTCTCCTTGTACGTGATATTGACGGGGCGCGAGGCAGCTTCAGCTGCGCAGCCACCGTCAGCGCCCGCGCCAGCCACCGGGTTGCCACCATGACTCATGCCGCTGCCACTGTGGTAGCCAATTTCCGCGCCTCGGCCGGCATCGGCGGTAGTGTGGACGCCACTCCCGCTCGCATCAGGGCCCCCACTGGCATCGGCTGCGGGGCAACGTCCCTCCACGGCGTCGCTCCCATGACCCCCAACTCCACCCCCCGCGTCATGCACCCCTGTGACAGGCACGCCATTGGAGGCTACCCCACGGCGGCGCCCCGTCGCCCCCGTACGAGCCGCGGCACCTGTCGCGTTGGGCCGTGCCAGAAGCGTCCGGTGCTTGCGTACTCGGTGGCAAACCAAGTTGCGATACGCGGTGAAGGTACGAAAGCATATCCAGCATCGTAGTAGGTCACCAGAGGGTGGGACCTCCGACATGGCTAGATGGTGGGACATCCGACAAGGCAACTTTGTGCTGACACGAAGCAGAGTCATTTCTTCGGTGAGTTGAGTGCCCAGGTACTTGTACGGCTCGAGTTCTCCGCACCAGCCAGTGGAGCGACCATCTTTCCGAGGCTGACCACCGCCCGCTAGCGGGTCAACCCCTGACGCAGCTCATTCCCCGTGCCGCCCCTAGGCACCCCTCCAGTCGCGCCCGCCCTGACAGGCCCATACGTGACTCCGAGGAGCGTCTGCCATCTCACAACCCCCTCATGCAAGAACGTGAACAGCAAGGTCGCAGACACAGACGTACCTCCTCAGTCGCAGACAGCGTCACGCCGTCCGCAGACCGTATCGCGCTGTCCGACACGGAATCGTGTCGGCGACGAAGCCGCCATGAGGACCGCTGTTGACGTCTCTGCAGTACCTCCTGCGACCCACGTGTATCGAGTCCGGCGGCTGTGGAACGGGTGCCGCCGTTTGGATGCCTACGTCCATCAGGTAGGGAGAGAGTGCGTAGACAAGTGCGGAAGAGCTATCTCCCTGACAGCAATCCTCCTCTGGCGTCCACTACGTGACCACTGCCATGCTGCAGCAAAGTGGTAAGGAGAAACGGCAAAAGACCCATGGAGACCCAGCAGACCAACTGGACCCAAGCGCGCTACAGAGGAGAAAGAAACCCCGGTGACCCGGACGTGTGCGACAAGCGGCGACGGGGTGGTGGTTCGAAAGAGGCAGAGGCCCTTTCGAGGAGGACCCAAATCGGTGAACGATCGAGCAAAATCCTAAATTATTCAGTTCAAATTTTGAGTGTCGTGCCCTTCCACACACTCTGGCCAGTGTTCTTGCCGGCAATGCACCAAAGTTGACCGACACCGGCACCCGCGGCCCCCGATCAGTTCGCCCGCGGCGGCGGACAAGCGGCGCGACGTGCGCCCTCTGCGTCTCTCTCTGAACTGAGGCGGCCAACCCCTTCCCCTGCGTCATGCAGCCGTTTCCTGTTTTCCCGTGTGCCGCCTGCGGGTCGCTGTCCCCCCACAACGCCATCACGCGGGCTTCGATGGGGTCGGGCGTGGTACCCACCGTCCCATGACCACCATTGCCCCCTGAGGTGGACCTGTACCGCCCTGTGCACTGTCTTAGTGTTGCTTCCCACTTGACACTTGGGTCGTGCTGTCCCCCACGCTGCTCCCACAGTGAGCCGACAGTGCATGCGCTGTGGTTGAGGGCCGCTTATCAGGCGGTGCGATTGACATGGTGAGCTTTTGTTCGTCACCGCCAGGATCTGGGGCACTGTGATTGTGTCTGGTACCTGCTCGGCGAGTCGGTGGGCCCCCGTTGGAAGGCCGGCGAGGTCTGTGACGGCGTGCGTATGGGATTGTGAGTGGAGCACGGGCCGGGAATGAGGCGGGACGAGAGAGAGCGGCGAGGCCCAGGCGAGTGCTGGCCCGTCCAGCTCGTCGCGGTCGGGTTTGGAGCCAGTGAGGCCGGTTGTGGGGTCTGTCAGCCCTGGCTTTGTTGTCTAACGCAGGTACGTGTGGTTCGATCCAACCATGTTTTGCTTGCTCTTGGTGTCTCTGTGCTGAGCGTTGTCCCTCATCGTCGTTTGTTGGTCTGCCTGGGTATTTGAGGTCCGTCACAGCCACGGTTGTCGACCCGTCCGCCGGCCAGTCGAGCCACGGTCCGCGATCACCCACCTCCGAGACCTCAACCATCGAGCCCGAGCCCAACCCTGTTCCCAGTCCGCTACCTGCCCCTCCCCCCTCTCACACCCCCAACCGCCATCCTCCTTCCCAACTCTCCCCGCACAATGGCTTCCCGTGGCGGCCCGGATTCCAGGACGCCGTTGCCGTCTACCACCGACAAGCAGAGCAAGGCCGAAATGCGGCAGCTGATCGCTGCTGCGTCTGCCGCTCTCGGTACGGCCAGCGGCGCCGGTATGAGCGGTGATCCGGCAGCGCCGTCCGAAGTACTCGCGGCGGCTCCGTCCGCACACGGAGCTGGCAATGGCTACATGAGCATCAATAGTTTGGAGCACCACGCTGCCGTGACTCGCGGACATTCGGAGATGCAGCTGGCTGCCGACCTGTCGCAGTCGCCGGCGCCCAGCACTCTTCCCTTCCCGTTTTTCCTCACCCAGTCTCGCACGCCTCCGTCGAGCTTCTCGCCGGCAGCGACGGAGCCGCTACCTGCGACGCCTGCAAGCCGAATGCCCCTAGAGATGGCTGCTGATATCTCTTCGACGGCACGCCCTTCTTCCGTGGCGCCGGCGCGCGTCCCGTCTGCCCGAAAGGGCTCCAAGCGGGCTGTTATAAACCCTGGCATCGGCTCCCAGCCGTTCACGTCCGAGCGGGCTCGCGCGGCGGCTATTAAGCGCTGGGGCGCTGCTGCCGCGCGTCGTCGTGGTAAGGGCATCCTGTCCCTCTCTTCTCTTCCCTCGGCTTCCATGTCTGAGCCGCCCTCAGTGGTGGGTGGGCTGTCGAAACCAGCTGGGTCGTCGTTGACCGGTGGGTCCTCGACGGCGGGCGGGCCCTCGACGGCCGCCGACGGGTTCCTCATGGCGGACCGGTCGGCACGCGGCGGCGAGACGGATGCGAGTGCCGGTCTTTTGGCCTTGAAATCACGCCCCGCCCGCACCGCGGGTACCGCGTCGACCGCCAAGACGGCGGTGGCCACGAGAGCACCAATGGCTGCTCGGGCGACCAAGACGGCCAGCGTGGAGGACATCGGGGCTAAACAGGCCGGCGGCGCCAGTAAGGCGATGGGGGCCGGCAAAGCGGACGTCAACCGAACAAGTGGTGGCGGGAGTCACGCGTTGGAGATCTTCGAACTCAAGAAGGAGGTGGCGGCGCTTAAACGCGAGGTGGCCGACCTGCAGAAGCTCAAGGTCAAGCTGTCCAACCTGGAGGCCTCGGTCAACATGAATGCGGAGCAGCTGAGCACGCACGGTCACGCAGTGGAGGTGCTCGGGGCTAGTTTTAACGACATCAAGGCCCAGGCGCGCAAGACGTGCAGGCCTGTGCAGCACGCATCCCCAGGGAGCGACGCCGATGGGGACGACGACGAAGAGGAGCCGCCTGCGCCAAAGCGCGTGCGGTTTGCCGTCGACGTGGCCGTCGACTTGGCGCCGACGCCGCCACTCACGCAGGGATCGCAGTCCAACGGCGGGGCAACGCCGCCACCAGCCGATGGAGATGTGTCTCTACCGCCGTCTGACGACGGCCCGGTGTCGACGCCGCCGCCGGCACAGGCCGGTGGCGAGGTACCATCGCCTGCCTACAACGACTACAACATGATGCCGCCGCCGCTACCGGCGGACGACGGGCTGCCACCGCCGCCGGTTAGCGATGAGATGCCGCCGCAGCCGCCGCCGGCCATGGAGGCGCGCGGGACAAATGTGGCCCCTCGCTCGCGTCTTCGTCGTCCTACTGCTCGCGTTTGCGATGTGGAGACTCGTGACGAGGCGCAAGCCCGGCGGCGTGCAGAGGGCTCAATCGTTATGCAGTGCATCCGCGACCTGCTCAATCCCCGCGTGACCAAGATGGTAGCCCTTGCCACGGTCTCCCGCGACGTCTTCCTGGACCCAGAGACCAAATTCGAGATGATCGTGGAGAACGCCATGGAGTACATGGGCGTTGGGGCCGACGAGGCCAACATCTTCTTGCTCGAGATGATTGACCAGCCGACCAAGAAGCGTGTCCGTGGCGGCATCAAGCCGAAGGCCGTGCGCGCGTGCGCGCCGCTTGGCATGGTCTTTTCGCACGCGATGTGGGGGATCAAGGCGGTTGTCGTGGCGGCCTGGTTCAACGCCGTTCACTCTTCTGTGATCTCCATGACGGCCACCACAGCGACACAGTGGAAGGTGGGCCGCCGGTACGGCCAGTCAGATGGCGGACGGGTCGGCGTCATCGCGGCGTCGAAGCAGATGTTCATCCACCTCAACGCGCGCCACCGCATCAAGGAGCCGACGGAGTCCGGCCAGGTTGTCGCCGTGCACGCGACGACGGGCCACTACGGGCTCATCTGCACGTTCGTTGCTGAGGCCTTGGAGGCGGTCGCTACGGGCGTGAAAAATGGTGGTCCCGACGGCGACCGCTTCAAGCGGTACGTCGCCGAGATGGTCAGCCTGGACGAGTATCTGCCAAAAGACAACAAGGAGCACAACGGCCTAGTCTTGGTCGACGGGGCCGACCCCAAGCGCGCCAAGTTTCCTGAGGAGTACATGCCGGTGACCGACGACGGTGCCGACGACCTGGCGGTTGCTGCTGCCGTGGTGGCGTAGATGCTAATCGGATGGACGTGTGTGAGGCGTGATTCTACTTTCCCCTGCGGGGTCTTGTGCCCCTGGGTGGGTTCGAGGGTGTGGGTCCCAGAGGGGCGTGGGGGGCGTGGGGGGTGGCGGCGGCCCCTGGCGTAGTCATAGGTCGGAGCTCTTCCTTTAGGCGGCTGAGCAGGACAACCAGCGCAGTGCTGGTGGTATTGGACACAAGGCACGTTCATTGGAGCGCACACAACACAAGAAGCCGTGAGTGCGTGCCGAGGCATGTGCGCAACGGGACTCAGGGGCACGGGGGCAAGGAGGCGCGGCTGCGGCGCGGCGCGGCGCACGGTGCGGCGGAAAGGAAGTGCCGCGGAGACGAGGCGCCTGGACGAAGCGTGGGGCGTTGGGGCGCGTGGGCGCTGCGGCGCCGCGGCGACCGGGCGCCGTAGCTAGGAACCCGGGTACCCGGGAGGGGGGAGGCGCGGCGGCGTCATGGGGCCGCCGCAAAGCAGCGCTGTGCATCAGGGCGCAGAGGAGCATCAGGTGCGGCGAAGCTCCGCCAGGGCGTCGTGGCGCCGCCACGCGAGAGCGCGACCGCGAGGGGGGAGCCAGGGCACCAGGGAGAGGGGGCACGGCAGCGCGGGAGCGCGGGGGCGTCGTCGCGAGGGGGCGCGGGGGCGCGGCGGTGGGGCGGCACCCGGGCACGGCGGCGCCCGGGCGCGGCGGCGGGGCGGCGCCCGGGCGTGGGGGCGCGGCGGCGCGGCGGTGCCCGGGCGCGCGGGCGCAGGAGCGCGGCGGCGCGGCGGCGCGGCAGCGCCCGGGCGCGGCGGCGCGGCGGTACCCGGGCGCGGGGGCGCCCGGGCGCGGGGCGCGGCGGCGCCCGGGCGCGGGGGCGCGGGGGCGCCAGGACGCGCGGGCGCGGCGGCGCCCGGCCGCGGCAGCGCGGCGGCGCGGGGGCGCGGCAGCGCGGCGGCGCGGGGGCGCGGGGGCGCGGGGGCGCGGGAGCGCGGGGGCGCGGGGGCGCGGGAGCGCGGGGGCGCGGCAGCGTGGGGGCGCGGCAGCGTGGGGGCGTGGGGGCGCGGCGGCGCGGCGGCGCCCGGGCGCGGCGGCGCGGCGGCGCGGCGGCGCCCGGGCGCGGGGGCGCGGCGGCGCGGCGGCGCCCGGGCGCGGGTGCGCGGCGGCGCGGCGGCGCCCGGGCCGCGGCCGCGCCGCCGCGCCCGGGCGCGGCGGCGCCCCCGTCCAGCGGCGCGATCATCGGATCAGAAATCTCGTGTCGTTCACTTTGGAAGAATATATTTTGTCGTCTTCTCGTTGTGGGTCAGGCCTCCTGTGGTTCGTGTGAGCAATCCCAAGATGGTCGGTCATCGTAGGAGCCCTTTGCCGATGGTTCAACTTCATCGGTTTGCCGCATCGACGACGTCATTTTAACGGTTTTTTGCAATCGGCCGATGGCCCATGATGAGCCCCGATGACCGTCGATGACCCTGATTGTCTAAGGAGACGATACTCGTCGCAAAGTCGCCGCTGGCCGGCGCGGCAGTCGTGCCGCGCGCTTGGCCCGTCGCCCCAGGTGCCTCCCGCCCTGCCGCGGATGGCACACCTCCCGCCACCCCAACGGCCGCCCCTGTCGCGTCACGCACAGGCCGCGGCCGCGGCTCCCACAACGTGGGGGAGCACCGCGTCCACGCGTAGCCGACCGGGTAGGTGCCCGCCTCGACGGCCGCCGCGTGTCGCACCGCGTCGACGGGGTCGGCCTTGGGCTGCGCCCGCCGCAGGACGCTCCCCCAAACGTGGAGATACACAGTCTCCCCGCGCATGCCCTTGATGGCACGCTTGGCCATGTTGCGCGCCGCGTTGGTGTCCCGCCCGACGGACGTTGCCGGGCAATTGCGGTTGGTGCACAGCTGGACGGCCCACAACGCCAGCGGGTCGGTGCTAAACGCCCACTTGCCCAAGTCCGCAATCGCCCGAAACACGTCTTGCCGCACCTGTTTGGCGTGCTGGTCGGGGTCACGATCCAGCAAGCAGCGGCGTCGTAGGGCGAAACAATATAACTAGTGATCCACATTTGCGTCAGGGACAGTAGCTGAAAGGGCTCACGGCTCTGATTGGCGCCCGGACGGCCCTACCGACGGTGCTCTTTCGGGCAGTGGAGGCGACGGAGGGCGTGCCCAGTTTCGGGCACTAAACGCCAGTTTCGCCAGTAGCGCGAAACTGAGTAAAGTAGGAGTGCCGCCTGCAGCGGGCATTCGGATATGTAGCACCCCTTTTTGTTAATTTAGCGGCCGCCGCCGACCGGCGCCCGATCGGCCGATCTCGCCCCTCCAGGCCAAACAAAGTCCAGTCGGGGCCACACTGCTAGATATTACGTGGCCCGACGCCATTAATGAAGCGCATCTCGCAGCCCGAAATTTTTGAAATCAGAGGCAGCCGGGCCCATCGAACCTCACGCACCTATCACGATCAGCGACCACCTCATGTTTGGTCTCCTCTCAATTGCACCTCCCAGAGACTCCTCCAACGCTGCCCCACAGCCCGGGCTGGCGTGCCAGATCTACCACCTGCCGCACCAGTGCTGATTGTGGCCCGATCGGCCCGACTAGCCCTCAGAAGCTGCCTCACAGACGCAAGCTGCCTCACCGACGCAAGCGCCGGAAGCGCGCTGCACCGGTCCACTGGGATGACGCAATCTGATCTGTGCCGCATTCCGAACCGCCACCAAGCGTCTGAGCCTGCCTCGCCGTATGCCCCGCGCGCACGGCCCTACGCCCCGCGCGCACCGCGATGTGCCCCGCATGCCCCACCGCGTGCCCCGCGCGCCACGCCGTGTGCTTCGCGCGCGCGCGCACGACCGTGTGCCCTGCGCGCCCCGCCGTACGCCCCGCCGTGTGCCCCAGTCCGCGGGGCGACGCGCCCCGCGCGCACAGCGCGCACCGCGGTGTGCCCCACACGCACCGCGGTGTGCCCCGCACACGCCACCGCGTGCCCCGCGCGCCACGCCGTGTGCTTCGCGCGCGCGCGCACGACCGTGTGCCCTGCGCGCCCCGCCGTACGCCCCGTCGTACGCCGCGCGCGCCGTGTGCCCCAACCCGCGGAGCGCGCCCTGACATGCACCAGACGATCGGACGACTCTGCCGGCGCAGCGTCACCGCCCTCGATACGCGCCATCACTCCTCTCCTTGACGCTTCTTACAACCATCTGTGCCGTCGCCCTCTTTGTACGCTTCAGGTTGTCCGCTGCTGCGCTTTGAGGTGCGCTGCCCTCTGCTGCCGTGTGCTGCCGTATGCTCAAGCTCTTTAGAGGCCCGCCCTGCTCGCTTCCATGTCCTCATCACCCCCCTCCCTCTCGACGCCCCAATCCCGCCCCCTTCCTCCATCTCTTTTTCTTTCCACCCGCTCCGCTTCCGTACCTGCTTCACGCCGCGTGTTTGTTCTCGACGGACCCTCACCCTCTTCGTCTGACGACTTGCGCACTCATCTGCTCCGCCCCTGGACTTTGTACCTGCGCCTTTTCATCACCCACGACGCGGCTGCCCATTGGGCTGCCTCTCTTCCTGACCCTGTCCGCCACGCTGGTCCGTCTGTTCGACCACCACCGCCTTTGCCGCCCGCCTTCTTGCCATCTCAAGGTTTCTTTTTGAGCACCTTCTTTGCTGGGGAGGAGGCAGTCGTCGACTTGTCGGACCCAGCGAGCATCTCCAAGTTCTTCGCCCAACTAAGCGCCCACCAATGCGCCGACGGTGTGCCTGTGGCCGGGCTCGCTCTGGACGTCGCGCCCACAGCTATTACCCGTCCCATGCCGGTCGACCCCCGCTCCACCAACGTTCGTTCTCGACCGCGCCCAACCAACGGTCAAGGCGCTCGCCCCCAAGACCTGAAACGACGACGTCTGATGACAACAATGTGTGCGGTCAGCGGCGTCCGTGGCGGACGTTCCACGGCAGATAGAGCTGCGGAGGAAACGCCTACCAGCATCGCGGCCTGGACGGGCGCGGTGGGAGGCCGTTCAATTCTTCCTGGTCACCCACTGGCGGCTACTGCTTCACGTCGTGCACCGATCACTTCTGGCGGCCGAGGTCGTGGTGCTGGAGCTTCCCCGGGACGCCGGCGTATTGCGTGGAGTTACAGCGGAGCAGAAGGGACTGGCAGCCGCATCCAACGAGTGGCCACTCTCCCCCACGGAGTGGAGCTACCCGCCACCGTCGTTGGCGCGGAGCGCAAGGTCTGTCGTCTCCTTGTGGGAAACGAGAGCGTCTTTTTGACCGGTCCGCCGGGGTGTGGGAAGACGCACCTCGTCAACGAGGTGGTCAGTACACTGCGGTCCGTCGGTTTGATGGTGAGCGTCTGCGGGAGCTCCGGTGTAGCGGCCGCGCTGGTCGGTGGCACGACCGTGCACGCTTGGACGGGGTTCATCAACGGAGACGCGGACGTGGTATCACCTCTAGAGACGGTGTTGTCCAAGGTCATCCCGGCCTCGGCCAAGTTCCGGATGCGCTCCACCATGGTGCTAGTTATAGACGAGGTCGGCACCCTTTCTGCCGCGCTCATCACACGACTGGACGTGGTGCTCCGTGCCGTGAGAGGGTGCTCCCTCCCCTTCGGTGGCCTGCTCGTCCTCTTCTCGGGGGACTTCCTCCAACTGGCACCACCCGTCGGGAACTTTGCATTCCTGAGCGACGCGTGGCGCGAGGTGTTTGGTAGCCGCGCCATTGTGTTGGACACGCACTGGCGGCACATCAATGACCGGCGGCTGCTGGACGTGCTTCTGAGGATGCGCGTCGGCTTGCACACAGACGAGGACATGGAGCTGTTGGCGACACGACGGTCGGCCAAGCCACCGCCGACCGCCGTTTGGCTCTTTTGCCACTCCATGCCCGCCAAGGACAAGAACGAGGAGGAGCTGCAGCGGCTTCCGGGCCCCGACGTCACCTTTCATGCACAAGATAAGGTCAAGGTGACGTACCTTACGCTGGAGGGCGCTCGCATCCTGCTGGATGAGGGGCTCAAGTTCTTGCGTGTGCTTTCTTTGCGGGTGGGCGCCTTTGTACTTGTCCCCTCGAACTGCTTGGCCGGGGACGGTGTCCCGTCGGGTTCTCGGGGTATCGTACTTTGCTTTTTCTGGGTTGGGTGCATGCGCTACCCCACCGTCCGATTTGAGCTGCCGACTGGAGGTTTTAAGACCGTTGACGTCGTGCCTGTGACAGCCAGCGTGGTTGCTTTGGACGGTGTTGAGAAGGCTGCGACCCGCACCCAACTGCCTCTTGTGCTTTCCTGGGCGATGACCATCCACGGTGCGCAAGGTTGGACTCTACCCGAGGCCGCGGTAGACTTGAGCAAGGCGTGGGCTGCTGGTCAGGCGCTGTCTGGTCTATCGCGCACTCCCTCTTTGGCGGGTCTGCACTTGGTTGGCTTTGACGAGGACAAGGTTATAGTTGATGGTGTGGCGGTGTCGTTCCACGACTCACTTGTGCCTTATTAAACACGTCCGTTGCCTTTCTGCATCTTGCTCCCTTGCTCAGTATGCTTTTCTCCTGCTCTTTCGCCTTCTTGCGTGAACGTTTTTTTGTCCTAGGTGTTGGAGCCGTCGCGGTTCGACTTGGGAACGCTTGCTTCATTCTCGTTATACTAATACCATTCATCACACTGATTAGCACCGCATCTAATTTCAAGTGGTGGCCAAGTCCTCAGTCAGCGTGTCTGGTCAGCGTGTCTGGTCAGCGTGTCTGGGGCATGTCTGGTGTCGGTACAGTATGTCTGGTAGTTGTCTGACTTCAGACATCCTTGCGGCTGACATGAATACTCGCGGCCGCTTCGGTTTCCCTCGACACGAACTCGCCGTCCTTGCAACGTATGGCTTCTTGCAACTCCGCCTGTAGCCTGCGAGGGATCCTATCTGCTTGTTTTCCTGGATGCTGTCGTGGTCCGAGAGGACGCGCTGCACGGCACTTGTGTGCTCCGGGATTCGCTCAAAGCGAAGGTAGGGGACGAGGAGTGGTTGTTTTCGGCGCGGAGATAGCAAGGCAGAGCACCGGGACGGTGCAGTCGGAAGCAGAGTCAGTGACAGAGGGTCGGTGGAGCTGTTCTGGGCCCTGGTGTCCCTTGGCGACAGACCGCCGTAGGAGAAGCAACATTGGGTGCCACGCCTTTGATTCAGAGTGACAAAGTCCGACCTTTACTCGTCCTTCTCCGACGCCGCCTCCTCCTCCTTCCCGTTGCGGAGCGACAAGACACACTCACACACGAGGGTCCCCAGCGCCTTCACGTTCTTGGCCTCAAACTCCACCATCGCGGCGTGGTCTACCACACCGTCCTTAAAGCTGGCGTGCGCGCACAGGTCCCGCACCAGCCCAACCGCCCAGGTGTTGTACGTCGACAACAGCTGCGCCACCACCTGTGTGACGTCATCTTGAGCAAAGGATCTCAGAGTCGAGCGTAGAGTGCCGCGCGCGTTCATTTGCGTGATGTAGCGCAAGAAAGAATTAGAAGTAGGGTTCCACTCGCCCAGCTTCATGACCTGTTCATAGAGGCCCGTCCGGTCGAGAAGCGCCTGGGCCCCGCCCCGGCGGAAGCCGTACATGCGGCAGGCGCGCTCGCCGAGAACCAGGTCCTGGCCGATGCGTGCGAGGTCGGCGACAAACCGCGCGTTCACGTCTGTCTCAGACCGCTTCTTGAAGAAAGCCACACAGCCTGCCATTGTGCGTTGCGACAAGCTTGGGAAGACCGGTTGCTCGGCAAGGATGCCCATGTCCATGTGCACGCCGGGGGCAGAGAGGGAAAAGAGAACGACAGGCTGCAACAGTTGGGGAAGGTTGAGCTCCTCGGATGGGCATTGAACAAATGCCTGCACGCCGTGGTGCTTCTCTTCCTCTTTGGAGACGTCCGCAAAGAAGCTAAAGACACGAACGTTGAGCACGTCATTAGTGGATGCCCCCGTCTTGGTGACCCGCAGAGCAACCTCGAAGAATCGGTGGTGCTCGTGCCTGTACACTCCATATAATGCAAGAAAGTAAGAAGGCAGCAATGGAAACAGCCAAGAGTGAGGTCCCGCAATGGAGGAAAGAATGCGGGAGAAAATAGCCTGTCAGTATACGAACACTTCAAGAAAGAGAGCGCACCAATGGACAAGACAGTCCTGCAGACGACACATCATCGACGCAATAAGAAAGAGCTTCTATTCGGAGCGCAACTCACGTACAGGTTGAAGAAAATGTCGTTGTCGGCAACGGACAGGTCGGGAAAGGAGAAGTCCTTAAACTTCAGGTTGATCAGGGTGATCGGGCGTGCGATGGTGATGAAAGCGAATGCGTAGAAGACATACACCAGAAAGTCCGCTATTGCATTCGAGGGTGCCTTGAAGAACGCTGGGAGGCCGCCGGCCTCCTCCTCTTCCATGGACAACTCGGTATCCATGTCCTTTGCGTCATCCGGTTCAGTTCTCTCCTCGTACCGTGATCCCGTACTGACCCCCGCGCCCGCCGCGAGGCTGGAGCTCGGTCCTCCCAAATCCTTGGCCAAGCCGCAGCGAGCGGCTGCCGGCTGCCCCCCCGACGAGCCCGTTGACACGCCCGCAAACAAACGGGACTTCTCGACGCAACGAGAGGCGTCGTGGTCCATGGTGCTGATCAGCGTGTCAACCGCGTCCGAAGTAGCGGAGCGGCCTATCCGCGGCGGCGGCGCGTGGGCGCGCACCATCACATCGAACAGCCTGTCCATCATCTCGGTGGTGACGGCCCCGCCGGACAACTGGGTCTCGCCGTCGTGGCGGGCCTCCTTGTTTGTGGCGCCGCGAAAGTCTCGCACGTCTGCTGTCGCCATAGGGTTTCCCGTAAACCCGCCAGGGTCCGCACGCACACGACGCTCTGCCGCCATCTCCGCCACCCCCTTCGGCTGCCACGGCGACGAGCGCTCGCAACAGTCCGGCACCACAGCCGTGACGCCCCGCATCCCATCCTCCTTCGCTTCAGCAAACAAGAATGTGAGGCCCGACGAGTAGTCCTTCAAGGAGGTGGCACTGAGCGGCCTGCCGCCGCCGGCCACGCGATAGCCCCTTCGGCGGCACTCCAGGAAGGTCGTAACCACCAACTTGGTGTAGGCCGTAAGGCAGCGAAAAAACTTGCGCACGCCGCGGTCGGCCTCCTCTTCCGTCGGGCGCGGACGGTCCTCGTGTCGGCACACAGTGGAGCCGACAAAGTTAGCAAACGCGCACGCCGTCCGGATGCGACTGGACCATGTCTTGAGGGTCGCGTTGGTGCCACGGTCGGCGCCCCTGCGCGCACCCACGCACTCCTTACCCGCCTTGTTCATCTCCTTTCTTTTGCGCGACACGATCGGCTGCGGCCAGGTGCTGACGACGTTAAGCATGTACTGGCTGACGAAGACGTCCGAGGTGTCCTTCAGCGCCTCGACAGGTGGCACGATGGAAAACTCGAAGGCCGGCTCCACTCCGGCTGCAGCAGCAGGAAGCACAACAGCAACGGGGGGCGCCACGGAGAGCGCGCTGAGCTCCGACCGGCGTCTCTGGGCCGCGGCGTGCATCAACTCTGCTTCCTCCAGATCGTGGCACTCGGAGAGGACGAACTGTCGCATTGAATGCGAATGCGGGTTGGTTGAGGGGTGCTGCGTGCAGCCAGGCGCGCCCAACAACGCAGGCTTGTTGGAAGTCGGCTCCTTGGATGGGCTACCAGCCAGAGACACCCCCGAGGACGCCGAGGCACCTGCCGGTGGAGCGCTCGCGTCAGTGGCCACCGCATTCGTCTGCATGTTGGAAGGTGCTCCGGCAGCGAGCGGCAGGACGGAAAGGTAAGCAGTGGGGAAAAACAAGGATAGGCAGGGGGGACGGAAAAAGTGAAGGAAGAGAGGTACGCTGGAAGGAGACTAACCCAAAGCGACCTACCCACAGGTCGGCGGTGTCGCATCGGCAAGCAGGTACACGGTTCTGGCAGTCGGCTCTCAGTGCCTTGCTCCAGATGTGGGGGGTGCTCTGGCCTGGAGTGACCGCGAGGGGTGGCAATGGTCATGTGAGTAAGGGGATTGTCAACTGCGGCACACGCCCCGCGAGCCCCCGCTGGTGCTCCTCCTAACGGGGCGCGACAGCCGGTGGTGACATACCCCCCTCCAGGAAACCCATGAATCGGAGGGCGGGGAGGCTGGACAGGGCATCCAGTTCCGGGGCACCAGGAGGCGCTGGCAGGCGAGGACTCACCACCGCCCGTGCGGGATCCTGTCTACAGCGACCCACTGAAACGGGGCAGAGGGCGCTCAATGGAGGGGCCGCGGCACCAGTCCCAGGTATGGTAACGGACGCAGGGCGCTAAACAGAGGGGCAGATCTTGAGGCGCGCCTACAGGGCAGGAGGGCTGATTCAACAGAAGCACCCAACCGACATGTTTAGGATCATGAGAGCACAGGTTACTTGTCTTGAGATCATTGGATCAACCAGTGATCTGTGGAGAATCGCGCCTCGTTGGTGACGCGCGCTCTTCCTTCGCCGCCAAGCGCTTCCTCTGCTTGGCCTGCCGTTGGCTCTCTCTCTGTGGTGCGCGCCTCCCTCCATACTCCCCCTTTCCCTGCTCCACTACACTTCTCGACGGCGACCGCCGAGCCGGGCCCTGCCCCCTGCCACCCTCCCCCCCCTGTACGTCGACATCATGTCCCGCCGCCGCGTCCAGCGCCGCGCCCCGGAGGGCATCCCCCCTGCCTGGACATCCAACTCTTTTCAAGGGGCAACCGCACCCCACAAGCACGCTGAGATTCCTGCCGGCACCCCTCGACCTCCGAGGTCTACTTTTCTGCCGCGCGGCGTGCTGTGGGAGGTCGGACGGACTCTCCTGGAGATTTGTCCTGATGCCCATGACGGGGCAGATTGCCGCTACTACCAGCGCATGCGCGCCAAGCTGAACGAGGTGCCGTTCGCTTGCTACACAAAGCACGGCCTGTGCTCACTGTTTGCCAATATCTTCCTCTTCGTCGAGGGTGATCCCAATCCGTCTTCGGCATTCATTGTCTTCACACCGATGGTGCGCCCGATTGTGCACAACTTCTGGTCGGGCTGCGTGTCGCGCAACGATTTGATGCCGTACAACGAGTGCCACCAGCACTCCCCGGCGGGTCTTTCTTGCCGTGATTGCGTGGAGACCCACCCTTACTTTGGTCCTGAGCAGTAGCGTGTGCTTTTTATTGTCGTCCGTTCATGTAATACAGTCTATTTCTCATCTTCATGGGTCCCGGACCTGGATGGCACCTCTCTAGAATCTATCCGAGTCCACGAACTGCGCCGATGGACGGGGGTCAGCTGCATCGCGCGGGGCAGCGGAAGCAGCGACGGGCAAGCCGGACACAGGGTGGGTCAGAAGTGGGACAATACAGACGCTCTTTTCCTTTGGGCACAGTGCACCAAAAGTGCTTCTATGGACGCCGACTACCGAGCGGAGGTCCCATTGTGGAGAGCATTTCTCTGACGGTACGTCCAAGCGGGAGTGCTCCAACACTCGGGAGTAGGTGCCCCGTCTGTCTCGCAGCCTCACACCTGCAGTTTGTATCTCACATGTTCCTTACGCCCCACCAGATGTTTACATGTGGCACCGCAATGGGTGCGCCAACGGTGCTCGTCACCGCAAAGTCTCCAGCGAAACGCTCACTGAGGGTACCACGTCGACCAACTGAGAATCTGTGTGTTCGCCGGTGGCATGAGCGACATGGGGTAGATGACACTCGGCCATGGTTGGGCAGATGACACTCGGCCATGGTTGCACTGGCAGCGTGGCGTATGCTGAGCGGTGGGCGGACCCACAGCAGCTCCGACGAATACGCACTGGCCCGGCAGCCCATCATTGCTATCATGGTGATCGGTTCCACGTCCGCATCGTGGGTCCAGTACCTGAAGGGGCGGTCCAAGATCGAGAAGCAATACTGGACGCGAGGAGCCGACAAGGATGGTCGATTCAAATGCACGCACATAGGGCAGCAGTCGGCTTCGCAGTTATTGGGGGTAGTGGTCAGGAGTTCCACGAGCACACTCGGACGGTCCAAAATGGGGGGCTACAGATGAACCATGAACTATTCAAGGTCTCATGAAGGACGAAAGCCACCACCACCTTGAGGTGTTAAGAGCCGCCCATCCCACCCCATGCTCATGGCAACAGCTGCTACATCCTCGTAAGACCGTTAACAGCATAGGCAAGATGACGTATGGGAAATTGAGCGCGGCGACATGATTGTCTCAGCTTTTTGTCCGCCCCGGGGATCCCAAGACTCGGTCTCGATGGTAGGACGGACTCTTGAACAAGCCTTGCTACCCGCTCTTCTTGTGCTCTAGTTTTCCCTCTCTGACTTACCTTCGAGTCATTCAGTCGAATTCTTGCTCTCTCCCAGTTGCATGTTCTGCGATGCTCACGCCAAGACACGGAGCATCAGTTTCCTCAGTGTCCATCTGGGCCATACTCTTCAGATCCAACACGCTAGGTGTACATCGTAGGGGGGCTCAATATCGACGTCTGCTGCCCACAATCGTTTGCTCCCAGGCGCCCACATCCAGAGCTCCTGAAGCTACGCAATCCACTGCATTGCGTACGCTAGCTGTATAGTGCCAGTGTCCTCTGAAAGGCATTGAGGCATTCGTTATCCTAGTGTCTGTCCGTGCACTCGTTTGCGGAGCCGACAAGTTCGGCGCTTGTTTTGGCATGTGCTCTATGCGTACGTTTGCAGGTCGTCCTTCTCTGTCCCAATGCCCCTGACAATGCCTCCAGGAGGCAACTGAGTCAGGAAGTGGCCTTCCGCGGGTACACGTCATCACCATGCAGTCATTGCGTTGAATGGAAGCTAGCACAACAAACTTACATTCTCGGGATAGTCCTTCAAATGATCTGGCCAGGAGTTGTAGCTCCTTGGCCTGAAAATACGATCTATATCTGGCCACAATCCCAGAGACAGGTACACCAGTGGGGACGCCACGCGGCACCGCGACAGCAGGCACCCATGGATCCACCTGTTAGGCACTGTCATTCATATGGAAAGCATCTGCCGCCCCCCTCCCTGGGATCTGTAGGAGGGGGGGTGCGTACAGTTGCTCTGAGGGGGGGTGCGTACAGTTGCTCTGAGGGGGGGTGCGTACAGTTGCTCTGAGGGGGGGTGCGTACAGTTGCTCTCTCGAGCACCTCCGCGTCTTCGCAAGCGGCTTTGCAGGTCCTGCCCTCTGTCTCGGCAGGAGAGCCCCTAGCCTCGATCCAGTTTCAGGACGGGGGAGCGCCGTTCCATTGTTCCCCGCAAAGGACAGGCTGCTCCGTTATGTTTCTGCTTGGGACCTGTCCTGGAGTTGGTTCCTCTATCCTGTACGTATACTTTCAGAGCTCACAGGTGTAGGTTCGTTTACTTTCTTGCAGGGAGTGGGTTCTTCACAAGGAGCCCCTTGGTGTGACAATGGCGGCGTGGTTCATCGTCTGGGTCGTTTGGGTTTGACTATGATGGCTGGGTGTAGTTGGCATGCCTCTGACACTTGCGGGAGAGGTGCCCTTGACTCTGCTTGTCCATTCGGCTCTGTGCATGGACAATTACTTCTTGCTCATTCGTCCTCCTCCTTTCCTATTTCCTCCCCATATGTGTTGTTGTGTGATGTCGCAACGTCCCGCCATTCGTCACTGTTCGACTTCTCCAAGTGTCGCGGTCTCCCGATACCTCACCACTGCCTCTTTCCGCAGCGCCGACCTTTCAAGAGCTGTCGCCAGCCGAGGAACGTTCTCCACTGGCGCACGCGAGTCGCGGGCGGTGCTATGGACGATGCCTCGGCGACGTAACGACACGCCTCTGTCTTCGCGGAGGCGCTTGAGTTACGTACCGTGTCACCCATTGACAAGCTGAACAGGCGCGTAAGGAGTGCGCGCGTGCCTGAGGGGGAGTGATGAACGCAGGGTGGTCCTGAGGTATTCGCCTCTGCAATGGCGGAGTACCAGTACCAGATGGTTTTCGTGTAGCCTAGGGCGCTTCTGGCAGCCGTTTTCAATGGTAAGAAGCGTGTGGAATGCATGACTCCTCTCAGTTGCCTCAGTGATATTAGCGAGGGTGGTACGTGTGCGGAGCGACATGGAGAGCTCCGCGTGAACATAGTACGTAATGTTTTTGCCCCGTTCAGTACAGTAGCCTCTGGAGCAGGGCGCATACGGTTCCCTTCGTCTGGGAAAGACAAGGCCTCCGGCTGTTGCTCGGGCGACCCGAGCTCGGATTCCTCACGGCTTGTTGCTGATTCTTGGAATGGTAAGAATCACTCCCACCTGCATGGATTCTATGATTTTAGTTACTTGGAAACGAGACACACGTGCAATCCGACCTTTGTTGCATGGATACTTGAGAACCCTAATCTGTTCGTAACGATTAAGTGTGTCCGTCGCCTGCGCGAGCTGTCAAGCTGATGTGCGTGCACTAGGAACGTGGTCCCACAACACAAGCCAGCCTTCGGCGTGCCCACAACTCGTACAGAACCCGCACAAACTCTTTGTCGCTGACGAGATGGGCGCGTGGTCCGCTCGAGCTCACGCGCGAGGCCATGCACACCCGCATAGTAAAAAACAAACAAGTCAAAAGGGGTACGCTATAGGTACTTCGCTCTCATGTTCTCCTCGGCCTTGGCCAGAAGCTCACGAAAAGGGGAAGAAGAAAGAATGTCAGATGTAGCACTCGGGGTGCCAGGGCGCCCCGACATGGCGTTGATCTTCTTGCGGAGGTGAAACGACTTGGCTGTGATGGGCTTCCGGAGCGGGTGGTGCGCCGGCAGCGCATACTCGTCCGCCATGCCGCACAACGCCTCTGTCAGTTTGAGGCGCGCCATTGTCCCCAGGTCGGCCTTCTGCATGTCATCAAATGACGCCAAGCTTGGCGGCTTGATGACGCCCGGGACGACTCGGTTGAGCCAGTAGAGCTGCCTCAGGTACAGCTTGACCTTGTTTTTGACGATGTTGTGCATACGCTCGGTCTTAGCGTCGTTTAAGACTCCTGCAACGGTCGAGCCGCGCTTCATCTCCCGCACAGCGCGCTCCACGCCGTCGCGGTAAAGCTGATTGACGGCAATAGACCCGAACATACCGGCGTGTCCCGCCGTCACGTGACAGCACTTCACCATCTTGATGAGCATGACAAACAGCGACTCCGACTCCATCTTGCCCGACAACATCTCTGGGGGCATGGTCATGCTAAACACAAGGTCATGGAGACTCCCCGTCGGCACGCCCGACGGTGGTGCAGCGGGGCTGGCTCGTCCAGCGGCATCAACAACCGGAGCACCATTGGCAGCCGCATCTACGGGAAGTGAGCAAGCGCCGGCCGCGCCGCTACCGCCGCACCCCACTGCAGGAAGGACGAGACCTGCACGGACGCGCGCTCGCTTGCTGACCGGCTGAGCCCCCGCACGCACGCGCGGATACGCCGCCGTAATGGTCGCCGCCGCCGCCGTCATGGTGGAGCTGCTGCACACCAGACCCGCCAGTGCCCCGTCGAGGCGTTTGGCCGACGCAGCTGCAGATTTGGCATTTGCTTGTATGCACTTGTTCATCTTGTAGACCATCTCCTTCACCTCAGTTACCTGGGCGCTCTTTGCCAGGCTCCGCACCCGCTCGTCCTGCTCCACGGCAATCGACTGCAGCATCATGGCCGCGTGCTGTGATGACGGCAGCAAACCAGAAGAGAGAGGAGCGCCTGGGGCATTGAGAGAGGAGGGCGTTTCGACCACTGTCGAAGAGTCTAACGCACTTCCCGCCGATTCTTGTGGATGAGCGGAGGAGGGAGGGCGGGAAGCGGGTGTCGCCGGAAGAAGAGCGGGGCCGGGGTCCTCGTCGGGATCCTGGGCGTCGGTAGGTGGTGTGACAGGAGAAGGTGAAGGTGACGAGCGGCGCGTAGGAGCGGGGAGTCGTGCAGGGGTAGATGGCGCCGCTGTAGGCCCAGCTGCCGCACCGTCCACTCCCACGTCGGAGCCATGCTTCATCGCAGAAAAAAAGTTCTGCTTGCCCTTGGTGCGCACAAAGACTGCCAGGGACTGCATCCGAGCGCCCCACACCGTCGTACCAGTGGCATTAAAGCGACCCAGACTGGCCTTGAGCGACTGCGCAGAGTCGTCCTCGCCAAAAGGGATGGTGCGCGCCAGGCACAGCTGCTGGAGGGTCTCGCGCGTCGTCGACGCGCTCTGGAGCACGTGCAGAGGAACGGGAGGCATGTAGGCAGAAGATGTGACGCGTGTAGAGCCGCGGTCCATCCATGTGTCCACCGTGCGATGAAGCGACTGCTCCAGCTCTCCGACGGTCTCGGCGCGCCAAGCACTTGGTCTGGTTTGGCGCCGGCGCAAGGCCGCCGCCGCCACAACAGCGCTGTCGACAGCAACGGACGACGACAATCCCGCCGCACGTCCGACCGCAGCAGCTGCCGCAAGCGCCACCGAGGCGGGGTCGCAGGGCCGGTCGGAGACAGCAGGGGCCGCCGCGGATGCCCGGGCAGCCGACGCGGCTAAACCAGCAGCTGCCGCGTCCGCTGCAGGCACAAAGGACTGGACTGCTACAGCGGCAGCCACAGGGGTAGACTCAGTAGCATCGTACACGCGCCGCGGAGAGGCGGCGGCGGTGGCCGCCGCGGCCACACGCGTGGCGGCCTCTGCTAAGGCTGCCGCTGACGTGGCAGGGATACACCGCGATGCATCAGTGTGGCGTGAGCCGACCATCTTGGACACGACGGTGGAGAGGGGTTGGAGGTGTGGCGATTGGGGGGTCAAAGAATACGAGAGGTGATGAGGAAGCCGTCAAAAGAGAGGGGGGCGCTGCCGTGAGAGAGGCGGAACGAGGAGTGTTGTGCACCAAGAACCCAGTTCGCACGTGCGCGCCTGCGGCAGTGGACCAGCAGCTGCAGACTTCGTGGGCCGCGGGGTCGGCACCGACCAGGCCAGGCCATGCAGTTCAAAATTGTTCGTTTGAATTCATCCGGCAGGCCGGACGGACGACGGCTCGTTGGGTTGGAAACTGAGCCAGCCGGCAGCCGGCAGCAGGCGGCATATTGGGCAGAACTGTGTTCAATCTAAATCAATCGGCCAATCAAATCATCAGTTCCCAGTCGCCCCAGACTCCGGGTTGCCGAGCTCGGAAGGCCGGCACAGTGACAATATTAGTCGCTCGACAGAGATTGACAGAACAAAACTCCACAGTTAACTGCACAAACGGGATATTATTTCCCTGGACTTTAGTACAGGGTACTATACACACCCGCACGTTGAAGAATAAGTTGCCTTTTCCAGTGCACGTTGCGGGAGTACTTGACCAAAACTGTCCCTGGCGGGCCTTTTTGCGTCCTACGTTGTCCGGCGACGTCCCCAGTTCATCTGTTGACTATGGAAAGAAGCGCACAGGTCTGCCCGACCATCGTACGAGTTTTCTCGAGGTGGCGACGTCTTCATCGTCCGTACGGTCCGCGGGAGCAGATCGTGGTTAAAAAGGTACGTGAGGGCAGGTGCGGTGTTTACGGGGTCGTGAGGGCGGG
>Ga0209093_1000339_pt1 | contig 24848 bp, 36 predicted proteins | sample SidtaG_4_FD_187450 | JGI IMG/M metagenome (GOLD analysis project Ga0209093, IMG submission 187450) | Marine algal microbial communities from Sidmouth, United Kingdom - Sidmouth_Male1 metaG (SPAdes) (version 2) | ecosystem: Host-associated > Algae > Red algae > Unclassified | place: Sidmouth...
AGGGGGCGTGGAGGCGGCGGGCACCGCGCGTGCGGGCGGTGCGCGTCCGAGCGGTCGCGACGTTGGCGGCCACGGATGTGGTCGACGGCGCGCCGCACGCGGCAGACGCGGCCGCCACCGCCGCCCGGCTCGGCGTGCAAGCGGCGGCGCGGGGGGAGCCACCCGCAGCGATGGGGGTTGGCAGGAGGGGAGGGGTGGGCGGCGGGAAGCAGGGGCACCGAGCGGCTGCCCACCCGCAAAACGACGCGCAGGCGCAAACCAGCGCCACCCGGTTCGCCGCGTCACGTGGCAACGGCCGCGGCCACCGCCCCGGCCGACGGGGCGGGGTCGGGGGAACGCCCCGAACGACGTGGGGCGCGTGCGGTCACGGGGCGGCCGACGTGTGTCGCCGCCTGCAGACGCTCCGCAGGGGCCTGTCTGGCAGCGCGGGGGGCGGCGGGGGTCCGCGTCGCAGGGGAGCGGCGAGCGCGCGAGTCGCGCCCTCCCCGCCGACTCCCCCCCCGCGCCCCAAACGCACAGCCTCACTCCCCCGCCATCGCACCCCCAGCAGCGGCGGCGGCGCAGAGGCGGCAAACCACCGCGCGCGAGGCTGGCACCAGGGGGGAGAAGCACACAGCGGAAACAAAAGAAGAAAAAAAAGAAAGAAAAAAAAGCACCCCCGCGCGGGGGAACCACGAGCGCCGGCAGCCGGGATGCGGCCTGCCCCTCTCCCGGCACCTACGTGGACCACCGGGGACGTGCCGGCGCGCCACGGCGGTGGTTGGGGAAGCGCGCACGGTGGGGGGGGACCGGAATTATTGGCGGCCGCCGCCCGACGGCCGGGCAGGCGCCGCTCATCAGCGGCGAGGCGGGGGCCGGGTCGGTTTTGGGGTGGCGACGCCGCGGCCGAGGACGACACGCCCAGCTCGCCGCTTGATCGCGATCCCGGTGGGTCGCAATGCAAGCGAAAAAAGTACGACACAGGGTACTTTATTGCTCCCCTACATGTCTGAATCACATGATGAAAGTAGCACGTCATGCCATATGTGCACCGCGCGAGGATCCCCCGCTGCCGGAGGGAACACTCCAAGTCTCCTTCATTTTCTTCTCTGATGGGTTTGTCTCCCGACAGGGAAGGAACGCATCTTCTGGCGGGGTATACATGAGCTATGCGTCCTGCCTATTTCGCTCTCGGACTAGTCGGCACGCTGTGCGACGATTGTCGGTCGCTCCTGCCGGGGTGGACTCGGACGCCGTCCTAGTCGCCAGAACGGACTGTCTAGTGCAAGGGGCAACATCCACGTGGCCAGTGACGGACCCAGACGGACGGCCTCTTCGTGTGTTCGCTGATGTCGCCTTTTATGTGGGCGACTACATGCAAGTGAGCCACACAAGCCACAGGCGCGGCCATGGCGCACGTGCTCCGTGTCCTCTGTACCCTATTCGGCTATTTGGGGGCAATCTTCACGTGACACCGGCTGCCACACGACCGACCTCCGATGATCGGATCGTGAGTCAGTGTTTTCAGTTCTTCACGCGGGAGCAGCGACTCTGGGGCCTGTTGCTGGACTCCAATTGCAATAAGCGTCTGCAAATACCCAGACTTTTTTTCAATGTGTACACAGAGCAAGTGCACCAGCACAAAGCGAAGCCGACACAGTGTCGACACCACAAAAACAGCGCACGCCGTCGACGCGTGCTCCTCCCCAGACCCATCCCGCCCCCGTGCTCTCCCACCCGCGCGTCGTACCGAACCTCCACCCACCGACACCATGCCAACCCCAACGAGCAACCCCGACAGTACCGACCCACCCCCGTCTCCCGCTGGCGGCTCGGAGGAGGCCGCGGGAGCTGATGCCCCACCCTCCCTTGAGACTAGCCGCCGAGGCCGTGCACGGCGCCGTCCGGCCTCGACGCCGGCCGGCGACGAGAGAGCGGTCAAGCGGTGGAGAAGCGACGAGTGGCGTGAGCTGCTCAAGTGGCTGCAGCAGACTTCCGACCATCGTGCAAATATCCAGGCGCGAAACGATGTCAAGGGCCTCAATGTGCAGTATCAGGCGGCTGCTGATCACCTCGCTGGTCGTTTCCCTCAGTATACGGGATACACGGACGCTCGGGTGAAGAGCAAGGCGCGGTATCTACAAACTGCATGGAAAGGCCTCCGAAAGGTGATCAACGCGGAGCGAAACCGAGGGGCGGGTACAGAAAGAATTGAGACCCTGCAAGGTGCGTTGGCCCTACTTCTGTCCTTGTTGACGCCTCTCTCCACTTGTGTGCCTGGAGAACTTTGGATTGACTCTAACTCGATGTTTCCCCGTCGCTCATGCATTGTACTTCAGTTTTCATGTGCTCGGTTCTTTTGTTGTGTACCTATCACTTTCGTTCTCCCAACACAGCCAAGTTTCCAGACCATGAGCTCGGTCAAGATCTTTGGGGTGCGACTGCGGCGGGGGAGGAAGCGCGTACGCGGGAATTCATTTTTTGTCCTGCAACTGCCCCTCCAGCAAGGTCTCCGTCTCGAGACGGCAGCAGTCGCGTTGTTTCCTGTGGACGTGCCGCGGATCGATGCCACCAATCGACGCCCGAGCCGTCGGACTCCCCCGCGCGACGACTTGGAAATTTGATCTACGCGGAGGTTGACGAAGAAGATGGCGATGCTCCTCCTGCAACACACGACAAGTCAACCCGGGATTTTGATTTCGACGATGACTCAAGTTCTCCCGCCGCCAGAATTTCCTCGCTCCCTCGTGTTCGGTCGGCTGATCGGGGTGCGACAAGCACTCGTGAGCCGATCACGGCCACTGACCGTGTCGTTCCGCCCGTCACGCCGCAGGGGCTGTCGATGCCAGGGCCTGCCGTTCCCGGGCGCGCCGGTAGCCAACCAGTTCGGGCCAAGCCTGCGGCTACTGAAGCTGCGGAGGGCTTTGTTAGGACCCTGGCGGACCAGGATAGCTCCCGCATGGTTTCGGCCAAGTCGCAGAAAGAGTGCGACAAGGGCATATTGGCGATTTTGCACCGCAAGTTTGCGTCTGAGGAGAAAGAGAGCGCTCTGCGGCAACGGGCGTTGGCACTCGAGATTTCCACGAAGGCGGAGGATGCTCTCGTGGACCGCGCCATCCGAATGTCGAACGCGGGCATGACGCCCGCGATATTTTCTGCTTCGAAGCTGGGGATGGATGCTGATGCCACTGTGGGGGGAGGGGAGGGGTCGGGGGGGCCGTATGGGCATGAGGAGGTGGGGACCGGGGGAGGGGCGGGCGCAGATTAGTTGCCTCGGTTGAGCAAGGTCTATGTTTGCTGCAGTTCGTTCACAGTAACTTTGTTGTGTGTCGGTATCTACTCCATCAGTCTCGAGTGTCCCAATGTAAACGATGAAAACAGCAGTCCGCTGCCGAGCATCACATCGGCCTGTCCTGCGACGGTTGTCACCAGGCACCGGTCCCCTCCGCTGACCTTGCCTGGCGCCCACCACTGCCGTCGGCACGGCCCCCCAAGGGCCCAATACCGCGGTGACAACCGCCCGCGGATGTCGGCCCCCCCCAACACCCCGTTGGACATGTGTCCGCATTGGCAGCGAGTTGCACGACGCACCTCGTGCTGCCCACTCAACAATAATCTCACGATCCCACCCCACCTGGCGTTTCAACAACACAAAAGATGCGAGCTCCTCAACTCGACAATGGTACGCACCCCAGAGTGCCTCACAGAGCTCATATCTCAATCGCAGAGCGTCGGCATAGTCACCATCGGATGTCATGTTCTCAGCGGTTACGTACGGATCCGTGTCACGAACATCGAAATTGTCGGTCCAACTGTCTCCTCGCTCAATCAAAAAGTTGTGGTGCAACACGAAAACGTCACATACCTGTCGCGCTGTTTCCACATCTGTGGATATGCCGTGGTGAAGCACTCTCCAGCGCCCTTTCGAAACACCGAAAGCGTCCTCAACAATGACACGCGTTGATGAAAGTACTTAGTTAAAGTACCTGCGCTTCTCATTCAGCTGATCACGAGGATATGGCTTCAATAGCCACGTCTCCAAAGAAAATTCTCCGTCAGCGAGAATAGAGAATCCCGCGTGGAGCACGGGAGTGCCACACTTACGTTGGCGATACAAGCGACTCTCCTTGAAGGCTCTACTGTCACCGATGGAGCCACGCAAACCTGAGCGCGTCCACAAGAAGCGCTTCCGACTGTCAGTAATGACAAGGAGGGATAGCGCATAGAAGCACTTACGACAGTTGTAAGACACTTTCATCCGAGCAGGAGGGGTACAAATTGGAATGATGGTACCATCAATCACCCCGGTAACCTTCCTGAACAGGCAGCCAAGCAGATTGGCGAAGTCCACTGCAACTTTCGACTGTCCGTCGACTGAAGATGGAAACATGGGGGTGGGCAGTGCACACTTAATGGCAGACAGCACCTCTCTCAGGACACGATTGAATGTCGACTCGGACACGTCCGCCGTGTCGCATGTCAGCAGAAGAGAGCCACCCTGTGCCAGCTAGTACAGAACAAGTATCAGTCGAGTGCGTGGGTGAATCTCGGGAGGATGGCCCACCCGCCCATCTCCTGGGTATCGCATGAAGGGCTTCACTCGATTGTAAAACACGTCGAATGAGCTCTCTGTCATGCGGACACGCTAAAAGAACACACCAGGTCGGCGCATGCGGCGGTACCACTTTACCCCATTGTTTCTCTCGAAGTTGGCACGCTCACCCTCACCATTGGGAAGGGAAAAGAGAGTCACGGCAGCGGAGAAAAGAAACGACTCTGTGTCACATTCGTTCTGGTAAAGACGGGAACTGTCTGCCACATCATCCAGAGTCGTGCGGGCCTCAATGTACTTTTCCGCTTCTTGTACAGGGTCGACGAACAGCTGCGCCTCCATCTTGTCCATGATGATGGTTGCTCCGCGACGGGCTCGCATGCGAGCAAGGCAGGAGAGCGGCCAGCACAGCAATAACTATTAACTCGTCCTTAGAGGATGAATTGTGGACTTAAATCATGCCATGACAGTCGAACCGATCGACTGGCGCACTCTATCACGCGATGATGCCCAGGTCTCCGCCACAAGACCACCCCCCCACACGTGATAAACATAGAATCTTCACGAGAGGAAAATCCACCGCTCATCACACGCATTTGCAGCATCAGCACTAGGCATCCTCCCGTGATAATAACCAAGCCGATTTCCGAACTGGGCACTGTGCCGCTACGCCCTTCCAGGGCAGGAGGGGAGCCAGAAAGGACAAGACGGTGGCTCGCAGGACACCAGCACGGGTCGTACTTCAGCAGGAACGTCGGCCATTGTCGAGGCCGTCCGTCAGCCTCTCGAGGGTGTCGAGCTGTAGCTGAAGTGACAGAGAGTGATACGTAGAGGAGAGGCAGGGGTGTCAAGAGAGGGAGAAAACCGGTCGAGGAAAATGGTAATAAAAATATTTGTCAATCAATATTCGCTCGCCGGCCTGTTCCAAAGGAAATACGATTGCACAAAATAACATGGACGACAGACAATCAGATACAGCTCCACCGCCTGTTTCATCCGGACTAAGATTCGCTCACACGTCGCCTCGTTGGTAGCAATATTGGCTGAAGGCCATCCGTCCCATCTCCTGACACCACGATATTCTCATATCGATACATCTGGTAACCAACAACATGTGGAGTATGGGGAAGGTACCAATGACCAATCGTCGTATCTCCGAATCCGATGATGACTTTCATACAGTACAGTCATTGCGCACGTGTATGCCTCCCGCTTATAAGATGCCCATCTTATCACAGAGCGCAACTCGATCGCTCCAGAGCGGGGCCCGCCGCACTTGCCAGCAGTTGCAGCGATCATACATGTGGTGGTTCGCGATCGAGTAATCCCTAGTGTCAAGTAGCGTTGATCTGGGTCGCCTGTCCCCCATCAGGGCCCCGTGTGAAGCGAACCGGACGCCACTCCTTGCCCTTAGAAATGCTATCTCCCCACTTTCTGTAGAAGTCCGCGATCAAGCGTTCCATGGGCCTCAGCTCGTGATCATCTCGGACCAGATTGCCCAATCTGCTGTAAACTTTCAGGTGGGCTACAAGGTGCGCCACCCCATAATACAAGCGGGCAATGACTGTAGTGTACATTGCGGCCCCGCACAATGTCCTACACGCAGAAGGCCCGGCGGACCTTCTGCGAGTGTGCCACAGTCAACTAGCCCCACATTTCTTGACACAAACGGCGTCCCTCAAGCAGCCGGACATTGGATATCTCGGCGAATATTTGAGACACTTCCGGATTCCTCGTCAAGTCCGAACTACTCATACGTCATCATTGTTGCAATTGGCTGGGGCTACGTCTAGGACTTTTGCCATTGCCGAGACTCGCACCCGTCTCTCCGTACTTCGAATTGCGGGCTATGGGACGGCTGTCCTTCCCTAAGTAGGCCCCCTATTCGGGCCCGGGGTTACTATTTCGTCTCTCTTTTTCGTCTGTTTTCGTCTTGTTATTCTGGCGCCGGCCACGGCCCGCGCCGCCTCGTCTTGCTCGCCATCTAAATCTTGGCGTTTCTTTCGAGTCCTAGCCTTTGCGCGCCTTTGCGCCGTCTAGGTCCTCTCGGGAAGTCGACCCTTTGGGTCCTTCTCTTTTGTATTGTCAGTGTTGCTACAGGGTACTTTCCCGCGACTTCTTTGTTGCCACAATCATCAGACAACCTGTGGCACGATGCACCAAACGGTCGAAAGGACTGCCATTTCTTCGTCACAAGTTCAATAAAATTGCTTCGGCTGGGATTGCATTTGATTGAAGCCAGGTCGTGTGGTCCGATCGGTTATCTCCTCTGGTCAAGGGCCATGTCAGCCTAACGACGGCGAGGCCAGGCTGTGTGACGCAGGAAACCCCGCCCCCCGACGAAGTCCGCTCTCTCACATTGGCCCACAGCGTCCCTTGCGAGCCCACGTTCGCCGTAGCCCTCGACACCTCGCACTCCTATCCCGCCCCCCCCCCATCGCCTCGTCACCATGGACTCGTCCAGCGAGTCGCGGTGTGCGCTCACCGACGGCAGCGCGTCCGAGTACCTCTCGCCGGCTGACTCCATCGCCAGCGTCTCCCCTATGCCGATCATCAGCGCTTCCGATGATTCCTCCTCCCGCAGCAGCGAGGACAGCCGCGATGTGGAGCTCGATGAGATGCTCGCGGTCTCCGTCCAGCTGCTGACGAGCTCCTACAGCGGCGCCGCCCGGCCCGATCTCGGGCGCGATAATGGGAAGGCTTAGGCGACGCGTCTCGTACGGACAGAGAAATGCTTTGAAAAGCGGGTCCGCATGTCTCTGGGGTCGTTTGAGCGGCTATACGATCGCGTGCGACCGTGTCTTCGCCGCGCGAGCGACGGTATTTTCGGCCGCCCGCCGACGGTGCGACCACGCACGCGGTTTCTGTTCGTCCACTTCTGGCTCGCCCACGGCGGCCCCCAGTTCATTACATGCGAGGTGGTGGACATGGCCGAGTCGACCATTTCCTCCATTATCCTGGAGGTACTGGCTTCCATTTTCCGAGGCCTACCTCCTCTCCGGTTCCCCACGTCCCTTTCGGCACACCAGACGAACGCGGCGGACTTCGTCAATCGGGTGGGGTGCTGTCTGGCGGGCGTGGTGGGGGTGATCGACGGCTCCCTTATTCGCATCCGCACGCCGCCCGCGGCGTGGAGGGTAGCATATAACACTCGAAAGTGAGACTATGGTGTGCTTTTTCTCGCATTTTTTGACGCCCACAAGCGCTTTTTGTGGGTTCGTGCGGGCCTGCGGGGGTCGCTAGGGGATAGCCGTGCCTTCAAGGAGAGTGCCTGGTATGAGCGGCAAACCGCGCCCGGCTGCCAGATCCTGCACCCTGGGCACATTTTGCTGGCGGACGGAGGGTTTGCGCTTGAGCACTGGCTTTTCAAGCCATTTCTTGCTGACCAGCTACGCGCAGCCGACGAGCGCACGCCGAAGCGAAAGATCTGATACTTTTGCTTGACATCGCCTCGAGCTGAGGTGGAGAACGCCTTTGGGCAGCTGAAGGGGCGGTGGCGGATCCTGCACGAATAGATATCTGCTGAGACCGAGCTGGTGCCTTCGATTGTTGACAGCTGCGTGCTGCTTCACAACGTTTCGCTTGACGAGGGTGATGAGTGGGGCGAAATGGCGGACGGTCAGGATGGTGATGGGCCGCACGATGACGTTCCAGATGTGGGCGTGACAGAGAGGTACCGACAGGCGATCTAGCTGCGCGACCAGCTGGTTGACTGCCTGTGGGATGAGTACCGTGCATGACTCAATAGATAGGTGCTCCTCGGGCCGAGAGTCGAGGGAAATGCAATAGACATGAAACATGAAAACGTTTAAAAACATTCAGAGAGAAGCAGGTACACATTCAGCTTCAATGCATGATCGGAACTAGCACTACGGCGGACCTTCATCGTCACCGCTACCGACCCCGTCCGCACTCTGGAAACGCGCCCTAGGGGGCGGCCCTAGTCCTCGTATGTCCCCCGAGTTCGCTTCATCCGCCGCGCCAGCCTCAGATGCAGCGTCGCAGTCGGTCGTGCCCGCGGGGGCACTGAAGTACAAGAAACCCGCGGCCCCCAAAACGGTTTCCATGGCGGAAGGATTCCAGGCGCTCGCCGTGCAGCGCGAAGCAGCCGAAGCGAAGAAGGAGAGCGCACGCATGGTGACAGCACAGGCCAAACAGGAATTCTTCAAGGACAAAGTGCGCCTGTCCGAGAAGAAGTTCGCGCTGGAGGAGCGTCGCGTGCTCGAAGAGAATCTGGACAAGGAGGCCGACTGCGCGCACCGACGGGAGGATAACCTCAAGAACTTGGTCCTGGACTTTCAGAGAGCTGGTATGAGCATGCAAGACTACTCGGCGGCCCGCCAAGTCTTCCTTACGAGCAGCAACTAGGGCAACGCGGCGCCCAATATGCGGGACGAAGAGGGTGGGAGGTCTCTCAGAGAGCGGATCTCCGGGGCCCGCAGAGATCGGTCCTGCCCCGGCGTTAGAGCGGGCGACGGTACTTCCTCCCTCCGGCTCCTAATCTGGTGAGAGCGCTCGCCCTGATCGAGACACGGACACACCACCGGCCAAGGTGCGTGGAGAGCCACCGCGCCGAGGCCTGGCGGCAGTGTCATTCTCCTCGTCTGACACGCAGAGAATCTCCGCCATCGACAATCGGGGGACGGGCGGCCTGGCGTCCGATCCACTCGACGACCCGTCTTCGTTCGAGTGGAGCAGGTGAGGTGGCCCGCTGTGGGTTGGCCTGACTGCCAGGAGAAGGCTGGCCACGCTCCAACTCAATCCCCATCTCAACTTGGGCCCTGCGACCCATATCGTGCAACCGAGATCAAATTCAATATATTCCGCTGAAAAAGACCAACAAGCACAATCAAAGAAGTTCCAGGAAAGATATGGGAACAAGGAAAACACGAACAACGAGTCAGAATATGCAACATGAATAGCACTAGTACTCCGAAACCAAGCCCCCGGCTGCCTGGCACAGCCTGGCTCACCTCTCCTCTCCCCTGAAGGTGTGCGACAGTCCAAATATCCCACCGCCGACGCCCCCCCCTCCCACGCGCGCACGCAATCACGGAAATCTCCCAGCAAGATCAAAGTACATGCACAACCGCCACCGCTGGCGTACCTTTTTTATCTTCAACAAAATTGGTGCTCTTGTTGTTCCGGGCCCTCATCACCTCTTGATGCACCTTGCGCCACTTAGTTTTGAGCGCCGTCATCTTCGTCTTCACCTGCGCCTCGGTGAACATCCTCGACTGGAACTTCATTTTCAGGTGAAAGTCGTAGCTCTCTGCCCTGCTCTTGAAGGTGCCCCACTTATTCTTGTCCGTCTGGGCCTCGCAATGGACCATCAGCTCCAACAACTCCTTGGTCTCCTCCGTGCTCCATTGCGTCCTGGCGCTACCCCCTGCGGCAGCTGCGGTCTGGCGACGTTTTCTGAGGCGCCGAGAAGCCTCTAGGCAGCGGAAGCCCGACCGCTCCGCCGTCAGCGACGGCGGGGGGCGGGGGGGCTGCGAGCCCGGGATGGAGAGCTAGAAGAACTGCCGCGGTATGGAGGGGGGGGAGTGGAAGGCGCGCCGGTCGCGCCGCAAGAGGGTGGGCCGGTCGAAAGAGGAAAAGGGATGGGAATGGAGGGGGGCACCATCGGGTCCACAGCGCGCGACTAGCGCCGCAAACACCAGAATGGAAATGGAAAAAAGAAAAGAGACCCGATGGCAGCGCGAACGCTGCGCATCGGTACACTGTAGACGAAAGCGCGTCGAGAGGGTGCGACGGTGGAGTTGCGAGATCGTTCGGCGCGCATCTACACTGCTATATACTTCAAGGGACACGTACGTCGAGTTACTTGGCGTCTGCGGTGGTTGTTTGGGCGGCAAGGACTCGCCCCCGCTACTTGCGCGACCAGCGGGGGTGTGCGCGCACAGGGGCGCTCTACGCCGAGAGGAGGACAGCTTGCTGGGCAGGTGACAGCGAGTAGCGAGAGACACTGGAGACAAGAGCTGAGATGGGTATTTCTGATCCCCGAATTTTGTCCTGGTGGACCGAGACAGACTTGCGGACCGACTCTCTCCACCAATCAGATGCGCCTCTGGGACTTACTTGGAGCTCCTGATTGCTTACATGTGCCCATACGGCCTGCAAATCGACATCAGCACCTCTTTTTTCCGCACTTCTGGCAAGGAAACAGTAGAAAATCTCAAGAGCTCGCCTGGGGAGCGGGCTCTGTTCAAGAAAAGCGGATCAAACGGCAACAAACAGTTAGTTTTGCTGGATGCAAAGTCCTCGCACCAAATCCGGGCTTTCTATTGGCTTCGATGCCCTCTTACTGTCGTTTTAGACCAATAGAAGGCTCTTATTCACAGTCAGTCTCTGTCTCGGTCCACCAGGACAAAATTCGGGGATCATCAATACCCCGCCTGACCCCTCTGGTCCCGGCCGTCAGATTCAATCCAATTGCCGTCAGTGGCACCGCCTACTTTTGCGCCCGCCTATCGCATTAGAACCCAGCGCGAATGCTCTCGTCAGCCCGCGCTTAGCAGCGCACCATGGTCTGTTGTCGATGGTCCACGATAAATCGAGGCCGGCGCGCTGCAGCGCTGCCCGGTTTTCGTTGATGCAGCCCCGACCATCTCTTTGCTGGTTGGCTGACGCTCCACGCCTTGCAGAGGTACTAAACAGTTGATTTTGCAAATGAGGCATCATACATATACATAGTATACTAAAGTAGCAACAGAGGTCCTGTGGGACAGCACATGTGGCGATTATCTAAAATTTCGTGGAGTGCGAGCAGTGTTGTGCGTGCAAGGCATGATCACGGCTACTTTTTGATGCAATCGTCCAGTCATACTCAACTCCTCGAGCTTCCAGTTCCTGTTACCGAATTGGAAACAGTAGTGTACAGCCGGCGGTGTGTGGTCAATGGTGTGTGCCAGGAAGTACTCGTTCCGCGTCACGCGTCCGTCCGCTGAGAGCGTCGACGGCCACCCCCCTGCTCTCTTCGAAGCGTCTAACAGCCGAGAAAAATACGTGGCATGCCTCGCTGGAGATAGGAAAAAGCAAGCCAGCGCACAGCCGGAGGTGCCTGGCTCCACCTCGAGAGGTTATTGGCAGCGGGACAACGCATGGCATGTACGGCCGCATACGGCAGTGGGCGTGCAGCAACGTGGCGCGCACGCAGCAGCTGCTTGGTTAGAAAACAATGCGGGAAGGGCGGCAGGGAGGCTCACAAAGCGACGCGGGTGGGTGACCAGCGGTCCATGGCAGATCTGTGCCCGTCGCAGTGGCGACACAGCTCCTCGAGTGAGCTCTCAATCGTCCATCCAGCGCTCGGCGCCGGCGTCAACAATATGCGTGTATTCAGAAAAAAGAAGTTGTGACAGTCGGCCGAAACCGCGCTTTCGACAACCTAGGTTCATATTACTATTTTAGACCTGGAAGGCCTGGCCTCTTCCCGGAACAAGTGCGGGGCCGGACTGTACCTTTGATGGGATGCTCATGTGAGCTGTGGCTTTCGAGCTTGAAATAGGAGGAAGCCAGCGAATCACAAGAAATCAATGAGAGAGCACGCCACGGTTTTTTACGACTACAGTCAATACCCGGTTATATGTGACACCCGTGAGCAACTTGGTAGCCCCTCTCCAGCGATGCACGCGCAAGGACCACCAACGCGATCGATCGCGTGCTGAATGAGATCAGGGATGACAGCAGCCTCACAATACTGGCGATCGCCAGACTCGCTGTCACCATCTGCCTGTGAGTCCCCGGTCAATCGCATCAGGAAGGACCAAAATATGGAATTGGTTCGATGTGAAGCCACGGCTTCGTTGTGCAAGAGCACGCCAAGTCGAAGCAGACCCGTGTTTTCATCTGTCCGATTTAGCGGTATACAGGGACCTCCACCCCCCCTCCCCCCTCTACCCCCCCATCTAAAGGAACAAGTACGCAACACTACGTCCATGTATGCTACAGGCAGGACGTGTTTGTTGAAGGGGACAGACGAACACGAAAAAATAACGTATCACTCGTCTTCGGGACCGGACGGGTCGGACGGGTCCTCGCTCTGCTCACTCTCCGCGTCGGTACTGTCAGACGAGTCCTCGCTCTCCTCACCCTCGCTCCCTCCACCCTCCATGTCGATACCCCTCTCACCTCCGACAAGCGCAATCTCGTCCGCCGTTGCAGCCAGCACCCCTTCAGCGTCCTCCATGGACAGCCAGTCTTGCACCGCCATCTCCCGCGCAGGTGTTGGCGTGTTAGCAAAGTCCTGCTAACCAAATCGGAAATCCTCCATCAGAGATACGACTGCATTGACACCATCACCAAGCTCAAGAGCTGATGCACGGTACGGGCCGTGCAAGGCATTCACCGTTGTAGCACGTGCGTGAGGTAGAATGGTCGTCTTCACCCAACAGTGAGCGATTGTGGAAGGTTCCACCGCCTCCCAGTCCTCCTGCACAATCTCTGACGCGTCTTGGAGATGGGCCCCTGCGCCGTGCCGGACACCGCGGATCTCAACCGGTGCACGGCAAGTGGATGAGCGAAGATGTTTCGGCGGCGTCGAGTCTGGGGCGGACGGCCAGTCCGACGGCCAGCCCCTGATTCCTGGACCTCCCACCACCGCAGATGGGTTGCTTCCGCTTCCGAATCCGGCGGCTACCAATGAAGTGCTGCCATTCTCTGGGAGGCAATTCGTCTCCCGGGCCGCCCGCCGCACCGAAATTCGAGCAGTGCGCCTCTCGGCACTGCGTGCCGCCCGCCGCACGGAAATCCGATCCGCGCGCCTCTCCGCCCTGCGTGCCGCCCGCCGCACAGAAAGCAGCGCCGCGCGCCGCTCCGCCCCGCGGGCAGAAATGGATGCCGCGTCCACTGACTCGGGCGGTTGGTCGTTGATAGTTGGCCACGAACTGTCCTGAGAAAGCCACCGACGCACGCGCAAAGCGCCACCGGACGTAGCCTCAATCGCCGCCTTGCCCGTGCGCAACGACCCCGTGGGCCTCCCATTGGATTCACCACCGTCGATCACGGAGCCCGCCGTGCGATTCGTTGTTGAAGAGGTGTCCTGCGCTCCCGCCACATCCGCCGCTCGTCCAGGCCCGTCCGATGCACCGGGGGCACCGGCCGACGCGCGAACGCCTATCGTTGCGTCAAAGGCACTCACCACCAGGTCCAAAAGCCGCCGCTTGTATCTTCTTTTTGAGCAATAAATACTCCCCAGGTCCAGTGGTCGGTAGGCCGATGTACAGTCTGGTGGAAGCTCAAGCAACGTAACTTTCTCGCACTCGAGATCGCCACGCGCACCGCAATTGTCCGACATCAGGACTACCGGTTGCGTCGTGCGGGCTCGCACTGCCGGTAGGAAGACCGTCTCAAACCAGGACTTCAAAATGTCTGCGTCCATCCACGCGCTCTTCTGAGAGAAGTACGGGAGCGGGCATGGCCGACGAGGAGGCTTGAAACAAAGTGACTGCTGTGGCTTTTCGATGATGGCGATTGGAATCTTGTAGGTGCCGGTTGCGTTGCAAGCAAGAACGAGGATAGTGCGGTCTTCAGCCTTCATAGCTTTTGTGCCCCTCGCCTGCCGCCGTTGACCCGCCTGAATGTACGCTCGGTTGCAATTGCACCGGTAGACTAGCCCTGTCTCTTCCATAGTGTGTGTTCGGTCCGCCTGGTAGGAATCGAGTGCCACCCGAATCTGGGCGTTGCGCGGTGCCACTCCCACGACGCCCGCCGACCGCCCGCCCCCCCAGAGGGCCACGTTGCGCAGGTCGTGCCGAGCCGCCTAGTTTTGGGCGAAGTGAGGGGATCCCTTAGAACCGGTGACCCCCAGCTCCGTTGCAATCCTCCGTGCCCGGGCCTCCAGAAGGCCGCCGGCCACGGGAAGGTGCAGCCCGCTCACGCGCAGCAAGGTTTTTTACCAGGCCTACAAGGCCTGGGAGATGCTCTCAAAGAAGGACAGACAAAGGCACGTCTCCGATTGGTCCTCTGACGCTGCAGCCCGACCCTTGTACTTGTCTCGGTTCCGATAGATATCTCCGGCCGCCGACAAGCTAATATCAAGCCGGTACATGTCCGAGGTTTCCGGCCAAGTGTGGCCAGCGTCCTTGATATCAAACAGGGCGATTTTGTCCCCAAAGGGAGTGGATTCTCGGGGCTTGTGCCCCTCCCTCCACCCTGGGCGCTCACTTTCTCCCCGGACAGCGCCAGCTCCGGGCCCACCACCGCCCCGCCCACCCTGGCCGCCGCCTTGCCCGCGTGCCACGGCGCCCCACCGACGGCGCTCGTCGGGACCACCAACGCTTTGCGTGCGTGATGCCTCCGCCACGGCGTTCACCGATGGAGGTGGACAATGCGGCGCGGCAGATGTCTCCAAAGCCTCAGCTGTGATCGCCGTAGCAGTTGCCGCCGTCGCCGCGCGAGCGGCTGTTCGGATCACCAAATCGGTTTCGGGTGCTGGGCTTGGACACACCTCCTCCGTGGTGTCTGTTTCTGCCGCGGCGGCCACATCGCTCGTGCAACGCCAAGTGGCTGGGAGGTCCTGGGAGGGGGAAAAAACTGTGGTGATACGAACCGCACTGGCACACAGGCTGGCGCCCGCACATAACACAATGAGCTCGAAAGCGAACGTAAGCAGACAAGGATCCGTCATTGCAAGGGCTAAAAAGATAGGAACTACAAACCGAAAGAAGAAATCTTTAGCACCCGCTCGCTAGACACAAAACCACGTCAATTTACGAAAAAAAACGTGCAATCGGTACCGCTCTCAATGCTCCAATACTTTCATCCAACCCGGGCGGACGCGGTCGGTGTGACCGAGATCATTTGACCAAGGGCCAACAGGCGGTGGGGCCGAGAACGGGGGGGAAGCGTCTGTGGGGCCGAAACAGGTGGGGATGACGACGGTGGGGACGACGACGGTGGTTTCTGGCTGGTAGGGCCGACGACGGCGGGTCCTTGACCGTGGGGACGACGACCGGGGGTCCTGAGCGTGGAAAACCGATGGAATTTCAATTCCTGTCGACCGGACTGTATGCCATTTGACGATCTGATGATCCGCTGAAGCTCGCGGTGAGATGGTCGATCGAAAATCTCCCACTGATATGACATGCCATATATCTGGAGCGCATACACCCGAATATTGACTTTAAGAATTCAGAGAAGCGGACTGGGCAGCGGACTGCGGGCCGGTCGACCGGCCAACACCGGTCGGGCGCACGCCCGCGATGCCACAGTGTCCGACCTATAGAGCCGGCGCCGACTGCATCGTAGGCGGCGGCGACGGCGGCGGGAGCGCCACTGAGGACGGCAAGTGCGCGACCGGCTCCGACACCTGCGACTGCGCGGCCGCGGCACGCTTGGCCATCACCTTGGTGTGGTGTTCCGCCCGCTTGTTGAACAGCTTAGAGATCAGCGAGAAAGCGCCCCAAGACCGCCCACATACAGCCAAGCGCGGCTCATGCAGCTCGAGGCAGAAGATGCCTCCCGCAATCGTGTCCCACCCTTGCATACAGGAGGACTTGGTACGGTAAAAGTGAGTCGCGGCCAGGTGCGTCAGCTGGCGCTGGCGCAGCTTGGCCCCGCAGTCGTCAGGGATGCTGAGGGCGGGCGCATCTAGCACAATCATGTGGTTGACGGCGGTGGCGTCCTCGGGCCTGGCGAGAACGCGCCGCGCGGCGTTCTGGTCGTTGATGAGTACTGGATCCATCCGCCCGTTGGCACGGCCGACCTTTCGCGTCTTGGAGGCGGGAGTCAGGCGTTGCGCGCCCGAAGTGGAGGCGGTCGCGGCCGTTCCGCTCGCCGAACATTTGTGTGCTGGCGAAAAATAACCCCCGAGGAAGCCGTAAGCGACCGCATGGATGGATCGGGCGGTGCAGGTAGGCGCCGCCTCGAACGCGGGGGCGGCGCCTGCGGACGGGTGGTCGAAGGAAATCGGCCGCTGGCCAAGTTTTCCGCTGCCGGTGGATTGGCCGCCTGTCTGGTCCGCAGATATCTTGCTGGAGAACTTCGAGGAGGGGTGGGCGGCGGAGGGGGCGTCGCGGGGGCCGAAACCGTCGCGAACCTCGCGGCTGCGGCGACGGCCGCGGTAAGATCCTCTGGTAGAGCCGAGTCACAGTATTCAAAATCGATGGGGTACAGGGAATTGGCCAAGAAAACGAGCACCAGTGGAAGCAGTACGGTGAACCAGATCTATTCGTATCCATGAGCAAGCGCCCCATGCTCATCAAAAATAAACAACATGAAACTGGACGGCGTAAGCAGAGAAACGCGAGACCAAATTCGAACACGTGGCCTCATGCTCGCGCTCAGGAAACGAAGGAACACGTCGCATCACGCAAGGCTGCTGCGGGGTGGAAGGGAATAGCGGGAGGGCGGGATCAACACAAGCTCGAGGAGATGGAAACGTACCCCTTGCGACATCAGGGCGTGTTCGTTAGAGACGGAGCACCATCACCACGACGCAGCAACAACGTCACAGCCGCGCGAGGAGGGGGTCGTTGCAATGAGAGCCGCGACGTAGTGGGAAATAAAACGCTGCGAGGCAAAACACGGTGGGATGTCGAGGGTACAGGGGTGCTGCGCGGATGTGGCGGGCGGAGGGTGTCACAACGACGGTGGGTTCGCACCAGCGGCCGCAGCGGGTGACTGTGCGAGGGAGTGTGCCCAACCGTCGTCGGAGCATGCACCACAGCACGCTTCTGGCACAAGCTGTGGACGCCCTTCCATAGCACAGGCTTTCGACGAATCTCTGAGGCGCCGTCTGTAAACGCCCACCACAGACACACCCTGTGAAACCCCGCCTTCTCTGCACACTCTTTCCACAGTGGTGGCGGACGGGTTCCGTCACCGACACCTGCGAAGCTCAGACGGCGATCTCTTCTAGATGCATCATCGGCCTCGCGTCCCATTATGCATGTCAGAAAGGGTTCCTCGGCCCAGCGTCGAAACTCAGCTGCGTGCTGACCAGAAATTATGAAATTATATACACAAATCCAATTGTCTCTTGGGCCGAAACAAGTGTGTCAGTTCCAATGGCTTAGTATTGCTGATCCCCCAATATTGTCCTCATCGACCGAGACCGAGACTGCTTGTGCACTCAAGGGCTTTCTAATGAAGCCCTCGAAAGCTCCGCCAAGGTCTAATCTTTCATGTCGTGGATTTATCTCCGTGCATACGTTGATTCCAAGCTGGCATCATTCCTTGCGCCGTCTCTATCAAGCTCGGTCAGACGAAGAGATTGGCCCGGCATGGATGTAGGAGCAGCGACTCGCCTTGTGTCGAACCGTTTCTCCTGATAATTATAGTTTCCTTCACTGTAATCTCCGTTCTTCCCGCATCTACTCTCCGGCCTGCCTGCAATCCTCCGAGACTGCTCGTTTTATTTATTTTGTCCTTTTTTTTTTTCCTTCCTTCTGGCTCGATTTATCGAGCAATTTTCAGCGATGCATGCCTCGAGCGCGCGGAGGTCTTGAGCCTGTTGAAGAAACTTGCGCGGTGAGAGTATCCACGCGTGACCGCCTACCAGCGCACCCCCTGCCCGGTCGTGGACTCGCTCGCGATGAACAAGCCCGAAGTCCCGCGGCTGGCTGTGGCCCTGCACGCTGACAATGGGCAGAGTGTGCGGCGTGCTGCGGAGAATGCGCACATGTCGCGTCGCTCACTAACGCGCTTTCTATCATACGTGGAGGAGACAGGAGATGTGCACTATGACCTGGAGAAGTGGAACAAGCACGAAGATTCCCGCACCCGGCTCCCTGACGTGCGTGCCGCCGTTTTGTTCGCCGTGGAGCAGTACCCCGAAGTATATCGTAATGAAATATGGGATTTCATCGGACGTGTGCAAGCGTTGTCTGGGACTGATTTCTCCATCTCTCCCTCCTCAGTGTCACGCGTTGTGGCTGCGAGTGGCATCACACGCAAGGCGATTGAGACTTGCTTCGTTTCACGCAGTGAGCTCAGCCGGGCGCAGTGGGTTCACTCTCAGTGGGACATCCCCCTGTGCGCGCATGTTTACGTGGACAAGACCCACCGCTGCGGTCGGTTCGCCGAACGTAAGTGGGCCTGGAAGCTACCGGGACAGCGTTCCGAGTGCTACGTTACGAACAGAAAGGGATTGAGCAGTAGTTTCTTCGTAGCTACGAGCCACGACAAGGTTATGGACTGGTTAATCACCCACCCACCCCCCGGTCAGTCGTGCGTAGAATTTTCTTCTCTTTTCCTTAGCCCATCTTACACCCCACATGAATGCATATGACCCAGCCTTGCGGTGGTCTGAGCAGCCGGAGCGCTGTGTCTTGATTTTGGATAACGCTCGTGTCCATGACGAGCTCGCTTTGGACGTGATTAAGGCTGCGGGCGTTTTGGTTCGTCGTCTGCCTCCGCAGAGTCCTGACTTCAACCCAGTTCAGGACGTCTTCTCTGTAGGAAGCAGTTGACTGCGTCGAAACGTCGCTCCGGAGCCGTTCAACGATTGGCCGTTTTGAAGCTAGCTCCGCATGAGATATGTTCACAAACCTCATACTCGCGGTTCGCAACTGGGCGCTCGTGTGTACCGAAAAGGGGTTTCTGAAGCCGTAAATCTCCGCGTTGGAGCCCATACGCGCCGCGTTGATTTTGACCTCACCCAGGACGTCCTTCATGGACTCGCGCTTGGTGGGAGTGTACTTGGACTGCTGCAGCACCCGAAAAGCCCCATCAAACGTCTCCAGCGCGGCTAAGCGCTCCTCCTCCACTGTCGACCAAGCGCTCGACGGGTGAGAGAGGGCCAGCGGTGGCGCCCTCACCACCCGGTCGCCGTGCATGCTCTCTTCCGGCGCCATAGCGCCGACCTGGCGAGCGCCTCCAGCTGTTGCTCCAGCGTCCCTCGTGGTCGCCACTACGGCGTCCGCACGTCGCGCCCGCGGCCCAGCTGCCGCGCCTCCGAGGCACCACTCATCGACAATAGTAGCCTGCGTGATGTGAGGTGCCAGTAGGCTGAACCTTTATTGCTAGATGCCGCGTCTAGGGCCGCCTTGCCGTTGTTGCGCTTCTCTTTCTGTTCACGCGCCTTCAGGGGTCTTTTGCGCATAATCTCTGTCAAGAATGCGTGCTCGTCATTCATGCTGCGCGTACCGCAAACATATGCGGTTTGCTGGCGTGATCTTTCTGGAATCTCGGCGACTTCTGTGTCCTCGCTGTGGCCGGGCACATTGTAAATCTTGCACGCGACGGGGCACACAGTGCATGTTTCCCGACCGCAACCACAGAAGTAGGTGGCGCTCATATGGAGCGGGAACGTGGTGATGGTGTGCCCTTGCATCCAGCACACACCGCTCCTCCGCTTGCCCTGGGATGATTGACATGCAGAGTCCGAAACGCCCGGACATGCACGAAATCATAGTCGAGAGTCCCATGCATGTCCAAAAGCACAGAAAAGAGCCCCTGATTCACGTCACATACGGTCGCTTCAGCCAAAAATATATAGGAGGAGAAGTCGGTGTCCTGAATGTACCACACACAATGCTAGGACGGCGCACATCGCAAGATCGAAAAATGATCACGAAAACTCACCTGCGGGGCTGGCAGCGCTCGGGGTAGCATCACCAGATGATAAAGACGCCTCCGAAGACGCCACGGAAGCGGGGGCATCCGGATTCATCGTGCCAGTTGAGGCGCGTTGCTTCTGTCACGCGGGACGAGGCGACCGGAATCACACTGGTAGTGGGTCGACAGAGACAGTGTGCGGGACGGCGACGGTGCTGGTGGGGACGAAGGTGATGTCGACGACGGCGACACCCCCATGAAGACGGCAGTACCCCCTTTTTTGGCCTGTGTGGCTGTAAGGCGGCTCGCTCATCGGTTGTCTGGCATTTTTCCTGTTCGGAGGCAGGTGGAACGCCAGCGTGACCGTTAGGGGGTACAACGGCTGCAATTGTAACGTCCGGAGGAGGACGCGCGTCACATTCAGGATAGAAACGATCGTCAGTCCTGCAGCAATGTCGCTAAATGTTCATGAAGTTTTCGCATAAGGTCTATTACGTGCGAAAGACTAGGAGTCCCGTTCCCGTTCGATGAGGACAAAATTGGGGGATTCAGCAATAGGTCGGTGACTAGTTGAAATAGCTGACCGATGAATTTCTGTGAGGCTGCATATCAAGACCAACGTCATACAAGCATAGAAGTCCTACTGGTCTTCAGAAAACGGCTCCCGATTGATCAGAATGAAGTGCACCTTCTTTCTCTCTATTTTTCCGACGACTTCGGCTAAAGCAGCAACAGGTATATAGTAGCGGGCTCCTCCTAGCCGGAGGATGCAATCGATGTCGTACTTGGTTGCCAGATACCCACAGTGCCCCGGGAAGTCTTTTGCATACATGACTCGCTCCACATAGGCAAATGCCGTTGGACGGTCGTCAATGAAGACTTCGGCGCAATGCAGCACCGCATCAAAAGTAGAGATGCGGCGCTCCCAAACGGTCCCGTTGGGGAGGTAAACGTTTTCCGAAGAGTTGAAGCGCAACGAGTAGTTTTGCGGCCAGCAAGGGTCGCATTCCGACCCGACAGATTTCGATCCGGCGACTAGAGCGGAACAAAAACTTGACCAGGAAATACTTCTTTGCCAGAATGTTCCGCGGAACCGCCGAGGCTTGTTCTCGTGTCAATACCGCTCACATGCCGGCGAGCTCCGCCCCGATGATGGCGGCAGGGGCGCGCCGTTGGGGGAGCAACACGCACTCAGGGCCGATGCTCTGGGGGACAGTAAACTGCCAGCAGGAATCCCAGCCGGCGCTGGATGCTTTCCCACCGTGTCCGCCCATTCACTGGGTAAGTTCTTTTTTCCAAAAGATGTGTTTAGGTCAGCCCTGCACGGCATTGTGACACATTTTGTGAGGCTGGCGTGGGAACTTGTTTGCGAAACAATCAGCTTGCCGAGCGTTCTAATTTTCTGCTCGGTCGGAAACTGCCCTAAGATCCAGGCCGGACTGCATGCGCAGAGAGAGGGAAATATTTCCAGACGAGACGCAATCGTGGATAGGCAGAGCGGCAAGCGCTCGGCCGTTCCGCGGTAGATCTTAGCGTAGTAGTTGGATACAAAGTACTTAATGTATCCGTCAATCACCTCCATTTCTGCCATAGTCACGCCCCGATGCCAAAGCAGAAGGCGGCACTATCGGCTGAGCGCCACGAAGATATCGCAGGACGCCGTTGGAACCCGACCGGCCAGGAGGACTTCTCCACTGCAAAGGATGACATGCATCCAATCGACGGCCTTAAACGTGGTGGATATCAATATTTCTTAGTGTCCTGGCCTGGGCCATGGGAGCCGAATGCCGCGTTCCCCGCAGAGCCCGGCCGATGAGCGACACGGTAGCCTTTGGCATAGTGTAGGCTTCGTCCTTGTTCTGTTGTATGAGCTTCAGTCCGGAAAAAAGCTTTCATAAAGAAGGAACAACATTCAGAAGCACCAAGTGCATGTTATCGTAGGGCGCAGCCGTCGGTACCATTTACCACAGATGCTCTAGGTGTAGGTAGGCGGCGCGCATCGCTAGGCTGGGCGCGAAAAACAGGGAGAAGCCTTTCACCCCGGTTTTCTGCTGAAGCCTTTTCTTGTAGGCGACGGATTTTCCCGCAGCGCATGTGTTCTCCACCTCAGAGGCACTTGCGGCGATACTTCTGAGCCGATTGTAAACGTAGCTGCTTACGCCTGTAAACCGACTCAGCTTGCCCCCACCTGGCTGGTCCGTCGTACAGTTCAGCACCCTTGCGCGCAAAAGGACCGGCTTTGCCGAGTTTGGGACCATGAGTCCTGGGACACCTTTCGTCATTACGTCCAACTCTTCCGCGATCCGGTACAGGACTGACTCGAGGCTTACAGGTTGCCTTGGCCCAGGAGTTACAACGAGCAGCAGCGGGTACTTGTTCCACGTCCGGTCTTGTGGGCTCATACTCAGTAGGGTGACGGTAGCTAGCCAGCCCTGAAACCCGTTTTGCCGGACGAATTGGAAGCTGTCGGTTCCCCAGTTCAGCGGCAGGAAAGGACTCTGATCCAGCAGCCCTGTGTCTCGGTCATGACGAAAGATCGTCCCATGGGGGTAGTAATGGACGCCGTCTGCCCCTTCGTCTGCGGCCCTGCGGGCGGCCGCCATGTTTGTGACCTGAATTCTCCGATCACAGGGTCGCCTAGAAGGTGGGCGAGCCAGGACGTCAGGGACCAATTGATGACTTTTTTGACCGGCTGTCATTGGATTCGTAGCGCGCCCCCCCGCAGGTGTCGCATGCGGTCTGCAGGATGCGCGTGTGGGTGTAGGCCACGCACCCATTGGCGCAGCAGTTGATGAAACGCTTTTCGAAGTTGACGCCTGCATTGAAAAGCGCTCCTTGAGGTAAGGAGTGTGGTACTTGGCAGCTGTTTAGCTCAACTTCAGTAGATCCGCAATCGATTCTTGCGTCAAACCGTGTCGAATGATGAAAGCGTACAGCTCTACATCAGCTTAGCAATACTGGAACTGGGTTTCAGAGAGCCGGACTTCGTTCGATACTACATCTGGCTGGATGGCAGGGGTATGAGGCGGCCCAATATCTTGTTCCAACCCCGAGTCGACAATGAAATTGGGTGGCAGCTCATCGCCCGACTCGTTCGAGTCTTCGTCCGCACTGCTTGTCTCGGTCTGCTCTGGGATGTCTTCGGCGTCGCATTGTCGGGTGCCAATGGCGGCAGCTGTCGGCGCCACAGCGCCGGACACGGACACCAACCCGTCATCCGACCCCGCCGCGCCGCTCGCCCCCATCCCAGCGGCAGATCCCCCGGCTGACGGCTGTCCCCCGTCGTCAGCCGGCCCGCCACCCCCGCCGCCACGACCACCTTAATCCAGGCGAGGGCGCTTCTCCCGGTGACGGTGCTCATACAACGTCGTTCGGGCGCCTTTTTTGGGGGCCTTGCGGCCCCCATCAGTGCATTGAAAGCACATGCAGAGAAAGTGCTCTTTGGGCGCCATGAACGGCAGCTGGTGGGAGGAGAGGCGCGCCGTGAAAAGGCGCCGGCGGTGCTAGCGCAGAGATCAGGCGCCGGTGGTGCCGGGGAGAGTTATGTACTGAGTCGATGACTGAGATGAGATGGCAACCAGAAGCCGATCGCAGACTCTTCTATGCGCGGTCCGACAGCTCTGTAGGCTAATGATATTTCAAAGTTGTGCCCCTCACAGTGGAAGGTACTCGAACTCTTCATCGGCTCGTGATGCTGTCCCGTGGATGGCATTGCTGTAGCGAGTAGCTACCCACAAGCTGCCGAATGCATTGCTGTGTTGAGAAGTTTTCACTGCTCCCAGGTGTCGACTCTCCAGCACCCGCTACCACCCTCCCAGTCGAGCCCAGCGAAGGTACGCGCACGGATGCTTCTCCGCACTGTCACAGCTAGGATGTGCCCCGCAGTCCACCTGGAAAGACCATCCGGATGTTAAGTGTAGATCTGCTGGGGGGTGCCTGAGACTCCAAGTCGTTGTGCCTGGTTGACTAGAAATCTCGGGTCCGTCCGAACGGCCCACCACGAGCGGCCTCGAACATCCCGGGTACCTAGCTCCTATAATACCGTTTCTCACTGAAATTCCGGGATACCCGGGATTTCGGGGGGAAATACCCGGGATATACCGCTTTTTTTTCCTGCAGGGGGGGTGCCCACGGGCACCCCGCCGCCGCCGCCGACGCCGTCGCAGCCGCAACGCCAACTCCCACCCGCCCGTAGTCCGCCGCCGTCAGCCGCCACCGCCGGGGTGCGCGCGCACCACCCATGCTGCGCCATCGGCTCTGCACCACCCCCCGACGCAACGGACGCGGGCTTGGAGAAACGCGCCACCACGTTGTGACGGTGGAGCCCCGTGGCATCACACTGACCTGCGGGGGGGCGGCCTTTTGCGGGCGCGGCAGCGTGGTCGTCGCCGCCCTCGAATACCGGTCCCCCCTGCACGCCGCCGCCGCCACACGACGATCGCGCACGCGCAAGAAAAAAGACGTGCGGCGGGCTCCCGGAGCCGCCGAAACCTGTTTGCGGGCCGATTCCAAGCGAAGGAAAAAGACGACTACGATCTCGAGGGCAAACCATAATGTACAGTCGTTCCACAAAATACCTAGCACTCGGCCGAGATCAATAGTACCATCGACATGCTACATGTGCCGTATTTGGCCTCGAATCTTCTTCGGTTTGGACTGCATCGCGAAAACCTCTCGAGAGGAACCAGACGGATCAGCGATTCTGGGCGACGCTGAGCGATTACAGCCGCTCGATGTCAGTTCCTGTTCACATTTGGAACACATGATGGCCGATTCACCTGCTGCTGGGCCCGATTGTCACTCTCGTGGCAGCCTTGTC
>Ga0209093_1000341_pt1 | contig 24784 bp, 30 predicted proteins | sample SidtaG_4_FD_187450 | JGI IMG/M metagenome (GOLD analysis project Ga0209093, IMG submission 187450) | Marine algal microbial communities from Sidmouth, United Kingdom - Sidmouth_Male1 metaG (SPAdes) (version 2) | ecosystem: Host-associated > Algae > Red algae > Unclassified | place: Sidmouth...
TCCCCCCCCCACCCTCAATCCGGCTTGGAGCTCCTCTCTGCCATTCAATGGCCATCCGTCTGGCGGCGACGCCCCCCCATCCATCCTCTGGCGCCGCATCTGTCGTCGGCGCTGACTCGGCGGCTCCGTCCACCATGGCCACTGCCTCCCCGCCCGACTCCCCCGCCCCTCTCGCTGCCGCTGCGGCCGCGGCCGCGGCCCTGACCCCCTCTGCTGGGCCGCGGTTTAAGAAGCAGGCCAAGACCGTTGATCCTCAACTGGTCGTTGGCGCCGTTATCCGTACAAAGGCGGTCAACGTGACGAGCCTGGCGGAGCTCAGCCGCTTCCGCGGCTCATTGGCAAAGACATGGCTGATCAACGGCCCGGTGATTGAGTTCCTACGTGGCAAAACTAAGGGCGGGCGCAACAAGACGGAGCTGCGGGTGAGGTACTGCTGGCGAGGCAAGGTCTACATTAAGGTGCAGTCGTTGGCCAGCTTTTACGCCGGTCCGGGTCCTACCAGCGACGCTTTGCCAGAGACGCTGGTCGAGGTGGGCGGGTCGGCGGTGACCGAGGCGTCTCAGCCTGGGACTCTTGGGTCCGGCGTCCCCGTGAGCAGCGCCCCCCCCCCCAGTTCCTCTTCCACACCACCCACAATGGCCACCTCGGCGACTGCGACGCCGGTCGGCTCCCCACCAATGGCAACTGCCCACGGCCTCACCTGGGCGGCGGGAGATGTCAAAGAGCCGGTAAGGGGCCCGGTGCCCCACCAAGCCTGGTCTGTCCACACCCCAGCGGGGGAGGTGATCGCGAAGGAGGGGACGTACTCGGTCCTGGGCGGATGCGGAGGCCTTACGATTACTTCTTGGCCATGTTCCCGATGGACCCGCTGGTGCGGATGGTTTAGCTGACCACCACCAAGCTGACCGCCCGCGGGATGGCACCAACCTCCGCAGGGGAGGTCCTGAAGTTTCTCTGCGTGTGCGTCTTGGCCACTCGTTACGAGTTTGGCTCGCGAGCCGACCTGTGGGCAACCACAGCCCGCAGAAAGTACATGCTCGCACCCGCGTTTGGCGAGCGCACGGGAATGTCTCGCCGCCGTTTTGACGCGTTATGGTCGTGCTTGACGTTCAGCTTGCAAGTGGACGACGCCAATGACTCCGAGGCAAGCCGCTGGCAGCTGGTCACCGACTGTGTGACCTCCATCAATGCCCACCGCGCCTCCCGCGTGACTCCGAGTGATCTACTCTGTGTCGAAGAGTCCACGTGCAAATGGTAGGGACAAGGAGGTCATTGGATCCAACGGGGTTTTCCAATGTATGTCGCAATCGATCGCAAACCCGAAAATGGGTGCGAAGTACAAAATGCCGCTTGCGGACGGAGCGGAATTATGCTGAACCTGAGCGTGGTGGCAACAGCCGAGCACCCGCAGGGAACCGCGGAGAGCGAGGACGACGACCTTCCGCACGGCACGGTTGTGCTGAAGAAGCTCGTGGCACCCTGGGCAGGCACCAGTCGGGTCGTGTGCGCGGACTCATTCTTCGCAAGCGTGACGACCGCGCAACAGCTCCTGGCCATGGGCCTGCGGTCTCTTGGGGTTGTCAAAACGGCAACGCGGGGCTATCCCATGGGTACTCTGTCGAAGCTTCCGCTGGAGGACCGCGGCGAGCACGCGGCGTACGCCCACAAAACTGCGGATGGCGTCGTTGACCGAATGGCTGTGCTATGGGTCGACCGCGAGCGCCGGTACTTTATATGATCTACATCCAGAACTCTGCCCGGTGTGCCCTATGAGCGCGTCCGGTGGCTTCAAGAAGGTGACCGCGCCGAGCGAATGGTACTCACCATCGCCCAGCCGCAGGTGGTCGAGACCTATTACAAGAGCTGTGCTCAAATTGACCGGCACAATCGCTGACGCCAATATGACTTGCGGCTGGAACACAAGCTAGTTATCCACGATTGTTCGATGCGGGTGAACCTGTCGCTGCTTGGTATGTGTATTGTCGACGCCTGGATGCTCTACTCGGGTGCCCGCGGCGGCGCTGCGGAGCTCACCCAGAAGCAGTTTTACGAGGACCTTGCCGCAGAGCTCATTGACAACACCCACGACAGCGTGGGGCTTCGAGTTCGTGGCGCCCCTGACGGAGCAGGAGATGCGGTCGCCGTCCCACCCATGCGGTATGGCTTGGACATCCACCTTACGCCGACGCTCACGCGACGCGCCGGGGCGTCGGCCAACGAGGCCGACCAGTGTGCGCAGCGGCGATGCCGTGTATGCAAAAAGGGGCGATCCGCTCTTGTGTGCTCTGCTTGTCGTGATGGCAAGAATGTGGACGTGTACTGTTCTGGACCAAAGACGGGTCGGTTGTGCTGGGATCAGCACTTAAGGGAGGCGCACGATTTGGATGTTTAAGTGACTTTGAATTGTTTGTGTGGGTACCCGAGTTAACACATACTTGATCTTAACACTTCATTTCGATGATATGCAGTCAGCGCGATTGCCTATGGAAGCGCTGGAGGCGACGCCGGCATGCACAGGGCATGCAGTCGCGCCCGCTTCGGTGGCAGTAAGAAATGAATGGACAGGCGCTACAGTGTGGTCGTGCGACCGCTCTTCTCTTGGGGGCGGTGGGGCCGGTCGCGCTAGTGGCGCCGCATGGCGGCGCTCGAAGAGGGCAACGCCTGTTGTCAGGTTGCCCCCTTTGTGCGCGAAGAGCGGCGGTGGCGGGTGCACAAGGAGCACACGGAAAGGGACGAAACCTGCGCGCTGGGGGTGCCGGCAGATATAGTCAAATCTGCAAAGCGAAAGAATACACCGCCCGCTGTCGCGGCGGCGCCCACGCGCGCGGTCAGCGCTGCGCGACCACAGATTTGGCGTCCCGCCGCTGCCGCCTCGCGGGGCAGCGGACGCCAGCTTCTGGACAGACACTCCTGCACCTCTTTCCAGAGGATATGAGCTCAGTCCATCTTCTTTGCGATCCGTAGGAACGGGGGTTCTCCAGACGTGCGTTGTAGCGAAGAGAGGCTCCTGTACGCGTTCGTAGGTCGGAAAACAGCCGATTTCCGACTCAGATGGGTCAAAAACGCCGATTCTGGGAGGACCTCATTTGATCCCCTGCCGGACCTCATTTGATCCCTCTTTCTGGTAGATTAGACAGTACTTGTCGCAAGATCCTCCCTTACAGAACGTATCTATTTTCCCGCTGCAGCTGTTGCCTATCAGCTGCCTATACGACAAGCTAACGCAGTCACTGTGCACAAGACTCAGGCTCTGACCATGAATAGAATCATCAATGACGCTTCTAAGTCTTCTGCATCAGCGTCGTGGTATGTGGCTCTCTTAGGAGTTCATAGTGTTGAAGACGTAAGTCCCGTCCACCTAATCTCCAGCAGTGATTTCACTTCCAGGAGTCAGGCTGAGTCTGTCTCAGGCAATATGGGTCACCGTGCTGCATTTCCGGTCCGATTTTTCGTGTCCTTTTGACAAGGTGCTGTTCACACGGGAGACAGAGAAACTCTCTTGAACCCATACAATTAGGTGCGACCCAGGACCCAATCATAGCATCGTGATACGTGTCGGAGATGATCCGTGTCGACGCGGTCACAGTGTCCGCCTGACGGTGCATCAGGCAGGCCCGAGGATGGCCGCGCGGACGCGTACAAGGACTGGTGCGAGAACGCGTTCGGGGACGGGTGCGACGACGAATGCGGGTCCGGGTGCGAGGGTGGCTTCGACGATGGGCGCGAGGACTGCGGGGGTCGGCTCATCGGGGGACGGACTGGTGCGCGAATGCCTGCTCTTATCACAGGCGCACGGGGTGGGCGTACACCTTGAGACGAGGGCGGGCGCGGCTGCGTGCGCTGAGGGCGGGGCGAGTGGCTTTCCTTCGGCGAGGTCGGAGGTGCGTGGAGGGGTATTAAAGCGGTGGTCTCGCTGCTCGTCTGCGCAAGCATGAGGGTCCCCACATTCGTCGTTGCTTCCGACTTTCACCTTTCCCCTGTGCCTCTCACGCGCCTTCACACTCACGCTCTGCACTAATCCACCCCCGCGCTGCGACAATGCCGCCATCCCCGATCGGAAAGCTCCACCGGCGTGCAGCGACGCAGGCACGGGGTCAGCTGCCGTCCACTGCTGCTGCGATTTAGACACTGGCGGACAGCAAGCCCGATACCGTCGGACATGTCCGTGTGACTTTGGCTCTTGAATGCCTTCGCTTCAGCGGGCGACGTCTGTCCGGCCGGGAAGCGCGGCAGTACCCTCGTGTTCGTTAAACTCTCGTAACCCCTGGGTGTCCTTCTGCACTGGCGTCAATACACCCAGTTGGTTGGAAACTTCAAGCGCGAGGGACATCTTATTGGCCAGGCATGTTTGTCCCATCTGTTTTTCTATCGGTGGGGTCTTCCGGGGATTGGTTTTCAGTGAAAGGGCACGAATGGATCTTTATGGCACTATTGTCGAGCTATTTGACGCTATTCTCAAGTGTGCTCTTGCTTCTCTGTAGCACTGTGCATATTATCTGTTTTTTCCTCAGGCAGGCCTTCAGCCTCAAGGTCCACAATCGGCCGGCTCCATCGGAGAACGCATTTTATGCTACCAGTTTGCAAATCCTGGAGCGTCCCCTGGCGATTAACAATCATGTAACCCACAGTGGTTTTCCAATCCCGCTGTCGACGGCTCTGTCCCTGCCCGCCTACACCAACTTCATGACTGCGGTCCGAAAATTTACGGACGCTTGGATGCGTCCGCGGGCGTGGCGGTCGTTCACTGGGAGAACTTTAAGGGCGAGCGCGCCTCGTTCTACACGACCAACTACAAACTGGCGGACAGTCTGGCTCGCCTCGACGGGTGAGGCGCGGACCATCTCCTAATCTACATGTGCACGCTGACATCTAAGTCCTGTGAGCTCGGATTTGCGCGACGCGTCCGGGTTGCGGGCGAAATCGTGCCTGTGCGCTTTCAGGCGTCAATTTAGACCAACCAGTCGACCGTGTGGGCGTCTCCGCCCACCGTGCCTCTGCGGGCTGATGAGGTTTCTCGCTTGCGCGAGCAGTGCGCCTCGGCCTACGAGAAACCAAATTAGTTTCTCGAGCAAGTCCCTGATGACATCGAGGCGGCTGAAGGTGCCCCGCTCTACCCCATGGCGGTCGATGCTTCGTGCTCCGGATCCTTACGGCACACGGGCCCCCCCTTCATTGCGCGCGCCGCGCCGGTCTCGTCGGACGGGGGGGGGGGTCGTGCTGATGCCGGCACAGCGTCCTGGGATTTTTGTGCCTCGTTTTAGCGTGCCGCCCGGCCTTCCACTTCCTGCACGTCTCAGAAACCAGACAGGAGTGCCTCTCCTGCCGCAGCACGGTACAGATGCGGCGCTGGAGCAGCAGATAATGGCGTGCCACATCCCGGGCCCTACGCCGGTGTCATCCCCCGCCGAGGGATTGGGGTCACCCCTGGGCTGCTGTGCAGGAGCAGCGCTGGGTCGCACACTTCTGCCCACGATTATGATATTCCCAGTGTGGGCGACTATGGTGCGGGGCTTTTTTGACGCTGGATGTGGAGGGGGAGCTGGGAAGTAGCGACGAGGTAAAGTGCTGAGAACGAGGGTGATGTGCTGTGGTAGGGTGGTCGGCGGTGAGACTGTTGTGTTCAACCACCATTAGCAGTGGAGCGCTGCACTGAAGTAGTCTCAAAAGCGTTGTCTGGTTGGCCTGGCTTCTTTGCATCCACAAGAGAGCGACTTCATTTCCTGCATTCAACTGGCATACCGACAGACGTGACGGTCGTTTGGTGATCGCCCAAGCCAACGCTGACTTGTCTGATTGCCAGCGATCATTCATATGGTGCGTGTCACGAAAATGGGTCAGCGCGGTCTTTTCTGCTTTTCTCGACTCACCGGCCTTCTACAGCGGTCCAAAACCGTAATTTCTCAGTTTCGGGACCCGCATCATATGTGATTCAAGATTGTCGGCATTGTTTTAAGGAATGATAAAAATCACTGCGGATGATAAGATCTTTGGTAAGTGCGTCCCATCCCCACCTCAATTACACTCAGAATTTAACCACGTACAACTACGGCGCTACGATTCGGACATCAGCCGGAGAATCCGGAACTGGAATTTACCGGCCACAGTGCCATTTAGGCGAAAGGGGCATTCAGTGCGAATTAAAACCATGTTCATCAATTTCATTGAATCTTAGCGTCCGTGGTATTTGAAGTGGCTGGCATCGCTCAAGCCCTGAAGGACGCGGACCATTTCCAAGCCAATCCGCTTTTGCACTGCTGTCTCGAACCCGTCATCTCTCTATTTAGAGCGTGGGAGTATTCCGCTAGGCTGCAGTGGCCGCTGTTGCATGCCAGAAAACACCGAGCACCTGCAATGCAGCAGCCGTCTGAACGAGTGTTCCGTATTGCGACGGAAAGTGCTCGGGCACACCGTTCATGCACGAGCAGCTCTCGTAATTGGACGCCTCCCATCTGTGTCTCTCGGCCACTCCTTCCGATCACGTGCACCCGCGCCATCGCGCTGGCGTCGAACAGCTCGGATGGTGGTGCAGGATCGCATCCGAACGACTGGGTGATTAGAGGAAGCGGGTTAAACGCGGGACCGGTGTCTCTGTGAAAGGGAGGGTGCTACGGCTCGGGCCTGCTCCAGGCGTTGTTCAGGGCTGTCCTGCAGTTCGCTTGCGTTCCCGGCACTCAGAAGAGTACGTTGCGCCCGCCACATTTCCCCTCCCCCCTCTCGAATACTGAGGCAATTTCTGCCATGTGAATGATCATCTTGAGACGAAAACATCACTGTGTTGCGGTGCTGAAAGTGGAAGCTTCGATATCTGGTCCCAGCCCTCGGGGCATGGTTGGCAAAAGTGAGAACTTCTGGGCGAGGACTTGCATGAATGCATGGATTAGATTATAAGATGTACAAGTTTTGCCTTAATTTGTCATTTCATCTGACTGCTTCAACTGTCCAACGGCGACTGTAGCCCTTGACGTCTCGGTTGTTGCCATCACGCCCACTAGCTTCGCGTCCACAGCACGCAACCCCCCGTCCATGCTGCGGCGTGCATGACGCTGCGGTCGTTTTACCCCCCCCATCCCCGAAGCAGCGGCAGAGCTCCCTCTCGTTGCGGGTCCCCCTCCTCTTCCCACCCTGACACCTCCACGTCGACTTCGGAGCGATACCTCCCACGGAAGAAAGCCCCCATCGAGCGGCCTCTGGCATAGAGGAAGGTGAAGGCCCGATCGCACCTTCAACCGGAGGGCACAAAGGCGGACGCAAGGGCAGCAACGCCAAGACGGAATTTACCGCGGTTCTGCTGTTGGCGGCACGTGCTTGCACTGTCACGTGCTCTTCAATACCAAGCAGCAGAGCGGTACACTATTGGCTCAGCACCTCTTTGGCTGCCGTCTCGCGCCACTTTCGATGCAGCACATGGCGTGGGATGCTTTCTCAACGCTGCAAAAGTGCAATGCGCGCCCAATTGGCTCGTCTGACGCTGCCGCGAGGCCGGCGTCTGGGGTGTGCGGAATTCGTGGTGGTGCGAGCGGAGATGGCTCTGTGATGGTCTCGTCTCAGCTGCCCGGATTTCATCCTCCAGGCTCGGGCATCACCGCGTTCCTGGACCGCGTCTTCCCCGCGCACGCGAGCACGATCGAGGCGGCCATCATGCACTTTTTTGTCGCCAACCGCGTACGGTTCCGTGTGCTGGAGAGACCGACCTTCACGAGGATGCTGAGGGAGCTGCGCCCTGTTTATGTCGAGCGCAAGCTTGTGGCCACCCGCAAGAAGATGACCGGGCTTGGGCTCACGGCCGTGTACAGCGAGACGCGGAAAGAGGTGCTCGACTTGCTTGCATCGTGGGGCGTGCGTCGCAAGGCCTTCTGCGTGCTCGAAGCGTGGGAGAACGTCAAACATCACCACATAGTGAACCTGCTTGCAGTGGTGGGTGACAAGTTCGTCGTTTGAGACTCTGTCTATTGTGGGGACAAGTGCCAAGATGCGCCCGGGCAAGCGCGACTGGTGCAAAAGAACCTGGACAATTATGGCGGAAGGAACACGTCCAATGCGCTGGCAACCGACAAAAGAGAGTTTTGGCATGTAATCTGACGGTCGCTTTCAACTGTATCTCGACTGTATTTGGATGGACGGGGGGCACCGGATTTTTACCTTCGTCGGGGACTCAAGCGAGTTTGGCAATTAAAATTCTGGTTGTTCGACGGTGCTGTACACACCTGTGACACAGGGCGTGGCGCACCGCCCCCAGTGCGGTTGCGCAGCCAGATGTGTGGTCGTGCGACTGCATTGTTAGTGAGTGAGAGCGTTGGGAGCATCGGTGTGCGTACAGCGTACTGTGGTGTGCATGGAGGGGGGGGGCACGAGAGAGAGCGGTGAACGCGGCGATGACCCGCGGTGACAGACAGCATCTCGGGAGATGTACGCATAGTCGAGGGAGCACACGACCAGCTGGGAAGCAGCGGCCTACCGCGAAGGGGCCGTGGCCTGCCGCTCAGCAGGTGCGGCAACCGTATGCATGGGAACATATACACGCCCAAGAAAAAGGACGGGGAGGCTGTGCTGTGGCGCGCAGTCTGTCCGCACAGACCAGCAACACGCTGTGTGCGAATCGAAAAGACTGTGTGGGAAGGGGGGGAGTGCCGGGCGGCGTTGGCTGGGGTTGGGCTGGGGGTCGGCATCGCGGCCCCAACGACGTGAGTGGTGGTGGTAGAAACAGAAGATCGCAGGGGTGAGGATGGGTGGCGGAGCTGGGTACAAGGGGCACAGGACGCCACGCAAATTTACCGGCTGGATGTGATCACTTGTATTGCTGTGAAGGAGGCTGCCAGACGGCCCCCAATGTACCGAATCGGGTCGTACCAGTACGTGTTCCGGCCGTGCCACCCCCCCGGGGAACCCCGCAGGCTAGACACGTGGTCGGAATGCACGGCCGATGTACAGTCCGTTCGACTCTGGCCCGAAGGTATATCCCGAGAATACCGTCGGGGACGGTCGGGAGTTCCTGTATCTCGACGTAATTTCCGCAACGTGGCACGATGTACAGTCGAAAGACCGTCAAAGCGACCGTCAGTCACATGCCAAAACTCTCTAATGCGGCAGCCTGTGTGGAGATGCGGCGGCTAGTGTCTGTGGTGAATCCCGGCATCGTGTCCCTCAACGACCAGGACCACGTGGTTAAGCTTCTCGTCGGACATTTGTGCAAGGTGTCGCGGATTCCGGGTCGGGTGTCGACGGCAACAGCGGTGCCGGCGTTCGTGCGGCGGCACCGCCGGCTTTTGGCAGCGTACGAGGCGGCCAAGTTCAGGTACAACAAGTTTGTGCCGGAGGACGCGGCCTCCAAGAAGCAGACGGCTGTGTCGTACATACTCGAAATGAACAACGGGGCGGAGCTCCCTCGTCTTGTCAAGCCATGAGGCGAAAGTGCTCGCGAGGAGCTGGCCAGTTTTTCCGAGTGGCAGATTCGACGGCACACGCCAGGGACTGGACGGCCGCGTGCCGCATTCTCGACCCCGTGTGCATCTACGTCCGGCTCGCTGTCGGCGAGGCGGCTCGCTGGTCTCTCGTGTTTCCTGCCACGAGGCATCTGGAAATAGAGATCGCGGCGGTGGCGGAGGCGATGCGCTCGGAGGAGGTTGTGTGCACTGCGTCGACCGATGTACTCTAGTCGTTGGCGGCCGTATTGCGCAAGCGGGTCCACGGACCGAAGGGCGGCGGTTTCCGGGTGCTGCTGCTGGAGGATATCCACTCCGTGGTGGCCGCACTGGACCCACGCATTTTTTACTCCCAGGCCAGCGAAGTGGCTAAGCACCACGAGCGCGCTTTCCACGCTATGCGCACCTTCTTCATCTGCTCCCCTGCAGTGTTCACCTCCGACGAGCTGCAGACGATGGGGGATGACGAGCGCATGGAGCGCCTCCGAGCGCAGTGCTCTATGTAAGCGGCTCTTTCAGGGACTTTTGCACACGGCGCCGCTGCTGAGCGCAAGCGGGGCGCACCGTTGCATGTGGCGCAGGTGATGAACTCGGACTGGGATCTTTGGGGCTGGTGCACGATATTGGAAAGGCGTTGGCGGGAATGGTGCCCTCCTCCTTCTCAATCGAGCGCTCTTTCTCATTGCAGAAGTCTATTCACTCAATGGTGCGCAACAGACTAACGCACAAGAAGGTCGCCCAGTTGATGTTCGTGCACACCAACATCAACTTTCTCGGCGGCGGTGATCTGGACGTTGAGCACCTGGACTTTTTGCAGTCTGTCGTGGTGGACTCGAGCGGCGATGAAAACTGTGCGAGTGGTGATTGGAAGAGTGACGTGGGTGACGAGACAGTGTAGCGTAGAATGATTTGTTGTGCGCACTTCTATTATTTCTTGCAGCGAATTCATCACGTTCTGACCGGCCCTCCCCACCCCCTCCTTGAAGATGCAAGCGCTACTATCTTCGCGGATTGTAGGAGGAAAGTAAAAATACAGGTGGCCTCTCCAGGTCTCGCCCCCTAACCAGCAGCTGCTGACAGCGACGCCCCCTGCACATGCTTGGCGCCCGCCTCGGTCGGATTAGGCTGGGAGCCCGATGTGGTGGGGTTGGCCGTGTCACGACTGGTCGGCGGCACCGTCGGTGAGGTTCGGATGATAGGAAGCTTAGAGCACTACCAACAACGTTCCGTTCCGCAAATATTCGCGCCACGTGGCGCAACGTGTCTAGCATGGCACCGTATGCGGAAAACCGTGCCACCATCAACGTCATGTATGCAGAAACGACCACATACGTCGATCTGCGAGTTTAGAATCGCAACATATGTCCAACTGGATATCCTCTGGCGGGGTTCGGAACCATTCGGTAACCGCGGCCGACCTTCCGCATAGAGGGCCGATTTGGAGAAGGTCGAGCCCGATTCGCGACTGTTCCGAACCCATCCGACCCGTTTCAGACGAATCTGAGTGCTGTCGTGTGCGGGAGAACGCCACTCAACGACCGCGATAGTGACCACGTGTGGCGTCTTCGATCGGACGGCCGGATTTGCTACCGCGCCGTGAGCGCAAGCTGGTCCGTGCCGAACGCGTCACGGTGCACTGGCGACAGTGGTCCAGCATTCGAAGCGTTGGGCCGTCTGACAAATGCCCTCTCGAGAGCTTGACAGCGTCTCGTCCGAGGCGTGCAATGAGGCGTGGGCGTACAGCGAGGTGCGACCGCCACACCACAGCAGCTGACCAGTTCTTGTAGCGCAGCACGGTCCGTGGGGGCCGGTGGGGCCCCGTCAGAGGAAGTGCAGCCGCACCCTGCCGGCGCACCCTTTTTTTAGTGTACGACCCGACGGCCAATGAGTGGCCGGCCGAGTTCCCCGGCTCGAGGCGCGAGGACCACATTCCTGTGGAGGGACCTGGCGCGAACTGCACCCCCCTCAGCCGGCCCGAATATCAGTGAAAGCGATGCATTGATGGCCTAACCTCTCTCAGGGGCTCTGTTGGGCGGAACGAGGCAGGGCACGAGTGGACCGAGCACCCTCAGGCGACCAGATTCTGGGAGGGTCGGCGACAGCCACGTCAGCAGGGCCCTACGCGTCACCGCTGGTATTGATATTCGTGGGTGGACGGACAGTGCCTGCCTGGGGGGAACTGCACAGCCCTGCATGCTCCGACATGCCGCCCATTCGTTCTTTGCACCGTCGTGGGCACCGTCTTCTTCCCCCTGCTTTTTGTCCTGGCCATCTCGTGGCCGGTGCCCGATGGACCAGGAGGCGGCTGACGACGAGCTCGACCTGGCTGTTGTTTTGGGGGCTCAAGCGCATCTCGACATCCGCCGCGCCCTTCTCGCGGTACGTCAGGGCCGCGTGCGCAAGCGCACCGGAGGCTCCCGCCCAGGTCGCCGGCCCAATCGGCCGCGAGATTTCGACCTAGGCGCGCGCGCCATCATGCGCGACTACTTTGGCGCGGATGGGGAGCCGCCCGTGTATGGCGAGGACGCGTTCGAGGAGCGTTTTCGCATGCCGCGGCCGGTGTTCAACCGGCTGTTCCGCGCGATCCATGACCAGCCCGGCTGGAGGCGTACCGTCAACGCCACTGGACGGCCGCAGGCCCACGCTATCCAGAAGGTTTCTGCCGCGTTGCGCGTGCTGGGCTACGGCGAGCCATTCGACCGATCGGACGAGTACGTGCGCCTGTCCCGCTCCTCCATCGACGTGTACACGCGCCGTTTGACGCATTTCATCATTGACAAGTGGGAGTCAACCTACCTTCGACGTCCTACCGCCGAGGAACTCGAGCACATCATGCGGCGCAACGCGGCCCGAGGTCTTCCGGGCTGCATTGGCTCCATTGACTGCACGCACTGGACGTGGGCAAGATGCGCTAAGGCCCTCGCCGGGCAGTACAAGGACCGCAATGGCAAAGTCTCTGTGGTGATTGAGACGGTTTGCGACGAGGACCTGTACATTTGGCATCTGTTTGTGGGATGCCCGGGGGCGTACAACGACAAGAACGTCCTTGCCGCTTCGCCGCTGATGCTGGATATCAACGATGGTGTTTGGCCGCCAAGAACCTACCAGTACACGCTCAACGGCCGATCACGTCGACTGCTCTACTACGCGGCCGATGCTGGGTACCCGAGGTATGCTATTTTTGCATTGCCGCACGCCAAGCCCGATACTCCCAAGTGGCTGGTCTAAAACCGCCTTCAAGAGGCTGTTCGCAAGGATGCGGAGCGTCTGTATGCCGTGCTATGGTCACGCTGGTTCATCACCAAGTACCCAGCGCGATACATGTCTCTTCCACGCCTGATCAACACCGCAAAAGCTGTGGCCATCCTCCATAACATGGCCATCGAGCAGAACAGACATGGATTCATTTCGCAGATGCGTAGAGACGCCGCGGCTGCTCTGCGCGGAGCTGAGATTTGTTCCCCTAGACGCGGTGATAGGCCTAGCGAGGCCTTCAACAAGGATGACGGTCCTCGCTGCGACGTAGTGTTGGGCGGGCCTGTGACCGCATCTGCTGGAGACCAAGTCCATGATGGAGATGACGACCAAGGCCCACTCGTCGGGACAGGCAGATACATGCGCATGGCCGAGAAAGAGGCCAAGGACGTGCACGGGCACCTGTCTCTTCTCGAAGACTTGGCGGAGCATGTGTGGGCTGACCGAGGCAGGCTTCTCTCTCCCTATGTGCGACTGCCGCGTAGTTTCTCGACAGTGCTATCATGAGGGATTGTTGTTCGTTTGTGATGTGAGCACGTGAATGGCTTTGGCAAACGGTTTTTTTCCCCGTTGGGCAGGGGTTTTTTTTCCTTGAAGCACTGACCTGCCGTACGCGTCTATTCGTCTGTGACAGGCTGTGGACGAAGGGTATGAAGCTCAAAAGCTATCGGAATGTGTGCATAGTGCGGGTAAGGCCGCCATGTATGTGTGGCATGTGCGGTTCCTTGAACTTTATGAAGCGTGTGCTTCGAGCCGCAGACACTATGGGACCACTGAGTCTCTAAGCTGTTACGTTGGGTCGCAAGCGTCTGCAAAGAAGCCCCGTACACTTTCCTTTGGCTGTTTGGGCTGCGCGTGCCCGCCTGATGTATGAAAGCGGCCAGTCAAAGACGCTTCTGTCTGAAAAAAAGGCAATGGAGACAACGGTACCAGTATGAAGGAAAAAAACGCGGAAAGGGAAAAAAACCCATATTGCTCTTCTACGCGGCGGTCATTGTAGCAGCTCAAGCCCACAAAACAGGAATTCTCACACACACTGCAGGTACATTACAAGCATAGAGTGCACCTTTCAAGTTGGCCACGTACGTGGCCATCACAAAGACAGCGACGAACTGCAGTGGCGTTGTCGCGCGCGTGTCCTCGGCCAAGATATCAGAGGCCGTCCAGCCAATGCTCTTCATCAGAACTCTCCTCGTCGTCGGTCTCCGTCTCCCATTCCATAGAGTCAACGATGAGCGCGTCGAGGTCGACGCCGCCACGGCGAGCCATGTCCTCGAAGCGCCGCCGCTCGGTCAAAAGAGACGCGCGGCCACGACTCATGGCCGCTTGGTGATGGGGCGGCAGCGGAGGGCGGCAGCGACTCACGCGTTGCCGTGTGACACGGGAGGAACCACCAGGCTCTTGACCACCAACAATGCCGTTTCCCGTCGCGCCCGCGTGCGTGTCATGGGTGTCACCTGCATCCTCCTCCTTGTTGGCGTCGTCGCTCACGTCGCTGTCGCCAGATGGTTGCGACGATATCAGAGCCGCGGCCGCCGCGGCAGCCTCCTGAATGGTGCTGGCCGGTGCCGGCGCAGCTGCTGGCGGCTGGGGGGACGGCGTACGTTGCACAGAAGGAGCCGCGTCCTCCGTTGTATGCACAGAGCCAGGGGGGGTGAAGGCATTGACCGCTTCGGCATCAGATACCGTCTCCTCCTCTGCAGATGAAGCCCTTCCACCTTTGTGAGCTCCTTGAACTCGACTGCCGCGGCCACGCGAGCGCTCAAGACCAGGTTTTCGTCCATCAACATGGCCACGGGCACATCTGCCTCCACGTCCGCGCCCACGTCCACGGCCGCGGTCTCCGGCACGCACATCACCACGCCCACCGCCGCGTGCACGACCTCGACGGGATGGTGGCAAGGCGGCAATCACTGCGGCAGCGGCCGCGTCCAACTGTTCTTGCATGTTCGCTTCCTCTTGTGAGTCTGGCGTGCTGTCAATGGCCGTGGGCTGGCCATTATCGTCCTCTTGAAGGCGACGGCGCATCTCCCTCTGCCACCAGAGGCGCCCTTCCGGCGCGTCGGCCGCCATGGGTGACGACCAAAAAGCAATAGTCGCGCGCTCCGCCGCCGACCGCGCAATAGAGTTGAGCGCCGCCGTGTTTGTGACAGACTCGCGTTGTAGTGTCGCGTCCATGCGCGATGACGCCTTGGCGGCATTGTTTCCTTGAGGCGGCGCTTGAAAAGCACTGCGAGAGCGCCGCCGCAGCTGCTGCTGCCCCCGCTCAAAGGTAGAGCTCGTGGGGTTGTTGGTGAGGTCTTCTTCCTCGTCCTCGTCGTTGAAGAGGTCGTACAGTGGGTCCTCGTCGCAACTCGCGGCACCCATCGCGCCTCTTGCGGCAGATGTCCCCCGCGACCCACCAATGGCCGCAATGGTACCAGCTCCGCTCAAGCGGTCAAGTTTGCGTAGAATCTCCCAACAGGGCAGCGGTGCGCACTTGAGCGTGGCCACGTACTCGGCATTGAAGCCTTCATAGTGTCTCAGGCCGTTGAACTTGGCAGCAGCAGCGTTCACCAGGTCCCTTTGTGTGCGGTTGCCCGTCATCGTGGCGTTGAGGACCGACACATACGCGTTCTTGAAGCGCTCGACCATCGGGAAGATGTTGTACTTCAGCTACTTGTCGATGGCGAACGTCGACCGACCACGACACCTCGCCACCTGCGGCATTGAGTCCGGCAAACTCTCTCGGAAGCGGTGGCAGTAGTCAGACTTGAACACCTACATGCGTTGGTCGGTTCCAACCTCAGCGTTGAGCGTGGCCTCGACATAAACAGCGCACAGAACCTCGCGCTCGTCTCGCGTCCAGGCCACGCCTGGGGTACCCGCGCCGCCATTGTTTTGAGAAGGCTGTTGAGCATTGCTCAGCAATTCCATGTCACTCAATGCTTTGGCGGGATGTCACATTGCATTTTGTTCTGTAATTTGACATTGTATTTGATGTTATCGCATGTGCTTGCTTTTTTGGTGGAACCCTTTAGGGGATGAGCTCCGGGAGATTAGCGAGGTGCATGGTCGGGATTCTGAGGGGCTTTGAGCGTGTGTGCTCGTGGCCCGTGCGCCCTCCGCCCGTGGAGGTGCGTGGTGCGTGTATGCATGCTGGGTGTGGGGGTGTCTGCGGGTGCTGAGAGCGTGGGGGCGCCTGGGTCTTATCAGGCTGTCCCCGTACGGCTCGCGCCACCTCTACGATAGAACCTTAACGCACCCACCCACTGTACTGCCCGCTTCACAGGTTATGGGCCCAGTTGTCGCTGGTGGTCAGCGTCTTTCTCTCCTACGGTCTCTAGGGGGACGACGTCGCTCGGGTGGCGGTGTGTTCCAGCGCTGGACGGGGCAATGGACATGCTCGATGCCGAAGGAGATGGCGGGGAGAAGCACCTTCCTGCAGAGGACTCCGAGAGCGACAGCGGCGGCGATCCTGACGACCTCGCGGACGACAGCGACGATGAGGAAGGTCACTGTGATACTGCTTCCATACACCCGGTCGGTCCCTCTGCCGCGGAAATGGACAATGCCGCGCCGGGACCTCGTCGCTCTGCACGTAGGCCAGCCCCCAAGGTAACCTGGTGGGAGAAGGACCCCAAGGCGTACCTGGCCAGCGGGGCCGAGTCGGCGGCCAAGGACGGCTGGGACTTGACCAAGCCGCCGGCAAACGAGAAGGAGGCGCGTGCCCGTCCTGACTGGCCTTTGTGGCAGAAAGCCATTAAGGACGAGGTAGTGGCGCACAAGCATCATGGAACCTGGTCCAAAACCAAGGTGAGAAGCAAGAAGCAAAAGACGGTCAAGACCCGCTTCGTGTTCGACATCAAGCACGATGCAGAGGGAAAGCTGACGCGCTACAAGGCACGGGTTGTGGCCCAGGGCTTCAACCAAGTTCCGGGGCGGGACTTCGATGCGACGTGGGCACCGGTTCCAAATGCGGCAACCACGCGTGCAATCTTCGCCGTGGCGGCCGCCAATGACTGGGAGATTCACCATGTCGACGTTAAGACAGCCTTCCTGAACGCAAAGATGGACAGGGAGATGTACACCAAGCTGCCAGATGGTGTCGAGGACGGGGCCTCGGGGGAGATTTTCCGGATGAACCTGGTCCTGTACGGGACAAAGCAGGCGGGACGTCATTGGGGCATGAAGCTGGACAAAGAGCTCAAGGAGATGGGCGCCTCTCGGTCACCCGTGGACCCGTGCGTCTACGAGTGGAACCACCCTGTGCACGGACGCGTCTTCATCCTGGTCTACGTTGACGGTCTTATCGTTGCGGGAAAGAGACTGGCGGGTGTTAAGGCCGTCAAGTCGGCAGTGTCGGGAAAGGTCGACGTGCGCGACATGGCGGAGGTGAAGGAATTCATCGGCATCAAGGTCATGCGCGACCGCAAGGCCAGCACGATTACTCTGAGCAACCCGGGTCACACTGCGGCGCTGCTCGAGGCGTTCGGCATGGAGATGGCGACACCCAACAAGACCCCCATGGCGTTGGGGGTGAACCTCGCAACGACAGGGAAGGACCTGCTGCCGGAGGGCAACCGCTACGCGGCGCTAGTAGGCTCCCTGCTCTACATGTCGACGATGACGCGGCCAGACATTTCGTTTGCAGTCGGCGTGCTGTCCCGCTTCATGTCTTGCCCCGAGCAAGTTCACATGCGCGCTGCCAAAGCTGAGCTGCGCTACCTTTGCGGCACAACACGTCTGGGCGTGGCGTACGGTAGCAGCGAGCCGCTTCAGGGGTACGTCGACGCTGACTGGGTGGGCGACGTTGACGGCCGTCGGTCTACCACGGGCTTCATCTTCACCGTCAACGGTGGTCCCGTTGCGTGGGCGAGAAAGCGGCAGTCGACTGTGGCAACTTCCACCGCCGAGGCCGAGTACGTGGCGGCCACCATGGCTGCAAAGGAGGCCCTGTGGCTCCGCAAGCTGCTGGGGGTGCTCGGCGTCGATGGCCAGGCCGTGCCGATGGGGGAAGACAACCAGGCGTGCCTTGCACTGATCGACAACCCCGAGGCGACGGGCCGCACCAAGCACGTGTACGTCACCTACTGCATGGTGCGTGACTGCCAGACGCGCGGGAACGTAGCTTTCTACTTTCTCCCCAGCGCGGAAATGCCCGCCGACGTACTCACCAAGCCTCTACCGTCGCCCGCCTTCACGGCGTTCCGCGACGCGATCGGCGTTGGCCCCGACTTGGGCGGAGCCGACATGTCGCAGTGGTAGCGGCCCGAGCGCGGCAGGCCCGAGCTGCCGTAGTCGAGTTTGCGTCGCGGCGGATGCGACCTTCCGACGCGGTTCTACTATGGTCGCGGTCGGGTCGGGGCGATTTTGATTAAGTCGGATCACGAAAACCGACCTTCCATCGCGGTACTACTATGGCCGCGGCCGGGTCGGATCGGGTCGGCGGCGTCACCAATCGGGTTGGTCAACCCAACATCTGATGTGACGCATGCAATTGAAGGGAGTGTTGAGCATTGCTCATCAATTCCATGTCACTCAATGCTTTGGCGGGATGTCACATTGCAATTTGTTCTGTATTTTGACATTGTATTTGATGTTATCGCATGTACTTGATTTTTGCGGGGCACCTTTTAGGGGATGAGCTCCGGGAGATTAGCGAGGTGCATGGTCGGGATTCTGAGGGGCTGTGAGCGTATGTGCTCGTGGCCCGTGCGCCCTCCGCCCGCGGAGGTGCGTGTTGTGTGTATGCATGCTGGGAGTGGGGGTGTCTGCGGGTGCTGAGAGCGTAGGGGCGCCTGGGTCTTATCAGGCTGTCCCCTTACGGCTCGCGCCACCTCTACGATAGAACCTTAACGCACCCACCCACTGTACTGCCCGCGTCACAAAGGCAGGGCTCCGCGTTGCAGACCGGCCTCATCGGCGTGGCCGGCGCAGTCACCGTCCGAGAGCTCGGCAGCCGCACGCTCCGGGGCCGTGCGTGGCCCGAGAGGCGAGGTGTTGCAAGTCGTCGCGCCCTCAAATCCTCCGTCGCGGAGACAAGCGCCGTGACGACGGTGGGCGGGAAGGTGGTTGCGGTTGGCAACGGGGTGGTCGTTGTCGTTGGAGGCGGGGGGGTGGCTGTCTCTGGTAGTGGGTTGGTGGTTGTCATCGGGAGCGGGGGGGTGGTCGCGGTCTGGGCCGGGGGGGTCGTTTTCGTTGGTGTCGTAGTCGGCAATGTTTTGGCCGCCTTGGTGTTGGTCTTGCACTTGTCTTTGGTCTTGAGTCTGTTGGGGCGAGCGAGCGATGGGGACAATCTCATCAATGTCCATGTTGTGCCTACTTCTTGTTGGGCCTCGTCCGTGATGTTGGTGTGAAGAAAATGAGTGGAGGGACACGAGCGCGGTATTGGTGAAGAAGGTCACAGCAGTGGCAAGGGCAGCCGCGAGCACGGCCACGGTTGAAAGAGGGCAGGCTAAAGACGACGGCGGGGCGGCAGCGGCCCCAAAGGCACCGGCTCTCACCACTCGGGAGGCTGCTGCTTGCTCGCGTCCACCCACTGCAACCCGCGCACACCGTCAGCATCAGGCCACGTTGGCACTTGAATCCACCGCGGCGGCACCTTGGCCTCAGCGGCCCTGCGCCGCTCGTTCTCGTGGCGCACGTAGCCCTCCCACTTCACGTGGTGGACCCAGCCAATCTCGTCGGGGGGAGTCTCCACGATGGGCGGCGACGCCCACGGGTAAGGGCACAACGGTGGGCTGGTAGGATGCTCAGGTCCAACAGTCACGGCGAGGAGTCACACATAACACATGCGCCGATGCGCCCGCCGCTCTGCCGTACGGCTCAAGTATCCACGGGAAGTTCCAATACAGCGCCACACCCAGCCCGGATGTGCAGAGGGCCGGCGCGCCCAAGGGCACGGGCAGGTCTCAGGGCAAATCGAAACGTTGGAGATCACCGTCTGTGCGCGCTTGCACTCAGTGAAAATGCTCCTCAGGCCCCGTTGCAGCTGGGCCTTGGAGATAGGCCGTGCCGGGGGGCCATGAGCCGTCCTCGGCGTGTACTCCATGGTGCCGCGCTGGTCACTAGTCCCGTTTGGCCCCGTCGGCCCAGCTTGAAGGCCGGAATTGGGAGGCGTAGACGTCCCCGGTATCGAATCTCGGGGTGACGTGGGCGACGAGGTAGTGGGCGGCGTAGGCGTGGGGATTCTCGGAGGCTTGGATGAAAATGCCTCAGGCCGTTCAGACGACGTCTTGCCGGCAGCGTGGATGAAGAGGTGACAGACCGTGTCGGAGACGTGTGCGAGGGTTTTTTGAGTGAGGAAGGCGAGCCCTCCATGGCAATGGTGCAACGTAGACGTGCGCTTCGACGCGCCGCGTGTCGCTCTGTCGATGGATGGAAGCGTGGATGGAAAGGTCGGAAAAAGTACGCGCTGGTAGCAACCCGGCAGCCAGGCGGTCCGCAAAACCATTCGACGAAGCTGGCACCAGAGAGGTGGCGGCGACCGTCGGCAGCTCGGCAGCCAAAGTCGTACCAGCGAAGGGGAGAGTGTCGCGGGACGGGGAGGGTGGGAAACAGTGGCTGCAGAGCAGACGGTACTAGCCGTGTGGGCGCGGCCATCCGCGCACACAACCCAGCGCTCGGCCCACTTGGACCAGAGGTGTCGCGCCTCGCCCGTCTGTCTGTCTAGCAGCGCACATGGCCCCGTGGGCCCAACGAATGCGGCCAGAGGCACCTATTAGACGGTCCCAAGACACTGTCAGTCCCGCGAGAGGGAGCTGTGCCTGCAAGTCGGGTGACTCACGCCGCAGGTGGCTCCAAAGCATGAATCAGAGGGCCCGCAAGACATCATTTCTTTGGGCTTTTGAAGCGGGCTCCATGCGGTCGCCGAGAGTCGGCGCCGCCTGTTATCAGTCAGTTTTCTGAACGGCTTCTGTGCATTCACCCTGTTAGTGGCAATCGTGCACTCATTTATCAGCCGCCTGCGTGGCTGTGTCAGCGCTCACTGCACCGCAGGGAACCTCAGGACTACCGGAACCCTCTCCACCACAGAACCAGTGGAAGCACGATCCAATGCGCTCCTCTGACGCTTTCTTTTCTTCCGACGACCCGATCAGTGAGCAGTTCTATTCCAGACCAAATCAACCTGGCCCCGAGGCCATGGTTCAGGGTTGGTCAACCCGCCATCACCGCAGCAGCAAAGGTACGTGTGCATCCCTGATTGGCTGTGCGAGTGCGTTTCCGTGGCTCGTGCACCGCCGCCGGGGCCTGACGGATACGCAGCTATTTGGGGGCATCGCGGGCTCCCCTGAAGGTCCGCCACTTGGCTTGTTAACAGGTCACACACGAGATTTTCATACCTCCTCACGCGAGCGACACCACCAGAGATTTTAAATATCTCGTCATCAGATCTTGATCCCGTCATTTCATTGGATGGCTTCAATCGGTCGGATGGCAGCCGCCGCATTGATGGAAACCACAGAGAAACCTGTCCTTGCCGTTGGTTCTGTGCGGTGTAACCACGACGATGCATTCGCAACACCATCTGTAACCCAGAGTGGGCCAGTACATGGCTCGTATCGCCCAAGTGCTGTCATTTCCCAGAGGGCGTTCGCTCTCTCCCGTGCGCATGGCGAAAGAAGGCGCACCTGGATGTGAAACAAGCGACTGAGGGAGCGGTTGCTACCTACGACAGGATAGTGACTATTCCCATAAAGATAGAACGAAAGATAGGTGAACGCGTGGCGTCAGAGCACCCCCCTTTATCCTCCCCTCCCTCAGCCAAGAGGCACAAAAGACAACCGACTGGCTCTACCAAGAATCAATGGAAAAGAGAGTACCGGAAGAGCATCTATCGGAGTCACACGCGAAAGCTCTCCCTCTTCAGATAACAGAGAAGCTACACTACAAGGATCTCCCCACATCATCCCTACGCTCCCCGTGAAAGACGCACAGAAGACACGGTTCCAGACAGAGAAAGAAAACAAGATACGCAAGTGGTGATGGTGAAGGTACTCGCGGTACCGCGTGTACACGCCGCAACCGTCATCCCTTGTCTCAAACAAAACGTCGGAACACCTACAATCTCGCAGGAACACGGCCCAGTACTCAGGGCCGCCGTAGAAGGCCCGGCAGGGGCCCACCGCTGCTCACAGGTTCCCATGCTTGTACGGCTTCTAAGAATGCTCCGCGGGAGCTGCAAAGCCCTTTGAAGGGGTCAGCTTCAGGTTGTCCTCAGCCAAAGTAACACCGACGAGGACGACATCATCGTCGTCGTACCCTCTCGCATGCGCACTAGCCAAGGACGGCGCGGCCTTGTCCTCCACACGAGTCGCTGCCAGGCCGGCCCGGTCCACCGCCTTGTTCGGTGCAGAGTCGAGCGCTTGCAAGACGGGCATGGCCTCAAGTGCCGAGGCCACAGCTGTAGACGAAGGAGCACGGCGCCGGTGCGCGCAAATCGCGTTCATGGCCAGGTGGCACTTGGCCGACCACTGAACCGCAGCGCGGTACGTCCTGCTCGACCGAGCCAAGTGCTTGTCGACAGAGTCTGTCTTGAGAGACATGAGTCGGGAAAGGGTGCGGTGGTCGATAGTCATGGCCTGGAGGTGGGCCAGCTGCACGTCCATCGGCACAGTAGACACACCAATGTTCTCCACAGCCTTCACGTCCGCAGCGTACTGGTCGGCGTACGACTCGCGAGCCGTAGAGTCATCGTCGACCTTTGCAGGATGTACATCACCCTCGCAGTCCTTGGAGTCCTTGGGCTGCCCGCGGCCGTCGTCGGCCTTGTTGCATTGCACTGCTGCCAGTGCGCCTCGGGAGGCCTCATCCGAGGCCTCCGGGGCCTCCGCCTTGACCTGCTTGCAGCCTGCCACGTACACATCTTCTGCGTGGCCGACGTCGGCCATGTTATCCTGGACATCACCGACAACTCCTCGTGCGGCCTTGTCGGAGGCCGCCCGACACTCCACCTTGACGCTCTTGCGGCTGCACACGCCAACGTCAGTTGATGGCCCATCGTCGGCCACGTGCTCTTGCGCATCAGGTACAGCGCCGCATGCGGCTTCGTCCAGGGCCGCCATGCAGTTCATCTTGCCCTTCTTGCCCGCCGAAGACTTTGCGTGCGGCAAGTCGTCCTCGGCCTTGCGCTTGACTCCTTTGCAGGCCTTGACGTAGGCCGTATCATCGCTGCTTCCGGCCTCTTCAGAGGCCGCTAGAACGCTGTCATCTGCTTCAAGAAGAACAGCTTGAGCGGTCGCCACTGCAGCAGCCGTAGCAACGGCGTCATCAACTTGAGCGCCGGCGTCCATCGCGGCCGTGTAGTCGGCCGCCTTGTCACTTACACCGGCTTCCGTCGCGTTGACGGGTGGTGGCGAGTCCGCGCGCTCGGCCGCCGCGGCACCAGTGTGGTCGCCGCCGCCACCTCGCGCGCCCGCTCCGCCACGAGCGCGTTCAAGCCTGGCCGCGTGGGCGGCCATCAGGGCACGGCGGAGAGTATCTCGTGCCGTATCACCACAACAGTCGGTCGGCGAAGACATGGGCACTCTGCGTGGGGGGCGCCCCCGCCGTGTATGTCGGGGGTGGGTGCGGCGGGTGCGGTGAGCATGTAGGTGAGAGAAACCGCACGTCGTGCCGTGCGGTTAGCAGGATCCGCTGGTGCCGTGACAATAGTGCGCAGGCCACGTACCATGAACCCGCCCAATAAATGGCTCCTGTCGCGTCCATTCAGGAGACTGCCAAGCACTCACCCGTGGCCCTGCCTCGTGCTACCTTCTCTGCACCGAATGTCCAGCTCCGTGCTAGCGCTCGCCCATGGAAGCGAGGCGCCACAACAAGGGGGAGTGGCCACGGTGCGCCTCGGTACTCACGACCCAGGCAGCGTCAGGGCGACCTACGCATCCATCCTGATCTCTCTCACATGCAGCCCCTTCTTTGTGAGGCGACTAGTTTTCTTCCACACCTAAATGGCATGGCTGCTGGGCCGCCGGACAGCCGGCCCTCTCGGGCACAATCGCGTCAGCGGCGGTCCACGTGCGCCGCCGTGAGTGGCACATCGACCCGTTCTTCGTTCTCCGTGCCCAGGCTCTCGGTCCGACCGTCAAATGACTTGGCCGCCTAGCGCTTACGGAAACGAGTCGGGCGGCGATCAGGCGACATTCGGACAGGGCGACATCGGCCGCAACGCTTCTGAAAACGAGTCAGGCGGCCCTCTGACGAGATTCGGACAGGACGGCCTCGCCTGGGGCACACAGAGGCACACGGAGGCACGTGGCGATCGGAAACGTGGCCCCTCGTAACCAACGACCGCCCCGACGACCGCATATTCATGCCAGATTGGACCTCCGAACCTGCTGCGTGTCACACTTTTGAACGACGATCGATGACGATTGTCGGCCCCTCAGGCGACAAATGACGTCCAACCACCCACTCTCCCATTCAAGCTGCCAGCAGATGCCTGTGCCGGTTGAGTTCGGAAGGTTGCAACCACCAACACAAGCGCAAACAAGGTATGAACGTCCGAAAAAGTAGCCCTGTGTTGTTCTTCAAGTACATTGGTTTGTGCGGCATGAGTTCGGATGTGCTCGACGCCAGTTCGAGACCCAATCACAAGCCTACACGAACACATACGTGGCGCTCTTAAATGGTTCGTAGACGGCTCGATGCGGACGTTGTTGGTGGTGCTCTTAGGACCACCGTGCGCGCGGGGTGAGCGCAGGCGCGTGACAGCGGCGGGGAAAGCGTCTGTGTGGAGTCAGGCCCGTTCGCAGTTGCAAACCGTGTGACGGTATACCGGCGTGACGGCGGTATATATCTGCGAAAGACTTTTGGCGTACCGTCTCGCGCATGAAATCAAGTACACAATTGTTTTCGTCAGAGACGCAGGATTTCTATCGCCATCAGGCGCGGACAAGACCGACCGTCGAACCATCCACCGCGCCACCGACCGCCATGCAGCTTGTCAACGCACGGCGACCGTCAACATGGACCCTTTCCCCATCCTACGAGCGGGCGCCTTCGTGACGTCGCTGGCGGGGGTAGTGCATTCTAGCCCGAGTATCTTTTTATCACCCACTCAATACACAACCACTCGCGTTTCTTTTTCCCATGTGCGAACTCGTTACGGTCCCCACTTTGAGCGCGCAGTG
>Ga0209093_1000342_pt1 | contig 24767 bp, 34 predicted proteins | sample SidtaG_4_FD_187450 | JGI IMG/M metagenome (GOLD analysis project Ga0209093, IMG submission 187450) | Marine algal microbial communities from Sidmouth, United Kingdom - Sidmouth_Male1 metaG (SPAdes) (version 2) | ecosystem: Host-associated > Algae > Red algae > Unclassified | place: Sidmouth...
CCCCCCATGGTAGCGCCAGGGGGTCGGGATTGTGCACGTCCTGCGTCTTGTTTCTGAGGGTATATGAGAGTATGCTTTGGGGTCATCGTGCGTGTTCGAATAAATCATCGTTGCGTTTGCGTTGCTTCCGTCGTTTTTGTGCGCTTCGCGCCCAGTGATCCCGGCGTTCGCGTTGTGACTCTGGCGTAGCGATCCGCATCCTGTGCTGGGTTTTCTGACGGGGTTATACCCCGTTGGCTTTGAGGGCAGGATCCACTACAGCGTCCAAGTACGCGGAGGTGATCACCGATCACGTGGTGCACCAGCTATGTGCGGACTACGGGGCGCCTGATGCAGCGTGGATGCAAGAAGACCTCGCACCCTGTCACGCTGCCGAGCGTCAAAGGCGGTCCAGCAGCAGCTCGGGCTCCGGGTTTTGCCCCGGGTGGGGCATAGCCCCAGCCTCAATCCTATCGAGAACGCCTGGGAAGAACTCGAACGGCGGCTGCGCGCGCGTCCAACGGCGCCCAAGAACAAGGAAGAGCTGTTTGCTGCTTTGTCGGAGGAGTGGGAGGCCATTCCAGCTTTTTATTTCCGGCGTCTCGTCGAGTTCATGCCCCGTCGGGTCCGTGATGTGGTCGCCGTTGGCGGTGCCAGCACCAAGTACTGACCACACCACGGTGTCAAAATCGAGGGTTGCGTCTGATCACAATAGTTCGTCGAAATTGAGTTTTCTGGTGTGCGGATAATATGGGGTACCGACTGCACCTGCTCTTCTGGGTTTTGATTGTAGTTACGTCGCCCCATTGGGTTCTCGTGTCGAATGCGGTACGCTATTGGTCCAGAAGGAAACTGTCAATCTGTTCTACAATCGTGTCGAACAGGGTTCTCGAATTCACCAGAATCGCAACGTGTTACAGGATAACCGCCCCAGCGATGCCTCAGGAAGGGGGGAAGCTCTCCTTGCAGGGACAGCTACCATGGACATTGGCACTGACCTGCCATCCTTTACTCGGTGCGGCGGGTAGCCTGGAGCTGCGCCGCTCTACCACTCGGAAGAATTCACATTGCCGCCGTACCGCCGGCACCGTTGCAGCCCCCGACACTATCCACAGAATCTTGCATGAGCAACGATTGTTCACCATCAAGAGTGATTGCACACACGACCCGCATACGGTTCGTCACACCTCCATGCCCCCATTCGGTTTGAGGAAGAAAGCTGTGCATGCAACGCATCGATAAACACGGTGGACGCAGCCGGTAAAAATCAGCGCCAGGTCCACCTCCGCAATCCTGGTCAAGAAACGAAGGAATCATCCGCAAGATAAGCGCACAAAAAGAGAGCAAGATGCTAGGTGTGCAAATCATCAGAGTCAGGCCAGGTCCCTTGCGGCGTTCACAGTCAATAGTCCCATGGCGACAAATGGCAAGCTGCGTGGCCTCATACTCGGCTATCACGTCAAATGATAGTGGGAACAACGTGCGTCTCATGTGCGCCAGGCGTAGCCATGTCGGGACCCTCCGCAAGGTGGGGGTTGCAGAGAAGCGGCACAGCGGCGCGTCTGAGCAGATCGCGCTCAATTGGTTCACCACTGTGCAAGGCACTTTCGCGTTGATCCACTACATAGTGGTGCCGCACCCACCTCGGAGAGGTCGCGTGGTGCGACACAGACTTGTGTCGCGACACAATTGCGTTTTGGCCACTCATACTCTTGCACGTTGCAACTGTACTTTCGGACAGTGCCTGTAAGGGTGCGACCCAGAAGAGCCACCTTGACTAGGCGCGTGGAAAGCCCATTCTGGGGACCCTCTTTGGGGCCAGGCGAGATGCAGTTCGGGATCAACCCGTCTGAAACGAGCAACGAGATGGTCCGAATGGGGTCAGTATTGCAGGGTTGTGTGTAGCCCCATTCCGGTAGACCAAATTGGAGTGAAAGCGCAGGAGTGCTAAAGGATCTCCGTCAGCGCTTAATGAACCGACGCCATTGAAAGATTCCCGGAAAGTGTGTCAAATAGTCGCGTTGACATCGCTACGTCCCTGTCAAGGGCCAGGTAAGCCGCTTTTTATCGTCGAAACCGATGACAACGTCGACGAAAGGGGAATTCGATGGGACGACCGGGCCGACACTTGGCACGGCCACGACAGAAACCGGGCACCCAAATGAAACGACGGCCCTGGGCAGAGTCCGATCTCCTGGTGCACAGTCCCGTCGTTTCCAATCGGATCTGATCGGGGCACCCAAGAAGCGGTAGGTTGCTAGGCGGGCAAATAGGCGAACTGGCGTCGTCACTTGCGTGATCCACATCGTGCGGAAGGCTCATCGCGAGTTGGGATCAGGCCAGATGTCGTCGCCGTTGACACTCTCGGGATTCTATTTCAAACCGCCCAGTCTGGAGGGAAGTGCTGTGATTGGCTGAACAAGTGCATCGAACAAATCTGACATCCTGGCCTGATCATTTTCGTCAAAAGTCGCACATTTGGAATCCAGTCGACGTCACAAACTGCCTGTTTCAGTCCGACATGCTCGATGGTCGGTGAAGTTTGGCACGCGTGATCGGGTGAGATAGTGCTCGAGTGCGCCACTGGAGAGGTGGAAAGCGCCTGGCGAAATTTCTGCGCTCGGTGTCGCCAGGGAGCGGGTGGCCAGGCGGTCACGCGACGAAATCGTCATCATTTTGACGCTGGAACGGCCCCCACGCGGACGTCCTCTCTGGCTCTGCCGGCGTCACAGAAGTCAGCGCCGCGACTCGTCAGGGGCCGCTCCGCGGCCCCTCAGCCGTCCAACGTTTTCCGACCGGCCCTTGAGCCGTCCAACGAGTGCCGATCGACACCTCAGCCGTCCAAAGTGTGTGGCCTGGGTACATCCATCCCCGCCTGTAAACGGGTCCGCGTGGTCCGGCTGTGGTGGCGAGTCTCTCCGGCTCGTCGCATCCGCCTGTTTCATTTTTTTTCGGGCGGGCACGGCGCCGCTACGGACAGGCTCCACATGGGAAGAGGACATGCATGGGCCCTGGTCGGTCCTCATCCGCGGCCAGTTGCTGGCAGCCAGGGCCCCTGCGGGGGGGGGCACGCTGATGCAGTCGCACCACACTCGCTCACCCGCCGTCGGACTGCAGGTGGGATTGGGCCCGTGGCGGGGACGCGTCTCCTCTGTGTGCACACCCACGCCGTGTTGGTGGGAAGACTGGATTTTTGCGCATGCGCGCCGCGTGCCATCCCGCCGACCCCTCCCTCCCACCCGCCTCGCCGATCCCTCCCTCCCAGCCTCCTCGCCCACCTTTCCTTCCCTTCTGAACCGCTCTCATGACACGTGTGAAGGGCGCCAACGACACACAACGACGCCGAGCGCAACAACATCGCAACGGTCACGCTGCCACCCCGCCCTCCCCTCCTTGCGCGCGCGCGGGGCCGTGTGCCCACGGCACCACGCAGGGCCCCCCCCCGCGCCCCTCACCTCCTCAACGTTGTGCTCCACCCTTCCACCCTTCCCGCCCCCGGTCCCCCGGCTGTGCTGCTCCCAGGGAGGACGGTGCTATGGATGGCGCTCCCTAACACCGCCCCGCTCTTTCGGGCCCTCCCCACCCCGCCATCACTCCGGCACTTCTCCTGTGGGCCGTGTTGTCGGCCAGCCGTTTATGGACGGCGGCCGCGTTCTGGCACAACGCCGGCTGCCCTGCCATCCTCGGCCCCGCCGCCTCGGACCTGACGCCGACCACGCCAATCCTGACGACCGAAGTGTGTGTCGAGGCGTCGACGACGACGGCGGTCATCACCCTCGATCCGGCGACGACTACCCCCGTCGGTGCAGCCCACCGCGTTGACTAGCGGGCCCGCCACGCGGGCCCCCTTGGCGCAGCCCCCTTAGAATCCCTGAGGGAACTCCACACTCCCCCCCTCCCCCGTGGTGGATCCCGCAGCGAGAACCAGCGTGCCCCCCAGGTGGGCCGCCGCGGTTCTGCCCCCGAAGACGACCGGCGGGCCCCCCACGCGGATCCCCTCGAAGGAGACCCCCACGAAGACCGGCCGGCCCGTCTGACGACTCAAGGTGTTTGCCGCAGGGGCCACCGGTCGACGACCTTCGGCGCTGTACGGCCCGTGGCCGCTGGCGCCGCACCCCCGTCCTCGTGTCCCCACGGGTACGCAAGCGCTGGTGCGCCGTGGCCAGCCGGCGGTTACGACCCCTCCGGCAACTGGTCCTCCTCGTGGAGGCCGCCGTTCTACCCGCTGTTTCACCCCCCGGTGCTCTGGAGCGGCGACTCACCCGACAATCCAAACGGCGGGCAAGCGTACCAGTGGGCGCTAACGACTGCTCAGCCGCTGAGCACGCCGTCGCCGCTGATGTTTTTTTCCGCGCAGCGGCCTTTGCCGCAGCCGACGCCACCGGAGCCAGCGCGCCAACCCCTGTACCTGATCAGCAGCCACCCAGCCCCGCAGCCGACGGCGCAGCTGTCTCCGCAGGAGTCAGCTCGCCAGCCTCTGAACGTGGTAGGAGGGAACTAAGCCCCGCCCCCCTCGACGTCTGTGCTGGTTCGCGCTCCCTTCCAGCCTCCCCACCAAGCCCCTCTTCACCCAACGCCGCCGTTCAAGCAGTGATCTACAAACTTCCCAAGTAAATGAACTCTAGCCTAGGATGGACGGACGAGTACCGCGTGCCGCTGTTTAGGGCCTACCTGGATGTGAGCGAGGACCCTGTGACTGCCGAAAGTTGCTCCAAGGACCATCTGTGGGTGGTTGTGAACGAGAAGTGGACGGAACTGATGACCAAGAAGGGGAATCTCCGTGTCAATCGCAACGTGAGTTCGTTGGAGAAGCAGTTCAAGAAAATCAGAAAGAGGGTGAGCACCTTTACCTCTCAATACTTGGCGGTCAAAAACGTGCAAACTATCGGGAACCTGATTGAGGAGGACATCATCAGCTGTGCTGTCGCGCGGTACTGCTAGCTGGTCATGTACGAGTCCATCCGCAACGACCGGGAGAAGGACAAGCGCAACGGCATGGCTGCAAAACGCTAAGAAAAACTGGTGCACTGTAAGTGGGTGGGGTGCTCACGGGTTTTGCGCACATCCGACACGTTCAGCTGCGCGGCCAACAAGGCGGACGACGCGAGAATGGACCTGGACGACTCTTCCGACGAGGACGGCGAGAGCGGTAGCACGAGCAGACCAACCACGCGCAACAAGGGGTACAAGCGCCGAATGGGCGGCATCAAGGCCGCCAAGCTGATGTCGTCTGAAGACGCCACTATCGAGAAGCAAGTCAAGGCGAGCACGGCAGCCGTGGACAACCTGACTGTTGCGCAGCAAGAGCGCACTGCGCGTTGCTTTTTTAACTTTCCCGCTATGCGTCACACGCCCGAGGCGGCTAATTACCGGAAAGCTGTGCTGCTCAAGATGATGCAAAGCGCCGGACTGGCACTGGCTTCTGCACCGGCTCCCACGCCGGAGCCTCCAACACGCAGTGCTGTTGAGAAGATCAACGTTGAGGAGTTGGACGACGGCGTGGCCGACATGGAAGTCACTCCTCTCACGGCTCATGCGTCGTCGTTGGCGCCGCCGGCGGCCGGCTCTGCCGCAGGAGCTAACGCGCCGCCGGGGGAGGACCCGCCGGCGGCGCCTGTGGCAGCAGATACTGCTGGGGCACCGGATTTGGCGGCGGAGGCGTCGTCGCCGGCGGCGCCGCCCGCGCGCGGCGACGGGGGAGGCGACAACCAGCGCGGCCGCAAGTCGCAAGCCGCGAAGCAGCGGGCTGCTTGTGCGGCTCTGAAATAGGAGCTGGATACAACCCGCGGCCTCGACCACAGCAGCGAGTCTGACACGACAACGACCACCACCGAGGATACTGAGTAGTGTAGTGACTGTGTATCTATTAGTGCTTTGTGACATGCAGGAGCGGCACGATGACAACGAAAGGTTTCTTTTTTATCCCTCTTCTGTTTTTTTTTTTTTTCTACACGTATGTCTTTTTCGATGCACACAGTCGACCTCTGACTGTGAAAAGAAACCAGGGACGGACCACACGCAGTCGTGCGGTGTCGCGCCTTTACACTGGCGACTACCCACCAGCCCAACGTCTTTCGTGTCACAGAGTCCAACGCCAGCCCCCCCTGCCCTCGCGTGCCCCTCCCTACCCCATACGCCCCACCTTGTGGGCAGAGTCGCCAAACCCTGGCAGTTGACACCGCCAATCTCGCCGGGAAGGGCGGCGCGGCGCCAGCGCGGGGGCCACGCACCACTCGCAAAGCAGCAGCCGCACGCGAGGGGAGCGCGGCATCAGCGCGGAGGCGACCGCTGAGCTTACCAGGCGCAAAGCGGCAGGCGCGTGCAATCGGAGCCCAGGGCCAGCGCGGGGGCGGCGGAACACACGAGGTGCAAAGCGGCAAGAGCGCGCAGCCAGCGTGGGGGCGAAGGCGGAGCGCACAGGGCGCTCAGTGGCAGCCGCGGACAAGCGTAGCTACCCGTAGTTGACGGCCGACGACGCGGACGCCGACCGACGCCGCCGCTGCCACCGGCGAGTCGCGGGGCGGCCCGGACACGGCTCTGTCCCCGCCGCGCCTGCCCTCCATCTGCACTTGCCCACAGCCCCGATCATCGAGCACGACCCGAACGCATTGCAATCGGCGAGCGCCGGATACAGCTCATCGAACGTAAATTGCCAAACGCATGAATGCGCGCCAAAAAAGATTTGGTTTTTGTGATAACTGAGTGGTATTCGGTGTATGTGAGTATTTTCAAATGTCCGATCACGCGATTGACCGTTCAGCACACCAAAGACGACCGTCTCGCGTGTGCAAATTTTGTGGCGCAAACATATGGTCATGTCCTGATCTCCGTGTTTCGCAGCTCAACGCTTTTCAATCGTGTCGACGAGGCCCAGAGAGACAATGTTCAGTATCAGTCTTTTCGAAGAACTTTTCTTTTCAATATGACTTGCGATATGAACGTCGACAGTTGCCGACTGCCACAGGGCATCGCCGCGCCACCGTTCAATTGAGACGGAAGGGCGCGCGGGAGATATTCAACCCCCCGCGTGCCGGTCACAACCGCACCAGTGCGGCCCCTCCTACACCGATGCCCCGCACCCCTCCCCCCCCCACCATGAGCTCCCCTCTGTCCGCCGTCACAGTGATCGGCGGGGACACGGCGGCGGGGGTCGATAGCGCCCCTTCGCCCGCGGCGGCGGCGGTGGCAGCCAGCGGGTCGTCCGCCGCGCCCCCGCCGCCGCCACCGGCGCTGCCGTCCCTGCCGGGGGTGCTGCATGGACCGCGCGCCGCGGCGGCGGCGGCGGCGGCGGCGGCGGTGGCGAAAGTGGCGGCATCGGCGGGGGTGTCCAACGGTTTGTCGGCGGCGCCGCCCCCGCCACGGCCCCGGCTTCTGCCGTCCCTGCGGGCGGTGGTGCTGGGGAGGGCGCCTTGGCACCATGGAGGCGCTGGCGGCGTTGGCGGCGGTGGCGGCGGTGGCATCGGCAGCGGCGTCTGCGGCCAACGATTCTTCGGCGGTGCGGCCCCCGCGGCCGCCGCCGCTGCTGTCCGTGAAAGCGGTGGTGTTTGGAGCGCACGGCGATGTACGCGGCGGTGGCGGCGGTGGCGGTGGCGGCGGCAGCGATCGTGGTGGCGGCGGCAGCCGTGGTGGCGTCAGCGGCGGCGGTGGCGGCGTCGGCGGAGGTTTCAAGCGGTTTTGTCGGCGGCGCCGCCGCCGCCGTTGTCGCTGCTCCTGTCCCTGCGGGCGGTGCTTCTGGGGGCGGGCGCGCTGGCGCGGCGGCGATGGTGGTGGCGTCGGTGGCGGTGGCCAACGGTTTGTCGGCGCCGCCGCCTCCGTGGCCTTCGCTGCTGCCGTCTTTGCGGACCGTGGTGCTGGGCGCGGGCGCCGTGACGCCGTCGTGGCGCTTGCGACGTTGGCGGCGGTTGCGGCGATGGAGGCGGCCGTGGCGTCTGCGGCCAACGGTATTTCGGCGGTGCGGCCGCCGCGGCCGCCGCATCTGCCGTCCCTGTGGGCGGTGCTCCCTGAAGCGGCGGTGGCGGGAGGGGGGGCAGGCGGGCACCGACGCGGGCGGCGCCGACGTCGGGTGCCGCGCCCGCCGACCCAACAGCAAAAGACGCAGCGGCGGCCGATTCAGCCACACGGCGGCCGGGTACGCGCTTCTGGGCAAGGTGGCGGGCGGCGATGGCAGCGAGGCGGCGGCGGAAACGGCGGCAGGGGCGAGCGGCGCGTCCGCCCCCCCCCCTCCGGGGCGCACCTCGACGGCGGATGCGCGTGGGGGGGCGGGGGAGGGGGGGTGGAGCCGAAGCCGCGTAGCGCCGGGTCGCGGCGCGGGCGCCGGCAGCGGCGGAGGGCGGCGCCGCGCTGCCAACCTTGGCGGGCGCCCTTTCCGGCGCTGACCTCGGCCCGCCGCCGCTGGGCATGGTGGCAGCGCCGCGGCCGGCGGGTACGGCGGGAGGCGACGCGGCGGCGAAGAGGGAGGCGGCAGTGAGGGAGTGCGGCGCGCCCCCCATCCCGCCGCTACACACGTCGTCCAAGGGGGTGTGGGCGGCTGGGGGGGGGGGCGGCGCCGCCGGCGTGGCGTCGAAGCGGGTCGGCTGGCGGGTGTCGGAGCCGACAAGGGAAGGTGCCGCGTCGCCGGGCGCGGCGGGTGCGCCTGCGCGCAATAGGCTCTGTCCGGGGGGCGGCACCGTGGCGGCCGACGGCTGCGGCGGGGCGGCGGCAGCATCCCGGCGCGGCCAGCCGCCGCCGGCTGACGGCTCGGTGACAGCAGCGGTGGCCGTCGGCGGGGCAACCAGCTGCGAGCATGGCGTGGAGGCGGCGAAGAGGCCGCCCCCCGCCAGTTCCCCCGACAGGGGCAGCTGGGGGGTGCCAAGTCAAGGCGGCGCCCACTCCACGGCGCCGGTGCGACCCGCGGCCGGCCGCACTGGCGCGTCAAGCGGCGGCGGACACGACGAGGGGGGGAGCGGCCGCGGCTTCCTGTCCCCGCCGCCCGTGCGCCACGGAGTTGGCTGGCGGCGACGGGGGCGCGGCGGCGGCGGGCGCGGTGCCGTGGGCGAGGGGCGAGTCCCCGCCCCCCGGCCGAGGGAACGCATCAGCCAAGAATGCGCGTGCGGGGGCGGGGGGGGAGGGCGAAGCCAGGGCTCCGAGGCGAGGTGACGCGGCGTGGGCTGCGGCGGCGGCAGTGGGCGGCACCGCGGCGCGGCCCGCGGCGTGCACCCCGGCGGTCACCGGTAGCGGGAGGTAGGGCGAAGCCGCTGCGGCCCGCTGCACTGGCGCGGCGGCGGAAGCGCGCCGGCGCGGCCGGCACCCGCCGAGGGGGCCGTTAGCAGCGCAGCCGGCGGGCGAGGCAGGCGGCGACGCCGCGTCGGCCGGCGTGGCGGCGGCAACAGAGGACACAGCGCCCGCCCCACCACCATGTCCCGCGTGGCCCAAGAAGGCGCAGGCGTCGGGAGAGGGGGGGGGCGTCGCCGTCTGTGAGTGCCGCCGGCGCGGCTCGCCGCCGACGGGCGAGGTGGCGGTGCCACGACCGGAGTGCGCGGCGGGCGGAGACTCGGCGCGAACGGGGGGGGTGGCAGCGAGGCTATGCGTCCCGCCGCCCGCCTCTGCCCTGCGCACGGTGACGAAGGGGGCGCGCGCGGATTTGAGAGGGGTCGGCGGCCCCTGCGGCGCGGTGTTCTTCTCTTTCTTTTGTGCCTATAACCCACCTTCTCCCTCTTCTTCAGCGTATTTGAGCGCAATGTCTCCCAAAGAAGTTGATGATTGTAATAAACCCAACGCAAGCACATACCCATGAACAATGCTACGCCCGCTCGCCGCGAGTGCGGCGAGCATGCTGGATGTTTTTCTATCACGGTGACACGCTTGGCATGAATCGAACACAGCTGTGCTTCCTGGAAGAGGTCAAAGAGGTAGCTTCCGTCGCCTCCTGTAGGGACAGAACGGCCGACGCTTGAAAGCGCGGTACGCTGGTACAGTCTTGTGCGCTTTCTCGCACAAGACGCTGGAAGGGGAGCTTACTGATGAGCAGCTCCCCCGAGCGCTGGACCTGCGGATGTCCCGCAGGGCGACCATGCCAGGCCGGTAGCGCCGCGTTACTGCGGCCTTGCCACTGGTCTTGGCCTTGGTCGCTCGCCTGGCGGCAGCCAGGGCCAGAGAAGGCGGGGCCTTGCCGCCAGTGGACCGCCGCGCCGTCTTCTTGGTCCCCGCCATGGCTGGCGGGGGGCAGGTCCAGTAGCCGCCACAAGTGGCGGACGAGAGGGGCGGCAGGGGGGAGGGGGTTGCGGCGCGGTGCGTGGGAGGGGCAGGTCAACGCCAGACCACATTCGGCGCTGCGGGTACAGGCTACACCGCCGTTAGAGGTTGGCGAGGAGGGGGGGGGGGAGGGGGGCGGGCGCAACGGACGATACTGCGGGATGTTGCCACGAGAATACTGCTAGGATGGGCTCCTCCTTCTACTGAGAATCGGCGTGCACTGTGCACCCTGGGTGGCATGCACGGCCACTGCATTCAAGAGACCATCTGGGCGGGACTGAGAAACCCTCCGCGTTCCATGGTGGATGCATCTGCGAGGACATTCCTTCTCTTTTGTATTGGGCTCGAAGAGTCATCCAAATCCGACGTTTCCACGACTCCGTTGAAGAGTGGAAATGTATATTTCTCCCCATCCTTGTGAGTTAGCATTAGAGTGCGGAAGTGATTGCCAGAGACAAAATTTCTTATCCAAGGTCCGCGCCACTCGTCTCCCGTGGTCGCTGACGCACCAGTCACTGCGGGATCGTTGACTACAGATCGCCCCAGCTCATGCCCTCACCCCCAGACGATCTTCGGGTGGCAAACGGCCTCCATCTAGCTTCCGTCAGGTCCCGCAATCACCGCCAAGGAGCTCACTCGCATCCATCCACTCGAACACGTCATCCAAACTGCGTCAAGAAAACCAATGGTGTGCCTGGAAATGCTAGTCGCAAAAGAGGCGGTACACAGGTGTGCAGTGCAAGATAGATGCCAGTGTTCTGATTGGTTCTTGATAAAAATGCGTTCGGAACCTCATGATTATCTGTCAATCGCCCACTGAGGGCATTAACACAGCGCCACCGACATCCTTAGGAATGGTCACACAGGTTGATAGCAAACGACAAAGGGCAAAGTCTTGCGTTATGGTGCGTGTCCCAAGAATGAGACATGCGCGTTTTCTGAAGGACTGACACATCACTGCACGGCGGCAGGTGGGGTGGGGTACCAGAAAATTCTCAACTGGCCTCCATGGAAAGAGCCTCTCCCGTGGCGAACTTGGCTGACAACTCCTTAGTACCTGCCTGTGGGCCCTGTTCTGTGGAACTCTCGAATAACCCCGATCTTGAAGCCAGTCTTTTTCAGGTTATTGGGATTACAGGTTTGCAACGCCTAAGCTTACGTGCTAACTGGAGCTTCGATGATGAGTGTCCCAAATCGTATTTTCTTCACAGGGGGCTACATGGCGGTCTTTTTAATATTTTTATTGGTAAGGTGGTGCACAAATGGTCAGCACATGCCTGCTCTAGTATCCGTGCATTTGATTGGGGCGCGTGATCGTCACCTGTCGAAGCTGCAATGAATGACACTTGCCCTCGGCGTCGCCCGCGAGGAAGTTGGGAATTAGGTAGAGACCCATCCCCTCCGACACGTCATTGTCGTCGCAGGCCTTGACGAACTTCCGAAGCCACGAGAAGACCTTGAGGGGTTCCTTCCCGTTGAACAGCGGGGTACCCCCGAAGGAGAACTGCATGTTCTTGGCCGTCCGTCCCATTGCGAGCTTGCGACGCCCCGTAGGTCGAGTGGCGGTTGCGTAGGCGGTACGATCGGTACTTGAGGACGCCCGCGAAGCGATCGTCCGGACACTCGAGGACCGCCAACTTGCCGGAACCCGCCTTGGTCCCCACGCGGTCTTCGTCGTCGTCGGTTGTCGTCGGTGACGACGAGGAAGATGTAGACGGCGAGGAAGGCGAGGGACTACGATGACGCCGCGTCTTCCCTTTGCTGCGGCTCTTCCGCGTGTCCACGGGGGAATCCCGGCGTGGGGCATCTTGAGCGGAGCCTGCTGGGCTCGCCGCGATACCCGAGAAACGTCGGCCAACAGCGACTCGCGGAACGTCGACAATGCCGTATCCAGATCCGCCATCGCGAGGGGCGCCGCCGGATCGTGCTCTTGATCTGCCAATCCCGTCCCACCACCGTGACGTCGAGGAAGAAAGGTATCGGCCCCCAGTGGGACGCGTCGTGCCTTCTCGTCCACGAGATCCGCCAATGGTGGAGGCGGGGTGAAGGGAATCCCTGATCCACCCGCGGATCCCCCGGGTGCGGCGCCCGCTGGGGTCACCGCGGATGTACCCGCCGGCATAGCGCTAGTGGTCGCGTCCAACTTGGGGAGGTTGGGAGGCGACGCCATCGTAGTGGCCGTGCGGTAATGGACGACAGAACGACGCGGAGATCCACGTCGTCTTCTCTCAACAAACCAACCAACGATCGGGGAACCGGCTACCCGATACGGGCGTGGCAACGGCCGGAATCCCCAGCTGATCCACCAGCAATTGTAGCGGTTCTTGGCACCACCACTTTGGTTCGTCGTCCAGCCGAAGTGACCTCTTGATCAGCTCCGTCCGTCGAAGGAACTGCCCCGGGAATCGACCCACAGCCCAGCCTTCCCCCAACGGGAGGAGAGGATCACGGCAAAGCCCAGGGGAGAATCGTAGTCCAAAGCACAGTCGGTTTTATCAAACGGCGGTGGGGACGACCTCCCCACCGTCAATAAACCCCTCCCCAACCCGAGCGCCAGCGGCCAAAGTAGCCACCCCAAATGCGCCAATCAGATAAATCCCTCCAAAGCGAAAAGTTCAAACAAGGAGTAGGGGGGTTGGGAAAACCACGAGGGAAAAACCCCGCCCCCGACCAGATCCGATCTCCCTGAGATTCGGACAGGTCATTCCCTTGCTGGCCCGGATCGGGATATTTTGGGGCCGCCCCGGGGGTGTGCTGTCCACAGCTGAGGTGCCGCGCCCCCTGGCAGCCGCGGAACCCCCCGACCGCTACACCGAGTCGTTGGGCCACCCCTGGTTCCGTGTTCGGACCACGAAAGCCACTGGAAAGCGTGACCCGTGGCTTGCAGACAGTTGCGTGACGATCTGGCAGTCATGGAGATTCTGTGTGGCGCGTCTGTGGGAATACTGGCGTGCCACGAAAGAGGCCCACCGCCAGAGACGTCCAGGCGAGCCCAAGTCTGAGACGTGATCTTCTTAGTATTGGCTCTGCGTTTGGAGAGCCAGTGACAGCGCCACACGTTGCGCACACGTGGCCGTTGGGTTGGACGGTTGGCTCCATTGGTGGAGATGCTCTCACGGGGTTCCAGGGATGGCCAGAGTCTCGAGTGGCGAGACGCCGTGGCCAAGGTCGCTCGGTCTGAAGTTACCCGATCGCTAGTTACGATGTTGCGGGGCTCTACGCCAAGACCCGCTGAACGCCGGGGCAGAGCCCGGCGCTCTTCCCGTCGGCGTCGACGCGACGATTCGTCGTCGTCGTCAACCACGGACGTCTCCCGCTCGGGAGACGAGTCGGCCGTTTCGGCCTTACTAGGTGAGTTCCGCGCTACCCCCACGCCGTCGACGGTGAGGGACGGTACTTGGGGTATTGACCCGAGGACCCAACGAACTCCTGACTCGGAGGGGGGTGAGCGAGGCGGGGGGGGGTCGTGAGAGTTACCCCGGGGTATTGACCCGGGGTTCTCGACGCAACTCTTCCTCGCAACCGGTACGGAGGCGGAGGGTTGGCCGACTCAAGCAACCCCGACGCCACCGACTCAGGTGATCCCGCCCAAGATTGTGGTGAACCACCGGTACTACCGGATGATGTTCGATTGCGAGACCTACGCGTTGGACAACAAGTCGGTTGTCTACACGCGGCGCCAGGACCGTACTCTGGGTCGGCGCAAGAAGGACGTTGCTCAGTCCTTCGGGGCACACGACGAGTGGGACGGTTCCAGGGGTTGTCAGAATACGGTTTTTTGGCCGTATCCGGGCCAGAATACAGATATAATCCAGAATATGGCGCAGCATATTCGTCCATGATTGTCCATTGAAGAAAAAAATACCACATACGGAAAGCTCTGGACGTCACTATTAGGGTTTTCCAAGCGTAATTGGTTCATGCGTACCTCGCGCGTAATTTTCAAGCGAAACTCGCGTACGCTCTTTCTGAAGAGCTGCGGCTCCAGACTCGCCTCGCTCCCATTTGGTTTTGAGAATGATACGCTACCGGCCATTTTTCATGCGAGTCTTGACAGATACGCACTCGCAAAATATTCACAATCTCTCCGAGCGTATTACACGATGCGTGGGGGGGGGCATGGGTGCATCAGGCAGTTTTCAGCGTGCCACGCGACGTGGCACCCTGCCAGCCACGCCCACCGGCAGCCTGCCGCGGTCCCAGTCCGGGCTTTCCTCGCAGGATTTGGGCGAAGCTTCCAGCACGAGCACCACCCCCTCTCAGCCGGCCGTGCAGCCGGTAGACTCGCGGGGTCTCGAAGGAGAGTAAGCCCTGGGCGTTGCCACCGTGCGCCTCCTGGGGGCTGGACTGGGCGCTGGGTGGCCTAGACGGCGTCGACCGGGCCAGAGTAATCGTTTTCGATCATGACGCGTGCGACCTGTGGCACTACTGTTTGGTACGTTAATGTCAGATCATAGCGAGCAAAACCCCGGGGGCAGCCCTCATGGCGGCACATGGCAACAAGAGGCAGCACCTGAGCCGCCGTATATTTTGCATTGGAACGCGCTGCCGTACCATCTTCACACATACGACTCATCAGCACGCGTCCTCCTCGATAAAAACCCTTACTACCAGCATCTACAAACATGAGGAACAAACACAAACCCCTTGCAGGATCTCCAAATCACTCCTCATCAGCAGACGTGTTGATGTCGCCCTCAAGGTCTTGTTGCCTCCCCTCCATGGGCATCGCTGCTCGCACCTTGTTTGCTTGCTCGTTGGTCATGGCGGGCACGGCTTCGATGGGCGTGGGTAGCAGGTCGACGTTGTCGTGTATGAAGAAGTGCATCTCTAGGTGCTGGGGGAGCAGTCGGGTCCTGTTCTTGCGCATGACCGCACCGGCTGTCGAGAAGTCTCTCTCCGAGGCGGCCGACGACGCGACGGCCCCAAGAGAGCAGCACGCCACCAGGTACAGCACAGGAAACTTTTCCTTGTACCCGCGCCAGAAGTGTTGCGGTTGCTGCTTCTGGTTGATCTCCGCACGTTGAAGGAACTCCTGCAGCTCCGCACAAGCCGTAGAAGAGAGCGACTGCTTCTGCACAGCCGCGCTGTTGCTGCCGTCGATGAGTAGATCGATAACGCTGCTTCTCGCGCGTCGCCGGGATGACGGCGGGGCAGCCGCTCGTATTGCGGAGGCTGAAGGTATGGAGGACGGCGCTAACGACCTGCACAGTTCGCGTACGGAGGCCACGGCCGCGCCATAAGGATTGGGTTGGTTGACAAGCTCCGAAAGTTTGCGGAGTAGCGAGACGCCACCGGGAGACAGGATGCAAGACCGCAGTACTGCATGGTTCTTCAGCACGTTCCTAGTCGGGTCCTCGACGTTAAAAAACCGGGCGTGCAGCTGCTCGCGCAGCACCATGACCACTGCGGCGGCCTCGGCACATAGAGACTCCTTTCCTGGCTCTTCATCGACGTACAGCTCCTCGGCGGGAAACAGGTAGTTGTCAACTTCAAACGTGAGCCCCGTGGGGTTGGAATCGCAGTAGGCCCCTCCATAGCACGATCACCTACGGCGAGCGCGGGGGCAGTGTGGCACGGAACAGTCACCGTGGGGGAGTGTAAGGCGAGACTTAGGGAGCCCAGCAGGGACACAAGATCGATGAGCGCATCGTCGTCTCCCTCTGCCGCTGTTGTGACCTCAAAGGCCGAGCGCAAGACGCCTAGTATCTGACGGAGCCTATCCCAATCCGCCGAGGTCAGGCGGCGCCTCCGCTGGCTACTCCCCACTTGCGGCGACGCAAAGAACGCAGCGAGTCGGTCGTAGAGAGTGAGCATGCGGGAAATTGCGCGGTAGGTGGAGTCTCAGCAGGTCATCACGTCTGTGATGAGGTCCCGAGAGTCACCTTGCTGCGGCACGTCCAGGTCTTGGAAGATCGTGGCGCTACGCTCCGAATGGTTGAAATGCCCCGTCAACTTGCGCATCCGTGCCAGTAACGCCCTACTATGCGGGTTTCTGCTCCGGTCCCTTCGCGCAACTACCATGCCGTCCGCATCCTCCACGTCGCCATGTGGTCGGCTGGAGGTCCATTGCAGGCTGTACTGCGCCGCGTTGTGCATGGAGTGTGCGAAGCAGGGCAGCCAGGGTGCCTCCATGTCATAGACGCAGGCCTTCCGCACGTTGGACCCAGAGTCCGTAGTCGTTGAGCAAACGTCCGACATGGCCAGCGAAAAGTACGCGAGCCGGCCGCGAAGGAAGAGCACAATGTTTGCATGGTCGTGTTTGTCAACAAATAGAGAGACGCCGAGGTGCAAAACCGTCATTTTTCAGTCCGCAGGGTCGACGTAGCGGACGACAACGGAGGCGTAGGAATTAGTTGTGTGTTTGTCTGTCCAAAAGTCGGTCACGACGTGAATGAATGTTAGCCCACGCATTCTCTTCTTAGCGGCCTGGAACTTCGTTCGGACGCAGTTGATGAGGTGCGTGTAAATCTCAAGGAGCAGCTTGACGACGGTGTCGTGAGAGGGCGGGACGTACTTGGTGAGGGGCGCAAGGAACGCCCGCACGTACTGATTGGCCGCCAGGGAATGCGGCGACAGAGTCATCACCTGCATGGTGACGAATCGTAGGTTGTCAGCTCGCCGGTCCTTGTTGACAAACCGGTCAAAGGAGTTGTCGGGGTTGAGGCGCTTCGACCTGTTTCCGCAAGCAACGTTCTTGAGGAAGTGCACTACTGCTCGAGCGTGGGAGAGCTGCTTGGTCGTTGGCAAGTCCTTTTCCGCCGCCCACTCGAAGTGCTTGATCCCATTACTGTTGTTTCCCTTGCGCAGGAACGGAAGGCAGTCCTTTTCGGTCTCCTGCAGCCGGTGGCACAAGATGCAGAGGGCCACCAGGTTCCCGTCCTTATCGCCAGGGCTCTGGAACAGCTCGACAAAGTACCACATGCTTGACCGCCGGCCCTTAGTCGCAACGTCCTTGTTCAGAAGCGTGCGCGTCTCACGCTCGTACATTACCTCGGTAGGGATCTCCCGCGAGGCACCACAGAGCCCCAAAATGCTATCCACCGACTCCAGGTTGCCATCGTCTGCGTCCTTGGCCAGGGGTGCCAACCGCTGCTGATCTCCAGCACCGCGCTTACGTGGAATAATGCGTTGGTCGTCGACACCACCGCTAGCCCCAAGCTGACGGCCTGGTTCACGATCCGCCGGCGGAACGCCGTGAACGTTACTTTCACCCATCTCATCACAGCTGGCGGCGCTAGCACCCTCGCCGTGGGTGCCCATGGCCCCGACAAATGGTATCGTCGATCGCGTAAGTGGGTGCTGCCGGCGTGCGTAGGATGAAGGTAGATGGTCAGCAGGAGCAGAGAGAGAGAGCACCCCCCGCCCACACACGCGCGCGGCCAACCACAACTAACAACCAACAGTAGCACGGATAGCGTCCCCCGCGACGTGCGCCACCGCCAGTCCTATCACCTGTGCTGGCGCGCCGAAGCGCACCGGATCAGGACGAGCGGCAGAAGTCACACGAGGTGGGTCGAAGTCCTAACAGCCCCTCCCCGGCCAGAAACCCAACCACCTCGCCCCTCCTACACAGGCCAAAGGCCCCAGTTGGAACGAGAGTGGGTGACTCGCCACCCCCCCCGGGATTGCGTCCGCTTCACGGGCGACACCCCGTAAGGAGTGCCGCCGTTAGTTGTAGGTTGGCTACGCACGCGTGTGTACGGCGAATGCTCCGACCCTGTGGGTGACTGCGTCGTGGTGTGCGTCTCATTCGCCAACGTCTATCACGATTGTCTGAGAGTTCCAGCGGATAATGCAGCATACCCGCACGCGCAAGTGCACGCGCGCCAACGGGGCCAATCAAGCCAGCATGGCGACCACTCCCCGTGATGGGGGGGGTCGCCCGACTGGGCCCCGGTGGTGTGTTGGCCGGTCGCAGACGATCCACCCATCGGAAAGGGCACGCCCATCGCCAGCGCACACCCACGCGAGTGGCTAAAAGATGCAATCTCGTCCTCCCCAGTATGGCTTCACGCAAGTTTCATATGCAATTGGTCGCCCGTCCATTCGCGGCCGGTCATTGGAGCGACAGGGGCTGTCCGACAGGTACACGTCACCCCTTTGGAGTGCAGGAATTCACGACAGAGCGCCCCCGGGGGTCATAGGGGGTTGACGGCGGTGCGGACGTGGCCACCATGTTTCCAAGTTAGGCCCATTTTAAACGGCGCGCTCAGAACGTGCATGCACGCGTGTTCACCAATGATCGCACGCCGTTCCAATCGCGCACCTTTTCGCCCCGGAATGGTGTCTCCTCTCACGACGGTTACCTGCTGAAACGACCCCCGTTTGGGCGATTCTCGGCCGTCACGTGAACGTGCGCGAGATTTTCCAGAATATCTCGCGCACGAACACACCGACCGAGAGCCAAGAATCCGGCCCCAGGGCGCTCGTTTCGCAATCCGTGCAAGGTCATGATCATCTTTCTGTAAACGGTGTGGTCGATCACAGCTCAGATTGGAAGCCCTCCAAGCACATCTGTGTGTCTTCGCCGAGGCCGCCGCTTCCCAATCACGATATGTTTAGGGACTTATTCCGCTTTTCGTCGTCAATCACGTTCACATGCGCGCGTCGTTTAGACAGGGCCTTACGCGGTCCACCCATCGCAGGGGATCGTTTGAACAACACCATTCTTCATTGCTGTGTCCTCGGCGTTTTGGCGAGAGTGTGCTTCGAAGGATCCCGCTGGTCCTTTTCTGGGAGACGCGACACACCACAGAAGGAATATGTCTACCCACCTCAGGTTACCCGTCAAAAAGTGAAGTCGAGGAGTGATGGTTGACCCTCAGGTCGACGGTTCAGATACGCTTGTCCAGCAAAGCTGCAACTACGTTGTGGTTTCGTTCTCAAGCGTACATACGCTTGACACGTACGCTCACTGCCAGAAAACATGTCCATTCGCTTCGCTGGAAGTCCAGAGCTGGTCGTACGCATTCGCTGCCCAAAAGTCTACTTCCAAAATGATACGCCAATCCAAAAGTGCTGCGCTTGGAAACCCCTAGTCACTATGTCAATATCCCGAGCTGCTGGGCCAATTTGATGTCGAATATAGTCGTTTTGTTTGCAATTACAGTAGCCCAAGATATCAGATATTTATCCTGACAACACCTGGACGGTTCGCCCTCTGCCAAGGTCTTCCAGTTCTTGCGTAAGTTCGCCGAGGCCTGTGACGACAACGACATCTCCGAAGGCGATGCCTTCTACATCCTTCAAGACTTTACGAAGGAACCTCTCAAGTCAGAGGTGATGATGGTTATGCCGACTCGCCGGGCGGGTAACCCCGGCGAGGTCACTTCGTACCTGGAGCTCATCAACTGGATGCTCCGACGGCACGTCGACAAGGTCTGAGTGGCAACCCTCGTCGAGACCTTTAACGTCGCGGACCAACGGGACGACGAGGACGAGTTGTCCTTCGCCGAACGGCTCCGCCGCCTCAACACCGAGTGCGGGTTTATGTACGGGGAGGGCGCGCTCAACGGGCGCTCTGTGGAAGGCGTCCACCGCGCCGCGCGCGCCACTGTTCGGGAGAGGAACACCCCCGGCATGACTATGGCGGAGTCAGCTCGCGTCGCCCAGACTAAGGGCGACGAAAACCGCTGGCTACGACTTGAGCAGGATATGGAGCGGACCAAGAAGCGAGAAGTGCTCGCGGAGGAGACCCGGCTCCGGCGGCAAGCTCGCTTAGCTGCCTCCCCGCGAGTTTCGGGGGGGACTCGGGGTTACCCACCGCGAGACGCCCCCGTTCGGGTCTTCGAGGCCGTGGACGCGCCGACTCAAGGCGCCGGGCCATGGCACGATGCGGTCCGACCAGGGGCACCGGACGGCTCGAATCCCGGCGGCGGCGACAACTCACGCCGCCGGTTCCGACAGAGAGATGACACTCCCCGTCCCAAACCCAGGGCGGGAGAGTACCTTTGCTGGCAGTGTGGCAAGGTGGGACATTGGGCAGAGGTGTGCCCAACTTTGGACGCACGCCTCCGTGACCGATTGGCGATGGCCACTCGCTGGTCCCCTCTCGGGGCTCACTCGGGCTCTCGAGACACCCAGCGGATGGGCCGGCGGGTAGCCGTCGCCGTCCCCAACGATGACTCCAGCTCAGGCGGCGATGAGTCGACGCCGCTTGAGAAGGGGGAACCGTCGGCCGAGCCCGAGTGCGGACCGGCTACCTCCTCGGAGTCCGAGGAGTGAAATGAGTAACCACCGCTGTTGGGCCCTCCCCGCGGCGACCGGTGGACCCAACCCGGGGCACGGATGTGATGCCAGTACGCATCCAATCCCCACCCAAGGGGAACCGCCCTCGGGACGCACCCCTCCCGAAGGGGCTGGACGGCCGGAATGTGGTGGCCATCCTGACGGGGTCTAACTATCAGGTGGCCAGCCGCATCTGGTTGGACGCGGGGCGTGAGTTAGCCCTCCGCGTCATTGTCGACACGGGGTCCGGCGTCTCTCTTGTACGAGAAGCGCCACTCCCCCCGGAGATGAAGGTAGCGCCCTTGGACGCGGCGACCGCCCAGTTGTTTGACGTGAATGGGGGACTCCTACCCATCACGGGCACCGTGAATATTAAGGTGCGAGTCGGCACCTACACGACACCGGTAGCTTGTGGCGTAGTGCGCGGCGTGTCGGTCCCCCTACTCCTAGGGACAGACTACACCGACGTCCACGTCCCCAACATCTGCGGGCCCAAGGGGTATATCCAGGTGAATGGATGTGAGGTCCCCATCCTCTGTCGGGGTAAGACGGTGTCGTATGCCAAGGAGGACAAACCCGACAAGGCTGGTGCCGCTAGTAAGGCGGACGCCAAGGTGCGTCTGGCCCGCAGGGTGGTCCTGCCCACGCTGTCCCGGGGGTACGTCCCAGTGCAGACGTCCTTCCAAGGGAATGGGGTCACTACCCAGCGCCATCAAGTGTATGAGCGCCACCGAGTGCATGTGGCAACTGGCACCATGGACTGCACCGCCGACAAGACGTGGTGGGTGGAAGTGACTCACACGGGGAGTACGAGTAAGCGTCTCCCCAAAGGTATGGTCCTGGGGCATATGTCGGCCTACTCCGGCACGGTGGCCGCCATCTCCCGGGAGGAATGGGCTGCACAAAGTCCCAGTCCGGCCACCGCGCCGGACGCGGCGGACTCCGTGGAGGAGCCCCATGTTCATACTTCGAACGTGCCTGAAGGGTTGCGGCCTGAGGTGCTCTCCCTACTAGAGAAGCACCGGGCCCTATGCAGTGGGCACTTGGGCTCCATCAAGGCCGCGGAGCACCGGATCGAGTTGAAGCCGGGCTCCAGGCCCGCTCGGCGCAACCCCTATCGGATGGGTCCCCGAACTAGGGAACCGCCATAGACGCGCCGCTCAAGAAAACCGTTGACCTGACGGTCTCAGCGGCGGCGCCGAATGCAACGCGACCTCCGCCGGCGGCCGCCGCGGAGGCTGAAGCGGCGGCCGCCCCAGTGATCCCGCAGAGCGCGCCCTCTTCGGCGGGCCGCAGGCGTCGGGCGCCGCCGCCGGAGTCGTCTTCGGATGAGTCGGTCTCCGACGGCGGCGGTTTCGATGGCTTCGACAGTTATCTTATCGACAGTATTTCCCGCAACTGTGGGTGTTCGTCCAGTGAGTCTGAAGGGGAGTAGCTCGACCTGCCCATGCCCACCGAGTTGTTTTCTTTGCTGTTTGTCGCCGAGCCCCCGGATCATCTGTTCCGCTGTGGCGCACTGTAGGGGATTGTTCTTTCTGTCTTGCGATTGCGTTTGAGTGTGGTAGTAATTCCACGCGGTACCGTAGCGGATGTGGTAGCAATACAAGGTCTTTTTCCCCGTTGGGCAGGGTTCTTTTTTTCCTACACGCGTTAACTTGGCACTCTCGCATAGCGGTGGGATGCCACTTTGCGTCCCCCCCACCGGCGGCTGGCGCGCCGACAACCTCCCCAAGTCTCTGCGCGTGCCGGCGGTCCACCCGCGCCGCGACGGGGCCGAAGGGCACTGACCGTGCCGCGGGGACGGCGTGCTGGGCGGTGACGCTCCCGGCGCTCGCACGTCGGAGATGTTTGGGGTGTCCGCCGCGGCGCCACCCCCGTACGTGCCGCAGCGGCCCTAGAACCACGAGTGTTGGGGCGCGTGCACGCCGGCGGGCCCGGCCGCATCCGCGGCCGCGGAGTGGGGGGGTGGCTTCCGTCACGGCGGCGGCCCCGCGCCGCCGTCGACAGTCGCCAACGTGTCGCCGCCGTGCGAGGCTGCCGCCGCGCGAGGCGGGCGGTAGGGGCCCGACCACAGGCGCGGTGCGCCCATCGGGAGCAGGGAGGCAGCCGGCGGCCGCGGCGGCGGCGGGGCGTCGGCGGACGCGTGGGGACGGGCCGCTGGCGCGCCAGAGGTCGACGCGTGGTGGCAGCGCGCGGGGGCGACGCACGCGACGGCGCTGCGGCAGCGTCGGAAGGGGTTGGTGGGGAGGGCGCAGGCCCGCACGGGCGGCGGCAAGGCGGCACCGTCCGTGACTCGGCGGGGTGACGGCGCTGCGCCAGCGAGGCGGGAGGAGGGGGGCAGAGGCGGCGGGGGGGATAGTCGGCAACGGGCACACGCACCGCTGCGAGGGGCGACAGCGTCGGGACTCGGTGCCCATCTCACGAACGACGATTTCGTGCTGCTTGCGTTAAACTAAGGGTTTCCAAGCGTAATTGGCTCATGCGTACCTCGCGCGTAATACTCAAGCGAAACTCGCTTACGCTCTTTTTCAAGAGCTGCGGCTGCAGACTCGCCTCGCTCCGATTTGGTTCTGAGATCGATACGCTACCGGCCATTTTTCAAGCGAGTGTAGTCAGATACGCACTCGCGAAATACTCACAATCTCTCCGAGCGTAACACACGATGCGGGAGGGGCGGGAGGGATGCATCAGGCAGTGTTCGGCGTGTTGGCCGGTCGCAGACGAGCCGCCCGTTGGAAATGGCACGTCCATAACCAGCGCACACCCACGCGAGCGGCGCACAAGATGCAATCTCGTCCTCCACAGCATGGCCTGACACAGGTCTCGCATGCAGTTGGTCGACCCGCCCATGGCGGCCCGTGATTGGAGCGAATGTGGCTTTCTGACTCGCACACGTCACCCCCCTGCAGGGTTGCACACGACGCCCCTATTTGGGGGGCGCCACGGGCGCGCGACGGATAGGACGCCTAACTGACGCCCCATTAGACCGCCAAAACGCCCTTACGACGCCCCAAGTAGCACCCTCAGATTTCGCAATACATACTAAGTGGCACCCATGTTGTCCACTTAAATGTATACTTTGTGTCAGAGTTGGGTGCCTGTCCCCAATCAAGGTGCTCAGCCACCACCGGCTGAATCATGTAGACCCCCCTGCCATCTTTCTCTTCGCGACGCCCTGCTGACGCCGTTTTGAGTTGGGGCGTTAGGGGCGCAAGACGCCCCAGCAACGCCCTGGTGACGCCCTTAACGACGCCCTCAAAACCGCCCTGGGCGTTCTGACCAACCCTACCCCCCTGGAGTGCAGGAATTCAGGACACAGCGCCCCACGGGGTCGTATCGGGCGTGGACGGCGGTGCTGACGTGGCGACCAATGTTGCCAAGTTAGGCGGTTCACCCATCGCAGCGAGTAGTTTGAGCCACACCACTTTGGATTGCTGTGTCGGTGGCGTTCTGGCGAGAATGTGTTTCGATTGATCCCGCTTGTCTTTTTATGAGCGACGTGACACACCACGGCAGGAATTTGTCTACCCAGCTCTGGTTATCCGTCAAAAAGTAAAGTTGAGGAGTGATGTTTGACCCACAGGCCGACGGTTCAGATACGCTCGTCCAACAATTACGCTGTCGTATATTTCTCAAGCGTACATACGCTTGACGCGTACGCTCACTGCCAGAAAACCTGTCCATTCGCTTCGCTGGAAGTCCAGAGCTTGTTGTGCACATTCGCGCCCAAGAGCCTACACGAAAAATGATACGTCAATCCAAAAGTGCTACGCTTGGAAACCCCTACGTTAAACCGACGACAGGCAGACGAAGCGCAGTTCGTTTGCGTGATTGTAACCGCCTCTGGCCGTCAAATTCGTCCGATGTTCGTGGGGACCAGCGTCTGCGCGAATCGATCACTCTGGATCGCACACCACGCAGGTGTCTGTCGGCATGCTTACAGAAGCAGAACTCATGGGGACAGCGGCTTTGAGTACTTGGTCACGACCGGTTGGCGTTACATTAAGATGCTAACGTCGATCACTAAACCGATATTTGTACTGTGTATTAGTCGCTATTAGCATGGATGAGCAGCGGACTTCCGGGGCGCCGACCACCCGGTCGTCGACCGTGGCGTCGAACGTGGGGCATGGGAGCGGCGCGACGGCCGCCGGCGCGGGGGGGGTAAAGCCAGCCGCCGCCAGGTAGGCCACCGCCTTGGTGCGCAGCGCGCGGTGACCGCCGCCGCCCGTGACGGCGGCGGCGCACGCCGCCCACAGCGCTCCACGCCCCGGGCCCACGGCCGCCCCCGACCCGCCACCGCCGCCGCCGCCGCCGAGGGGGGCGGT
>Ga0209093_1000344_pt1 | contig 24643 bp, 32 predicted proteins | sample SidtaG_4_FD_187450 | JGI IMG/M metagenome (GOLD analysis project Ga0209093, IMG submission 187450) | Marine algal microbial communities from Sidmouth, United Kingdom - Sidmouth_Male1 metaG (SPAdes) (version 2) | ecosystem: Host-associated > Algae > Red algae > Unclassified | place: Sidmouth...
GGTGTTTTCCTAGGTGACCGTGTCACCGGGCGAGAGTAGAGCAAGGGTGTGCGGGTGGGTTCCCTCAGCTGGGCAGGTGTCCCTATCTGTTTCTGTGGGCTGGGGTGACACGACGTTTCATGCGACAGCGGGCGCGGCGCGGAAAAGCGGGCACCCCCACCCCCCCAGAAACGCCATCGAAGGCCCCCCCAGCGACGCACGGCGGGCACCACCGGCGTGGCACGGAAAAACGCGCGCCCCCCACCCCCCAAGAAGCGCCAACCAGAGCCCCCCGAGCGGCGCGCGGCGGGCGCGGCACAGAAAAACGCCCCCCACCACCCCCCCGGAAGCGCTACCCAGGGCCACCGCAGCGACGCACGGCGGGTACCGCTGGCGCGGCGCGGAAAAGCGGGCACCCCCACCCCCCCAGAAACGCCATCGAGGGCCCCCCCAGAGACGCGAGGCGGGCGCCGAGGATGCCGGCGCGGTGGGCGCGGCGCGCCGGCTGCGCGGCGCCAAAAACAGCCGCGCACCCCCCCCAGAGCAGGCCCAGAGGCGGCCCCCAGCGGCCAGCCAGCCGCGGCGCGCTGGCGGTGAGGCGCCAAAAACAGCCGCGCACCCCCCCCAGAGCAGGCCCAGCGGCGGCCCCCAGTGGACGGCCAGCGGCGGCGCGCTGGCGGCGCGCGCAAAAAAGATGCAGCGCTACGATCGAAAGCTGGCGATGCTGCTGTGATCGATCGGCATGAATGCGACATTGTGACGATCTGGCCCCCAGTGTTGCTGCAATTGCCATCATTTGAGGGCCGTTTGTGCGTTGATGCGCGCTCGCTTTCCATTGGACGACGAAGCACTTGAAGATTGTCAAGTGGGAGGGGTCAGTTGCACCCTCTACCGCGCTGGCGGCGACGATATCCGACAGCGTCGCGGAGAGACATGTTATCAGATGCATCACCGCCTTAGCCACCACCATCAGGACGGCCTTGAATCGGCCCCTCGCGCCTCCCTCGCACCACGTGCCCATCCCACGTCATAACAGGATCACACGCGCGACTGGCTCCCATCTTTGAAATGAAGCGGGCGGCGTCTGCCATGAACATCGCCCGCGCAAGCGGACAGATCTGAGTTTTAGTAACGGCGGCGCCGGCACGGGTACAACAACCGCCGTGGTCAGCGGCGGCCAGTCTTCGATGACGACACAGGGGGCAGCGGCAGGATGGGTTGTATTACATATCTCTCACTGTCTGGGGGTCCGCCTCGGCTGTTTCTGTGCCTACGTGTGCGCTGATCGTAGGGAAGGTCGTACAGTCGGTACCCAATGTTGTCCGTACGTGTTTGGAGAAACATTAAGGTTCCAGATGCAGCTGCCCGCGGAATATGCCACCCGATTGCCGCGTTCGGCGTACGGTGGCGCCCAAGTGCTATAGCTCAATCATTTTTTAACAGCGCAGAGCTCAGCGCCCAGAGCGATGCCGACGTCGGCAGGAACCATTTCTGCATCAGAAAGCCGTCTTCTGTCCGACGGAAAGAGCTCCGCCATTGCCACCTTCCTCCAACAAGGTAAGTCTCTGCTGGCCATCGGTACGGCTTTGGTGTGATCCAAAGGCACCGCCGCCTACGCGGTCATGGCCATGCGCGCGGGGGCCACCCGCGCCAGGGTCGAGAAGCGTGTCCGTATGAAGGCTGTTACGGACCGTGCGCTGCACAGAATCAAGCGCGCGATGGACGCCAACGGGCTCTCCTCAGTGTCGCCCCTGACGAAGACAACACCACGCGCTCCCAGGCTGCGGGTGGGCCGAAAAAAGGGCACGGTGTCAGTCTCTACGCGCCGTCAGGCCGTCCGAGTCGTGGGGGTACACGCCCGGGTGGCCGCCAAGAAGCCTATCCTGTCGGCCAACAACCTCGCCAATCGCCTGGAGTGGGTCACAGAGCGCCGTGGATGGACGGCTAAGTGGGCATCTGTGCTCTTCACGCACGAGAGCTCTTTCGTGGTGCGTGACGCCAGATCCTCGCGCATTTGGCACCGTAGCGGCGAGCGATCCTGCCCCCGTCGCCTGCGTCCCACATTCGAGGCCGGGCGTCAGTCGGTGATGACGTGGGGGGCCTTTGAGGCGTTTGGCCCGACGCCTCTGGCGCGCGTAGAAGGGTCCATGAACGTGACCAAGTATTCTGGCGTCCTGGAGGACTACTTGGTGCACCAGAGCGGCGCTGACTTTGACGCGCCGGACGCTGCAGGTCGGATGGAGCATTGGGCACCATTCCGCGCGCCAAGACATCCAAGAACGGGAAGGCTCAGCTCAGGCTGCGGGTCCTTCCGTGGGTCGCGCAGAGCCCTGACCACAACCCTATAGAGAATTCCCGGACGGTTCTGGAGCGCCGACTGCGGGAGCGCCCCACTGTGCCCAAGAGACAGGACGAGCTGTTTTCGGCTCGCTTCCAGGAATGGGACGCCATCCCTGCTTCGTTTTTCAGGGCTCTGGCGGAGTCAATGACCCGTCTTGTGCGGGGCGTATGTGCCGCGCAGGGTGCCAGCACCAAGGACTGACGGGCCCAGGGCCTGAAATAGATGAGTTGCGTCTCGTCAAAGTGATTCCCACGGATCTCGTTCTGTGCCGTACAGATCAAAGTGGGTACTGATTGTACACTGCGTGCCTCATTTAAATAGGAAATGCTCTCTGATTCTCGTACTGGATTTTGTTTAATGCAGATTAGGGTTGGTCAGAACGCCCAGGGCGTTTTTGAGGGCATCGTTGAGGGCGTCACCAGGGCGTTGTTTGGGCGTCGTGCGCCCGTGACGCCCCAACTCAAAAGGGCGTTAACAAGGTGTCGCGAAGAGAAAGATGGCAGGGGGGCTACATGATTCAGCCGGTGGCGGCTGAGCACCTTGGTTGGGGACAGGCAGCCAGTCTTGACACACAAGTTTACAGATGAGTGGACAAAATGAGTGCCACTTAATATCTATCGGGAAATCTGAGGGTGCTGCTTGGGGCGTCGTGAGGGCGTTTTGGCTGCCTAATGAGGCGTCAGTAAGGCGTCCTATTCGTCGCGCGTCCGTGGCTCCTTCCAAATAGGGGCGTCGTGAGCAAGCCTAATACAGATCAGGGGTGTGGAAGATGTTGAATAGACAATGTCGGGACGTCAGCGAGAGGGGCTACCCACCCGACTGCGCCTCTCTCATTTCAAATGGATACTTAATCTCGCTAGTGAACGCCCTCACGCACGAGATCCTGTGACTTTCAAGAGGGCCTCAAGAGTGCTCATACGGCCACTCATTTTTGCGTCTCTTCGACGGGCCCTGTTGGAAAGGGCGACACGCCGGAACATCAGGTGGAAAACCTCGCGGCAAGTTCTCCTTGACAGGCGAGGGCAGCGTGCGACATGGCCCGGTTTCAGTCGTCCAACACCGGCTGTAGCTTGGCGGCCACCAGTGTCTTGCAGTGGAAAGGCGAATACAGAGTTCTGTGCGATGGACACTGGGCATGGATGGGTCCCGACGGTGCATCCAAATCAATAGAAAGCCAGCTGTCTTCGAGTGATTGTGATCGTCGACCGCGATGAACTCTTGAGCTGAGGCCATTGACGAACCACTGGCGACAATGCAGATGTTTTCAGGACACCAGACCAACTGGACACGATCAGCACGCAGGGCCTCAAAGAGCGTGCATCGATCGACTGTGGCATTCATCGATCGACTGTGTTCCTTTTACGAACTGTCCGCCGCTTTTCCCAGGGCAAGCACCACAGGAGAGATGGTTGGCGGCGACTTGGCGGCAGAAATGTTTACAGCTCCACCCCTTCCGGCAGAGTGCTACGTACGCTCGTGGCTGCAGTATGTGCGTGCGTGGAGCGTCGGAGCCCTCCCCGAAGCGGCACAGATCCCGAGAGCCGCTTCAAAATCCCGCATCCTTGAACACGCAACGTCTCCATGCTTCATCCGGTAGGGGCTGGCAGTGAAAAAGCCCAGAAACCACGCCAATGCGCTTTACCGGCAGTGAAGCTCGCAGTGACTTCATTCGGAGCTGCAGTCGAAGGATTCTGTCTCCCTCTCCGCGCGAAAAGAGCTCCTTCCATCTTTGGAAGTGATGTGCTGTCTTCACGACTTGGGCACGAACATCTGGGCTGCTCGACGATTCGTGACGTAGCCGAGACTGTGTATGAGTGCCGCTTTCTAACGACGAGGGCATTTCCCGTGCCAAAGCGTCTGAGCCGTTGGCACGACATTGTTTCAATCACGTGATTCTGATGCAGCGCTCTCATTGGATGGCACTCGGATGATAATTGTTAAAGCCGGCCATGCCCATTGCGGATGAACACGTATAAACGTGCGCATCACTTCAACGGCAACATGCAGAAGACAACAAGTACGAGCGGCACCACTTCGAGCCCCTCTCGCCACATTCGACGTGCTCACCTTCCAAAGAACGGACGAACATGCGGCTGAAACACGCACGAGCGCTACCCTCCTCTGCTTCGCACTTCGGGCTCAGAAAGAAGACCCGTGCACCAGCGGCGGTGACGGGCACGGCGGCTACGAATGTGAGGATGGACGCGCTTCGCGTTTGGATCTTCCCCTCTTGCATCGAGCGGCGGACGACCCGAGCACCGTTCCCGTCGTCTAAGAGTCCGTCGACGGGTATCCTACAGCTGCTGCAAACCGAAGCGATGGGCGACCTGCCCGTAGCCTGTGCTGGGGGAGAAGATTTCCTCGTCTCCGTGATCGAAGACTGCGCTTTCATCAAGGGGGAAGTGCGCGTTCGTCACAAAGAATTTTCCATGGACGCGGCGATTCAGCTGGTCTACTTGTGAGAGAGAAAGACCAACAAATGCGTCAAGGTCGTTTGCTCGAACGGCGGGAAGAAGTACGCGGGTGGTGCGTAGACGGGATGGGTGTTGGCCAACGGCAACACGCACCAGAAGATCACTCCGTCCACTCCTCAACAAAACGGGGTGGCCGAGCGCGTCGACCGAACTCTTATCAAACACTGCTTTGCGTTTCTGGCCGACACGGGCCCGGACTCCAACTGCTGGGAGGAACGCACACTGACCGTCGACTACTGAACCAACCGGGCTCCCCAACGCCACCAGTTTGGCACCCCGTACAAAGAATTCGAAGGGACAGAGCCGGACAGTGCCCACCTACGCGTGTTCGGGTTCTGCTTGTGCGTGCGGGTGCCCGCGAAGCTCTGCACCAAGCTGGAAGCGCGCGCGGTGGCGGGTATCTTCCTCGGGTAAAGTATTGTTCAAGAGAGTTGGTTCGCGCTCTTGGTAGGCTGCGCGATCAGCAGCCGTGACGTCCGCTTTGACGATACAGCACGCGACGCGGCTCATTAGGACGCAGAAACGGCTTCCCCACCGACGGTTGTAACAAACATCGTCCACTCGACGTGGCCTGAAGAACATGGCGCCGCCCAGGCGCTAGGACCGCTTCTGTCCGTGCCTGCATCCTCTACACCGGTCCCGCCATCGGTCGATACGGGGCTGCCCGCGCCCGGTCTATTTTCAGACGCTGTATCTGCAAAGCGCGCTATTTATTCGGCTAACTACTGCAGGTGTGAATCACCCGTCAACGTGGGGGAGGCGGACGACTTGAAGGTAGAGACTTCCGACAGCGGGACCGACGGCGACGTGACGCCCCCGTGCGGCACGGACGCGGACGAGCACCTTGGACCAGACGGCTGAGTTAGACTCTCGGCACCCCCTTCGCCAGCTTCAGGCCCGTGCCTCTAGCCGAGGCCACGCCGCTACCGTCTGGATGGCAGTTTCCGGGCCACTCGTCTAGACCCGCGATCGGACAGGCACGAACAGCCGGCTGCCGTCGAAGGGCGGCATTGGTCTTGGCCTACGCGAGTAGGCACTCGCAGCCTCTTCCCGCGGCCGTCCCGATAAAACGCACATCCGCCGGGCCGTGAAGGAGGCCGATTTGGTGGAGTCTCAAAAAGACAGCCAGATGGAAGTCGACTTGCTGTCAGCCAACAGGATGTGGGTTCTTGTAGACTTTCCCCGGGAAACGAAGCTGACCGAGACTCAGATGATCTTTGAGGGAAAGCGCGAGGCGGAATGCAGGGTAAATCGCTACAAAGGGCTCATGGTCTCCCTCGGTGACACGCAGACGCACTACGATTATTACGTTGACATATGGGCGCCTGTGACGTTATTTTACAAGCTGCGGGCGCTCCTCTCTCACTGTGTAGTTTCTGGGCTCGCACTCCTGAATAGGAACATACGAGGGTAACAGAATATCAGAGAGCCCACGACGTACATGTAGTAGATCCTGCCCTCACAGCCAACGGGGTATAACCCCGTCGGAAAACCCAGCACAGGATGCAGAACGCTACGCCACAGCCTCAACGCGAACGCCGGGATCACTGGGCGCGAAGCGCACAAAAACGACGGAAGTAACGCAAACGCAACGATGATTTATTCGAACACGCACGATGACCACAAAGCATGCTCTCATATACCCTCAGAAGCAAGACGCAGGAAGTGCACAATCCCGACCCCCTGGCGCTACCATGGGGGGACCGGTACGAAGCGGGCCACGGTCTCAGGCCAGTGCCTCTAGTGGCCCCTGCCCAGCATGCCTGACAGCCCTTCCACTGGAAGGGGACCCCCCGCCCGTCTCGGGCGGAAGGAGGAAAGTCACTGAGACTTCCTAGATTTCAGGATTTACCCAAAACCAGTACCTCGGGACTTATCCCAAGATTTGTCAATTTTCCCGGATAGAATTCCGGTAGGATTTTATCCTTGGTCGAGATCATATCTCGATCCGGCTTACGCTCGAATTGCGGAAGCTTCCACAAGCTTCCCGGTCCCCCCAGAGGGCCCGGATTCGGAAAGACGCGTGTCTTCCTTGTGTGTGTCAGACACCCCCAGGGGGGCCCGATCGGGTGTTCCCCGCCTCACGCCCCTCGAGAGGGGTCGTTTCATGTGTGGCCCTGGGGCTCCCTGGACACCCGCCCAAGGGGGTTGTCCCACGCTACCCCCCTAGGAGGGTGTTGCGTGACTGGTCACGACCCGTCCCCGGCTCATGCCGGGGGGGTCGTGTCACCCCTGACAGGGGGTTTCCCCCACAGTACAGAGGGAGTAATGCGATAATGGTGAACGAATGCTCGCGATGGGGTTAGGCGCAAGAGACACGGAGCAGGGAGACGACCGCGAAGTAGGAGCTCAAGAAATGGGCACATGGCCACCACCCCGCGATCAGTCCAACTCAACTAGTATCGGCGGGGCATACCTGCACGGACGGGAACTTCATGCCACACTCATCGTACAGGGCGGCGGTCGCCAACCGCCCCCTCCTCCCCCACCAGGCCGCACTCGCGGCGGATCGCTCTGTTCGTCTCGACCCAACCGGTGTGAATCACCATCTCTGCACAGTGTCCCAGTGATGATCGAAATTCGCGACCCCAACCGGGCTCATCGGTATGGACGGTGGCACATCCGCCCCCAGTCTTTGTTTACCCCTCGTTATCGACTGTCGGAACGACCGACCGGCTTTCTCGCATCGGCAGCCGATATCACGCGTGAAGAGGACTGCGACGGGTGCCACCGCAGTTTCCAACCCACTGGAGGTCTGTTCGGTGGTCCAGGGCATCATGAGATCACGCAGAAGACGACGGCGGTTCCTAAATTCGCAGAGTCAAGGGCGGACATCAGGATTGAGAAAAGTTGCTACATTACGGCGCCCATGTCATAATTACCACATGATCGGTCCGAATAGATTTCATGTCCCGGCGCACTCGACCTTCCTGCTACTGCAACGAACGTCGGTCTTTTTCCTGCCGTACCGTTTTAACCGGGCCGCCGGGATCTCAGAATTTGTGCGGCTGAGACCAAAGTGTTTGCTTCTTCCTCTTTCTTCTGCACCGGCGGAGTCTCTTTTGCTTTCCCCACCCCTGCCGTGACGTCGGCGTGGGCCGCCGCCCCGCCACCGCCGGGCGCGCAATGGTTCGCACGTATGAGTCTGCGCCAAGCATGAACCAGAAGAGTCTTGTTCCGTAGTGAACGCAGTCTTATGGACATTTTCTTGCTGATTAATCTTTCGCGGTTCGCTACACGAATCTGACAACTCCGGTCTGCTCAATGTTGCCTTTTTTGCAACTTTTTCTTTTTTCTGAGACGGCGGGGGATTATCAGAGGGACAAAAGGCTGTCGGTACGGTACACAGTGCGCCGCAGTGAGCCCGCCCACCCCTCTTCAGTCACGATGGGCTCTAGGGAGAGCGTGGGTAGTGATCAGACACTCGTATTCTGCTGCCACATTTTTTTCTTCCCAGACAAGCCGCAGGTTGGGCACTGCCCGCGACCGACTAGAGCCCGGACAAGAACTTTTGGTGATGTGGTGCGTCATTGCGTTCGTTCCCAATCGAGCACCAGAGAAAAGTCGACTGGGGCATGCGATTCGCGGGATCGGCCGTATTTCTTTGTCTGAATGAGGCAGACGGTGTAAGATACCGCGAATAATGGGGCTACCACATGGTGCGTGATGGCTTCCTCATGAGGAATGCTCAGACACGAGAGCAAAATATTGGACAGGACGATCAAGGTTTATGACACGCACACCAAATCAGTGCAGCAGGATAGACAGTGATGACATTAGCCCATGAAGCCAATACATGAACCGGAATCCTGAAGTCCGGATCTGGGCCGTCTGAAGTGGGCGTGCGCCGTGCAGCTTCATCAGCTGTGGTCGCTGCCGATCGTGGGTATTGTGGCGGTTGGGGCCTTCCTGTGGCGAGACGGCCCTGGGGTGTGGCTGACGTGGCCGTTGGACGGGCCGTTCCGATGGCTGGACGGCTTTCGAGGGCCCTACGTTGGCCTCGCCCCGCGGACGGATCGTGGATGCGATGTCTCCGTGTGATTGGCCCACGTCCGCGTGGACATCTCGGCCGCTGCTGGTGGCGGTTGTCGGACTTCAAACTTTTGTTATTGCGTTTCGCTTTGTTTGGAGGTACTTGCTGTTCGCATAACAAGTGGCCTGCATCGGCCGGCTCCGATTGGAGGCCAAGCCACGCGCTCCCGAAGGTCTTCTGCTTCCACGTACTTACAGAAGTTTGGACCCAATAGTGGCCACCCAGCGAAAACGCCTCGTTTGCCCACTAGGGGCCGGGGTGCTGGCTTGTGTTGGCCCGCTTTTTCCCTGCTAGAGGTCCGCCGTGGGGGCTCTTAAGGGAAGGTCTCTGCCTTTCCCTCGCGTCCAGAGGACAAACCGACCGTGCTTTGGGTCTCTTGCTCCCTCGGGTTTGTCCCAACATACCTTTGTCACTCTCATTGGGACGGTTGTAGGTTTCACTCTTCCCTTTCCGTTTCTTTCTAATCCTCCAACCTTTGGGCCCCAGGGGTTGTTGATTTCCTATCCGGACAGAAGAGAGAAAACCGCTACAGGCACAACACGTGGCGCAATCGTGAAACTGCTAGCGATCGTCGATTGGACTGTTTGCCGGCGCCAAAAGGATGAATTCGGCTTCCAAGTTGCATTTCGGATGTCGAACGGGCCTCCGTCGCTTCCGTATCGCCGTTGACATGCAAATGGTCGAAATGTATTCCAACAGGAAGAGCTACCCCGCGATACTTTCTTAAGAGTGATAAGTGCCAGATACTCAAGCTGACGTCACGCGACGGCGGCACGTTCGTTGCCGTTTTTGCCGGTCGCAGCATGTCTGCCACGTTTCGACGGCGTGTCAAGACGTCGAACCTATATTGGTGGCTCGGCTTTCAAGTCCGTGGCGCAGCGGCTTTTTTTCAAGACATCAACACCATTTTTCGAATCTGACACAAGCAACTTCCTCTCGACGAACTCCAACTGGAAAAACAGTTCAGACACACGGTGGACGCTCAAACGAGACAACAGTGCGCTGGAAGTCGAAGGTGAAGTGGCCTAGACTGGCTCACCATCATAGCTTTGGCGCACAGCCAAAGAAAGATCGGATCCGAGAAAAGTACAAAGCAAGTCAAACCATGCTGTGATCCTGCCTTCAAAGAGAATGTCTGCTTGGGGGCCCTTGAATGGCTCTGTGGGACACGCATAGTAAACAGGCAGTGTTCGTGCTCTTCTGGCTTTCAGAGAAATTTGCAGGCTTTGGTTGGCTGCTTCGTCCAACTGCGACAGCTCATTTGTCACAAGTGAGTGTGTCAGATCGGGCATCTGTAGTTTCAATCATCATTCAATGTGGATAATATCACCCCCTCTCACAAACCCTGACGGGAAGTACAGCATGATCGTTTCGAGAGGCTCTCGTGAAAGTCTGGTCGCAGAGAAGCGGTTTTTGAGCGGCCACCCTACTCCATCACGTCAGAAAGACAGAAGCGGAAGCAACTCCGGAATTGTTCACGCTTTACCAGAAATCTTTGGCTCCTTCTGCTCCACTGTGTGGTTTGCTGCATAGCCAGGCACGGCCCGAGCACGTGCAGCTGCCACAAAAAATGGTAGCTGGCAGACAAAAGAGTCCGTGGTCACGGGGTTGCCAGTGGTTCCAGTAACCATACGGGGAGCTTCTAGCTGTGCCTTTTTGCACCCACACACTCCCCCGACCGATTTTGTTGGTCGGAATGTCTGCGAGAGTCAAGCGATCTTGTGGCAAAACGGGAATGCTCCGGTTGTGTCTATGCATTTTGTCTGTTTTCTGGCTCTTTCTGCGGCTCTATGCGGTGGTAAAGGTCCATTGTGATTGAGGCTGTCTGTGACGAGGATATGTGGATTTACCAAGTTATCGCGGGCAGTCCCTGGAGCCTGAATGAAATTAAAATCCTGTACCATTCACCATTGTATGTGGATATTATCACTGGGCGATGGCCCCCGCGTGACTGTCCGCTCACAGCTAATGGTAATACTCCTACCTTGCTGTTGTTACCTCAAGGACGATATCTATCCTATTTTCGCGTTTTCCGTCGCCCCCTGTCCCAACCATCATACTAGAGAGCAACGGATATTCAACCGCTTGCAGGAAGCGCTACGCAAGGACGTGAAAGGCCTCTTCGGGATCCCCACGGCCCGATTCCACATAATGCTGCACCCCTGCCGTTACTGATCAGGACCGCGCATGGTTCTGAAAGCGCAGAGAGTTATCATACCGCACAACATGGTTGTGGACGCGTGTTGCGACAGGTTTATGTCGCGGTCACGGTCCTAGTGGTCTTAGGAAGGCGGCGGTGGGACGGGCGCCGTCGGACCGTCGGAGAGTGCCGCACCGGCTGAGGGGAAGTAGACGGAGGGCGCAGGCGCCCCCGGAGCTGATGTACGAGCTGGTGCCGTCGCAGATGTGGGCGCCACCGCTGAGGGTGGTGCTGGCGCGGGTCCGGGTGGCCGTGCTGGGGCGGACGAGGATGGCGCGGTAGCCGGCGCGGCTGATGATGGCAATGATGGCGTGGGTTCGGGTGGATGCGGGAACGCGGACGGCGCCGCAGCGGCAGCGGCTGGTCATGGCGGTGGTGGCGCGGGTTCGGGCGGAGGTAGGGGGGGGGATGGCGCGAAAGCGGCCGCGACTGGTCATCGCCGTAGTGGCGCAAGCTCGGGCGGCGGTGGGGGGGCAGAGGGTGCGGCAGCCGGCGAAGCTGGTGATGGTGGTGGTGGTGCGGGAACGGGCGGCGGTGGGGGGGCCGATTGCGCGGCGTCGGCGACCAACGATGGAGAGGATGACTGCGGCGCCGCTGGCGGGGTTGGGGTTGGTGGGTTGGATGATGTCGAGCAAACTGTGGCGGTCGGGGGGCTCCGCGGTTGTAAGGGGCGCGGCCCCTCAGCTGAGGGCAGCACACCCCCGGGGGCCGCCCAAAAATATCCCGATCCGGGCCAGCAAGTGAATGACCTGTCCGAATCTCAGGGAGATCGGATCTGGTCGGGGGCGGGGTTTTTCCCCTGTGGTTTTCCCAACCCCCCTACTACTTGTTTGAACTTTTCGCTTTGGAGGGATTTATCTGTTCGACGCATTTGGGGTGGCTACTTTGGCCGTTGGCGCTCGAGTTGCGGAGGGGTTTATCGACTGTGGGGAGGCCGTTCCCATCGCCGTTTTATATAACCAACTGTGCTTTGGACTACGATTCCCCCCTGGGCTTTGCCGTGATCCTCTCCTCCCGTTGGGGGAAGGCTGGACTGTGGGTCGATTTCCGGGGCAGTTCCTTCGACGGACCGAGCTGATCAAGAGGTCACTTCGGCTGGACAACGAAGCAAAGAGGTGGTACCTAGAACCGCTACAATTTTTGGTGCAGTAGCAGGGGATTCCGGCCGTTCCCACGCCCGTATCGGGTAGCCGGTTCCCCGAGCGCTGGTTGGTTTGTTGAGTTCAAGACGACGTGGATCTCCGCGTCGGTCTGTCGTCGATTACCGCACGGTCACTACGATGGCGTCGCCTCCCGACCTCCCCAAGTTGGACGCGACCGCTAGCGGTATGCCGGCGGGTACATCCGCGGTGACCCCAGCGGCCGCCGCACCCGGGGAATCCGCCGGTGTATCAGGGATTCCTTTCCCTCCGCCTCGACCATTGGCGGATCTAGTGGGCGAAAAGGCGCGACGGGTCCCACCCCGGGCCGATACCTTTCTTCCTCGACGGCACGATGATCGGACGGGATTGGCAGATCAAGGTCAGCGTCCGGCGACGCCTCTCGCGATGGCGGATCTGGATACGGCGTTGTCGACGTTCCGCGAGTTGCTGGCCGACGTTTCTCGTGTCATCGCGGCGAGCCCAGCGGGCTCCGCTCAAGATGCCCCACGCAGGGATTCCCCCGTGGACACGCGGAAGAGCCGCAGCAAAGGGAAGGCACGGCTTCATCGTAGTCCCTCGCCGTCATCTTCATCTGCATCTTCCTCACCGTCACCGGCGACAACTGACGACGACGACCACCGCGTGGGTACCAGGGCGGGTTCCGGAAAGTTGGCGGTCCTCGAATGTCCGGACGATCGCTTCGCGGGCGTCCTCGACTACCGATCGTATCGTCTGCGCAACCGTCACTCGACCTATGCGGCGTCGCAGGATCGCAAGATGGGACGGACGGCCAAGAACATGAAGTTCTCCTTCGGAGCTACTCCGATGACAACGGGACGGAACCCCTCAAGGTCTTCTCGTGGCTCCGAGAGTTCGTCAAGGCCTGCGATGACAATGACGTGTCGGAGGGGACGGGTCTGTACCTAATTCCCAACTTCCTCGCGGGCGACGCCGAGGCGCGGTTCACTCGGAACCTCCCAGGATCGGACATCGGGGGCGGGCAGAGAGCCCTTGGGTCCTTCCCCGAGGCGGTCAATTAGTTGTTGTCGACGTACGCGGAGCCTCACGCTTTGTGGTTGGCGCAGGACAAGTTTTGCCGGGCGACGCTCGTGGACAACGAGGCGGTTGATGCCTTCGTGGCACGCCTACGGAGCCTCGCCGAGCTTTGAGGCAGCATCCACTCCGAGGGGACGATGAAACGGCAGCTGATCCAAGGCCTACCGGAATACCTTCGGACAGATGCATTTGTGTACAACACGGCGCAACGGAGCTACCAGCAGCTGTCGACCAACGTGTCGGGGAAGTATCGGGCCGCCAAGGACGTCATGGCGCTCGCCAACCGGGGGTCCCCTGGGGGATCATCGCGGAAGGGGCAGACGTCGACGGGGCCCCGAGGCCTCTCGGTCAACCATCTCAACTCCCCGTGGGAGGAGGACGACAATGATACGCACGACATGGTCGCGGTACTTCCGTCGGGTACCCCGGGGTTCCATACGGTCGGGGCAGCGCCCTACCCTCGGCGGGAGGCCCCGACGGGTCCCCCGTTGCGCTACATGTGTTGGACACGCGTGCACCGAGTACCTGATTGCAACATTCTGACGGACAAACAGCGGGACATCGTAAAGGCCGCGCGGAGTACCTTCCTCCGACAGAGGACCGGCGGGGCGGGCGCCGCCCCGGATCGCACTGCCGTCGTGGCCGTGCTGTGGGACGACCTGTTGGGCGGTGCGGAGGCAACAAAGACGGAAGGGGGGGACTTCTTGCCCGTGGCAACCACGTCCAAGGGGCGCCGCGGGGCGGGAAACGCCCAGGGGGGGTGGCCTCGCCATCTTCCTCAACTCCCCCTGTCCGCCCCAACTCCCCGGTTGGCCCCCGTCGTGTCACGTTTGCCTCCCCGGGGGTAATCTTGACGTGGCCCGTCCCGGCCCGATGTCCCTGTCGTCGTGGGCGCTACCGCCCGAGGTTCAAGAAGACTCTGTTGCTATTGCGTAACGAGAATTTTCAGATCGGAGCGTCGTACCAGTTGGCACCGTGGCAGACCCCCATCCCTACGAGGGCGGTGGTCGATACGGGTGCTGGACACAGTGTTATCCGCGTGGATATGTTGCCCGAGGTGTGGACCGAGTACTCGTCGCGGGCGGCCCTCCGGACCCAAGTGAGTGACGCCTCGGGGCAACTGCTCAAGGTGAACGCGGAGGTGTCCTTGACCATCTATGTCGGGGGGACCGCCATGGAGTATGACTTCCTCGTGGTCAAGGAGCTGTCGGTACCGCTCATCCTCGGGTGGGACTTCCAGCGAAGCTACGTGGACACCAACTATGCAAGACCCAGAAGATCAAGTGGGACGGCGGTACCTCCACGGTGGCGGTGCGAAGTTGGACGGGGAATACGCGGCCCGCACCCCCCCGACGAGGGAACAAGCCGAAGGCCCACATCGGGGCCATCCGGCTTCGACAAGGGGTAACCGTGGGCCCGCGGTGCATCCAGGCGGTTCAAGTGTGTTGCAATGTCAAGGGGGTCCACCCTGTGCGGTAACGCCCCTTCCAAATGAGCCGACGGGAGGTGTTGCTGCATAACGCCATCGTGGAGTTCTCCCTTGGCACCCCGCGGTCCCTCTACCTCAAGAACATCGGGTACGCGCCGGTCCACCTCACCAAGGGGTACGTCGTCGGAACCGCGACGGCCTACAATGTACCGCTTCATTCCTTCGCAGACGAGGGGGAACCGGGAGCAGTCTTGACGATCGGGCCGGACACCCTTGGCAAGCCCGACGAGGAGGCCAAGACGAGCCGCCTAGCGGAGGAGGGGATCGACGAAGGAGAACCTCCACCTCACCCGCCGGAAAAGACGTATCCTAAGCCGGAAGTCCACTGGGAGGGTGTCCCCGACGCCCTTAGTGGTGACGTAGACGACCTCCTCTAGGAGTACAAGGCGTTGTGGGCGGGGCAACTCTGCAAGGTCGGCGTCACCCCTCATCGGAATGAGGTGACCCCCGGGGCACGTCCGCGGCGAGCCCAACCTTACCGGGCGAGCCACGCCTCTCGGGAAGTCATCGCGAAGGAGGTGCAACGGCAACGGGACGTCGGGGTCATCGAGCCCTCGAGTGCAGAGTGGGCCTTCCCCGAGGTCCTGGTCCCACAACCCGACGGGACGATGCGGTTTTGTGTGGATTATCGGCAACTCAAAGAGGAACCGGTACGGGATGTGTACCCGTTGCCACGCATGGACGACTGTATTGACTTCCTCGGTGACGCCAAGGTGTTTTCTACGCTCGACTGCAACTCAGGGTATTGGCAGGTCCCCGTGGAGGACGAGGATCGCGAGAAGACGACCTTCGTCTGTCACGAGGGGGCCTACCGCTACATCCGCCTCCCCTCTGGTCTGTCGATCGCCCCAGAGACCTTCCAACGCGCCATCGACATGATCCTCGGGGGGCTCAAGTGGAAGAGTTGCCTCGTGTACCTCGACGACATCATCGTCTTCTCGCAGTCGGCGGGGGAGCACGTGGAACACCTCCGGGAGGTATTAGCGGCGCTTCGTGGCGCTGGCGTCTCCCTCAAGGCTGGGAAATGCCCTTTGCTCCAAAAGGAGGTGTAGTATTTGGGCCACAGCGTATGACGGGGGCAGCTGCAGGTGCAGGATAAGAACATCCGCGGGCTCAGGGAGGCATCCCTCCCCCGGTGCAAGAAGGACCTGCGCAGCTTCCTCGGGATGTGCAACGTTTATAGGAGGTTCGTCAAGGACTACGCCCAAGTGGCACGGCCGCTGGCCGCGATGACAAGCTCCAAGCGGCCCGACCGATGGGGGACGCTGTCGGACGAGGCTTTGGGTGCATTCGAGGAGCTCTAGAGGAGACTCACGGAGGCACCCATCCTCGCCCTACCGCGGCGAAATGGGGCTTACACGTTGGACACCGACGCGAGCGCGGGGCAAGTTGGGGCAGTCCTGCTGCAAGAGCAACCCGACCAATCCACGCGACCCGTGGGCTACTGAAGTCGCTCCCTCAACGTGGTCGAGCGGAACTACAGAACGACGGAGCGGGAGTGCCTCGCGGTGGTGTGGGCCTCCCTCCTCCTCCGCCCCTACGTTGAGGGGGCGCGTTTCACGGTGCGTACGGACCACGCGGCACTCAAGTGGATGCTGCACATGGATGGGGCCCATGGAAGGCTGGCGCGGTGGCGGCTGCGGTTGGTGGAGTTCGACTACGTGGTGCGGACGCGACCAGGTGCGTCCCACAGCGCGGCGGACATGATGTCGCGCATCTCGGCACCTGCGGTAGACGACGGGGCGATACCCGACGCGGTACCTTTCTTGGCGCTACCCAACTCTTCGGCCGCGTGGCAGTTACCACCGCCGACGAAGGGAGGGCTCTTGTCCCCCCTGACGCTCGCGGAGCTCCTCGAGGGCCATGCGGAGGACGGACGGTGCAAGGAGGTCCGAGCGGCCATGGATGGAAACGACAGTCTCGGTTCCGCGAGGATCCGAACGGTCTCTTGGTACGCACGGCGCCGTTGGACAGAGCCGCGCACGTCTGCGTGCCAACCCACATGCGCTACTGGGTGATGATGCGGGAGCACTACCCTCTGCAAGCCGGGCACCCGGGGGCGAACAAGATGTATATGTCGATGCGAGGGTGGTTTTATTGTGAGTCTATGGTGGTGGACGTCTACGCCTTCGTGGCCAACTGCACGCAGTGCGCGCGGAACCGCGCCGGCAAGCGACGCAAGACAAACTACCTACAGACGTTCCCCCCGACGGAGCCGCTGACGGATTTGTGCATGGACCGGCTCGGCCCCCTCCCCCGAACCGCGGCGGGACACGAACACCTGTTGGTCATCGTGGATCGCTTCTCCAAGATGACGCGAGCCATCCCCTTTGAGCAGATCGACGCGGAGACCATCGCGGCCGCCTTGTTGGACTACTGGGTGGCGGCCTACGGACCCCCAGCGACGGTGTTGTCCGACAACGGCCCCCAGTTCCGTTATACGTTCTTCCCAGGGGTGTGCTCACTCCTCGGGATCTCCAACCGGTACTTCACGACGTATCATCCGCAGAAGAACGGCCAAGTGGAACGGTATAACCGAACCATCTTGGGGCAGCTGCGGACGTACGTCGAGGATCACCAAGACCGATGGGACGAGCTCGTGTCGATGCTGACGCTAGCCTACAACAGTCGGACGCAGCAGAGCACCGGGGTGGCACCCCTCGAGTTTGTTACCCCCGAGCGGGTACGGAGCCTCTCCGTGGAGCGCTTGGTCGGTTCCCCGACCCCCGAGGAGACGGACGGTAGCCCACGAGCCATCCGCGAGGTCTTTCGGGCGCGGCTACGTAACCTCATCCACAAAGTACGACGGTCCCACACGCTGGCACAGCGGCGGTACAAGAGGAGCTACGACGACCGCGTGAGGCCTGTCAATAAGGACGTCCAAGCGGGGGACTGGGTGTTCGTCGATGTTCACGCGCGAACCAAGTACAAGCTCGGGACCCGCGCGGCTGGACCCTACAAGGTATTGACGCGCGGGGAGGGCACGTTCTCGTTGGACATCGGCGGATACCCGGAGACTGTGAGCAGCGACCACGTAACGGCCGCGCGGGGCCGCCAGGGGACCCACAAACACTCCTCCAAAGACCTCGGGGTACCCCAAGATGTCTTAGTCCCCGAGGGACACCAGCAAACGGGCAAGGAGTTCGTCTGGGAGGCTTTCGTGGGGCACGAGGTCGCGGACGACGGCACGCTACGCCTGTGGACCCGCTGGTGGGGCTATCACCCCGAGGAGGACACCTTCGAGTTGGCCAGCCGGTTCCACCTACGCAAAGTACACCAGTACATGCGGCGAGTGGGCCTACAAGTCGAAGAAGCGGGGTCGGTCGTTGACTTCCTCGCCTAAGGGGATTCCCGCGCGGGGACACGTGGCTTCCAAGTTTCGAATCGTGGCAGACTTTCGGCCAAGACACGTGTCCTGGTGGGGGGCACGTGACCGCGGTGGCGACCATCACTGCCGTATCGCGGGACGGTGGCTCTCCCCGTGGCCCAGGACCGGGCCAAGTCGAAAGGACCGTATGGATGCACCTGGAGGGGGGCGGCACGAGGCGGCTGACCAGTATGGACCTGATGGATGGCGGATCGCAAGGTGGGATCGGGATCTGACCCGCGGGACAAGGGGCTCTCCCGTGGGTGATACGCAAACGAACCACGCGGGGTTTATTGGTCGCTGACGTGCCCTACGGCACCGTCGGCACTATGTCACCCCTTACCCTATGAGCTACAACAACGGTCCCTGTGGGGTGGTCCCCACCCTCCCGTCGTGGCTACCTCTTTGTTCACCGACGCCCCGACAAAGGTCCACCGTCCCCGTGGGTGGACGGGCCTCGGGGGCGCTGCGCCGGCGGCTCCTCTTGGTAGACGTCGCGGTCCCGCTGGTGCTTCTGGCGGCGGCTCACACCACCGGTGGCCACACTGGTCTCGCGGAGAAGGACCGCGCTGGCGTTGCGCCGACCAACGAGTTGAAACAACTCCTCCACTTGGTGGGGCGGGACCCTGGGGTTGTCACGGGCCCACTGCGCGACCGAGTCACCGAGGGAGACCACGGTGTGGCACAAGCCGGCCATCAAGGTCCCCGTCGTGTAACCGCGGAGCTCCCCGGGGTCGCAGGCAACGACACGCGCCAATCCCTGCGGAACGCGATCCCAGGGGACGTGGTCCAGCTGGTCGAAGGCGGCTTCGGGGATGTCACGGTGTTCCACGGGGTCAAACAAGACAATGGGGTTGCCCAAGGAGTTGCCCACGGAGGGGGCGGCAGGCGGGGTAGACGACGACGGGCCCGCGGGGGATGATCCCGCGGCGCCGGTCACCGCGGAGGAAGCAGGCGGCTCGGTCCCACCACCGGGGTAGCGAGGGCTGCACGCAGTCGAGTCGGCGGCGGCCCAACCGCCCCGGGCGTCTCCGTAGCTACGTGCCTCGAGGATGTCCGCGGTGTACAGCAGGTCCAAGGGGCGGAGGTCCTCGGCGACCTTGACGCGCGTCCCGTTACCTTGACGCGCGTCCCGTTGCCATCCACCTAGAGGGCGGCCCAGACCCAACCCTCGCGGTCCCGACGGTCGGTGCTGCGGGCGCGGAGACGCTGGCGGAAGGCCTCCGTGTCTGGAAGCTTGTCCGTGAGGTCCAACAACGCCTCAAGGATGGCAGTCGCCTCCGCGTCAGGGCCCTCGGAGCCGACTCAGATGTTGGCTGGACCCAAGGAGCGGATCCAATTGAGGAGACGCGGGGGGAATTGCCACAAGACTCGACGGTCGCGGAAGGTCTCGAGGAGAACGACGGCCGCCTCGAGGGCCCACTTGCTACGGAAGATGGCCCACGGGGTACGCCGCCCCGCGTGGAGGTCGTCCGCGGCGTGCGCGTGGACCCACGGGAGCTCCACCATGCAGCCGTATGGGACCTCCACCCCGGACCACCACGCGGGGGTCGGCAGATAGAAGCGCGAGCGGGTCGCCGTGGCACCACTCGAGTACTCCGCCTGGTGCCAACCCACGAGGTGGCCGGTGAGCCCGCCTCGGTGGTTGCGGGCCGTCGTCAACTGGGCCGTCGTGGGGCCCTCCGGGTCGGATACGTCGATGAACGGAGGGGACGTCAAGATGTAGTCGAAGGTCGGCACTAACGGTGGGTCTGCGGGGGCGTCGTCCAGGAACCCAAGGTACAACCGGTGGTACTCCACCTCGCGGCTACGCCGCACCACGGTGATCGACGAGGCCCGGTCGTCCAAGGACGACACGAGGGCGTGGGGCATCGCGGCGATCTGCTTGGCGAACGGGTTGGCGGAGCGCGCCGGGTCAATACCCCGGAACGTCGCGTGGGCCAGCGTGCCCTCCACGTCGGGGAGCGCCTCCTCGCGCGCCCATTCCGGCGCCCACGTCGACGGGTCGGTCAAGACGGGCAGGGGGCCCACGGCGGTAGTGTACCTCATCTCCTCTTCAGCAATCACGGAGGACGACGCGGACGCGGAAGCCTCGTACTCGGGCGGCCGCCGGGTCCTCGGGCCGGCGAGGGGGTGACGGCAACCGCGGGGAGGAGGGGGGGGGGGGGGGGGGGCGGCACGTCGTGGGGTGGGAGGAGGAACGAGTCGGCGAACACAACGTCGCAGCCAGCGCGGATGAGTGACGTCGCGGGGTGGTGGGGAGGAGTCTCGGAGTCGCACGTGGTGGGGGAGTGAGACCGGGGTGTGCGTGTGGGCCCACGGGGAGGGGTTGGGCCAGCTTGCGTCACGGGGGATTACGGGGGTGTGGGGGCCGCGGGACATCGGCGGGGGCCGAGCGCAACGCCACGCGGCTGGGGGCTGGGCCCGATCCAGTCCGTGGACCGACCTCGACAACCCCTCTGGGGTGAGGATCGGGGGGGGGTGGGGGCGGCGGTTGTGGCCGGCACCCTGCCAGGGGGCCCGGCCGGACCCCCCTCCTCGTGGTCGTCGCGGGACGGGCGGGGACGCCGCGTCACGCGACGAGGGGGCTGTGTGGCGGTCGGGGGGCTCCGCGGTTGGAAGGGGCGCGGCCCCTCAGCTGAGGACAGCACACCCCCGGGGGCCGCCCCAAAGTATCCCGATCCGGGCCAGCAAGGGAATGACCTGTCCGAATCTCAGGGAGATCGGATCTGGTCGGGGGCGGGGTTCTTCCCCTGTGGTTTTCCCAACCCCCCTACTACTTGTTTGAACTTTTCGCTTTGGAGGGATTTATCTGTTCGGCGCATTTGGGGTGGCTACTTTGGCCGCTGGCGCTCGAGTTGCGGAGGGGTTTATCGACAGTGCGGAGGCCGTTCCCATCGCCGTTTTATATAACCAACTGTGCTTTGGACTACGATTCCCCCCTGGGCTTTGCCGTGATCCTCTCCTCCCGTTGGGGGAAGGCTGGACTGTGGGTCGATTTCCGGGGCAGTTCCTTCGACGGACAGAGCTGATCAAGAGGTCACTTCGGCTGGACGACGAACCAAAGTGGTGGTACCTAGAACCGCTACACAGATCCCGGGCGCCCCACTCCCCAAAGTCGGCTGTGCTTCCGTGGCGCCAATGAGCGAGTTAATGCGCGTCCTGATCGCCACTGGCGAGGCTAAGTCTCTGGTCGAGCACTTGGCACTTTGCGACGACCTCTGTGCTCATTTTTCTGTACAGAGAGGCGGCCTGCTGGAGCAGTACGTTGACTGAGGGTTGGTTTTTCTCTTGAGGGATGTCTTCGCTCTTTTTTCTTGGGACGGTTCTGTATCGGCCTGTTTTCTTGGTTTTCTTTGGCTGTGTTGGAGTGTCTTGTTGCTGTTCAGACTTTGTGAGCTGCAGTCTTGTACAGTTTGACGGGGTATGTGCCGGTACATATTCAGTAGTCTTGTTTAGTACGGTACGTCTCGGAAACCGTCGAGTGTGCACATCATCGTGGATTATCTTCCTCCCGTTCTTACGCGGGAGTTCTGTTGGCGGCTGATCGTGTGGAAAGACGGCGAGCGCCGCGCTTGCGTGGCACGGCCGCCGGGTTACAGATGGGAGGCGGGCGTCGCGCATGTCACTGGGGCGAGAATTGTGCTCCCGCCTAAAACATGCTTGCAGACGGACTGCGGAGTGCGCATTCATCGGCAGGCGCCGGTCGCGGTGGTGCAAACGAGAGCGCCGCAGACATTTAAGCTGCATCGACAGACGGCGGCGGCCGCCGCGCTTGTGTCGGACTCCAGCCGGTCGTGGTGGGTCCGCGGCCGCCGACGACGTCAAATGGAAGACAGAGACAGGCAGTTGCTCCTCTGCTGCAGATTGGGTGTCGTGCTGCTTCTGGTCTGAGGCTTGGGTGTTGGGCGGCGACGGCTTGTGATGGTGCTGCTACGCGGCCGCGGCAGTCGTCCAATTGGCGACAAGGCGGCGGCGGCCGCGGGGGTTGTGGCGTAAAGCCGGCAGCGTTCGCCGCGGTGGTGCTGCGCGGCTGTGGCATTGCGGTTTGGCGGCGGCCGCTGGTGTTAGTGGTGCATGCGCGGCCGCCGCCGTCATTAAATGGGCGACACACGAGGGGCACCACACTTTCACGCTCGACAGGACAGGCCGTGGGCAAGGGGTGGCGCCCTCGCACGATGCCCGGGAGGGGCGGTGCTGTGAGAGTACCACCACGCTCGCATTTGACGGTGCGCACCGCAGGGCACGTGGGGCGCGACGCAGTCCTCGGCGCGTGTGCGCTGGCCTCTAATCTGTACCCGGGCGGCCTCAAACAATGTCACTGGCGGTACTCCAATTTCTTCGCGGTCACAAACCAATCGTCTGTTTCTATCTTTTTTGGATTACTGTTCACTGTTCAGCATACCTGCGTGATAGCGACCACCAAGCGCGCACGCCAATATGAAAATTGTTCTTCTGGCTCCGGCATTCATCACTCGCCAGGAACACGACACTCTTCCTGCGCGGATCACAAGAATGCTATTCAAACATCACACCGATCACTGCCGACATGGGGCTCTCATGCTCATCCACTCGAGGTGCGAGGGCATACGTTGACCACTCCCGAGTGCATCTCACAGAGTCATCTCACGCGACAGCACGATGGGCTCGAACAGGATTATCACTGCGCTCCGTGGCAGCACGGGGCGCCGCCATGTGGCACGCAAAATCCGCTTTCGAGCAGGTTGTCGTACAGTCATTATCCAGTTATATCCGTCCCGGCTATATCCACAGTGGATATAACCGGGACCACGGAGGCACCACAGAGCCCGAGAGATCGAGGAATGTGAAATTAAAACGCACTTGCCACCCGGTTTTTTTACTTGATTTAACACAAAACAATTTACTTGGAGTGGGATGAGATTCTTGGGGACCAGATCGTGCGCTGCTGGTTGAAGGCGGATTGCCTGCCCACTGAAGCAGTTGCTCGTCTGAGGCTCCAGCTGGGCGACATCTAGGTTGTGGCCGAGCCTGCCCACATGGATGTGTCCCACTTGGTGGCCATGATGGCCAATACGTCCCTGGAGCATGAGTTTGACGGCCTCAGTGGCCAGGAACAGGTCCTGGCGGTGCGGCGCTGGCTGACGGCAGAGACTAATGTTAAGGCCATTGACCAGACGGTTCAAATGGTCTTGACTGCGGGGGATGATGAGGAGAGATAGCGTAGAGGCGGGGTGGGAGGCATGTGAGTGTGATCACGTTTAGTGCCAAGTCAATCAAATATTGAATTTTTTTCTCGCCGAGACCTTTGTGAATCGTGCCAGTCGTACTCTTTTCTCCATGTTGGGGTACTGGACTCGTACGATTGCTGCGGATCCGCAAGTCGGCAGGTGCTCGCATAAGTCGCTCCTGACAGTGTAAACAAATGGCAGTGGATATATCTGAATAACGCCTGTACTTTCTGTCGTACATGCGTGTCGTGTCAGCTTTGTGTCAAACAATCGCTGAATTTAGGACGGTTCTCATCGGAAATCTGCAGCGCATCTCGCTCATTTCGCATCCATCACGGCTGCGATATTCCGCACAACGTTTAGTCCAATGGAATAGTCCATGGACCACGTAACAGCGACAGGGAATATCGTTCGAAGAGTAGCCCGGTCCCTTGTAACTCTATCGAACATTTTCCTCTGTCTGGGCCCTACTATTGCTGATCCCCGAATTTTGTCCTGGGGGACAGAGACAGAGACTGACTGTGAATAAGAGAATTCTATTGGTCTATAACGACAGTAAGAATGCATCGAAGCCAATAGAAAGCCCGCATTTGGTTCCAGGACCTTGCATCCAGCAGCAGTAAGTGTTTGTTGCCGCTTGATCCGCTTTTCTTGGCACGGAGCAAGCTGCCCAGGCGAGATCTTGAGATTTTCTACTGTTTCCTTGCCAGAAGCGCGGAAAAAAAGAGAGGCTGATGTCGATTTCCAGGCCGTATGGGCACATGTGAGCAATCCGAAAATCCAAGTCAGTCCCAGGGGCGCATCTGATTGGTGGAGGCAGTTGGTCCGCAAGTCAGTCTCGGTCCACCAGGACAAAATTCGGGGATCAGCAATATAGTCGGCCTGTGGTGCTGCGCCACGTCCCATGCCCAGTTGAAAATTTATGGACAGTCCATGTTCATTACTAGCGAAGCTTCTAGTACAGGCATTATTCAGTTATATCCACTGCCATTTGTTTACACTGTCAGGAGAAACTTATGCGAGCATCTGCCGACTTGCGGATCCGCAGCAATCGTACGAATCCAGTACCCCAACATGGAGAAAAGAGTACGACTGGCACGATTTACAAGGATCTCTGCGAGAAAAACATTCAATATTTGATTGACTTGGCACTAAACGTGATCACACTCACATGCCTCCCACCCCGCCTCTACGCTATCACTCCTCATCATCCCCCCCAGTCAAGTCCATATGAACCGTCTGGTCAATGGCCTCAACATCAGTCTCTGCCGTCAGCCAGCGCCGCACCGCCAGGACCTGTTCCTGGCCACTGAGGCCGTCAAACTCATGCTCCAGGGACGTATTGGCCATCA
>Ga0209093_1000345_pt1 | contig 24630 bp, 29 predicted proteins | sample SidtaG_4_FD_187450 | JGI IMG/M metagenome (GOLD analysis project Ga0209093, IMG submission 187450) | Marine algal microbial communities from Sidmouth, United Kingdom - Sidmouth_Male1 metaG (SPAdes) (version 2) | ecosystem: Host-associated > Algae > Red algae > Unclassified | place: Sidmouth...
CCGCAAGTCTGTACAATCAAATACCACAGGATGATTGGCCTCAATTTTCTCACGGTGTTCTGCTTTGAGTTCAGGGTCGATTTCGATGGAATTTGAGAATCGATCGTCGACAAGGTTTTCGACGAGACTGGCAGCCCAGATCCACGGATGAATGCGATCGTCGTCATCCGCGATCCTGCTGGAAGCGCCGGAATCCGCCGCGGCCGTCGCGCACCGCGTTGTCGCGAAAATGTGACAGATTGTGTGGTGCTGGACGTCTGTCGCGGTCTTTTGGGCGATCATTCGGCGAAGCGCAGCCTCTCGGCGGGGCGCGCCTGGCTCAACGGCCGCTGTGGGAGCGGTTCCACGTCTCCGCCCCCCCCCTCCCCCTCGTCGGAAGGGCAATTTGGGCACCGTGCCGGCTGAAATGGCATTGAGGAGAGGTCGGGACTGGATAACTTCCCCCCGCGCACCTCAGTGGCGTACTGAACCGAGGCGTGGGCTCGGTTCCTGATTCCGCGATCCGTATCGCCACGTCGTCGTCGTGCGCATGCTAGAATTGCGTTAGCCGACGATTTCCTGCGTGTCCGGTGCAAAAGCGCGCCCCATCTTAAATTCGCTGTGATGCTGCTCTTTCATACGATACACTGGGCTGGATCAGCACCACCACCATTCGCTGGTGTCGACCGGTACGTAGGTGTGCCCGTTACCGCGAGCGCGCCGACGCCTGGGCTTCTCGAGCTGTCACTCACCGGAAGCGTACGTTTCGCGACATTGATCGGGCAACGAGGTGCCGAATGCATTGGAAGGGGGAACGTTGACTGCACGAAGGAGCGTCGTTTGATCTTGTTCATGTGCTTGTTCCATTTCTGACTACCCGTTTCCTTTTACACCTGACAGGCCGGTCCGTGCGGCCTCGGCCGCCTCTCTTCTGTCAACGTCGCTTGTCCTTTCTTTTGAATGGATTCTTTCTTCCTCTGTCAGATGCACGAAATCCAAGTCGATCCCGCGTCCTCTTGTCGGGCAGGGGATGCGGGGGGGGGGTGAGGCTCTCAGCAGCTTGGCGTCTGTCCAAGACAGCGTCCCCGTTTTGCGTCGACAGCATCCGTGCTGAGCCGGGAGGTGCGTGTTTGCCACAACGGGGAGTCGGGTGAGTACTGGCGGTCGGTGTGCCACCAGCCTCGCTTTCACGACCCTTTCTAGTTTTGTTCCTGACGGAGCCACACTTGCTAGCTTCGTCTTCGCCACTCCCTCCCACTCTTTGTTTGCTCTTTTCGCCGTCTGTGCTTCCGATTGCGTTTCCAATTTCTGCACACCTTGAGACACAGAGCATCCGTGACGAACGTTGTCCGGTAAAGGTGGGTGGGGTTGGAGCATCCCTGAGAGGGCGGCATTCACTCATGCCGGTACCATGGGTGTGCGTCGGCGGTTTCTCATCAGAGCTCCAGAGTTCGTGGAAGTCGCAGCGGGGAGTTGTGAATAACGGCAGTCAGTGTGGCTGCAGCCCCGCGTCTGCGACCGTTTATATTTCTGTTCCTCACACAAGGACATCTGCCTCTTCTTGTCGCCACGTTCTTGCCTCTGATATCCATTTGGTGCTTTCAGTCGTACTCCGTGCATCCTGTTGAATGGTCTTTTCGGTCCACAGTCAGCCACACAGAAGCCGCGTCGAGCCATTGTCATCCGTTTGAGGAGTCGGGGGGACGGGAGGGTCTTCCACACGGACGGTGTCGGTTCGACTCGTCGTTTCAGCGGTGAGGCGCCCGTTGCAGAGAAGCAGCAGTCGAGTAGGACTCATGTCACGATTGGAAGGGTACCTTGACATGCCCAGGGAAAGTGTGAGAATCGTAGTCGACGTTGGTGTCAGAGACTCTTCAATGCGGCCATACCCTGTACCTTTCTGTACTCTCTTTTCAGTCTTTGTTCTTGCGCTTTTGTGTGTGCCGTGTAACTTGTTCTGAGTGCCGCGTGTCTCATCCTGTACACTACGGGTAAAACAGAGTACAGTGCCGCGCCGCACATTCGGGCAACTCTCAGTCGGACGCCACAGCTGCCCGGTGACAGCTACGGAGCTTTCCAGAAGAGAGCCACATGTGCTTCTGCATGTCGCAGCAGTGCATTGTTTTCATATTACTTGGCACGATTCTTACGTGCTCTTGCTTGAGTGTTTATGCTCTCCCGTCCGCATCTGCATGCCCCATACTTCTATTAGAAGACAGAGAAGGCCTCCTTGGAATATCGCCTTGCTCTTCGGCCAAATGTCGAACAGGAAAACGTCTCACAGAGCAACAGATACGGTCGCGTCACACAGCTGGCGCTCTTCTTCGTGAGCGAGCAAGAAGCAATGGTCTTCACATGACCTAGTGGCTACCAGCGGCCACCAGAGCTGAATAGGCCTGTTACTAACACGTGTTTTACAAGCATCACAGGGATGCTTCTTTGTGTTGATCATCTCTATATCCCGAACGTAAGCGGGACCACTTCTATTTTGGGAAATGCGTATTTGCGGATACACCGTCCCGGAGCATCTGCAGTCCACGAAATTGGCCGCAGTGAGCTCGATAAGTGCGACGCAACGAGGACACGACGTAGGGGCGCTCTCCGATTGACGCCACCCAGATGGCTGTGAAGTGTGCCCTTAGCACCGCCCGCTATGACCAATACCGAACAGGACTCCGCATGAAGATTGCAGGACAAGACTCCGCACGACTATCTCATACGTTTACGCGTGACATGCATCGAAACTTCGAGCGCATACAGGAGCGACCGCTGGCTCACGCGCTTTTCATCCCCGATCAGCGGATACCAGCGTGGACGCGGACTGTCTGCGGCCTCAAGAAAGCGCCACATCCAATGGCAACTATGTACGCGGTTGACGCGCATGATAGGTCTTCTTCACACCCAGGACACATCCAGCACAGGGCCCACGCACACGCGCCGTCCAAGCCTATCCAGAATGCACTCTCTTTGCTGAGGGTGTGCCTGCGCTTTCTGTGAGCCACCGCATCCAGGTCTGTGATGTCTGTCGCGATTATGGAGAGCATTAAGGACAGTCGTGGTCAGGACTGTTGCAATCCATAGTTCCACAGCACCCTGCTTACAAAGCCGCGCAAGGTACCCATCCTCTACAGACGTACTGTCGCTCGCTCCGGATCATCTTTGGGCTCGCTGCGGCGGACTGACGCAGGCCGGATGTTGGGGACGGCATTCCCCACCATGTCGATAAGGACCGTTTGATGACCTCTCCGAGTCGCCACCCACCCACCACCATCCGAGCTGCCGGTCGTCCCCATCACCTCCCCTTGCACCGGACCGCAAGCCGGGTAAGCACAGGCGGCGTCGTCTGTGTCGGTTACCACAAAATCTTCCTCGATGACCCAGGCATCGCCCGCGTCACCTGAAGCCGCCGCAGTGCTCCGCCGGCCCGCGTGCCGCTAGAACTTCGGAGGTTCTCGGCCGTGATGTTGCCGCCTTCAGCCTAAAAGGAGGTTGACGTGCCTCCCCCTTGGCCCCGCAGAAGCGCTCTGGCCTGCGTTCACAGTGCGTGACGCACGCGGCGCCCCCCCGCGGACCGGGCATAGAACCTCACTAACACAAGGGGGGAGACGATGCGCATCGACAGCCTGCCGCGAGCGGGTCGACGGTGGACAGGGATGAGACTATAGTAGAGTGAGCGTGCCTGTCGGGGCTGGCACCTGCGCTTGCCGCGGGGGCCGTGAGCCCTGTCGCGCTCGTGGTGATGCCGTCAGAGTAGGCTGTTAATACGACCATCCAACACCTTCAAACGGCCCACACCATCCTTTGGGTACCACACGAGGTTGCATCGGCGCTGCGGCAGAGCAGTTGCGGAAGGTGTGTGTGGCAGCTTCCCACTGAATTCTCCCGTCCAGCGTCGACGCGGCTGCGGACACACGAGCGTCAGTGCCGGATGAATCCGCGTGCCAGTGACGGCGCCCTTCGTCGAGTGCACCGTCAGACCGGGGTTCGCGAAGAGCGCCTCGACCTGGAGGCGCGTCTTCGTAGCGGCGTCAGTTTTCGACGGCGACGGCCCCAAGGATGACATCTCGCAGCGCTGACGCGCCTAATCGACGTCGAGAAAGCAGTTGTGGAGCTCATGCTCCAAGGACAATCCGTTCTTGACGAAACGCGCGTCTCCAACGACGGGGAACGGCACCGACTCCAATGCCTCTGACCATTCTGAGTCATATTGCACCCGAGAGGGGCGGCGGAAGCGGTCCTCGCAGTAGTCGGGGCGGGACCGCGGCGCGTGGAATCTCAAAAAGGGCGTCCAGCGGCCGACGGCGCACTCCTAGATCGCTTGGTAGAATCAGGACGGCGGCGTGGCCCTCGAGAGGCGGCGAAGTGCAGCGCCCGCCGAGATGGCCGCCGATACGCCAGTGGAGGAGCAGTCGGAAACTGTCCAATGGCAGGTATTCGCCGTCGTCGCCGTCTCAGTTCACGTCCTCGTCGTCTTTGTCGTCGGCCGCAAAGGCCGGACGAGCGCCGCGGGGTCGGCTGCGTCGGGGGGGGCCGCCGTGGGCATCACCACAACAGCCAGTGGGCGGGTCGACAGGAAGGGGAGGGGGGAGAGGGGGCTATGGGACGGAAGGTGGGGGGGGTAAGCCCCGCCGCTGCAGCCGTCGCCGCCGCAGCCGGCGCTTCCAGGCTCCATCTCGTCGCCTGAAAAGTGCACGACGCCGCGAAAGTCTTTCAACGCACCCCGCAGCAGCCCCAAACCTAGGACCTCGTCAGAAGAAAACACCGCCGCAGCACGCAACACAAGAGGCACCCGGGCTACAGCTCATTCACGTGAACCCGAGGAGGATCGTAGGGGCGAAAGACGCGCCCCGGACGCCCCGGACCCCGAGTGGGGCGAAGTTGACTTAGGCGCCAGTATTGGGCCGCATCCCGAGTACCGCTGGCCACGTGACGCCCAGGAGGCCTTGGACGTCGCCTCAGCGCACGGAAGGCACCGATCGCGAAAGAAGACGGACGAGCCAAGGCAAAGGGGGAAGGGGCAGCGCAGAGCTGCAAGTAGGTCCGTCAGTGCGACCAGAGCCCCGCCGCCTCCCTGCGTCGCCATCGTACAGGCCAGCTGCCAGTGTTTGTTGTGCATCCTCTGGCGCGCGGTAAACCTTGGCGTGCACCTCACAAACGGCCGAGTCATTCGATCGACGGATACCAGGAGATAAACAATTGTATCGAAGCACAACTGTGAGCATGGTTTATGTACGTGCCTCTGCAGCAGTGCTTTTGCACCGTTTTATAGGAGCTTCCGCCTGCAGCAGTCAGTCGCTGTCACCCGCAGCGCTTGCAACGATGTTCTTTGTTCCGAAAGGAGGGACTGTGACGCGCCGGTGTGCCTGTATCCTCCGCAGCCTCCAAGCGCCGCGCTGGATTCTGGCTGGCGCCTCGGACAGAGGCCCCACCCACGCGTGCCTCAAAAGGCGCGGCTGCGGCGTGAGTAGTGGTTCTTAATGGTGGGGAAACTGAGAAAGAACCTGACGGCGCTCCTGCCTTGTCCCATTCTACGGCACACGTCGTCCGTCCGGGGCACAGTGCGGTTGCCGTTCACGCGGATCGTTTGAGACCTGGAAAAATGCGCCCTCACAAGAACAGAGGCTCAGGCGAATCTGTATGACGTTGCTGAGTATGAATTTGCCGTTCAGCGGCGTGAGGAGTAGCCCGAGCTCCCTGGCGTCTTCGCCATAGGGGCAATCTTTTGCATATGGCCGACTTTCCCTCCCTTGCTACGTGCCGAAAACATTATCATCCTCCGAAATGGTGTGCTCATGGATGTGGCGAACCCATGCACGTGGGCTGCGGTGGTGCGCCGCGTGCCGCTGCAAACGTAGCACGCGCTCGTCAGAGCAGTCCTTCTGTTACTGCAACAGGGTTGGGTCCTTGTTGCTGACGTCTTACTCTGGCTCCTACCGATGGGGATGCAGACGAACATTCGGTCTCACCAGGTCGGGCTTGACGTCGCAAAGCTCTGTTGGCGTGTGCTCCATGTTACTATCTGTCTTGTCCGAGAGGTTCAATGAGATTTATACCGTGGAGGATATTGTGGTTATGGAAGCGCCATGCCGGTTCTCGTTGTTAGCTTCCGGGTGAGTACGGGGCGGGCTCAGATCCACAGGTCTACGGCCATCTGGGAGCGGAAGACGACGCCTACGGGGAAGATGCTTCTTGGCGGCGAATACCTTTTCAGGCGAAGTGCGGCGTGCAGTAGCACATGCCACTGGGAACTTAGTTATAGGTTTCCGCTCCTCATCGCTGGATCCGTCACCTTGTCCGCGGCAACGCAAACGTGGTCGTGGGGATACATAAGAGCGTATGCCCTGGCAGTAGCTCCGTCGACCAATCTGAAAGAGGTCCTCGCGATGGCAGCGGAAAACGTCGCAGCCGTGGAAGAAGACATGGCGCCGCCAAGTGCGATGGCTAGTTGAATTCTACTCCCCCGCCTCCCCTCGAATGGCCAGCCACGTGGGACGGCGGCGGGCTGGTCCGGTTTTAGGCGCCGATGATGCCGGAAGTGTCCATGGAAGACAAGAGGGGCGTCATCGTGGCACATCATGAGCGCGTGTGCCAGGCTATCGGCGCTCTCTCCCCCATGCAGATGGGAACCTATCTGTTTCTGCTGCACTTCTGCACTGGCCCGCAGCCCATCAGCCAACTATTGGCTGCGGCGCCACATTAAACAGCAGGATGGTTGTGGCGGTGGACCGGGACATGCAGTACGCGCTGCGGTGGCTGATAAAAGAAGAGTGGGAGTCGGCAGCCACAGTCAAAGCGATGTAGCGAGGGGCAGCGCTGCTGCTGTGCTTCGGGGGGGGAAGAATGTGCGAGGACCGCCGACAGTCGCTTCTGCTGCCGAAAAAATGTCGCGAGATAACGTACTTCTTGCGGTCGGGTCGGCGGAAAATGCCGGCACTGGAGGCACCCGCGGTTTTCTGATGGGCGCCCCGCAAGGACCGTACGGTGCTCCACCCGCTGCGCCTGTTTCTGCCGGGGCAGGAACCCGGGTGGTTCCGACCTTCCTACCCCCCTGCGGCCTCCCCACGTGCGGCGCCGGGTGCGAAGTGGCCTCCCCCTCCGGCCCTGATGCGCCAATGTCGGAGCCCACAGGCTGTTTTCTCTTTTGTTGCCGCCACTGTGGCCCGCCGTGGCGTCGACGAAAGCTTCCCATTGCCGGTAGCCGTCCTCTGCCACCACACATCCACTGCCTGGCGCGCCGCGAGCCGAGCTGGCGCCACCAGCTCCAGAGGTCGGAGGCGCCCCGCCGACCCCAGCGTCGGGCCCTCTCCACCACGTAGGGCTCCCGTCGGAGCTCCCGTCCCTAAGCCACGACGCCCCTTTGCCAACCAATCTCGGTCTTCGGCGGCTTGTAGCCGCCGACTTGGGAGCCGCTCACTGGGCGGGAGAGGCGTCTCCGTCCTCCGGAAAGCCCCTCTTGATGCCAGCGGTGATTGTTCCCTCTTTGGGAACGCGCAGCAAATGGCGACATCTCGAGGCCTGTCTTGTCAGGGTCCTACACACTTGCCGACGCCCAGTCCCTCGGAAAGTGGTGGGGCGAGCGCATGGCCACTGCCTAAAGCGCGTCGACCGCCCAGCGTTTGGCCTTTTCGCCACTTGGTCACCACCAAGTCTTCGCGTGGGAGCGGGCAGACGGTCATAAGAGCACTTGCCCTGCGGACGCAGCGGCGGTCGCCGCCATTTCGCTGCCCCTTCCACCCTTCGCACCGCCCCACATCCCTCCCCCCGCGCCGCCTGTCCCCCCTCGCGCTTTCGCGATGTGCAGCTCTCGTGCCGCAACAAGACGGTTCTCTCTTCTGTTAGATCTTGTCTATTGAGACAGTGCGACCGCGTCTTCGGCAAGCACCGGCACCCACAGCGCCACACGTCCTGGTCAGGATCCAGCCGCTTGGCAACACGAACGAGTCAAGCTACGACGGATGCGTCCGCGACATTATCGTATTGACCCACGGCGCTCTCTGTGCCGCCCATCGACGAGTACGCTCGACCCCAACACACACTGGTGAGCCCACTCACACTCCAGGAAGCCTGGAGACGTGCTCTTGGGTCCGCATCACGGTGCCACTTGTCCGGTTTACCGGTTACGGTCGACCCCCGTCCGGTCCTGGCACGTCACAAGAGCGCCGAAGATTCCTTTTATCCAAGGACTGCTCTCGCTTCCTCAGCGAAGTAGACAACTGGCCCCGCGCTATATCTTCCAGAGCGGTGGCCCGCGTTTGCGAAGGTATCTCCTCAAGTCGCAGACGCGCAAGCGCACGGGCTCCCTGGAGCCCAACTCCTCTGGAAGACGAGCGACGCGCACTCCTGTGCTCTCCCGCTGTCGTACGCGTCCGTATAGGCACCCTACTCTCCTGTAAGAGGTGCAAGAGGTGCCCACGCGTCCATACCGGGCACTACACGCGATTCGCTGACCATATAGCGTGGTCACGCGTGGTCTGGCGGTATTGGTGGCCACGGCCTGCTGTCTCCTTTTAGAAGCCCGGCTTCCGCTCTGCCATTCCCAGATGCACCGTCTTCACCGTTCTGGATAGGCTGACGCGACCAGGTCTTCGCGCATTCGAACAATTGCCGCTGGCGATGCCGCTGTTTCCGCGTCGCATGGGTAGGCCTACTCAGGCGCATCACACAGCCCGCCTGTCATCTGGAGCGCTGTGTGTCGGTCAGGCGCTTTTGGGGCCTCCTTGAAGCCTGCAGTTTCCCATACCAGGGCAAATAGGGTGGCACCGCGACTGGGACTTCCTTGGAGGAAAATCCATGTTTGCGGCCGCGCATTACGCTCGGAGTGCGTTCTGGAATGCTCCGGCCGCCACAAGCCTCCCAAAGCCATACGGTCTACTTCTAGTTCTGAGGCTGCCTCTGACTCTTGCGCACTCGCCACGCACGTTATTGGGGGGGGCCACAACCCCAAACTTGGCCTTAGCCCAACCAGTATCTGGTAGAGAGTCGGCTCTGAGTTTGCCGGCAGTATCTGGGAGGTGGGACCATGACTCGGCGCTCGACGCAGACGACAGGCAACATGGTATTTGACGACACGGCGCGCATGCTGGCGGTGTCGTGGGTGCTGTTTGAAGGATTCACCAAGAAGGAGGCTGCTCGACGCCTTGCCTGCCATCGATCGACGGTGCAGGGGTGGATCAGCGCCTATTTCGCGTCGGGCGAGTGGTGGCCTGACCCGGTGTTGCGAAACCGGCATGCGAACAGCGTCATCTATGACTCCCACTTCCTTCAAGCCGTGAACGCTGTCATCCTGTCGGACCCGGAGCAGCTGATAGGTGAAATAAAGGATGTCTTTGCTTTTCTGTCTACCCTCCCTGGCCACCGAGACTCCTACAAGACGTCTATCGGCACGCTCGACCGAGTCCTACGCGCTACCGGTTTCACCTACCGCCGGTTGTACCGAATGTGCAGAGAGCGTGGCCAAGAACGACGTGTGGCTTTTGCGCGCGTCTTGACAGCTATTCCTCTGCGGTGCATCGTCTCTGTTGACGAAACGCACAAAGATGGAGCAGATATGCGGAGACGGCGCGGCCGGTGGCTGCGCGGAATGCGCTATGATTGTCTCTCTCGAGCTGAAAAAAACATGCTCCGGACTTCAACAATGATGGCAGTATCCTACGAGACGGGAGTCATCCACTGTGTGACCACACCAACACCCCCGGCGCAGAACTCCGACGAATGGCTAATCTTCCTCGGGGGGCTGCTGCCGACGATGAACGAGTTCGTTCCGGGGTTGCCTTGGGCGCTTCAGCCCGAAAGGTGCGTCCTTCTTTATGAAAATGCGCCCATCCACTCGGCTGAAGCGGACGCATGGATTGCGGCGGCGGGCGTCTTCCCTCTGCGGCTGCCTCCCTACAGCCCGGATTTCCAACCAATCGAGGAGGTGTTCAGTGAGCTTTCAAGCTTGTTAAAGACGATGCATCACGCGTTCCCGGGGAAGCCAGACGCCCTACGCCACGCTCTGGCGATTGCTGCCTTGACGTCGAAAAACATAGGTACGCACTTTGAGCATTGTCTTATGGAAGCCGTCCGAAACATGCCGGAGCTGGCTGGCCCGGAGGGGCCGTGGAGGGAGGCCTTTGAGCCGTTGCCGATGGAGCGAGAGTAGAGCATCATTGCGTGGGTGAGTGAAATATGCGAAGACCCGTTTATTGTCTAAGGTGCAGAACGATACAAAGGCAAGGACACGGCGCCGCCGACAGACGCTCAACGCCGGGAAGGCACCCAACGAGTGACCGTGTCAACCAAGCCAGCAGGGAGGTCCCCAAATGACGGGTGGTCCTCCCCGGCGTCTCGCCACTTACTCAGAATGAGCGCCGCCACAGCCGTTACGGTCAAAGATGACCCGGACACGTTGTGCCCGCGGACAAATTGGCCCTCCATTCCCGCTCGCGCCTTGCCGACAAAGCCGCTTCTCTCGGTCGAAGGGCTTGGCCCATAGACGAAAATTCCGAGGCTTTCGGAAAGCTCCGCTGGTCCGAGGCGGTTGAAAGCGACGCCTTCATCCGATGCCGATGCCAATCCGGGACCTCCGCCCATCTCGGCTACCATAGATTGGTTCTCACCCGCCTGACCGAATTGCGGTGGGGCGGTGCCGGCCCCAGCCGCCCCAGGCTGGCCCGTCGACCCATTGCGGAGGTTGTGCACGTCCCTATGCAAGGAAAACGACGAAACCGAGAGAGTCAGACATACAGGCGATTGGGTTAGTTCCCGATTGCAGCTCTCTCTCGTGGCTGGAAAACGCGAGAAAAGGGAGTACGATACATACCAGGCAACGGAGGAGGAGGCTCTACCAACGTATAATCGAACCGACCCGACTGGTCCACTCAGCGTGCTCATCAACGCGCCAATGCGGTCCACGCGGCCTTTGTGCTTGGTTGCGCTTGCCTTCTCAAGCCGCTTGTGAAGCCCACGTCGAACCACATCCGAGTTTGGCATCTCTCCAGGAGCCGACTCTGCAAACTCGATGCCGGCCTGCGTTGCTCCAGCGAACAGCAAGGCGGTGTTTTCGTTCATGCCCCCCGCAATCCCCCCCGCGTAGGCCTTATGGAAGGCAGCTCCACGAGGGTTCGTCACAAGAGCCGCTCGTGCGTGCGGCCCTGTCAGCGCGTCCGCCACACGGGTCATGGAGGCAGCTCGGGCCGCCGGGGGTAGGCTGGTCACGTCTGTTCGCAGCGCCGCCTTCTTTCGCAGGGCGACGGCCTCGCCCCTGTCTGCCTTCAGGGCTGCAGCACGGCGTGCCGACTCTGCCTCGCGCTCGAGATGCACGGGCTGCGTCTTTCTACTCACCATAAAGCGGGTCTCGAAGCGCGTCTCCTTCTTTTTGACGATGGAGAGCCGACCTGTTTGAGTGCGTCTTAGAGTGAAGGCCTTCGTCAAAGACATGGTATGGGGAAGGTGTCCCTCCTCAAAGCCAAGTGTACAGCTGTGCAGCACCAGTAGCGGATATCCAATAGCATTGATGAGCGAGTGACAATGACAGTGACACCAGAGTCAGAAACTGTCTCCGGACGACGAAACGAGAGAACACAAGCTCCAGAAGACACGATAAATAAACATCCCGTCCGCAGAAGAAAATGAAATGGAAACGCACACTGCAGTCTTCGGGCAAGTTTTCTTAGTAGTAATAGAGCATGGACAGTGCTCGGCTCGAAATTCGACGGGGACGGTCGGGCTGGACAGGCACTCGCGGCTCCGAGCCCCGCACGTTCCGGCGTTGTGCTTATCGTGCGAAAAACGCTTGCGGTACCCGCAAATAGAGCACGCCTTCCCCTGGCGGGCCTCCTCCTCCTCCCCACACGATTCATCCTCCGCCGGAGCACCCCCGCCCAGCTGCGGAGCCCCCTCAGGCGCAATGGAGGACGACGGTGCGGAGCGCCCAGAAACCGCCGCATCGGTCGTCCCGACGGGGCTGGCGCGAATCGGTGTCACCGCATCGTCAGTCGCCATCGTGCGCGTCCGTACAAACCAATTTCAGATGCGGAAACCACGACGCGGGCGCGCATCCGCTGGGAGCGGCTGGGGAAGAGGACGTCGCGACGACGTCGGTGCCCGCCGGATGGAACTGGGACGTCACTGACACAGAAATTTAGAATTTCGACAGTCTGGGACACCGATCGCAGCTGGATCGTACTGCTTCCAGGCCATTGTGAGAGGGGGGGGCGGGGGGGGGCTCAGCGAACCGCCACCCCCCACCCCGCAGAACGCGACATGAGAGGCCGTACGGCGCTTAATTCAGTCTGAGCACGCCGTCGACGTGCAGACACGGATCGCGGGAGCGCGCGTCGAGCCCACGCCTCTGTTCGGTACGCCACTGAGGTGCGCGGGGGGGGGTTATCCAGTCCCGACCCCGCCTGGATGCCATTTCAGCCGGCACGGTGCCCAAATTGCGCTTCCGACGAGGGGGAGGGGGGGGGCGGAGACGTGGAACCGCTCCCACAGCGGCCGTTGAGCCAGGCGCGCCCCGCCGAGAGGCTGCGCTTCGCCGAATGATCGCCCAAAAGACCGCGACAGACGTCCAGCACCACACAATCTGTCACATTTTCGCGACAACGCGGTGCGCGACGGCCGCGGCGGATTCCGGCGCTTCCAGCAGGATCGCGGATGACGACGATCGCATTCATCCGTGGATCTGGGCTGCCAGTCTCGTCGAAAACCTTGTCGACGATCGATTCTCAAATTCCATCGAAATCGACCCTGAACTCAAAGCAGAACACCGTGAGAAAGTTGAGGCCAATCATCCTGTGGTATTTGATTGTAAAGACTTGCGGAACACTGGAACGGCCGGCTTTCCACCTGGATTGAGCGCCGATGCATCGCTTGATCTTCGTGGAAGCGAAGCTACTGGTCTCTGGCACACGGCGCGTCGTCGGGCAGTCAAATTGGCAGTGGGCCCGCCACGCCAGTTCGCAATGACCAGGTGGCCGTTCCAGTTGCACATTGGCAGCTTGCTGGGAGGTTTCGCACCACGATTTGGGCAATCTCTTTTGCCACGTTATCAATCTGGTACCACTTGTCCGTAAGTCAAGTAACATGTCGGTGTCACTGTTGGTTTCGGCTGACTGACGGGTTTTTGGTGGAGCGACTTTACGTACGTGGAGGCGATCGAAGCCAGGCAGTTTGTAAAGCATGAAGCAGCCTGAGCCCAGACCCGCCCATCCTGCAAGAGCAGGAACGATATATCTGACACTGTAGTCCGTCTCCAAGTCCTCAATGGTGCGTCCCATGCCGTAAAATCTGCGTAAACTTGCCTTCCTCATCTGCGCCGTGACAGTTTTGAGCACGCTCCTTGCTCTGGGACGCTTCTTGCCGATGTTGGTGCTTGCGTCGTAGCGGGCCATGCACGGTGTACAATCGTACGTGCTCCCATTCTGTTTCAGACCCATCACAGCACGCTCTTCAGGCTGGTCACAAACGTACAGTAGGACGCGAGGGCACACGATCACCTTCGTGCCGTCACAGAGGAGTAGCTCCGCACCGCAGTGGCTGTGAATCATGCAGCGGTAGAACACCATCGCCAGCGTGCGCAGCAAGACCTCGGCTCGCGTCTGGGCGGCCTTGGCCTTCGCCATGGGCTCATGCTGTCCAGCGACCGACGGCACGAATGCGATGGGTTTCCAGCCGACCTTTTTCGAGACGATGTTGATCACATGCATTCTGATCGGGTAAGCGCACACAGCTGGGGAAACACACAATGGAACGAACATCCATCTCAAGCACCGCGAGGAAGGCCACGCAGCGTGAGAAAGAAAGTGAGCATGCCGAAAAAAAGGGTCCACCAAAAAGCATGACCAATGGAGTGGGGCCTTTGTCGTGGGCCAACGGAAGGCGAACAGTGTTGTACAGGAAAAAGGAACCGGCTCACCCCGTACCACCAGAAGAGCCCAGTGTTGTGCCGTCCGAGTACAGATACAGGCCGAGCATGCGGACGTTGTCGCCAAACATGCGGCGGACGTCGTCCCGTTGTGACTGGCCATCAAAAATGTCGTGAAGAACGCGATAGTGGTGCTCGTTTCCTCTCGTGCGCACCGGTCTCCGCGGCAGGCCGCACGTGCATGGCCGTGTTGACCGTCCGACACGTGGAGCCACGCCGTGACCACGTGCATTGCGCACATCTTCGGCGCGTTGCGCCGCAATGCGTCCCGCCAACGCGAGGCCCGAGTCATACACGAAGTCATCCAACACAGAGTCTATATCTTCGGGCTCCTCTCCTTCGCCGCCCGCGCCGGGCACCATAGACTCTTGAGCATCGCAGGAGCAAAAAGGCCCATCATGTTCCCACTGCACGGTCAATGCGCGCCGTAGCTGGTACTGGATGGTGTCAAGGCCGTCGCGGTAGATGACCTTGTACATATGTCCACTAATCGGCAACTCAGCCGTCTTCCAACCAAGCCGGCATAGCAACCGCCGCTTCTCAAGGCGAACGGCCATCCAAAAAGAGTGCAAGCAGGGGACGCGAGCTGTGAACGGGGGCCGCTCCACTCTAGTCGCACTCTCAACCATCACCAACAGCTCGTACAGCTCCTTAGTTTGGATTAGCGAGAGACCCGCCCCCCCAGACGTACAAATATGCTGAAAACCTCTCCGCAAGCTCGGGTCGTCGAACCATAGGCCTGCCATCATGCGCTGTGCGGCTTCGTACACAGGTTTTCCGCGCGTCGCATCTTAGAGCTCCGCCGAGTGCTTGAGGACCTGTCCCCAAAGAGTGTCGCCCGCAATGCCAGAGAGCAACTTTGCGGGCTCGTCTTCGTCCTCAAAGTTGAACAGCTCTTCGACCTCTCCGAGATCGGTCGCATCGCCGACATCGCTGCTGCGGGCTTCGCTGCCATAGTCATTGTCGAGGTCGTCATCGCGCAGAAACAGGTCCTCATCAAGCTCAAGCAGATCGTCAACTCCAGGACCAAGAAACAAGTCATGGGGCGGTGTGTTCTCCCGACTCGGTGGTGCGCCTGGTGGCGTTAAGAGTTCAGGAACAGGGGGGGGAGAGGAAGGGGATGACGAGGCGGAAGGCGACGGCGGACGCCCCACCCCGGAGGCGTGATGAAAGCACATGTGCCGGCCGACGTTCATGCGAAATGGGAACGATCGTTGGCACCAAGGATACGAGCAAGGGTGCATGGCAGCCGGAGTCCCAGACCACAGATCACGAAGGGCACGCAGTGGGAAAGCAATGCGACACGTGATGCACCTGCAGGCACGCAACCCGTCGCGAAACGCAACACGTAATACACACGTGGCTGACGCAACATAATAATCGGAGCAGCAGCAGCGATACAAGGTGCAGTCAGCCGGCCTGAGTCGTTCCACGTGTCAGCCCTGGCGTCCGTCCAAGCGGCTGACCTCATCACCGACCCCGTGTGTGAAGCGCACCCTTTTGAAGGACCACTGCTGGTGTCCTTTGTGGTGGCCTACCTGTGGCGGAGGAGGTGGATGATGAAACGAGCCAATGATGACCCCATATCTCCCTCGCCGTCACCAGAATATCCGAATTGACGATTTGAAAGCGCCAGTGGACTGCTCCACTGAGGAGGCTCCCCGACCTATCTCTCCGACGAATTATTGGTCCTCAATCGGGCATCCACCTGATGTGCTGCACCGACGTGACGCAAGGGACTCTCGCAGGTGATGAGCCGGGCCGTTCAATCGGAACCCTGGGCTTCGCTGAATGCGCAGGTGCGCGAGACGGTTGCTTCCGAACATGAGCCAGCGGGTCCGTTGTGACAATTGAATGGGTCCGACCTCAACAGGCCTTCTGGGCCGCAACGAACGACGGCAAATTCTTGCGTGGCTTCTCCTTCGGCGGCCGAACGGCTCCTCTCAATGGACGTGTCGTCCAGCGCCACGGCTTGCGCCGTGTCGTTTCCGCCGCCGCCGCTGTCTTTCCAGACGGCGCCCCGCTTCGTTGTCTCTTGTGCTCTGCGGCGTAGACCTGTTGCCCTCACCGGCGGGTTGGAGGACAACGAGCTTTGTGGCTTTTCCCGCGGCTCCTTCGTGGTTGACGGTCTGCGGCTGCTAGCCACTGCCACGCCCCGGAGGTCCGTGTCACGCCCGCTCCTGATCTCGGAAGGAGACGCGGACGCGGGGGGTGGTGAGATTTGTCGTGCAGCAGATCCGTCGCAGTCCGTCCTGCTGGCCACGAGAGCCGCAAGAACTGTTGAGCAGCTGATCCACTTAGGCTTGCTCCACCCGGGTGCGCTCCCACCATCACTAACAGAGGCGATCATGGCGCCCAAGGTATGGCAACGCGGGATTGTGTGTTGACTTCGAGAGTCAAGTGGCTCGTTCTTCAATTTTGAAGAGCATAGAAGCACTGATCATTGTTCCTGTGCTTGCGCGTTGTTTAGCCACTAACTTGTGCACCTGTCCGTTTTGTGCTGGCCGCTGTGCACTCTTTTTTGCCGACCATGTGTCTGCTATCCGCAGAAGACTCGGAGCACGTCGCCTGGAGCAACTTCCCCGAAGACTCGGCCCCCTACGCACCTGTCGTCGGGCAGAGATCGCACAAAAGTACGTGCAGGCATGTGCATGGCGTTTCTGTAATTTTCACGGCGTGCTTTGGCCCGCACGGCGTGTGCAAATGCATTGTAACACATACGTTTCATGCGTTGCGTGCGTGACGCGTGCGTCTTTCGTGCTTGAAGCCGTGACGTCGACACCCGCACCGTGTCTAACGCACTCACATGATTGTCCGTCTACTGCTGTCTTCTTGCTCTTCCTTTTATCTGCCATTTTGCTGTACGCAGCGGTGTGCTCGTTCGGGACCGCCCAAGCCTCTCCTTCCTCCACCCCCTATGCCCTCTTCAGACCCGAGTGCGGCTGATGTACAAAACACTATACTCCAGAACACCTCCTCGGAAGGCGTGCCGTTGACGGGCAGTGTGCGCCCGCCGAGGTCCCAACGTGCCATCCCCTCCGCTGCCGCTCACCAGCGCGACGCCCAAAGTATGGGTGGCGGAGTTCCTTCTCGTGCAAGAAAACCAGTGCGCAAGGTGCTTCCTGCTTCACCCTCTAGCTCAGAGTCCGAGGCGATCCTGATAGCTGCGGAGGAGAAGGGTGAAAAGGACGCTGTTCGGAAGCTCAAGCAGCGCATGGCGGCGGCTGAGGAGGAGGCAGCGGCCGCGGCGGCTGCTGTTATCGCTGAAGGCGACGAGTCCGAGTTCTTTGCGCACCCCAACGGTCATCCATTGCCTGCTCCTCCGCATCGTGGCCGACGCGCTGCCCATAACGGTCGTGATGGCAGCGGCGGAGGTCCTACGGTCAAGCTGAGAACGACATCCGGAACGGGCACACCGCGCAAGACGAAAAACAAGTCGGTCTAACGCATTGCGCACGCCTCGGACGCAAGGTTTACGGCACGCGTCCGTGCCAACACAACCGTGTCGGCGCCAGAGTCCAAGCATCCAGCTTCTTCCAAGGGCAATAGCCGCAGATTTCCGCGCGCCCCGTCAGAGAAGACCGGTGTGAAGGTGACTGACGGCATCCGAGAGGTGCTCAATTACAAGTTAATGCTACTGATGAGAGAGCTCGAAGTGCCAGACGACGTCTTTCTTTCGACGGGGGAGTCACGGGATTTCTTCATCGGCGTCATCACGGAAGCTGCTACTGCGACGCTGGAGAGTGCGGATGAGCTGGCTGAGACCACCGCCTTCGTACGACAAATGGAGGCGAGGCCCCTCAGCAAGAAGGTCAAGCGCGCGGGCGCGCCCACCTCCTCTTCCAAACCGAGAAGGACGCAGGACTTGCTGACCTTTTGTGGGTACGCCCGCTCTTCGGACCATTCGACGCTCGGGCGCTCCATCTGGACCACGGGGTCGGGAGCCACTCGTTGCAACGAGTTCCGTGTCATCGACGACGATGTCGCCGAAGAAGAGCAAGCCCGGCAGCGGCCTCTGTGGTGGTTGCACGGCCGCCGCTACATCAAGACGGATGCTGGGCGCATGGGCGTGTACGATGCAGTGCTGTACTACTTCAGCCGCACGGGTGCCGGCAACAGCTGCCACACGAACAGCTACAACAACGGGCGGCTGGTGATTAAGGTCCATCTCAGCCAATTGGCTTTCGTGCTTACAAAGGTGAGTCCGCGCGCCACGAGCGCACCTCTTTTTGCATCTCACAAACTCCTATTGGTGCATTCCACACGCCACGGGTACGCAGTGCGTGCTTGCAACGCGCTGCAGGTTTTTGCAACGCATTGCTCTCGTATCCACGCGTTGCGCGAGAAACTGACGCCTCGAACTCTACTGTCACGTGTTGCGCTGCGTGATGCATGCGTGACGACACCTGGTGACTCCCCCCAAATCCGCAACAACCTGTGGCTCCAAGACTACACTAAGGCGGCCATCAGCGCCATGTACTCAGGCGTGACACCATCCCATCGCGCTGTTTGGTGCGAGGAGCTCGCGTGGCTGCACGCAGAGGCCAACGAGGAACAGTGCATTTGGGTGCGTATGTTCAAGACGGACGAAGACAACGAGAACTGCGCAACATTCAACGACCCCGAATCTCCCTCGAGGCCCTCCCCCAAGGCGAACAACGGACGGCAGCTAACAAAGCGTGGTAGCGGCGCATCCAAGGGCACCCTGACGCAGGCTCTCGCCCTCATCCTCGACGAGTCGATTGAGGAGGAGGAAAAGGTGGACGACGATGACGTACGATCCGAGCCCAGGCCATCACGGAATGTGCGGAACCGTTGGCTGGTGGGGCCTCCAAAAAGTGGCGTTGCACCCTGCCACGCGCATGTCGGCGACTCCAAGGATTCCAAGGGGTGCATGGGGTCCGACACTGCAGAATCTGCTGGATGTGAGGGGGAGGGGGGGTCAGAAACAAAAAAATCTCCCAGCATTCAGCACAGGCCGCCGGCATCGATTGGCTGTCGGGGTACCAAAGAATGCAACGTTCTCGCATCAGGTCGGTTCAGCACGAGCGGGGCAAAATTCTTGCCGGTGCATCGTGCCAGGCCCCGACATTGGCGGAAATGTCGGCGAGAATCGTGTGGCAGGCCGGACCGGTTCTCAGAGGTCCGGCGAGGAGAGTTGACTGGTGCGCAACAATGCCTCTCAGCGTGTCTTACAGGCACGACCGCGACGCCCCGCGTAGCATAGCCATGAGACCCATGGGGCGCCTTCGGACGACGATGGCATCTTGTACCGGCGGAGCTGGTGCAGTCCACACAGCGGCCAGGGTTTCGGTCTAGATGGTAGATCCCACGGACGGATCTCCGGGAAAAGGAATGACGCGGACCTCAATTGGACTTGGATGACACTTGAATCCTTTGATTACATCGAGCTGTCCGCTGGATACGCAGGGCAGTCCCACGAATCTGGATGTGAAGAGCGTGAAGAACAACATTCGACGAGTGTCTCAGCTCGAGGAGGGCTACATTTTGGTGCACCCCAGGTCAAGCGGGGGGCCGGACTGTAGTGGGCCGACTGGGGCCCTTCGAGTGAGCGTCGATGGCCCAGCATTGGGGACTGGATCGAGTGATACGTTGCGCCCGCTCGGAAGAGTTTGTTCGCATACGCCGTCGTCTGTCCCCGCCGCCTCAGCCGGTGGTCAAAATGCACTCGAGCCGCACATCAGCTCTGATCTCGTGGTCACGAGCGCGTCTAACGCCGGTACTAGTGGCAGCACGGGAGTCGTCCATTTATCATCCTGGTCGGAATTTTTGGCCTGCTGTCTCGGGTTCGATCGATATTACCCATACGTGTTCATATTCGGACAATTTCCCCGATGAATCTCATCGCCCATGACATACGATTCGCAATTTGGTTGTCTTTTCCTACGCAAGTAGCCTTCTCCCGCAATGGGGCTCACGGACAGGCCGTGACTTCGTGGACTATTGGTCGACGACTGTGCTCAGATTGTAGCTCTCTCTCTGGGAAGTATGGCTGCTGTCCCAATTTTGTCCTCTCCGGACAAGAGCAACAGTGCTCAGGTACAACTCTGAGGACTCCGAAGTACGGAACGACTGACAAAAAGGACGAATTCAAAGCACATCTGAGGACGGACTGTTCGAAAGATGTGACGGCTTTGGATAATTGTATCATGGCCGGTGCCTTCATGCCCCTGAAACGCGCGATTTGGTTGGAAATCCGCTTCGAAATTCTGAAGGAGAACGCACGGAGCTGGACAGTTGCGCACCTCTCTCGTCCCGACCTTCGAATCTCAGCTGATTCTCCGCGGATCGGTCGGTCTGGCACTCCTGGTGGGACGCTTCGCACCTCTGGGCGCCGGAACCGACTGTGGATCGCCGTGGATCGCCCGCGATCCCCGGAAAACGTCAGAAAACAGCCGCGCCCGACTGGCCTCCTTGGGTGTCGCGCAACAGGCGGAAACAGGATCTCTTCTCACGACCTTCTCACGTTGTGACTAAACCGGGAAACTGATCACGGGCCGTGCGAGCTTCGACTGATGAGCATAGGACTGTCTGAGCAATCCGTTTGTTGGCGCTGCGCGAGTCTGCGGCCGACGCGCCCACCCCTCATTACCTCCGCTGTGCACCACGTACTCCCCCTTCGCGCCCTCCCCTGTCCACCGAGGACCCTCAATACATTGGTTGCACCTCGCCCGACTATATTTTTCCTGTCATCATGGACGCCAACTGGCCAGCGGACAGCCACGCAGCCGAGGACGTCGGCGACTCACCGGCGTCGACGGCCACCGAGGCGGCCATCGATGATGGTTGCGAGCATGTGGAAGTGGTTGCTGTTGGATTAATGACGTTGGTTAAATAACCAGAAAATAGCGACCGACCGTAGACGCACGATATAGCGAAAACTATCGCCTTAGAGGCGAGGAAGAAGAACCTTTGTTCGTGCAACATCCGATGGGGAGCCGGGGGTGCCGACGACGGCGAACCCCGGTCCCATGGTGCTTTTATTTTCAGACGGTAAAGGGGCGGGGTCGATCGACCGAGCGATCATAAAGATCGAATAACCACCAAAATAGAGACGATAAAAGAAAGGACAAATATACACGACGGAAGTAACCTCGGAAAGGGCGAGCCACAAATCAGTTCAAGCCTCCACGCGAATATTGACCAGTCAGGGGGGCTACCGGGCCCAATATCTAAATATCAAGGAGATATGCTACATACCCTGTAGTGACATTCGAGCCGTCCCGGCCTGTGGGCGCAGATCGACTGATCCGCCACCACGAGCGCCACAAGTGGCAACCAATCAGGGTGTCGCGTAACGACGCGCGAAGGGGCGTGTGGGCGTTACGCCCTGGCCGGCGCCTGCAAAGGGGATCGGGGAGACCCCTGACGCCCTCGCGCGAGGCGGGGTGATGGAGCCCGCGGCCCGAACGGTCGCGAGCGGCCCAGAATGGCCGATGCGTGCCGGGGGGCAAGAGGGCGTGAACGGGCAGCCTCTGGGCACCCACGGGGCGGCAGCGGCCGCGCAGGCATGAGATCGGCCCCTACAGGGGCGGGGGGCCTCGTGCCCGCGTGCTGCAGAGGGCACAGCCGGGGGCAGCTGGGCGGGCCTCTGGGCTCGGCCCGCGGTGGATATACCGGGGGGTTGGGCACGGCAATGGCCCGTCCGGTTGCCCATGCCACTAGGCGCTCGGGTTGAGTAGCCCAGTTGGGCCGGTTGCGGTGGCCTGCGCTTGCGCACTTGTTGACCTCCGGGTCCTCCGTCTGCCGTGCCCCGTCTGTCACGAGGCGAGGCTGTCACGGCCTTGCCCTCGGCGGGTGGGGGTCGTTGCGCTTGAGCGCACACGGTGGGCGGGGGAATGGGTTCGGGCTCATAGCCACTGAGGAGTCGGGTGCGCGGCTTGTGTACAGCCGCTTGACCCTAGGTCGTGCGGGGAGAGCGTGGGGCTTGTGGTCTTGAGGGGGGAGAGGGGGCGCGGCGTTGGCGCAGGTCTTCCGCCCGACGCGGTGTGCCGGAGGCAAGAACAAGGCCAAGATGGCGCGCGGCGGCAACGACGTCCAGATGGCCGACGCGGCCGGCGCGGCTGGGAGCGGTGCCAATGTCGTGGGCAGCCCAGCGGGTCGGGCCGGGTCGGAAGCGAGCGTCGGCTCGGGGTCGCGGCGAGACGAGTCTTCCGCCGACCATGGGCGTGACATGCGCGGCCGCGACTACGCCGATGGGGCGGAAGACGAAGAGGCCGAGCCGCCGCTCATCGAGGGGGCGGGGCCATCGCCCTTTCGGCGGACGTACTTCAGCCCTCCGTCCCTTGGGACACGCGACGGCGTCCCGGTCATGAGTGACGACGTTGTAATGGCCGCGGCGTCAAACAACAGCCGCGTGGCGTTAGTTCGTATTGAACAAGGCCATTGCGGCGTCCCGCCGGGGCTCATTGACATCCTCAACGGGGTCCTCGATGACCATGTCGACGCCGTCGTGGCGGAGGTGCACGGCAATGCCAACTATGGCAACCAAGGCGAGGCGCGGCAGACGTATGAGTTTCTGGCCTTTGCCAACGAGCCCAAGAGTTGATCCGTTACGGACGCCCGTTCCATGATTTTTTCACGCGTCTTTACGCTTGGGCCCTCCTGTTCCCCAACAATCAGATGGGGACCTTTGAGGTCGCCGCCAACAACTTCGGGCGTCTGCGTCGGGCTTGGCCGGAGGCCGTCTTCTTGTAGCGCCGTACGGCCACGGAGTTGTCGGTGCCCTTTGCCCAGGGGGCGGGCATGGAGGAGTACCTTGATGAGCTCATCGAGGCAGCTCACGAGGCGGAACACGCCGTGGAGGAGAAGTTTGACGCCCGCACATTGGCGGTGACTTCCGCCTTTCGGGCGCCGAGTTATGCCCCCGCCCATCGACGTGCTCAAGACGCGGCTCGCATCTCAAGCCGCGGGCTGCTCCCCACCGCTTGGTGTTCCGGTGTTATTCGGGCGTTGCGTCATTTCTACTTGTCGCTGTGGTTTCCATGCTACCCCCGCTGGTGGGTAAAGCGCGGGGTGTGGATGGAGGTGCCTTACGCACTGTCATACATGGCTCACAAGCTGGTCGACGAGTTCAATGCCATTTGGCACGTATTCAATACGGAGTACTATCACTTCCCAGCGGCCGGTTGGGTGCATACCCTGCTGACGGACAAGGTCTTTGCCTGGCTTGATGCTAAGGCCCTTAGGCGGATGTCCAAGTTGGACCTGCAGCGTATGGACAGCGGGCCGAGTGGCCAGGCGATGCTGGACACCTTCCACAACATGAACAAGGCCACAGAAGGCTTCCCGTGGACCATTGTGGTCAAGGACGTCATTCGACGGGACACGCAGACGCGTGCGGCGCGTCAAGTGCTCGTCCACTTGGACTCATCTTCCGAATACGGGTTCGTGTTGAACCACCCTTGTCGGGGCTTTGCGTCTCTGCCCGTTTGTGGCGGGGCGTCGGACGACGATGGCGATACGCCTGCGGCGGCAGCTCAAGGCAACGGCGGTCTTTTCCGCCAAGGGACGCGGGCAGCCGGTGGGCCCTCGCGTCGGGCTGCTTCTCCTAGCCGTCGGTCGCTCTAGCCGGTGCGCGAGACGCGCGTTACCGCCGCGTCCGGAAGACATGCGCGTTCGACGCAGGAGGACGTTTGGACGTCGCCTGAGGCGTTTCAGGAAGCGGTGGCCTTGTTTGGCGACGGGCCGAGTCGTCGGTTGGACGGGCATCGCGTGCCTCGTGGCGTCGGGGCGGCCGCCCTGGCTTCGCCGCGGAATCGCCAGACGGAGGCGTTGCGCCGGGCGGTTCGTGACACCCATGGTTATGTCTTGGAGGACGCCATGCCGTTGTTGGCTCGGGCCATGAGCGTGGCAGCAGACTCGGCGGCTGCCTTCGACCTGTTCTCTCAGGAGGTCGAACGTCTGCGCCAAGCGGCGGCGGTGCCTCCCTCGCCTGTGCTTTTTGACGCGGGCGACATCCTCGGCCGGCGTCTGAGCCGTGACGACGAGGATGAGGAGGAGCCTCCGCGCAATATGCGCCGTCGCACTTCGTCGGTTGTCGTGGGTAGCCGGGGGCACTTCGGCAACTGAGGCGGGTGGTCTAAGACCAGTGCGGGCTCGACTTGTGTCTTTGTTTTTTTTGGCTTGTTTTACTGCCGATGCCCGTCAGCAGGTGATGCTGTGGCGGTGTTATATACACCTTGCCCGCTCATGGGTTGCTGTCATCTAGACAGAAAGAGCTTGGCTTGTGTAGCATTGTTGGTTTTCCTGATAAAGTGAAAGGCAACAAGTGCCCATGTGGTTATGTCATTATGGTCTTTTGACGCGTGGGGTAGTAACTCGTGCGATGCACAAGCCGTTTTGGCGTCGGCGTACCAAGGGGCGCTCTCCCATCTGGGGGCTATAAGCGTCGCCTCTGTACTTTTGTACATCAGGTCCTCAACCGTTGTGGTTAGGTCATGGACCTACGGTAGCAGTAGCCCGTTAGGCTCGGACCCAACCCCTTGGGTAACAGGCGCGGGTGGCGCGTCATTGCCCTGTAAGGACGGGGGGCAGGGCCACACGTACAGTCATTATTCAGTTATATCCGTCCCGGTTATATCCACAGTGGATATAACCGGGACCACGGAGGCACCACAGAGCCCGAGAGATCGAGGAATGTGAAATTAAAACGCACTTGCCACCCGGTTTTTGTACTTGATTTAACACAAAACGATTTACTTGGAGTGGGATGAGATTCTTGG